>Ga0153916_10002979_pt1 | contig 12469 bp, 10 predicted proteins | sample Opewatmetagenome_FD_109642 | JGI IMG/M metagenome (GOLD analysis project Ga0153916, IMG submission 109642) | Freshwater wetland microbial communities from Ohio, USA - Open water 3 Core 3 Depth 4 metaG | ecosystem: Environmental > Aquatic > Freshwater > Wetlands | place: USA: Ohio, Lake Erie...
CATGACGTAGTCGGCGCCGATCAAATACGCCGGTATGACATTGTACTGGTGCACCCGGTCCACGAAGCACGGCGAATCCTCGGCGAGTGGAGTGGGCGCAATTTGCGCCAGTTCCGGGGCGTCCACGTCGGTATTGCGTTGCGCAACGGCGGTGATAAACACCGCCGCCTGGGCAACCGGGGTAAACGTTGCTGCGACGGCCAACACCGAAATCAGGAAGAACAACTTTCTGCACATGGTAATACTCCTACAAGAGACTTGGGTTAAGAAAACGACCGATAAAAGTGCCGATTTTCACCACGCTCTGTGCCTGCCTGCGAAGCAGAGGCCCTTGATAATTCGCCGCCACCTCCTTTCCTCGATAGCCTGATACGAGCCACAAATCAGCAAGCCGAACCCAGCAGCGAACGTCAGGAGTTCGGTTCGCTGAAATGTCAACCTACAACTCTATTTATACCAGATGTCCTGCCACCCCGTCAAGACAAATTTCACACCTCGCCCGTCAAAACCAGCCTGTAATCCCTCTCCATATACCGGATTTCCATCGCAAGACGCAGCAGCAGGCCGCGAAGCCCCAACGCCGATTTCAGCTAAACCCGAACCGATTTGAGCCGCTGCCCGATGCTGGATTCTCGATGCTCATCTCTGGTACGTCGTGCCCGGCCAGCACCGCCTTACGTTTCTTCAGGCGGTTTCTAAGTGGCCGGCTGGCGGCGGACGCCAAGTTCCTTCATCCAGCAGTACAGGACCGGGACGATCAGCATGGTGAGAAGCTCAATCGTCATGCCGCCCAGGGAAGGCAGCGCCATCGGGACCATGATGTCCGAGCCGCGGCCGGTCGAGGTAATCACCGGAATGAGGGCCAGGAGAGTCGTTGTGCCGGTCATTAGCGCCGCCCGGATTCTGCGCTGGCCCGACCTGACCGTAGCGTCGCGGATTTGGGCAATGGTCGCCGGCTTACTGTCGCGGAAATCCTGCTCCAGGAACGTTCCCATCACGACGCCGTCATCATCACTGATGCCGAACAAGGCCAGGAATCCCACCCAGACCGCGACGCTCAAATTGATGGTATGAACCTGGAAGAGTTCCCTCATGTTCACACCAAAGAACGAAAAATTCATATACCAGGGCTGGGCGTAAAGCCAGATGAGCAAGAAGGCCCCCGACCATGACACCATCACGCCGACAAAGACCATCAGGGTCAGGCTCACTTTGCGGAACTGGAAATACAAGACCAGGAATATGGTAAACAGCGAAATCGGCACCATGATCATCAGCGTTCTGGCCGCGTGCAACTGATTCTCGTACGTCCCTGCGAACGTAATCTCGACACCCCCCGGCCACACGAATGCGCCGTCGGCTTCCCTCTGACGGATTAGCCTGTCCGCCGCCTCGACCACGTCAACCTCCGCGTAGCCGGGCTTCTTGTCGAACAGCACGTATCCCACCAGGGAGGTATCCTCGCTCTTTATCACCTCCGGCCCGCGCACGTACCGAATCTCGGCTAACTGAATAATCGGTATCTGCTCGCCGGCGGACCCCGCCACGAGCACCCTGCCCAGCGCCTCGATATTGTCACGCACCTCCCGCTGGTAGCGGACCCGGACCGGGAACCTGTATCGTCCTTCGACGGTCGTGGTGACGTCAATGCCTCCGATCGCCACTTCCACGACGCGCTGGAACTGCTCGATCGGCACGCCGTACCGCGCAAGGGATGATCTGTCCGGCACAATCTCCAGATAGGGTTTGCCGATGATTCTGTCTGCGATCACAGTAGCCGGCTCAATCCCCGGCGATTCGCGCAGTAACTTCTCGATCTCGAAGCCGACCTTCTCGATGGTGGGCAGGTCCGGCCCTTTAATCTTCACGCCCATCGGCGCTCGCATCCCCGTTTGCAGCATGACGAGGCGCGCGGCTATCGGCTGCAATTTCGGTGCGCTCGTCGTGCCGGGTATCTGGGCCGCCGCGACGATTTCGTTCCAGATGTCCTGCGGCGATTTGATGTGCTGCCGCCACTGCCGATAGGGCCTGCCCGCCGGGTCGGCGATGAGTTCCCCGTTCGGGTCGCGCACGAACTGGCCGCTGCTCTTATCGTACCGAAAACTCGCTCGTCTGCCGGCTTGGTCGGTGACATATTCACTTTTGTAGTTTATCACCGCCTCAATCATCCCAACAGGCGCCGGATCCAGAGCCGAATCGACTCGGCCGATCTTTCCCACGACCGTCTCCACTTCAGGGATATTGCTTATCGCCACGTCCTGCTTCTCAATTATGTCCAGCGCCTCTCCGATTGAGGCGTGCGCCATCGTGGTCGGCATATACAAGAACGAGCCCTCGTCGAGCGGCGGCATAAACTCCTTACCCAGCCCCGGAAACGTGTGTATCCCGGCGGACCATACTCGATTAGCTCGCAGCGATTGCGGCACGAAATCGAATACTCTGCCAAAGCCAAGCCAAATCGCCGCCCCCAGAACCAATAGCGCCGCGGGTATCGACAAGAAAGCGATTTTGTGGATCAGACACCATCGCAGAATGGACGCATAGAAATATTGGAACAACAGAACAAACGCAACGAGAACCCCGATAAGCCCGCCCACAAAAATGAAGTTGCGAGCGAGTCCTTTCTGTGCCCCCAGCGGCTCCCAATCAGCCGTTAACAGGATTCCGACCAGTATTAGAATAACGATGTTGCCGCCGTACATGGCCAGCCTCTGAAGCCGCTGCGGGATAGAGTCCTTGAAGAAGTAATACGCGGCAAAAATCACGACGGCGAGGCCCACCAGGCGGCTGAACAGAATTCCGACGGCCAGTCCGGCCGCACCGATGCCCATATAAACGACCACTCGCAGATATCTTCCTCGAACCTTGCTGGGAAAGAAAAAGATATGAGCGACAGGCGGGAGAATTGTCAACGTTATAACTATAGAAGCAAAAAGGGCAAACGTCTTGGTAAACGCAAGCGGCTTGAAGAGCTTTCCTTCCGGGCCCGTCATAAAAAATATCGGCAGGAAGCTGATAATCGTGGAAGCCATCGCCGACAGGATCGCACTGCCGACTTCAGCCGCCGCACGATGAATGACCTCCGCCCTCGGCATATCCGGCGGGTCCTCTTTCAGATGCCGGAGAATACTGTCACAGACCACGATGCCCATATCGGTCACGGCGCCGATGGCGATCGCAATACCCGACAGGGACACAATATTGGCGTCCACCCGGAACGTCTTCATCGCGATAAAGCAAGCCAGCACCGCCAGCGGCATCACCGCACTGATCATGAGGCTGCTGCGAAGGTGCCAGACCATAATCACAATGACAATTATGGTGACTAAGATTTCCTGATACAGGGCGTCGTTCAGCGTTCCCAACGTCTCGTAAATCAGACCCGTTCTGTCGTAAAACGGCACGATCGTAACCTTCGAGACCGTCCCGTCGGCCAACGTCTTGGTGGGCAGCCCGGGCGAAATTTCCTCGATCTTCTTTTTGACGTTCTTGATGACTTCTAACGGATTCGACCTGTACCTCGCCACGACGACTCCGCCCACCGCCTCGCCGCCGGCCTTGTCCAGCGCCCCCAATCTCACCTGCGGCCCTACCGTGACCTTCGCCACGTGCTTGATCTGGACCGGCACGTTCTCGCTCACCTTGATGACGCTGTTCTCGATGTCCCCCACGTCCTTGATAAAGCCAATGCCCCGAATCAGGTACTCGACGCGATTGAGCTCTATCGTCTGCGCCCCTACGTCGATGTTCGATTTCATCACCGCCTCAAAGATGTCCTCCAGGCGGACTCCGAACGCCCGCATCGCATCCGGGTCAACGTCGATCTGGTACTGGCGCACAAAGCCGCCGACGGAGGCGACCTCGCTGGCGCCAATCGCCGAGCGCAGCTTCAGCCGAACCAGCCAGTCCTCTATCGTCCGCAGCTCTTCAAGGTCCCATCCGCCCGTCGGCTTTCCGTCCTTGTCCCGTCCCTCCAACGTGTACCAGAATATCTGCCCAAGCCCCGTGGCGTCCGGCCCCAACATGGGCTGCACACCCGCCGGCAACGTCCCGGCGGGCAAGCTGCTTAGCTTTTCCAGCACCCGGCTTCGCGTCCAGTAAAAATTCTTGCCCTCAAACAGCTTCTCGGAGGCCGAGAACTCTTTGAAGATGATGTATATGGACGAAAAACCGAACATCGAGCTGCTGCGGATCGTCTTGACATCGGGGATGCCCAAAAGCGCAGTCGTGAGCGGGTAGGTGATTTGATTCTCGACGTCCTGCGGACTCCTGCCGGGCCAGTCGGTAAAAACAATCTGCTGGTTCTCACCTATATCGGGAATGGCATCGACGGCAACGGGGTTGCGGGGAAAACTTTCGAATTCCCAGTCGAACGGCGCGACGTAAATCCCCCACAGAATAATAAACGCCGCGATAAGCCCCACGACCAGCTTGTTGTAGATGCAAAAGCCCAACATCCTTCCCACGAGGGTCTTCTGCTCCGGTATCTGCTCATATTGGATTCGGTCTTCAGCGATGATAGAGTCTCCTTGTCACCTCGCCCTACGGCTACGGCATGATGCCACTTAGAGAGTCACGCTGCGATTACTGCTTGAATTGTGGCAGCTTCGCGATGTACTTTTCAGGCTCTTTCTCAAACTGTTCCTTGCAGCCGGGACAGCAGAAATAGACCTTCTTTCCCTTGTACTCGGTGAAAAGGTCCTTGTTGATGGCGCCGCCCATGACCGGACAGGTGGTCTGCTCCACCACCGCAGCGACGGGCGTTGCCGTCTGCTCCGTCGTGGCCGCATGGTCGTGTCCCTCATGCCCCTGCATTGTTCCTGTAGTCGTCGGAGGAGGGGCCGGCTCCGACTTCTTGCAGCCGTTGAACAGGATAAGTCCTGCAAACAAAACCCCAATCAGTAAATGTATCTTCTTGAAGTTCATGGTAATTCTCCTTGCTTGAAAAAATATTTCCCGACATAGGTCTTACTTTGTTTTGACGCCGATTATTTCGGCGACTTCACCACACTTAGGCATCGACGCGCCAAAATAGGGATTGCGCGTATCCTGGTCCCTCTGCAACCAATCCGCGCCCTTGTTATTGAAGGCCATCGGGCAATGAAGCCTGTAAAGTGCCTGATTCTCAGGAATTCCAAATTGCCTCACAACAGCGATCAGCTCGTTGGAGAGCTGCTCGAACGCCTGGCGTGCGGCGTCAATTTGCACGCCTTCCTTGATTGCGCCGAGCGCCTTGTTCATCCCGGCGAGGCTGCCCATCCACGCCTCGTGCGGCTTGCCGCTGACCAGACTCATATCGACTTGCGAAAGCGCCTGGATCGCCGATTGAGCCGCTTTGACGGCGCCGTCCCTGTTGTCGGCAGCCAGGGCCTCATGCAGCGATGAATACTTCTCAACAAAGCCCCAGATTTGCTCGCGGAAGGCATCGGGCACGCCGGCCATTTCGGCGACCGGCTCTTGCGCTGTCGCCTGAGGCGGCTCAGCGCTCATCATGCTGGGCTTGGCCTCGATCTGAAGAGAGGCGTCGATCTTGAAACTCCCCCTGGTCACAACCCGCTCGCCTTCGGCCAAGCCTTCTTTAACCAGATAATAGCCGCCGGCCCGCGGCCCTAAGACTACTGCTCGTCCCTCAAACGTGGGTTTCTCTTTACCGGGCACCTGAACGTAAACCACGGCCCGGGTCCCCGTGATCAGAGGCGCCGAAGCGGGAATAACCAACGGGGCCTCTTTGGGGGTATCGACGACGTAGCCGAGCGACTCGGTGGTGACTAAATTCATGCCACAGAAATCGCAGGTTCCAGGTTCCGTCTTGATAACACTCGGATGCATCGGACAAATCCATTTGCCGGCCATATCAGGAGCCATTACTCTGCCCCCTGCAGCGACCTGGGAGCGAACCACGGCCCTGACAAACATCTCGGGCTTGAGCTTGCCTTCCCTATTATCCACATCGACTCTGAGCTTGACGGTCCTTGTCATGTCGTTGAGGACGGGGTCGATAAAGGTTATCGTGCCCTCAAAGACTTCGCCGGGATACGCCTCCGTGGCGAACTCAACTTTCTGCCCGTATCGAATCCAAGGCAAATCCGATTCATAGGCGTCCAATTTGACCCACAATCGGCTCAGATCCGCGACGGTGTAGATGGGCGTGCCGGTAGTCACGTACACGCCTTCCGTGGCATTCTTTTGGATGACGATGCCCCCAATGGGCGAGTAAATCGTGATGTGAGTGAGTGTTTTGCCGGAGCTTTCAACGTTGTTTATCTGCTCGCTGGTCAGGCCGAGCAGCCGGAGCTTCTCTCGGGCCGCCTCCAATGTGGCCAGCGTGGTTCTTGTCACCAGTTCGGACGTGGCCGCCTTGACGTTGTCGGCGGCTTTGACCGCCTGAAGCAGCTCCGCCTCAGCGCTGATCAGCTCGGGGCTGTAAAGCTCGACCATGTGGTCGCCTTTGCTGACCGTGATCCCGGTGAAATCCACGTAGAGCCTGTCGATTCGCCCGGACACCCAGGCGGTAATGTTTTTCACCTGCGTCTCGTCATAGTCGATTTTTCCGACCATCCGGACTTCGGCGGTGACAAATTTCCGTTCGACCGGCGCGGTAGCAATCTCCATCAGCTTGATGGCCGCTTGCGAAAAGGAAATCTGCCTCTCGCCGAGGTCACCGCCGGAAGACACTACGGGGATCAGGTCCATGAAGCAGATGGGGCACTTGCCCGGCTTGGGCTGGCGAATCTGCGGGTGCATCGAGCACGTCCACCATTGCTGCTGATCCGCCCCGGCCTCCGCGACGCGCTGGTGTTCTGCGACCGGCTCCACCGGTCCGGTCACGGTCCTGGCCGCATAACCCAAAACAAAGACTGCCAGAACAATCAGTACGACCTTGGCGATTTTCCAACCAGACCACGTTTTGAGCGTCGAGTCTTTCATGCTGATAATCCTGCAATCTTCTTATTTCATACCACCTTAGTAGGAGCGTGTTCTAAAAAAAATTCTGCCTCAACGACCAGCATTACGCTGTCCAGGCCCCGCCGCCTAAAACAGCGCCAATACCAGGCTGGCGTGGCACAGGGCAAATCCCACCGTGAGCCAGCCGAATGTCTTGTGAACTTTCAGAAACCGCCTTCCCAGCTTTCTTCGGGCCAGACCTGTACCAAACGTCACCAGCGCTGACCCCAGAGCGCACATCCCCAACGGCTTAACGAATGAAAATAGCGAGAGGCCGAATTCGTGCTCGTGCTCGTGATTGCCGGATTCGTCTGCCACAGCCACATTCGGCAGACAAAGCACCGCCAGCAAGAGAGCCAACGTCGTGGCCATCGTGGTTGAGAGTCTGACGATACGGAGCTTCATGGGAGTCACCTCATTCTGTTCTTCTACAATTCACTGCCGACGAGCATCTCCAGCTCGGCCAGTTTCTGTTGATTGTCCGCCGCAGCCCTTTCATACCGCAACTGGAACTCAAGCAGTTTCTGTTGTGCACTGATGAGGCTCAAAAAATCGATTGTGCCGGCCTTATACGCCGTCTCAGATGCGCCCAGGAGTTCCTGGGCCTTCGGCACCAGAACGTCTCGATACAGCCTTAGCGTTCTATCGCTGTTCTCGAAGTCGTACAAGGCCTGAGCGGCACGGGCAACCAGCGTGTTTTCCGTCTCCTCCTTTTCGTGCAACATCCTGCTGCGATCCGCTCGGGCCTCCAGCTCTCCGGCCTTGTAACTCTTCCGCCAGATAGGCAGGTTCAGGCCGAACATCAGCATCACTTCATCCCTTTGGCTGTCTCTGAGCTCTGCATCCATCATGCCTGCGTTTGTCAGCCACTCGACTCCCACGCCCACGTCAGGATAAAATCTTTTTTTTGCCAACTCAATTCTGCTTATCGCACCTTCCAAGTCAAAATCGAACGCCTGAAGCTCGGGATTATTGGACTTGAGTGTCTCGGTAAGCTTCCGGTGGTCCAGGGTCACCGCACGCAGGTCAGCTTTTTGCGGCCAGGGCAGCAATCCGGCGTCTTTGCGGTTGAGGATTGCGGCCAGCCGGGCCGAAATAGGAGTCCGCAATTCCTCAAGGGTCTTGAGCTCGTTTTCCATCCTTGCCAGCTCGACCTGTGCGAGTATAATGTCCGGGTGCGTTGCGGCAGAGGCCGTGTATTTGGCCCGCGCCACTTCCTCGAAATGCTTGGCCAGCTCGAGATTCTCCCTGGCTATTTCGACCGCGCTGGCCAGATAGACGTACTCAAAAAACGCCTCCTTGACCTCGAAGAATAGTTTCAGCTTCGCCGCTTCGTATCGCTTTTTCGCGGCCTTTGCCGCCGAGGCGGCGGCATCGGTCCGTGCCTCAATGGTCCCGAACCACGGGAAAACTTGCATCAATTGCAGCTTCTGCGGTCGAGGACCGGGCATGGTTTCCACCTCCTCAATGACATAGCCGTATGTGAATTCCGGGTCGGGCAGAGCACCGACCTGTGGAACCTGCTCAATCGCCACCTTCCACTGCTCGAACGCCGCCTTGAGACCGGCGTTATTGAGGGCTGCGGCTTGAAGGTAATCAGATAGTGTTGGATTTTCACCAAGAGCGGGAGGTTCCTCTCGCAGCGCATCGTACGGGTCCTGAGCGGCCGGCCCGGCCAAGGCCGGTGAGGAGACACCCTCAAGCAAAGCTTCGCGATGGCGACTGGCGCGTTTACCATCTCCAGAGGCTCTGTCTTTGAGGCTGCCTCGCTGCGGAAGATTCGAGCAGCCCAACGCAGCCAACATCAGCGACGCTGCGAAAAAAACGAGAATCACCTTTTCCCTCATTGATAGTTTCCCCGTAAACTGGCTTTTCCAAAATAGAGCAGTTGTCTTCCCCTGTTGAAAACACTATGCGCCGCCATTCGGCCGTTGTCAAGGACCAAACTCCAAAGTTGATTGCCTATGATGGCTGTTGGGACCATAGGCAACAGGCAGATTATTCAACCCCGACCTCTTGTTCTGCACGCTTTGTCAAACAGAGTTGCTTCACAACCTCATCTATTTCATTTGCCACATTCATCAGAAAATCTTTATCAGACGTATTCAGAGCGTCTGCCTCTTTGGCTATTGAACGAATCTTCTGCGTCCGACGTGAGAGTTCAGTCAGTGACACCTCTGGAACACTCCGATCCATCCCATCCAGCAAAAGCTGGACACCTTCGGCGATCTGGGCAATCTCGACAATACGTGAATCAACTTCGATGGAGCTTAAATTCCCGCGCGTAATCGCATACAGCTTCAGGTATAAATCATGTATAGGCTTGACCACTTTCCCATACAGGACGGCATATAACGTTCCATAGATGAGCAGGCCAAGAACGATAACATGCAAACTATGCTCTAACATGAGCCCTAAAACAGTCTTGCCCGGCATCGCGACATATTGATATACGCCGTATACTGCCATTCCCAACGCGATTACAAGAGCCGAGTACCCCGCCACTACCGACGCCAATGAAACTTCCCGTTTATCGCTCATAATAGGCTCTCCTTTTGAACCTGTCCCATCCGATCATTTCATCCTTTGCGTGTCTGATTGATAAGCCTTAGAATTTCATCCAGTTTTTCCTGTTTCTGTCTCTCAGAATTTCCCTTTACTGCCTGGGTCACGCAGTGGCGAAAATGCCTTTCCAGGATTTTTTCTTCCACTTTGGCCAGCGCCCCCTTGATCGCGTATATCTGGTTCAGGATGTCGATACAGTATTTGCGGTCCTCAATCATTCTTTGGATACCGCGAACCTGTCCCTCAATTCGCCTTAGGGCGAGCAGGTTATCCCCGTGACTCGGATTCATTTTGACGTTCTGTTCTTTTTCAGGCATACCCTCCTATACCCCCTGGGGGTATAGGATGTTCACAGAATAATCCAAATTTTTTCGCCCGTAACGTTTAAGAAATTCCGTCGGGGGATATGGTGCCGCCGGCGATGATATTATCGTCCTTGTCATACAGTACAAGCCGCTGGCCCGGACAGGGCGCGAATTGAAGCTGGTCGAATTCAACCGTCAGGCTCGCCTGGTCCGCGTCCAAGACCCTGCACGTCTGAGGCTCACCGGACGAACGAATCTTGCCGTATGCCCGACGGTTTGCAACAAGCTCGTCCCGGATCAGGGTGTTGATCTGGCCCGCGCTGATGACCCGCAGACTCACTTCTTCTCGCGTGCCCAAGGCGATTGTATTGGTCCGAGCGCAAATCTTGCCCACGTAGAGCGGTTTGCCGCCGGCAAAGCCGATGCCCCTCCTCTGCCCCAGCGTATAGTTGGCAATGCCCTTATGCTCGCCGATCTTACGGCCCTGCATGTCCGTCATGTCGCCGGGCTGACCGGCCCCGGCACAAGCCAGGGCGGCCCTGTAGTCTCCTTCGCCGGCGAAGCACAGCTCCATGCTCTCGGCCTTCGCGGCGACGCTCAGATTCGCCCCGGAGGCAATCGAACGGACCTTCGTTTTCGTCAGCTCGCCCAGAGGAAGGACAAACCTGCAAAGCTTCTCGGCGGCAATGCCGTACAGAAAGTAGCTTTGGTCCTTCGCTTTGTCCACCGCCCTGCCAAGATATACTCGTCCGTCAGCTTCAGAGACTCGCGCATAATGCCCGGTTGATAGATGACGAATGCCGAAGGTCTGCTCCAAGAAATCCCAAACCAGCGAAAACTTCAGAAGGGTATTGCAGTCCACGCAAGGGTTGGGGGTCTGCCCCTGCTGATAGGATTGGCGGAACTGCTCGATGATAAGCTTCTCGAACGGCTCGGTGACGTCCACAAAATAGTGAGGGACGCTCAATTCATGGCAAACCAGGGCGGCATCGGCCCCGCAGCAGCCGCGACTGCCGGTAGCGCACGACACGGGTATCTTCATCGTGATACCCAGCACGTCCCAGCCTTGCTCTTTGAGCAGAAAGGCGGCCACGCTGCTGTCCACTCCGCCGCTCATCAGCACGGCGATCCGCCGCGACGGCTCCTTCGTGGGCGCCCACGGCGCGAAGCTCGGCTCAAACAGCTTGATGTTCCATCGGCCGGCCGCCATGTATCAACCGTTCTTATTCGAACAACGCCGTGCTAATATATCGCTCGGCTGTGTCGGGCAGGACCACGACGATCAGCTTGCCGGCGTTCTCCTTTCGCTGGGCCACCTTAATCGCCGCGCCCGCGGCGGCGCCGGAGGAGATACCCGCAAAGATGCCTTCTTCCCGGGCCAGGCGTTTGGCCATATCGAACGCTTCTGCGTTCGTGATCTGGACCACCTCATCCACCACTTTCATATTGAGCACGTCCGGCACAAAGCCCGCTCCAATCCCCTGAATCATGTGCGGGCCGGCTTTGCCTCCGGAGAGCACAGGGGAATCGGCCGGCTCGACGGCCACGGTCTTGACCGACGGTTTTCGCGCCTTGAGCACCTCGCCGACGCCGGTGATCGTTCCGCCGGTTCCCACGCCGGCGACGAAGATATCTATCGCACCATCCGTGTCCTTCCATACCTCTTCGGCGGTTGTCTCTCTGTGAATCTGGGGGTTGGCGGCGTTCTTGAACTGCTGAGGCATTACGGCGCCCTTGGTCTTCTCCACGATCTCACCGGCCCTCTTCACCGCGCCGGTCATCCCCTCCTCGGCGGGCGTCAGCACCAGCTCGGCGCCGAACAGCTTCAGTATCTTTCGCCGCTCGACGGTCATGGATTCAGGCATGGTAAGGATCAGCTTGTAGCCCCTTGCCGCCGCCACCCACGCCAGGGCGATGCCGGTATTGCCGCTGGTCGGCTCAACAAGCGTTGTTCCGGGTTTGGCTTTTCCCTGGCGCTCGGCGGCCTCTATCATACTGACGCCGATGCGGTCCTTCACGCTGCTGGCGGGATTGAAGAACTCCAGCTTGGCCGCGATCCTCGCTTTGCAGTCCTTATTCACTCTGTTGAGCCATACTAACGGCGTATTGCCGATCAGCTCGGTCATGTCTTTTGCTATTCTCATTTACATAGTCCTCTAAAATGGTCTCATGGGTCCGCCTGACTTTGATGGCGGTATTCCTGGTCGTCCTGGCGTTCTGTTCCGCCTTGCTTATTGCGAGTATCATATCACGCTTTTGAAGGTTCGCAATCAAATCACCTATGCTTTCATAAACCCTGCCTAGCTCTATCATCTCTCCGGTCCGAGAATCCTGACGTCAGCCGTAAATCCTCGATTTCTTCCGTGCCTGTTCCGGCAAGTGTAAAACTCGCAAGCATGAAGAAGGCGCATTATTTCTTTCGGCGCACCTTCACACAAAAGTGGCCGCCGAGGTTTGTGACATCCAGAACTTCCTGGCCCTGGCCGGAAAAGCTCGCCGGGACGTTTCTGACCGGCTCGCCTTCGTCGAGCAGCACCTCCAGAACCGCGCCAGTCGGGAGCTTCTCAAGGGCCAGCTTTGCCTTGACGAAGTTCAAAGGACAGGCCACACCGCGCAAATCGACAACGTGTTTGTCCTTCCCGGCCGGCTCGGCG
>Ga0153916_10002980_pt1 | contig 12466 bp, 11 predicted proteins | sample Opewatmetagenome_FD_109642 | JGI IMG/M metagenome (GOLD analysis project Ga0153916, IMG submission 109642) | Freshwater wetland microbial communities from Ohio, USA - Open water 3 Core 3 Depth 4 metaG | ecosystem: Environmental > Aquatic > Freshwater > Wetlands | place: USA: Ohio, Lake Erie...
CTGCTCAGGGCGTGCCACCCTGCGTTTTCCTTTTTTGATCTTCTGCGTCCATCCGCGTTCATCTGCGGTTCCTCTTAACCTTGCCATCCACGGAAGCTCCCTGCCCGGCTACGGCCACTCCCGCGGCAGGTCCACGAAATAGCCGGCAATCCATTTTCCTTCCGTGCGGATCTCGTAGTCGACGATGAACCGCCGATGGGGGCCGACCGCCGCCGAGACCGGGTAGCTCCCGTCGGCGATCGGGCCGCCGTCGGGGCGATACTGGTAGCACGGCAGCCGGCGCCGGAGGTCCCAGGTGCGGAACTCGGGATCGGTCGTCGTGACCATCGACACGGAAACCATCCGCCGGTCGGCATAGGTGAGGACCGGCGTCCTGCCGTGCAGGTCGAAGTGGGCCGGCGAGGTGGCCCGCGCGTCGCGGACGTTGGTCCGCACCGGCCGGTCCCAGGAGCGGCCGCCGTCGCGGCTCTCGGTCTTCCAGAAGGTGCCGTCGCCGGCGCCGCTGTTGCGGAGGATGCCCACGATCCGTTCCTTTGTCACCTCGACGACCACCCACTCGTCGCCCAAAAAGCCCTTGGGATCGGGGACGGGCGAGAGCTTCCAGGTCTTTCCCCCATCCGGAGACAGCGCGGCGAGCGAGCCGTTGCCCGGGGCCCGGTAGATCGGGATCAAGAGGTCGCCCGAGGCCAGCCCGATCGGTGCGCCGCGGGTCCGGGCGTCGAGGTCGGCGATCTGCCGGGGGCGGTCCCAGGTAGCCCCGCCGTCCTTCGACTGGACGACCATCGGCCGGGAAACGCGGTCCTTCGTGTACGTGTTGTAGCACGCCAGGAAGGTCCCCTCCGGCAGTTGCACGACGGCCGCGTTGCGGTCGTCGACGCCGGGCTCGTCGGCCACGACCCGCGCCGGGGCCCAGGTCTTGCCGAGGTCGTCGCTGGCACTCCACATCACGCGGCCACCCGGGGAAAAGTCGTGGACGCCGTCGTCGCGGAACACGCAGACGAGCCGCTCCTTTCCCGCCCGGGCGACCCACGGCCAGCCGGGATAGTTGCCGCGGTAGATAACCACGTCCGGCCGGTTCTTGACTGCGGCCGACTCCGCCCCCGGTTGTTTCGCTTCTGCCTCCGCCGCTTGACTCTCGGCGCGAAAGCTGCCGACCAGGGCAGCCCCGGCGATTGCGCCATAACGAAGGAACTCGCGGCGCGACGGCTGGGTGGTCATCAGCGATCTTCTTTGCGATGGAGCCAAACCCGGCCACAAGTGGCCGGGCTATTGATCCTCAGAAAAGTAATGCCGCGTGTATCCTTCTGGAGGATCTGGGGTCAGAGCGCACTCAGTCATTAGTCGGCTAAAGGAGAGTGCCATTTGCCGGGGCGAGAACGGGGGCTCCAGCATTCACTTTAGATCGGTTCCACCGAATGACTTAATCTCCCGTGACCGCCGATGACGGCGTGTACCATGGCGCCTCGATCCAGTACCATAGAGGCTAAATGCCTTTGCTGGACTCCTGCGGAGCGCCGCAAGCGCCGCGTTTCCGTAGCCCAGGCGTTCACGCCTGGGACCCTGGGGCATCGCAGATGGAATTCCCCTCGGCCCCCTTAAGGGGGCGAGATCACGAGTTATTCTCCCGCCCCAATCCCCAGGCGTAAACGCCTGGGCTAGGGAAAGAGCCGCCACGTCTATCCGGATGTTGCCACGAGCGTAAGACACACGTGCTCGTCAAGATGGTAGCCAGTCAGCACGACGGTCGCCCGCTCGGACTCGGTCGAGGATGCCGGGACCGCCTTGGGCTCTCATCCGCTCGACGAGCTCATCATCCGCGCGGATCTCACGGTCGATCTCGTCCCGGTGGTCGTGATAGTAGGCCAGGGCCGCGTACACGTCGGCCAGCGAAAGTTGGGGGAAGTCGGCTACAATCTGGTCCGGGGATTGCCCCTGTTCGGTCCAAAGCACGACGTCCTGCACCCGGATGCGGTGCCCCGCGATGCGCGGCCGTCCCCCGCAAGTGCCGGGCGTGACTTCGATGTGCATGTTCTCAACGCTGGGCTGCATATCGCTATTCTAACCAGAACCGCGACACGATTCGACGGCGATCTGGCCTCGCAAACTGGAGCCTGGCCGGACTACGCGGCGGTGCCACCGGCCGGCTGAACGGACAGGCGGCTCGCAACCGCGAGCCGTTCCCGGGGCACTCCGCCTATCACCTTACGCCGCAAGAGCTTACGACTTTGATGTCACAGATTGTGATATCCAAAGGCTGGCCGCGTCGAGAACACGCGCACGCGCGTCCGCCTCCGGTGCCCGGGCCCCCCATCCGGCGCGATTGCCTTCTCCCGGCCCGGCGTACACAATCGGGGAACACCTGGAAAGGGGGTGGCCCATGAGGCGTCCCAACGCAGGGTTGCTTTGGTGGGTGTCCTCCAACACCCCAGCGGATCGCGACAAGCTCGGCGCATCGCACGACACCTCCTCGAGACGCGCACTTTCGTTTAGAAAACCTGTCGTCCGCCGGCACAAGTGCCGGGGCTAAACAGATCGCGGTGCCGCTCGCCTTCGGCGTCGCGGCTAAACACTCCACGGCTGCGACGCGGGTTTTCACGGCTGCGATTTGGCTTTGGCGCGTGCCGCCCGCTTGCCGCGCGGCTTCTTCTGCCCCTCCTTTTTTGCCTTGGGACTGCTCTTGCCGGCCCATTGATCCTGGCTCTTGACGTCGTCCAGCACGGCCTGCAGTTTCTTCCGGGCCGCCTGGGCCTGGGGGTCGTCGCTCTGGGCCGCCACGGGGATCTCGCGGAAGGGGGCCTCCTTCATGTCCGATAGCTCGCCGTCGCCGGTGAGCTTCCATCGCGGGTCGCGGACGTAGCGCCGGTCGCCCAGTTGGATGTAGACCCACTGGCGGGGCTTGCCCGGGCGGCCTTGGAGTTGCGGGGCGAAGCTTTGCCCGTCGATCGTCACGCCCGCGGGGAGCTTGGCCCCGGCCACCTCGGCGAAGGTGGGAAAGAAGTCGCTGAAGTCGACCAGGTCTTGCGAGACGCGGCCGGCGGGAGTGGTTCCCTTCCAGTTGCACACCAGCGGCACGCGGCTTCCTCCCTCTTTCATCGAGCCCTTGCCGCCGTCGATGGCCCGGCCCTGGATCGTCCCCCCGCGGACGCTGCCGTTGTCGCCCACGAGCACGATCAGCGTCTTCTCGCGGAGCTTGAGCCCGTCCAGCTCCTCGACCAGCTTGCCCACCAGCTTGTCCATGTAGGCGATGTTGTCGGCATAGTGGTCGGCGCCCTGGGCGGGGCTGTCCGGGGTGCGGAGGATCGGGCCGTGGATCAGGACCATCGGGTAATAGAGGAAAAACGGCCCGTCGCGGTGCCGGCGGATGAAATCCACGGCGAACTCGTGGAGCATGTCCGGGCCGTACTTGCCCTGGGTGTCCGTGAGGAACTGGCCGTTGCGGTTATAGTCCGGGTCCCAGTAGCGCTCGCCCTTCGTGCCCACGCCCCAGATGAGAAACTCGTCGAAACCCCAGGCGCGGCCCTCTTCCTTGGTGATGAAGTAGCTGAGCTGCCGCCACTTGCCGGCCACGGCGGTGGCGTAGCCCGCCTGCTTCAAGAGCTTGGCGATGCAGACTTCGCCCTTGGGGGTCGCCCTGGCGCCGGTGCCGTTGTCGAGCACGCCGGTGCGAAAGGCGTAGCGGCCCGTCATGCACAGGGCCCGCGAGGGCGCGCACAAGGGCGCCGAGAAGCAATGCTCGAAGCGGACGCCGCCCTGCGCCAGGGCGTCGAGGTTCGGGGTCTTGTACTTGCCGCCGTAGCAACTCGCCCCCGGGGTGCCGTAGTCGTCGACCAGAATGAAGATCACGTTGGGCCGGCTTTTCGCTTCGTCGCCGCGGGCCGGGCCCACGGGCAGCCCCAAGCTCGCCACCGCGGCGGCCGCCAAAGCGAGCCGGCAGAAAACCCCGCGCCCAGTCCTCGGGCGGGAAGAGTGCCCCTTGCCTGTCTCAGTTCGTGCGTTCATCGTTCACCCCCTTTCCGGTCTCGCCGGTCATGCCGAAGGCTTTCTGAGAACCTCACCGGGACGTGCCCCACGCCGTCCGTGCCCCATTATCGGGGCCCGCGCGCCGCCTCGCAAGACTCGGGAAGCGGAAGGGCGGCACGGCAAGGGTGGCACGCCCTGAAAGGGCGTGGCGGGGGAGACGTGCCTTGCGAGCCGAGCCTCAGAGGACCTCTCCCTGGGGCGACCGCGCCAGGAGCAGCCAGAGGAAAAAGGGGCCGCCCAAGAGGGACGTGAGGATGCCGACGGGCAGTTCCGCCGGGGGCATGACGGTGCGGGCCAGCGTGTCGCAGGCCACCAGAAACGCCGCCCCGAACAGCAGCGTCGCCGGCGTGAGGTACCGATGGTCCGGGCCGATCAAGAGCCGGCAGATGTGCGGGGCCATCAGGCCCACGAACCCGATCGGGCCGCAGGCCGCCACCACCGCCCCGACCATCAGCGAGACGGCGAAGAAGAGCACGATCTTGGTGCGGTTCACCTCGACGCCCCGGCTGGCGGCCAGGTCTTCGCCGGTGGCGATCAGGTTCAGCTCGTGGGTGAGGTAGAGGACGATCAGGGTTCCGACGACCGCCAGCGGCAAAACGGTGAGAACGTCGTCGTATCGGACGACGTTGCTCAGTCCTCCCATCATCCAGCGGAGGATCACGTAGCTTTGCGTGAAGTCGCTGCGGTACTGGAGGAAGAGGATCAGGCTGGAGAAGCAGAAGTTGATGGCGACTCCCGCCAGGAGCAGCGTCGCGCCGGAGAAGCCCGGCCGCACCCGGGTCAGCCCGAAAACGAGGAGGATCGCCAGGACGGCCCCCGCGAAGGCGAACCACGACATTCCCGGGATCCAGAACAGGGAGAACGCCAGCCCCAAGTGGGTGTACACGGCCGCGCCCAGCGACGCGCCGCTGGCCACGCCGAGGGTGAACGGCTCGGCCAGGGAATTGCGGAAGACGGCCTGGAACGTCATCCCGCTGACGGCCAGCGCGGCCCCGGCCAACGCGGCCATCAACACGCGGGGAACGCGGAGGTCCCAGAAAATCTTCGAAAGCGTCGCGCCGGCGCGGAGCCCATCCCGCTGGACACACTCCGGCAAAGCGCCGACAAAGGGGGCGATCGCCGTCGCCAGCGCGACGAGAAGCGTCAGCAGGATCAGCATCAGGGCCCGGTTCATGGCTGCGTTTCCGGCGTCCGCGGCACGATGACGGGGAGCTTCGCGCGAGGATGATCGACCAGGAGGAACGGCGTTCGGTAGATCCGCTGCAAGACGTCAGGACGCATGATTTCCCCCGGGGTCCCGCAGAACGCGACCGAGCCGTCGCACAGCGCGACGAGGCGATCGCTGTCCAGGGCGGCCTGGTTCAGGTCGTGGGTGACCGAGACGATCGTGGTCCCCGACCGCTCCTTGACCCGCGCCAACAGGTCGCGGATCTCGGCCTGGTGGCGGTAGTCGAGAAAGGTCGTCGGCTCGTCCAGCAGGAGCACGTCGGCCTGCTGCGCCAGCGCGGCGGCAATGTAGACCTTCTGCCGCTCGCCGCCGCTGAGCGTATCGAGCCGCCGCTCGGCAAACGGGCGGGTGCCGGTCACGTCCAGGGCCTCCCGGACCGCCTGCCGGCCCCCGCGGTCGATCGAGGAGAACGGGGTGAGGTAGGGATAGCGGCCCATCACCACGAACTGCTCGACCGTGAAAGGGAAGAGCCGGGCGTCGGCCTGGGGCACATAGGCGACGCGCCGGGCCAGCTCCTTGCGACGGTACTCCTCCAAAGGGCGGCCGAAGAGGCGGATCCAGCCCATTCCCCCGAGCAGAAGCCGGTCGAAGCATCTCAGCAGCGTGGTCTTGCCCGCCCCGTTCGGACCGACAATCGACAGGTATTCCCCCCGATAGACCGCAAACGAAACGTCGCGCAGGATCTCCTTCTTTCCCAGGCAAAGCGAGAAGCGGTTGATCTCGAAAACGGCGTTCTCAGCCGAGCGGTCGATCATCGGGGCGCGGCCTTTTCGGGATGGAACAATCGGGCGAGCTTCTCGGCCAGAAGGATGAAGCGCGGACCGGGAATCAGCGCAAAGTCGTCCTCGACCACGTAGACCCGGCCGTCGAGGACCGCGTCCACTTCGGCCAGTTGCCGCCACTCCCGCACGATCGTCTCCGGACTCTGTCCTGCCGGGCGATCGGGGAAAGCGAGGTCCACGATCACCTCGGGGTTCATGTGGAGGATTCCCTCGCCGGAGACGACGGGGAACCCCGTGGCGGTGCAGACGTTGTGCCCCCCCGCCAATTCGATCATCCGGTCGAGAAACCCGCCCGCGCCGGCGACGTAGACGTTCTCGATCTTCCCGATTCCCTTGGTCCGGTCGGCGACGAGCATCACGCGGACCCGCGGCAGGCCGGCCGTGCGCTGCTCCAGCCGCTCCATCTTCGCCTTCAGATCCGAGACGAGTTGTTCCGCCCGGGCCTCCGCGCCGCAAGAGCGGCCGATCGCCAGGATGGAATCGAGAATGCCCTCGATGGTGTCGTGGCGAACCGCCAGCGTCCTGAGCCCCAGCTTCGTGAACGGGGCGACAGACTCTTCCCTCTCGCCGCGGAGGACGATGAGGTCGGGCTCCAGCGCGACGATCGCCTCGAGATTGGTGTCCAGGTAGCCGCCGACGAAGGTCCTGGTCTGGGCCTCGGGCGGATAGCGACAGAAGCGCGTCACCCCCACCACCCGATCCCCCAACCCCAGGGCAAAGAGGATCTCCGTGATGCTCGGCGACAAAGAGACAATCCGGCGACACGCGGCCGGATCGATCTCGCCCGCCCGATCGGGCCGCCTCAACAGGCTCTTGGCCGCGAAGCTCCCGGCAACCACCGCCAGGGCCACCGCCGCTAGGATCAGCTTGCTGCGCATGGGCGAGATCCCCGGACGGTTGAGGCGCCCCCGTTTCCCGGCGAGGCCAGTCGCAAGTCGGTGAAGAGAAAACCGTCCCGGTCCACGGTTTCGCCGATTTCAACGGGAATCGGGTGAGCAAACATCGGACCCGCGGAAACGCACGTATGGAATTCTCCCCGCTCCGCGCAAGGATCAACGTCCGTGGGAAGCCTCGCGAGGAAGCCGCGGTCGAACCGCTCACCGGCCAGCTCGCGGGACAGCTTCCGCTTGTCCAGGCAAGTCACGTGGGCAACCACGCCGCCGGCGATCATTTCCTCGGCCAAGGCGAGGGTCGGTCTGCCCCAAAGAGGAAACTGCGGAGTGATCCCCGTCCCCGCCATCTGGGCCTCGCGATAGGCGCGGACGTCCTCCAGGAACAGATCGCCGAAAACCATCTCCGTCACCCCCTCCGCCCGGGCCAATTCGAGGGCCTGGCGCATCGCCCGCCCGTAAACCTCGTTCGAGCACGCCGCCGGGATGAGCACGCGGTGCAAAGGCAGGCCGGCCGCCCGGGCCTGTGCTTCCAGGACTTCTTCCCGAACCCCGTGCATGGAAACCCGAGCATAGGGCTCCGTGATCGTGGTTAGCATGCCCACGACCTCCAACTCGCCCCGCTGGCGAACTACGTGGAGTGCCCAGCCGCTATCCTTCCCGCTGCTCCAGCATACCCAAGCGCGAGGCTTCGACATCCGGCGAGTCCGATCGGGGGACGGTGGAATTCAGCTTGAGAGCCGCCGGGCTTGTCCCAGCACGGGCGGGGACAAGCCCCGCCGCTCACGGCACCGAGTTTCCATTCGAGCCCTTCAGAATACCAGCCGCCTGCGGGTCCCCGCAACGTCCTCCCGGGGCCCAACGAGTCTGACGGCACCCCTCGGACGTTGGGCCGACGCCCGGCGATTTCCGCCCCCCGGGTAGCAGGCGAGAGCCGCCGACGCTATAAGGGACCTACTGCCTCCTCGTACGGTCTTGCCGAGTCAACGGACCCATGATCCAGCCTTGTTCCCACGCTCCATCTGCCCCGAGCTACCCCAGGTACGAGCCCGGCGAGCCGGTGGCCCTGTTCATCCCTTGCTACGTCGACCAGTTCTATCCCCAGATCGGCGAGGCCACGGCCCGGCTGCTGCTGAAGCTTGGGGTCCCGGTCGTCTTCCCCGAGAAGCAGACCTGCTGCGGCCAGCCGGCGTTCAACTCGGGTTACTGGGAGGAAGCGCGGACGGTGATCCACCACTTCTGCGAGACCTTTCTCGACCACCCGTGGATCGTCTCCCCTTCCGGGTCCTGCGCGGCGATGTGCCGGGTCTTCTTCGGCCACGTCGATCCCGATCCCAAGGTGACGGGGGTCGGCCGCCGGGTGCTCGAGCTCACCGAGTTTCTGGTCAACGTGCTCGGCGTGACCGACGTGGGGGCCTCCTTCCCGCACAAGGTCGCGCTGCACGTCGGCTGCCACACGCGGCGGGAGCTGGGGGTGGTCGATCCGCCGCTGGCGCTGTTGCGCAGCGTCCGCGGCCTGGAGTATTGCGAGCTCGCGAACGTCGAGGAGTGCTGCGGCTTCGGCGGCACGTTCAGCGTGAAGATGCCGGGCACGTCGCTGGCGATGGGCCGGACCAAGGTGGAAAACATCGTCCGCAGCGGCGCCGAGGTGGTCGTCTCGCCCGACATCAGTTGCCTGATGCACGTCGGCGGGATCCTCCGCCGCGACGTGGCCACCCGCCACATCCAGACCCTCCACATCGCCGAGGTGCTCGTGGCCGGCGGGAATGCGGGGTAATTACGTTGGGTGGGTCGAGCAGAAGACGAATCACCGCGAAGACGGTTCCTGACACCCCTTGCTCTTCTGCTCTAGTTGCGAGTGTGCTTGATCGGTTCAGGATCCTCTAGGATACGCATCGGCATCACTACGCAGTTCTCCGGCAGTCCCGAACGGACGGCATCGGCGCTGGTAATGACTGGCTTTGATACGCCCGCCCTTTCTTCGCTCCGCAGCACTTTCACGTTTTCAGTATGGGGAAAGGCGGCCTCAGTCATTTCCTTCTCCCTCTTCTTTGGTTTCTGGTTTCGCTGGGATTACCACCTGGAACTGCTGCCGGTCGATTTCCTGTTTATTGGCAAGCACAACCAAGTCGTAGACACCCGCATGCTCTACTTTCAGAGGGGGAACCGGGATCAACAAGTTCAGCCGCGATAACCTATCGCCCCATCTTATTTTGGGACCAGTGGCCCTTGCGATGACGTTGTCGTTCTTCAAATCGTGCAGTTCCACGGAAATCTCGTATTCGTGGTCGGCGATGCCATCGGTAAGATGCAGGTACACCGTAAACGGGCGAATGACGCCCGGCGTTTGTGGGACTGCGAAGCCCTCAAAGATCCCGATAACGCTGATCTTTCCTGTCCCCGCTTCAATTATAGTCTGGTCGCAAAGCAGGATGGCCTTGCATTTGGGGGGCGGAACCGCACCTTTCGACTTGCGCCCTTTCTTCGGCATGTTGCAGCACCCTCCACGACACGTAGCAGCCTCGGTCGCGGCAATCCCGGAGGGCCCCCTCATAGAAAGGGATCCTACCTAGTTCCCGGAAGCAATGCAAGGCGCCTCCTTGCCCATGCAACCTTCGGGGGATAAGCCCAAGACCACTCATATGGGTTCCATTCAGCAACTTGGCACACTACCGGTAGACGAGATTGCGCCGCCGAAGAATCGACAATGGGCTCGATGCGGGCGACGTCACTTCCCCGTCCCCTCCGCCTCCTTCGCCGGCTTCTTCTCCCCGCCGCGGATCGCGTAGAGGTGCTTCCAGGTGGCCACGTAGAGCACGCCGTTGGCGGCGACCGGGGTGGTGTAGATCTCGTGCCGCATGCGAATCTGGCTGATCACCTTCGGCTGGCGGCCCAGGGCCATCACCCAAAGCGTCGAGTGGCCGATCGTGCCCAGGTACAGCTTTCCGTCGGCCACCAGCGGCGAGCCGGAGAGCTTGGTGCCGACCTCCTGGGTCCAGCAGCACCGGCCGGTCCCGGCGTCGAAGCAGTGCAGTCTGCCCCAGAAGTCGGGCAGGTAGACCAGCCCGTCGTGGATCGCCGGCGTGGCGGTCATCGAGCGCATCTTGTACGACCAGACGATTCCGCTCCGGGTAACGTCGCCGGTCTTCGCGGCGTCGAGGCAGACCAGCCAGCCGTCCTTCATGTTGTGGAACGGCTCCTGGGTGATCGGCACGTAGAGCCGGTTGTTGTAGAAGACCGGGTTCGCCGTGACCTCGTAGGAGTGCGAGTCGTGGATGTGCTCCAGCGGCACGCGGTCCTTCGTCTGGGCCTCGGGCTGGCCGTTGAACTTCCAGACGGTCTGGAGCGTTAGCGGCTTTTCCGGCGAGGCGGCGGGATCGAGGGCCTCGACGGCGTAGACGCAGCCGTTGCCCGCCCCCTGGAACACCAGGTCCCGGCCGCCCACCCGGCCCAGCGTGGGCGAGGACCACTGCCCGTGGATGATGTCCGGCCCGATGCGGAAATCGTCCTTGGCCACGAGCTTGCCGGTCTTCTTGTTCAGGACGATCAAGGTGGGTGCGGCGGGGTTGGAGACGCGGAGGTGCTCCCAGTCGACGCCGTTGGACGTGCAGACGTAGAGCAGATCGCCCACCAAGAGCACCGAGCAGTTCGAGGCGTTGTGCGGGCGGGAGCCGACTTCGGCGTACATGTCGTAGACCCAGAGGACGTCGGCGTCCTTGGGGCCGGGCTGCAAAGGCGTCTGGCCGGCCGCGACCATGTGCCGCCCCTCGTCGGTGTACGGCCCCTGGTTGCCGTCGGCCATCCCCTGCAAGTCCAGGCAGAGGACCTCGCAGCGGTTGCTGACCACGTACACCCGGCCGTTTTCCACCACCGGCGACGCGCACAGCCCGATGTTGTACCAGTCCGCGTATTTGTGCTCGACGAGCTTGGGCACGTTCAATTGCCAGAGAAACTCGCCGGTCTGCTCGTCGAGACACGTGAGCACGCCGCGGTCGTCGGTGATCCGCGGGTCGCGGGGGATCTCGTTGTTCGTCCCCACCAGCACCCTCCCCTCGGCCACCACCGGCGTGCCATGGGTCTGCTTGCCCAGCCGGGCGACCCACTTGACGTTCTTGGTCGAATTCAAGTCGATGTTTCCGTCCGGCCCGACCTGGCCCGGGTCGAACCACTCCGGCAGCCCCTTTTCCTGGGAGACCATGTTGTGCGTGTACTTCTCGCCCCACTGCGGCTGATCCGCCGCGGGGGCTTGAGCGCACGTGAGGACAAGCCCCAACAAGGTCAACAATCGCCCCGGGTGCTGAGCCGGCTGCATGAATCTGGTCTCCCTCGGATGTCCGGTTTCGCGGCAGGTCTCTTCAACAAGAGTCCTCGCCGATCCATCCTACTCCAGCGCGCCAGCCGACGCCACCGACGCTTGCGACCGCGAGGGCCCTGGTGTGGGCGGCCTGGCTCTCCGCCGACCGGCCCTATACCATTGTTCCGCGCCGCCTTCTACACTTGCAGGTGGGACTGCTCCGCCCCCAAGACTCGATATTTACCCTGTCGTTTGCCCCCATCGCGAGCCATGACCCATCCGGCTCCTCAGCCATCGACGGAGAAGCGTTTGGCGATCACGGTCCGCGGCGTGGTCCAGGGCGTGGGCTTCCGGCCGTTCGTGTACCATGCGGCCCGGACGCGGGGGCTCGCCGGCTGGGTCCAGAATGAGGCCGACCTGGTGCGGATCGAGGTCCAGGGGGACCCGGCCGCCCTGGACGCGTTTCTCGACGCACTCCGGCACGCCCATCCGCCGCAGGCGAGGATCGACCAGATCGACGTCGCCCGAGTGCCGTGCGAGGAGGATCGCGACCGGACGTTCTCGATCCGCGCCAGCGGCGGGCAGGCACCGCCGCGGCCGACGGTCCCGGCCGACCTGGCCACCTGCGCGGAATGTCTGGCCGAGGTCCGCACGCCGGGGGAGCGCCGCTACCGCTATCCGTTCACCAACTGCACCAATTGCGGGCCGCGATGGTCGATTATCCAGGAGTTGCCCTACGATCGCCCGCGGACCTCGATGGCCCCCTTTCGCATGTGCCCGGCCTGCGAGGCCGAGTATCGCGATCCGGCCGACCGGCGGTTCCACGCCCAGCCGATCGCCTGTCCGGCGTGCGGGCCGGCGCTGGAGCTCCTCGATGCCCGGGGACGCCGCCTGGCGATGCGCCAGGAAGCGCTGGAGCATGCGGCCCGGGCGGTCCGCGAAGGCCAGGTCCTGGCCCTCAAAGGATTGGGGGGCTTCCAGCTCGTGGTCGACGCGACCAATCCGGCCGCGGTCGCCCTGCTCCGCCGGCGGAAGCAGCGCCCCGCCAAGCCGCTGGCCGTCATGCTCCCGTCGCTCGAACAGGCCCAGAAGCGGTGCCAGGTTTCTGAGGCGGAAGGCCGGGCATTGACGTCCCATCAGGCGCCGATCCTCCTGCTTTGGCGTCGAGCCGAGGGGCCTTTGGTCAACGACATCGTCGACGCGGTAGCCCCGGGCAATCCGTACCTGGGAGTGATGCTCCCCTACACGCCCC
>Ga0153916_10002981_pt1 | contig 12465 bp, 10 predicted proteins | sample Opewatmetagenome_FD_109642 | JGI IMG/M metagenome (GOLD analysis project Ga0153916, IMG submission 109642) | Freshwater wetland microbial communities from Ohio, USA - Open water 3 Core 3 Depth 4 metaG | ecosystem: Environmental > Aquatic > Freshwater > Wetlands | place: USA: Ohio, Lake Erie...
CGTTAGCGATGGCTGTCCCAAACGCTATCACAACAGAAGCATGGTTAAGTTGGCTTGGTCTTTATGACCCCCGCGTAATGACTTGGGGAAGAATGCTTCATGATGCTCAAGAAACTGCTCAAGGAATCAGAATGTGGTGGTGGATAGTTCCTCCAGGCGTAAGTATAGCCGCCATCTCTCTTTCCTTCATTCTCTTGGGATATGCTCTAGATGAAGTATTGAACCCGAAACTTAGAGAAAGATACTAGCTCAGAACAAGACGAGGATGACTCATGACTAAATCCAAGAAAGGCGATTCAGAAACACCAGTTTTAGACATTCAAAACTTGCAAACATACTATTTCACTCGCAGAGGCCCAGTAAAAGCAGTTGACAACATTAGTTTCAACGTCATGAGAGGACAAGCGCTTGGACTAGCCGGAGAATCAGGGTGTGGCAAAACCACAGTCGCATTGTCTATTCTGAGAATACTCCCTAGAGGTGGAAGAATTGTGGGAGGAAAAATACTGTTTAGAGAACACGATGTTACCACACTCAAAGAAAAAGAGATGCGGAAAATAAGGTGGAAAGGAATATCGATTGTGTTTCAGGGAGCCATGAATGCCCTTAATCCTTTATTCAAAGTTCAAGACCAAATCAGTGAAGCCATCTTGACTCATGAATCAGGTGTACACAAAAGAGAAGCCCACGAAAGAGTTTCCAAATTATTGGAAACCGTGGGCATCCAACCCTCAAGAGGAAAAGATTATCCCCACGAGTTCAGTGGAGGAATGAGACAACGAGCCCTAATAGCCATGTCTCTAGCTTGCAATCCTGATCTCCTAATCGCAGACGAGCCTGGAACAGCTCTTGACGTCATTGTACAAGCGCAGGTGCTCAAACTCATGGACGAACTCAAGACAAAGTTGAACTTAGCAATGATCATGATAACTCACGATCTGTCAATAATCGCAGAGACATGTGAGAAAGCCGCCATCATGTACGCCGGAAAAATCGTTGAACAAGGAGACATCACAGCGATATTCAAAGAGCCACTACATCCATATACAAAGGGTCTAATGAGTGCCTTTCCAAGCATCAAAGCGTCAAAGAGACGCATGACCTCCATTCCTGGCAGTCCACCAGACCTATTGGAACCACCAAGCGGCTGTAGATTTAACCCAAGATGCCCATATGTTAAGGGCATATGCAAGGAAAAGGAGCCAGCTCCGACAAAAGTAGAGGGAGAAGAACACTATGTGGCATGCCATCTCGTTCAAAAAGCATAGCGGGCGATGATTGTGACGGCTGAAGACTTGGTAATTGAAGCAAATGATTTGAAAAAATACTTTCCGCTAAGCAGGGGGTTTCTTGAAACTTTGCTCTCCCGAAAGCAGTCGTCTGTGCACGCTGTCGACGGCATCAGTTTCCACATAAAGAGTGGAGAAGTCTTTGGTCTAGCTGGGGAAAGCGGTAGCGGAAAGACGACTACAGGGAGACTTCTTCTTAGACTGATTGACCCAACAAGTGGAAGTATTTTCTTCAAAGGTCAAGATCTCGCGAAGCTTCCTGAAAAAGCATTGAAGCCGCTGCGACGCAAAATGCAGATAATATTCCAAGATCCATATGAATCTCTAAACCCAAGAATGACCGTTAGCGACCTTTTATCAGAACCCCTAACCGTCCAAGAATTAGCAAGCAGCCATTCTGAAATAGACGACAAATCAAAAGAAATCTTACAAGCCGTCGAACTAACACCTCCAGATGAGTTTCTGCTTAGATATCCTCACGAGCTAAGTGGTGGGCAGAGACAGAGAGTTGCATTGGCTCGGTCTTTCATTCTCGATCCTGAATTCGTTGTAGCCGATGAACCCGTATCCATGTTAGACGTTTCAATTCGGGCAGAGATCTTGAACTTGATGCTCGATCTTGTCGGAAAACTCAAAGTTTCATTTCTGTACATAACTCATGATTTGGCACTAGCTCGGCACATGTGCAACCGACTTGCCATCATGTATCTAGGCAAAATAGTTGAGACGGGTCCTGTGGAAAACATCGTATATGAACCCTTGCATCCCTATACCAACGCTCTGATCGACGCGGTTCCAACACCAGATCCTACGGTGAAACGCAGCAAAGTGGTCATCACAGGAGAGATTCCAAGCCCGATTAATCCACCCTCAGGTTGCAGATTCCACACCAGATGCCCAGTTGCCATGGAAATTTGTTGCACGAAGGAGCCCGAGCTTATCGAGATTAAAGGTCAACACTACGTAGCTTGCCACCTGCACAAATGAGAATAGAAGGGCGTTTCATCTTTAGAAGTTAAAGATTCTATTTTCGTTTTGAGTGAGATTTTTTCTAATCTTTTTCGAAGGCGTTAATATGTGACTGAAGCTTGATTAGGGCGGATTCGTTGAACGAAGAAAAAGCTTCTACGGGTGTTCTGCTGAGTCAGTTAAATTGGCTATCTTGTCTTCTATGAAGACCCAGAATTCACTCTCTATTTTTTCCAACGCTTCTCGCAACTTCAAGTCTTGGAGGATAAGATAACCTCCTCCAATAGACTTGGTGAGCAATCCTAACAACATAGGACGTCGTGAGCGTTCCATTGCTGTAATTTCTATGACAAAATCATTAGGGTTTCCAGAGATCCTTACTTTTGTGGCGTTGCTCATATTTTTGTCTCGAGGTGGAGCCCACAAAATGGTGTGTTCTCTCATTGATTCGTATTTTCTTGTGGCAAAGCCTTTATCCTTAAAGAAATCCTCTGCGTATCCAGCTAACTTGTTCAAATCAACGTTTTTTTGAGTCCATCGTTTTTGCATTTTGCAGCCACTAACCGATTAGACTATGAAAACGCTTTTCCGAGTTAATCTTTTTGAACTCCAGTTTTGTCGAACAAGTTCAAATCTCTCTGCCACGAATAAAATCTTAGATGCGTATTGGATCGTTTGTTAGGTATTTTTTTATCATATCATCGTTGACCTGAACGCCTAAACCTGAACCAGATGGCATTTTCACGTAAAGCACGTTCTCCACCTTTATTTCCTCAATTCCTGATGCCACGTCCTCTTCTAGTCCGCCTTCTTCAGTTGGTATATTCACATCGCCATATTTGATGTTGTTTCTTGCCGCTAAAAGATGATAACCCGCTGAAGACCCTATACTTGTCTCTCCCATTCCGCCTAGAAAGCAATCTATGCCGGAAGCTTCAGCTATTGCGTTTATCTTCACTGCCTCATATATTCCGCCGGACTTCATCAGCTTTATATTAATAATATCACAGGCTTCCATTTGTATTGCCTTAACAGCGTCTTTGGATGTGTGAACGCTTTCGTCAAGCATTATAGGTACATCAACTATCCGTCGAATACGTGAAAGCCCCCTTAGATTCCATGCAAAAATGGGTTGCTCAACAAGCTGTAATTCGCATCTCTCCATAAGTCTAATGGCTTTTATCGCTTTTTCAGGTGTTCTCCAGCCTTGGTTTGCATCAACTCTGATTTGCACATCTGGTCCAACGGCTTCCCGCACTCTTTGTATTTTTTCGGCATCCTTTGCAGGGTCTTCGCCAACCTTGATTTTTAGTTCCTGGATTCCTCTTGAAACATCTTTAACACATTGCGCAACGGTCTCCTCAAAGGTGGTTATTGTGGCTCCACCTGTGTAGACAGCCTTGTCTTTGACGCTTCCTCCAAGAACCTGGCATATTGGCTGATGTTGGACCTTGCCAATGATATCATATACAGCCATGTCAATAGCGGCTTTGGCGCTTGCATTACCAACCGTGGCTTCATCCATTTTATTGGTTATTGCCTCAATATTGAATGGATCTTCACCACGAATTGCAGGAAAAATTCTATCCTTGAGTATGCTCATGACGGTGCCTATAATCTCGCCTGTAAACTCATAACACGGGCAAGCTTCTCCGTACCCTATAACATCACCATCTGTGTAGAGCTTAACTATCACGTATGGTTGCGTTGTGTATAACGCTGTAGCTATTTGGAATGGCTGCTTCCAGGGTATCTCTATAGGAAACGCTTCAAGTCCATTTATCCTCATCGCCACACCCAGAATACGTTACGTGTAGATGTAATTAAATCCTCTATAACTCCATATTTCCGCTGTGAATCAAACCATTAGACTACAAGAAATAGAGAATACGTACAAAACCTAGCTTAACACAGTCCTTGGTTTGAGTCCCAAAATCCCTCTTGCTTCTTCAGGCTTGGCAACTTCGCGTTGGAGGTTCTCAGCTAGCCTGCGTGCTCTGGCAACAAACTCCTCGTTTGGCGCTAACTTGCCCTTTGCATAGTAGATGTTATCCTCAAGTCCCACTCTGACATGCCCACCTAAACTTGTTGACATTGCAGTCATATTCAATTGCCATCTGCCTATTCCAGCCACTGAGAAAGTGGCGGAAGAAGGGAGTTGTCGACTCATGTGAAACAAGTTATCCAAAGTAGCTGGAACGCCCCCGTCAACGCCCATCACCAACTGGAAGTGCGCCGGTCCTTTGAGCAGCCCATGGTCTACAAGTTTAATTCCTTGCGAGATAAAGCCCACATCGAAGGCTTCGATTTCTGGCTTGATGTCCAGCTTAAGCATCTTCCTAGCAAGGAAGGTGATTGTCTCCCACGTATTGATGTAAACTATGGACGGCTTGCGACTTGCAAAGTTTAGCGAACCGGTGGTTAGGCTTGCCATCTCTGTATTTGTTCTTAATGGCTCGGCTCGTTCTTCGTCTGATTTGCCTGCAACTCCGCTTGTAGACACCATAACAATGAGGCTTGTACGTTTTCTAATTTTGTCCACTGTCTCTTTGAACACCTTGTAATCAGATGTTGGGTTTTCATTTTCGTCGCGGCAGTGCACATGAATAATAGAAGCGCCTTCTTGCTCGCAAAGATAAGCTGTCTCAGCAATCTCGTCGGGTGTCACTGGCACGTGGGGCGTGTCTTTTTTTCTAGGTACGGAGCCAGTGGGTGCAACTGTGATTATGAGTTTATCCATGCTCATCCTCTGAGGGCTTAAAGTTATGCAAAAAGAAGGAAGTTAGTGGAGAGCTTTCTTTGTTTCTTTAACGGCTAGTTTTCGTTTCTTCATCATGTTCACAAATCTTCTGTAAATTCCATCGTTCATTCCAAGCTTTTCGGGAGCTAAAACACCTTTTTCTTTTATCGCATCTTTGGCTACGAGTTGTGCCACCATCGATGTTGTGTACGCTGTCGTTCTTGCCATCGAGGTAACTTTGTGTTTTTTGTCAAATTTGTCGAAGACTCGATAGGAGTACATGACCTTTCTGCCTTTTTTGGACCCGACAACTTCTATTAGCATTGCTACAATGTCAGGAATTTCGGGTCTCTTCAGCTTCTTCTCGAACAACTTAGCGGCTAGGTCTCGCGGGGTAACCTGAAGATTTCCGATTTCAATCGGTTTATCATCAAAAAAGCCTAATGTCTTAAGCAGTTTTATTTTTTCAACGTGTCCTGGGTAGCGAAGTGATTTTTCCCACATGTCCTCGACACCTTTGAAACTGTAAAGCATTGTTCGTAGTCCATCTGTATAAAACGCCTCCAGCTTGCCAACTCTTGGAAAATTGACCTCTTCAAGCCCGCTCATAGCTTCCACTTGCACTACTTTGCCATCCTTGACGATGCTGACTTTTCTGGAATACATGTCGATTAGGTCACTTACAGACCACGTGATAACGTAGCCTAATGGTGGCACTGGCTTCTCGGGTAAACCACCATTCAGCATGTGGATGCTTTCAGTTTCATCGAGTTTGCTGGCTGCTCGACCAGCTAAGATGCTGCCCATTCCCGGACTCATTCCGCAGTCGGGTATTATGCATATTTTGGCCTTTGCAGCGTCTTTGTTGAGTGCCATCACGTCCTCGGGCATGTAGGAGACATCAACCATATTCACTTTCGCTTTAATAGCAGCCTTACACGCTTGGTAGCCCAACCATCCTGGTAGGGCACCGACAGCTAAATCGAATTTCTTCAGAGTATTCGCAAGCTCTTCATGATTTGTGGCGTCTGTCTGCATCCAAGAAACATTCGATTGATCGATTTTAGAGGCAGTTTCTTCTGCGCGGTTTTTGTTCGTGTCGGCCATGACTATTTCTGCGGAAGGTAAACTTTCTGCTAGGTCCTGCGTTGCTACTGAGCCTATGTTGCCGCAACCTAAAACAACTATTTTCATTTCAACCAATTCCGAAAGTTGTTGTAGGATAAAAGCACGCTTAAAACTTGCTGTCCATATCAGTGTAAAAGAGCGGAGCTAGGCTTAATTCCAGACTGCAGACAATTGAGTGAGGCGACAAAACATGTGGCAGAAGCAAGTAGAGCAAAAAAGATACACTTTCGGGAAAGTGTCAATAGGTGGAGCACTGGGTGAAAACCCGACGGTGCTCGTGGGCTCGATTTTTTATCACAAGCAGAAGAGCCTACGTTTCAACGAGGAAACTGGAGAATTCAACCGTGCTGAGGCTGAAAGACTGGTGAAAATTCAAGAAGAATTCTCAGACAAAACAGGGTTGCCATGCATGCTTGATGTGGTTATTCCTTCAAAAAAATGGATTGCCCAAGTACTCGATTTCATAGATTCGTTTGGAGCCACACCATTCTTTCTAGATGCACCATCAGCAGACATAAGAATGGGAGCACTGGATTATGCCAACCAAGTAGGGATTCTTGACAGGTGCATCTACAATTCACTTAGCCCAGAGTCAAAAGCGAATGAGTTTGATAAACTCAAAGAGGTCGGGCTTAGAGCAGCCGTGCTGCTTGCTTACAACACAAGGGATATGACTGCAACTGGACGAGCAAATGCCATTAAGCAGATTCTGCCAGTAGCCATACGAAATGACATCGAGAAAATACTTGTCGACACTTGCGTCTTGGACGTGCCGACCCTAGGCTCTGCATTTAAAGCAATTTTCGATTCAAAAAACGAGTTAGGCTACCCAGCTGGCTGCGGTGCTCATAATGCAATTGGAACTTGGAGAGGATTAAGAAGGAAAATGGGATTGCAAGCCGTCGAGCCCTGCGAAGCGGTAGCTGATGCTCTCACGATTGCGGCTGGGGCAGACTGGATATTGTATGGACCGATTGAGGATGCCCCATTCATTTTTCCAGCAGTTGCCATGGTGAACGCTGCTTTTGCGCAACTCCAGATTGAAAGGGGAAGAATACCTTCTCGTAACCATCCAATTTTCAGAATAGCCTAATTTGCCGCTCCTATTCTTTGACACTCAGGAGTTTCTTCGCGATTTTCACGGCTTCGATGGCGTCTTCGCCGTAACCGTCTGCGCCAGCCTCTTCAGCCCACTTCGCTGTGGCTGGAGCACCGCCCACGATGACTTTGACCTTTTCTTTCAATCCAGCCTTTTTCAAGGCTTCAATTACATCTCGCTGGGCAGGAAGCGTCGTTGTTAATAGAGCAGATAGGGCAACGATGTCAACGCCCAAGTCACGTGTTTTTTTCACGAATTCTTCGGCTGGAATGTCTTTTCCAATGTCATGAACTTCGAAACCCGAGGTGAAGAGCATCATAGCAACAATGTTCTTGCCAATGTCATGTATGTCGCCCGCAACAGTGCCAATCAAAACTTTGCCCAAAGCCGTTGTTTTCCCTTTGCCCTTCTTGATTAGAGGCTCCAAGACTTCAGCTGTGGCTCTTCGTGCCGCTTCACCCGCAACGACTAGATGAACCAAAAAGATTTCGCCGTCTTCGAATTTTCTCCCAATCTCCTTGAGCACCTGAGTCAAAGCATTGACTATCTCAACCGGGTCGTGTCCTTCATCTACAGTTTTTCTTATCATTTCAACGAATTTATCAGAGTCAAACGTGAAAAGCTGCTCTCGCACAGTTGAAACAAGTTCACTCAAAACCTGAACTCTCCAGTTCCCTTTACCTCTCTAAAGTTGACCTTGCGAAATTTAAAACCTATGTTTACGAAAGTGTTAAGGAGCACAAGCCTCAAAGTTTGAAACAACGCTAGAATAATGACTGAGTGTGAAGGTATGTGGCTGAAGTTTCTAAGCCAAGACCAAATCGAAAAGATACATTCTGCTACATTAAACATCCTTGAAGAAGTAGGCGTTCTGATTCATGACACCGAATTTCTGAGGTTTCTTGGCGATTTTGGAGCAACAATCGATTTGGACAAAAAGAGAGCCAAGTTGCCACCAGACCTTGTAGAGAAGTCTGTGAAGAAAGCACCTCGACATGTTACTTTTTACGCAAGAGACTCGCGTCACAACGTAAGATTCGATGAAGATAGAATCTACACTCACCCTTTGGGCGGTGCAGCCAACGTTTTTGATTTAGATTCAGGAACCGTGCGAGCAGCAAATAGAAATGATATAGAAAATCTGACTAGGCTAGTTGACGCACTTCCGAATGTCCACACTGCTACTATGATTGTTTATCCTAGTGATGTTCATGAACGTTTACGAGATATCTATGGAGTTGAGGCGATTCTGCGAAATACAAGCAAAAACTTCGATGCTACGCCTTACACAGATGAAAGCTTCCCTTACATAATTAAAATGATTGAAGCTGTAACAGGAGAAGACGAGCTGAGAAAAAAGCCTATTGCGACTGTCAGTGCTTCGCCTACAAGCCCACTACAGTTTTCAGCTGACGTCACGAAAATAATGACACGAGCCGCCAGACACAATTTACCCATCGCTATTCTACCTTGCCCGCTCGCAGGAGCCACCAGCCCTGTTACATTGGCGGGAACCCTTGTTCAGCAGAATGCTGAAATGCTGGCAGGCATAGCCATGGTGCAGATGCTTAGTCCAGGCAATCCCGTTCAGTACTCGCCACGTTGCATACCTTTAGACATGCTCACTGGTCAAGCGTGCGCTGGAGTCGAAAGCCCAATTATGTCAGTCTGCTGCGTGCAGCTTGCCAAATATTATGGTTTGCCTTCTGACGTGTATGGACTTGACACAGATTCAAAGGTTTTAGATGAACAAGCTGCCATAGAACGGAGTATAAGTGGTCTTTTGCCTGCGCTCGCTGGAGCCAACGCTTTATCGGGTGCAGGATGCGTAGAAAGCGGCATAACAGCAAGCTACGAACAGTTAGTTATCGACGACGAGATATTCAGTATGATTTTCAGAGCGACAAAAGGCATCGACTTTACTGAGGAAAAACTCGCTTCAGACGTAATCAAGAAAGTTGTTCTCGAATCCTCGAACTTTCTCCAGCAGAAACATACTCTTCAACACTTCCAGAGCGAACACTTTATTCCAAAACTTCTAAACAGAGCTGCACGAGCCCGCTGGGAAAAAATGGGAAGCAAAAGCATAGTTGAAGTTGCAAAAGAAAAAGCAAAGAAAATCTTAGCTGAACATCAACCTCTGCCATTAGAGGAAGACGTAAAAAGAGAGATTGCGGAAATCCGAGAACAAGCGACAAAAGCGTTAGGTGCCTGAGACTCTATGGCAAATCTCTTAGAGACTCGAATCGACTTGTGTCTCTATGTGGAAAGCTCATTGCAGAAAGAAACTCAGCTTGAAAATCGGGCTCAGAAGCCAGTTCAACGTAGCTAGTTTTTCGACTAATTGAAGTCGCATCACTTCTCAGTTTCTTCGAAATTAGCGCCATTCTTGCTCCTGCACCTGCGGCGTTTCCCACGAACTTGATAGATTCTGTTGGGATGTCAGGGAATAAACCGATGGTTTTTGCATTTGCTGGGTTGACGTAGTTGCCGAAGGCGCCTGCTATGTACAAGTTCTTAATGTCACTTGGCTTAACGGCTTTCCGTTTCATCAGGATCTGACATCCAGTGTAGATGGCAGCTTTCGCTAACTGGATTTCTCTGATGTCTCTCTGCGTGATTACAATGTCTCTTTTGGCGCCCTCTTTCTTTGAAAGAAGAACAAATTCTTTTTCATTATTGGTTTTTCTTAGTCTTTTAGAAGAAAGAGCAGACTTGATGAATGCGCCTTCCTTGCTGATTATCCGATAACGTAGAAGGTTTGCAACTGCATCGATTATGCCTGAGCCGCATAAGCCTAATGGTGCAGCTTGTCCTATTGTTTGATATTTAGTCTCACCATTCTTCAGGTCTATGCTGAGTTGTTCTATTGCGCCCTCAACTGCTTTCATTCCGCATTTAATGTGGGCGCCTTCAAAAGCTGGACCCGATGCACAAGAACATGCTATCAGTCTTCTTCGATTACCCATTATTATTTCGGTGTTTGTGCCGATGTCCAAAACCATGGAAAGTTTGTCGGATTCATGAATGCCTGATGCAATAACGTCTGCTACGGCATCGCCGCCCACGAAGCCTGCGATTATTGGAAACAGGTAGACGTTTGCGTTTGGGTTTGTTCTCAACCTCAAGTTTCTGGCTGTTTCGTTTATGGCGCTGCTGACGGCTGGGACGTAGGGGGACAAGCCAAGATTCTTCGGCGAGATGCCGAGAAAGAAATGATGCATCGCAGTGTTACCGACCACAGTTGCTTCATAAATGCTGTGCGGGTTTATCCCTGTCTTCTTGCACAAAGCAAAGATAACGGTGTTCAGGCTGTTGGTGGCTTGTTTCTGCAGTTCTCTTAATGAATTGTCTGATTTGTTGGCATAAGAGATTCGTGAAATCACGTCTTCTCCACGCATAATTTGAGGGTTTTCCATAGATTCTGCGGAGATGAGTTCACCATTGATTAGGTTAGAAAGGTATCCAATGATTTTTGAGGTGCCAATATCAAAGGCTATGCCGAAGGCTTTTCCGGATGTATTACCCTTCTCAACGGATACTATTTCCTTTTCATTCCAGACAGTGACCGTTACTTTCCAATTAGAGTCACGAAGAATTTTGGGCAGAGCCTGCAAAAGAGGAAGGTTGAATTTCACTTCGTTTGTCCTGTAATTTTCTTTTATTGCGTCCATAAGTCTCTGAGCATCTGACTTTATGTCTTGAAGCGATGGCTTCTCAAGATGGACAAAATATTTACGAATCGCGGGCTCGACTAAGACGTGTCTTTCAGTTCCTTCTACAAGAAATCTTCGAGTTCGTAGGCGACTTTCTTCGGGTATGTAGACAACTGCATCTGATTTGGCAAAGCAGGCGCAAGCAAGTCGATATCCTGACTTTAACTCAAGACTTGACAGAAAATTCCTTTCTTCATCAGTCACGTCGTTGACGCTTGAAGAATCTTTGGCAATTACTTTGCATTTTCCACAGGTTGTGCGTCCACCACATTCAGACCTTATGTGTAAACCTGTTTTTTTTGCTGCATCAAAAATGCTGATTCCTTTATGTATTCGAGTTTTTACTCCATTGGGTTCAAACGTTAGAATCATGTTGAGACCAGTTTCCCCATCATTAGATGCTATTTGACAATTCTTTTGATGAAAGAATCCAGTTCATTTTCAGTGTCTTGTTGCAAGGGCTTAGGATGGTGTTCTGAGAGTATTTTGTCAACTTGTTCCTTGGCTCTCTTTAGCGCGTCTTTGGCGCCCATGCTTTCCCATCTTGGTTTGCTGATTTTGTCAATAACCGTCGAGGGCATGAACTCCTCAGTTTGGAACCATTTGAGTGTATGCTTCTCTGACAAAAAGTGTCCACCTGGACCAACTTTGCTAATCAAGTCAAGTGCAAGTGTTTCATCGTTGAAGGATATTTCCTTCAGTAGTCTCAACGCCATGCCGCAGATATCGTTGTCTATTATTAGCTTCTCGAAACTTTGACAGTTCTCAAAACCAAGCATACCCGGTCCAGTGATGCAATTTATCCCTGCCAAAGTGCCTCCAACCAACCCTACAGCTGATTCAAGCCCGCTTTGCGCATCAACCAGCTTCGCTTCGCTTATTCCCATATAAGCTCCTGAAGGAATATGATAAAACCGTGCTATTTGAGCATAAGCAGAACAGAGCATGGTGACTTCAACGTTGCCAACGCAGCCTGTTCCATACCGCATATCCATGAGCGAAGGTGAGCCGCTGTACATGCATGGCAAACCTGGTTTAACTAACTGCGCCATAACAAGCCCCGATAGGAACTCCGCATTATGCTGCACTAACAAACCTGCCAAGGTTGCAGGAGCTGTTGAGCCAAGCTGGGGAGCAGGAATTATCTCGATGGGTATATCAAATTCAGCTGAGTCTATTAGATTTTGACTCGTCAACTTGCTCCATTTTAGTGGGGGGGAGGGGCACACATCCATGAGAAGACGAGGTCTCCGCCGAAGCTCTCCTTCTCCGCCCACAACTATTTCGAGCATGTGTTTCATGTCGTATAATCCTTCAATCGAGAAGGCTCCGGCGATAATTGGTTTGGTGGAGTTCTTTAGTATCAAGTAAAATCGAATTCTGTCGACAATTTGGTCTGGCACGTCTCCCAGCGTCATTGCGGTGCTCTGTGCATGCATAAACTCTAGATAATCAGTTAGTCTAACAAAATCCGTGAAATCTGCAGAAGAAGGGCGTCGCATCTTCATGGTTTCTCGGTCAAGC
>Ga0153916_10002982_pt1 | contig 12465 bp, 9 predicted proteins | sample Opewatmetagenome_FD_109642 | JGI IMG/M metagenome (GOLD analysis project Ga0153916, IMG submission 109642) | Freshwater wetland microbial communities from Ohio, USA - Open water 3 Core 3 Depth 4 metaG | ecosystem: Environmental > Aquatic > Freshwater > Wetlands | place: USA: Ohio, Lake Erie, Old...
GATGTGCGGCGCCTGCCACAAGGCGGAGAAGAACGGAGCGGCGTACGTCGCGTGGGAAAGGAGCTCGCATGCGAAGGCTTTCGAAGTGCTGAAGTCGAAGGAAGCTGACGAAATCGCGAAGAAGAAGGGACTGAAGAAGCCGGCATCCGAGAGCCCTGAGTGCCTGAAGTGCCACGTGACCGGCGGCGGAGTGGCGACCAACGTCGAAGCCGGCTTCAAGAAGGAGGAAGGTGTCACCTGCGAGGCGTGTCACGGTGCGGCCTCCGGCTTCAAGATGATCCACAACAAGCCCGAGAACAAGGAAAAGGCGAAGGCGGCAGGACTGATCGTCGGCAGCAAGACCGACCCCAAACCCTGTGAGAAATGCCACAATGCCGAGAGCCCGACGTACAAGGAATTCAAGATTGCTGAAGCCTGGCCGAAGATCGCTCACGGCCTGGCAGGAAAGTAACGCGGCTGCTTTTTCCCTGAGAGCCGGACTGCGCTGTGCAGTCCGGCTCACCTGTCTCTGATCCTTCCCCGGGGCACGGCATGGCGAAGCGTCGGTTTCCAGTCTACTTCTACAACACCATCAGCGGCGCCGGTGCGCTGATCGCGGGGGTCTCGTTTCTGGCTATCGTTTTCCTGACCCTTGTCGATCTCTTTCAGCCGAGCGCGCCGGCATACATCGGGGTCATTTCCTACATTGTCCTTCCTTTTCCCCTGATTGCCGGCCTGCTCCTGGTGTCGATCGGGGCGTGGCGGGAGCGGCGCCGGGTGAAAAGAGGTCTCCCCGCTCATGTCCTGCGATTCACCTTCGACTTCTCTGAGGAAAAGCAGCGGCGGGTGCTATCGATCTTCTTTACGGTGACGGTTCTCTTCCTGCTCTTCACCGCCTACGGCAGTTATCGGGCCTTCGAGTGGACGGAGTCGGTGGAGTTCTGCGGGACGACCTGCCATACCGTGATGGAGCCGGAACATACCGCCTACCTGAGCTCTCCCCATGCCCGCGTGAAGTGCGTCGACTGCCACGTGGGTTCGGGAGCCGGATGGTACGCGCGGTCGAAACTCTCCGGTGCCTATCAGGTCTATGCCGTCCTGGCAAACGTCTTCCCGCGGCCGATCCCGACACCGATCCACAATCTCCGTCCCGCACAGGAAACCTGCGAGCAATGCCACTGGCCTTCCCACTTCTCGGGAGAGAAGAAGGTCGTCAATACCTATTTCCGGTCCGACGAGAGGAATACCCGATGGACTGTAGCGCTGCTGATGAAGATCGGGGGAGGGTACTCGTACCGGGGTCCGGAGAGCGGGATCCACTGGCACATGAACATTGCAAACGAAATAACCTACGTGACGGTCGATACGCAACGGCAGGTTATCCCCTGGGTGCGTTCGCGGAACCTGAACACTGGTGCGGTGGAGGAATTTCGCTCCACCGAGACGGAGGTGTCGGATGGCGCGATCGATACGCTCCAGAAATATCGACTCGACTGCATCGACTGCCATAACCGCCCTTCCCATATCTACCGGCCGCCCGTGCGGCTGATCGATCAGAGCCTTGCCTACGGGCGGATCAGCACAGAACTGCCGAATGTCCGGACGGCTGCGATCCAGGCTATGGTTGCGCCCTATTCGACGTCGGCGGCCGCGAAGGACAGCATCCCGCAGGTGATCGCCGCGTTCTACCAGGAAAAGTACCCCGAGGTCGCCTCACGAAGCAAGGAGCTGATCGAACAGGCGTCGCGCGAAGTATGGGATCAGTACAGCAGGAACTTCTTCCCATCCATGCACGTCAACTGGAAGGCCTACCCCAGCAACATCGGGCATATGACGGACGTCGGGTGCTTCCGCTGCCACGACGGGAAACACGTGAGCCCGACAGGGAAGGTGATCTCAAAAGACTGCAACAGCTGTCACACGATTCTCTATCAGGGCACCGACCCCGTGCCGACAACCCTGAACGCTGGCGGCCTTCCGTTCCGGCACCCGGAGGAAGTGGGGGATGCATGGAAAGAGATGAACTGCAAGGAATGCCATTCCGGGGAATAGATTCCCTTTTGCATCTCTGGGAATGGGGCGTGCTCCGGGTGCGAATTTCGCTATCCTGTGTCAACTTTCTCTCCTTTGTCATGGCACGATGATTGTTCCGGAATCTAAACATCCCGAACCACCACAACAGATTCTGCCTCCATGAACCCACACACCCTCCACGTTCGGAGGCCGGCCCGGCAGGGCGCGGTCCTGGCAGGCGTCCTGGCGGCGATGCTCGGGCTGCTCTGCGGTCCGGACGCTTCAGCCCAGATCGTCTCCGGGCGGCTCTCGACCTCTTTCTACACATGGAAGAGATTCGACACGGTTGACGTTGCAAAGCTCTACCTGCGGGCGTATCAGACAGTCCAGCTCAACGTGACGCAGGACGATGTGTCGCTCCACACATACCTGACAGGAGCGATTGCCACGCCGGGCGAGGCGGCGGCCGTCCGCGCCTACAACCTCTACCTCCGCTGGTCAAACGTCGGAAAGCTGGTCGACCTGAGCGCCGGCCGTCAGGCCGTCTATGCCGGAGTCGGGACGGGGACGATCGACGGTCTCGCGGCGAAGTTTCATTTTCTCAGCGACGGTGTTACCCTCCTGGGCTACGCCGGAGCCGCACCGGCGATCGGGTACAGGGGGATCCGGAGCAACTTTCACGACAACATGAGCTTCGGAGGCCAGATCGTCACGACCCTTCTCTCCGGTGCGAGGGTCGGTGTGAGCTACCTGAACCGGAAAGAAGAACGCGACCCGTACTGGGCGCTCCGTGCCCGCGATACATCCTATATCCCGGTGCCGTATTACGTGACGTTTGAACCGGATGCCTACCAGCTGCTGGGTGCGGATGTTTCCTACAACTACGGCGATCTGGTGTCGGTGTACGGAAGATACGATCACGATCTGAATCAGGAGAAAACCTCGCGAGTTCAGGGCGACGTGCGAGTGCGTGTGGCACCCGATCTCGGTGTGACGATCGGCTACATGCATCGTCTGCCGCGCGTGAGCTACAACTCCATCTTCTCTGCCTTCGTTCAGAACTCCGTCGATGAAATCGAGGGGGGAGTGGAGTACGAATTCGCCCCGCGGACCCGGGGCTACGGCCGGCTCGGATCGGTCAAGTACAGCGACGAGAGGAGCACGCGCTGGTCGCTCGGCGTGGCCACCGGCTATGGGACAATCAGTTATACGGGAGGGAACGGGTATGCCGGCGAAATCCGCTCGTTCTCCGTGCAGGGAATCTATCCTCTCGACGGGAACCGGATTGTCCCTTCCGCGGGGATCGCGTACACGACGTACAGGTTGAACAGCGACGAGCAGATCAGGAACGCGCTCTCTCTCGTTGCGGGGGGGAATTGCCGGCCGCTGCCGTCCCTCTCCATCGATCTTCAGGCTCAATTCCTTGCCAATAGAATCTATGCCAACGCGTTGAACGGGTTTGTCAGGGTGAACTACTGGTTCAGAGAGAAGCTGAGTCTCTTTGAACAGGAGGACGTGCGATGAAGCGGATCATCCTTTTCGCTGCCGCGTGCCTTCTCCTTGGTGCCGCGATCACCGCGGTGGCACGCAAGGAGACCCGGCTGTCGCCGTGGGAACCCGGCGTCTCGGCGAAGTATATCAAGTTCTCGCATGCATTCCACGTCGGAGAAGCGGGCATTGCCTGCGCCGACTGCCATAAGGCTGCGACAAGCAAGCTGGCCTCGGACAACCTCCGGGCGGGACACGACAACTGCACGGCGTGCCACGAGGAGCAGATCGGCAACACGTGCGGCTACTGCCACACGAACCCGGACAATATCGAGCCGGTTCCCATCCAGCCGCGGACGATCATTTTCTCGCATGAGCAGCACCTGGGGATGAAGGGCGTGGAGTGTGCGACGTGCCATCCGGGACTCGACAAGGTGGAATACGCGGGCCCGGCGAACATGCCTCCCATGACCACCTGCACCACCTGCCATGATGACGCCAGGGCGCCGAAGGTCTGCGAGGCATGCCACACGAGCGTGACCAGCCTGATTCCGCAGACTCACCTCGTGAGCGACTTCACGAAGGAGCACCGCCACCTTGCCCGCATCGGAGGGCTGGACGTCGGGTGCGCCACGTGCCATACGGAGAACTTCTGCGCCGACTGCCACAACAGTGAGGGCCTTCTGGGGATCGGGACCAGGGACCTGATGGTCGATCCGTCCCCACGGGGGACTCCCCCCGTGATGCCCAGAGATCTCAAAGTGCAGATGGCGCACGGGCTGAACTACCGGTACACGCACGGGATCGATGCAAAGGCGAAGACGGCAGACTGCGCAACGTGCCACACCGTCCAGGAGTTCTGTGTGCAGTGCCATGCAGCGGGGGGGAACGTCACCCAGGGTTCGTTCAAGCCGTCGTGGCATTTTGGACCGGACTTCACGCGGCTGGGGGTAATGAGCGGGGGTGGCCGTCACGCGGAGCTTGCACGGCGCGATATCGAAAACTGCATGACGTGCCATGACGTTCAGGCGGGCGATCCGACGTGCATCCAGTGCCACACAGACCCCGACGGGATCAAAGGAACTGATCCGCGAACTCACCCGGGCGGCTTCCAGAGCGGAGACCATGGATCGTGGCACGAGGATGGAGGCGCCACATGTTACAGCTGCCATACCGACATGAACGCACACCCCGGCGGGAGGAAGGGTGTGGGCTTCTGTGGGTACTGTCATCACTAGGGGAGGGACACCATGAAACGCCCTGTTCTCTGCTTCGCTCTCGCCCTCGGCTTCTCCCTTGCCCTCTGGTCGTGCAGCGAACTGAAAAAGGATCTCCCCTCTCCCGTCAGCGGGGAGGCTGTGGTTCACCCTGAAGGATGGAACCAGCCTTCGTCAGGTGAATTCCACGGTACCTATTTGAAGTCCAAAGAGTACGAGACGAAGGAGTGCCAGCCCTGCCACGCTGCGCCGCTGAACGGCGGGACGGCGAATATCTCCTGCTTCAAATGCCATGCGCTCTACCCGCACAGTGCGGCATGGACGCAATCGGCTTCCGCTGATTTCCATGGCCGGTTCCTGAAAGCTATGGCGTACAATGCCCAGGAGTGCCAGACCTGCCATGGTGCCGCGTACGACGGCGGGACAAGCGGCGTCGCATGCTTCACCTGCCATTCCGCATATCCCCACACCGCGCAGTGGAACAGCGGAGGTGCCGCGGGGTCACACGGGTTGTTCCTGAAGGCGAGAAGCTGGAACGACACCGAGTGCAGGGCCTGCCATGGCGAGACCTATACCGGGGGGACGAGCGGCGTGGGCTGCTTTGCCTGCCATGACGCCTATCCGCACGCAGCCCGGTTCGCCGCGGGCGGCCACACGGCCTATCTGTATGCGAACCTGTATCCCTTCAACGGGTGCACAACCTGCCACGGGTCTTCCTACACCGGCGGGAACGCAGGCGAATCGTGCATGCAAGCGGGGTGTCATGTCGATCGGACGGGAGCGGCAAAGTCTCCCGAGGCGTGCAACACCTGCCACGGTGATTTCCTCGCTCCCGCGTCGGATTTCCTCTCCGCAGCGCCGCCAAAGGGCGTACGAGGAGAGACATCGCAGACATACCGCGGTGTCGGCGCCCATGCGAAGCATTTGCTGGCGGCGACTCTCGGCAGGTTCGTCAGGTGTCAGGAATGCCACGTCGTTCCGGCAGCACTCGCACAGGCGGGGCACATCGATACCCAGCTTCCCGCGGAAGTGGTGATGAACGACACGCTGGCCCGGCTTGTCACCGGCGATGGGACACTCCGTCCGTCCCCCTCGTGGGATGGGACCTCATGCAGCAATACATACTGTCATGGCAACTGGAAGCTCCGGAAGGCGACCAGCGCGTATCCATGGATTTATAATTCGACGGACTCCGTGATGCTTGGCGCGGTGTACACTCCCGCCTGGACAGGCGGGTCGGGCCAGGCCGCCTGTGGCACATGCCACGGCCTCCCCCCGCAGGGTCACTCGACAGTGATCATGGCCTGCTACGCTTGCCATGACGACGTCAACGAGGCGATGCAGATTGTCGATCCCTCACGACATATCAACGGGAAGATCGACGTGCTGACCCAGCAGATCCCGATGCGGATCCCCGCGCAGTCGGTCCGTATGCGCTGATCGTGAACCTCTCTTTTCCTTCCTGTCGTGTCCCGGTCCACAGGGCCGGGACACGGCATTCTCCGGGGACGTGCATGCAATGAGACCGGTAGTACTCTCCCTGGACCGGTCCATTTTTGCGCATTTTGCAGACCTGCAAAGCCTTTCCCATAGATTGGAATGCCGTACCGGAATCTCACTCCGGCGTGCGGAAAAGTGCCCTCTTCGGGCGTTAAAGTGAATTCCTCGCCGGAGTCTGATGGCACGCAAGTTGACCCATCTAGGCAGGTTTCATGACCGGAGACGTAATGACTGTTCTTGCACATGCTGTGATCCTTCTCGGCCTGCTGACCGCCCTCGTGGCATTTCTTCGATACCTGCAGGCCGCCGACCGCGTGTCGGGCCAGAAGGGGACAGGCTTTCTGACGAGGGCCGCGGCGCCGCGCCAACTGGTCAAGATCCATCTGGTCCTTGTCGTCTTTGCATCGCTGATCCTGCTCACGCAACTCCTCTTCCATGATTTCTCCAACGGCTACGTTTTCAGTTACAGTGATCGTTCCCTGCCCCTGCACTATCTTCTCTCGAGTTTCTATGCCGGCCAGCAGGGAAGCTTTCTGTTCTGGGCACTCTGCGCCGCGCTCCTTGCCCTGAGTCTGCTTCCCTACCTTCAGCGCAGGCGGATCGAACATCAGGTGATGGCACCCCTGATGGGGATCCAGTCGTTCCTGATGCTGCTGCTCATACTGAAATCCCCCTTCGAATCCGTCTGGTCGATGTTTCCACAGGTGCCGGCGGGAAGCATACCGGCCGATGGGCGGGGGCTCAACCCCCTTCTGCAGAACTTCTGGATGGTAATTCATCCCCCCGTTCTCTTTGTCGGTTTCGCGGCGATGGCGCTCCCGTTCGCCTTCGCGATCGGAGGGCTCTGGAAGAAGGATCCCCGACTGCTGGTGGAATCCGCGCTCCCGTGGGTTCTGTTCGCCGTCGCCGCGCTCGGACTCGGCATCATGCTCGGAGGATACTGGGCCTACGGCGTTCTCGGCTGGGGAGGATACTGGGGGTGGGACCCGGTGGAGAACTCCTCGCTCGTTCCCTGGCTGGTCGGGATGGGGCTTCTCCACACGCTGCTTGCGCAGCTTCGCACGGGGAAGTTCATCCGGACGAACTACATCCTGGCGATCGCAACGTTCGTGCTGGTCATCTACAGCACGTTCCTGACCCGGAGCGGGATACTGGGTGATGCCTCGGTGCATTCGTTCACCGATCCGGGGATGGTCGTCTACGGGGCGTTGCTTGCCTTCCTGGGGGCCGCAGCGCTCTCCGGCGCAGTGCTGCTTGCCATCCGCTGGAAGGAAATGCGGCCGGCACCCTCGGGAAAGGAGATCCTGACCCGTGAGGTTGCGCTCGGCGCCGGAACGCTCGCCCTGGTGCTGAGCGCGCTCGTCGTGCTCTTTGGCACCAGCCTCCCGATCTTCTCGACGACACGGGTCGAGCCTTCCTTCTACGACTCCACAAACCTCCCGATCGCAATCGCCATTGGGCTGTTGATCGGGATCAGTCTGTACCTGCAGTGGGAGAGGCAGGACGGTCGCCAGACGCTGCGCCGGGCATGGAAGGCAATTATCGCCTCCGCAGCCGTGACAGGTCTGCTGATCGCCCTGGGCGTCCGCGACGTGCTGATGGCGGCGCTCGCGTTTGCATCGGTCTTCACGTTTTTCGTCAACCTGGATGTCGCGGTCACCGTGGCGCGCGGAAACTGGCGGTTCCTCGGGGGAAAAGTGGCGCACATCGGCGTCGCCGTATTCTTCCTGGGGGTCCTCGGCAGCGGGCGCTACAGCACCACGGAGCACATCCAGCTGCCGGTCAACACTCCACAGGATGTGCTCGGTCATCGCATGACGTACACGGGAGCGCGGGAGCTCCCGGACGGGAAATTCGCGTTCGATGTGCGTCTGGAGAAAGCTGGAGGGATGCGAACGCTCGCACCAGTCATGTTTGAAACCCGCGAGCAGGGGATCATGAAGAACCCGGACATAGCCTCGTTCTGGACGTACGATCTGTACATCTCTCCCGTCGCGCTCGAGGGGGAGCAGGATGCGCTGACGCTGCAGAAGGGTGTTGCCTCCCCCCTGGGGGAGGCAACGGTGACGCTCCTCGGATTTGAAATGACGGCCCACGGCCAGGGGGTCCCACAGGATGGAATGCCGGTAGGAGCGGTGTTGAAGATTGTGCGCGGGAGTGAGGAGGAGACGATCACCCCGGTGACAGTTTTCCGGCCGAACAGCCAGCCCCAGCCGCGCCCGGCAGAGTCCCGCCTGCTGAACGGACGGGTGAGCCTCATGACGCTGAATGTCGGGATGGAGGGGGGAGGGAGTGCCGTCACGGTTGCTCTGGAGAGACACGGTGGCGGAAGCGGTGAAGCACTAGTTGCCGAAGTGAGCATAAAACCGTGCCTCAGCCTGGTGTGGGCCGGCACCGTGCTCATGCTGGTCGGGTTCGGACTTTCGATAGTGAACAGGTCAAAGGAGTCCTGATGGAACAGAGGGAAGCGCAGCGGTTGCCGGGGAATGTACCGGGGAAGTACTACACCACGGAGGAGTGTGACGGGTGCGCGTACTGCGCGTCGGTGGCTCCGGAGAACTTTGACTACGAGAAGGAAACCAATACGTACTTCGTTGCGCGTCAGCCGCAGACGCCGGAGGAGGATGAATTCGTGAGAGAAGCTTTGGAGGACTGTCCGGTTGATGCCATCCGTTTGTCGGAATCGCCGTTTGCGGTGAACGCGAGATGACGGAGGTATCCGGAACAGTGGAGGCGGTGCTTCCCGCGGAGGGCGAGTTCCCCGCCGCCGGGAGTTTCCGGGAGCGCTGTCGTTTTCTCCTGCGATACGCGATCCTGGCGCCGTCGACACGGAACACGCAGCCGTGGAAGTTCGCCCTTCACGAGAACGGCATCGACGTCTACGCGGACTACAGTCGCCGGCTCCCGACGGCAGATCCCGGCAGCCGCGAGCTGCTGATGAGCATGGGGGCCGCGATCATGAATCTTCGCGTGGCCGCCGCACACTTCCGGTTCGCGTGTGAAGTGGAGTACAACCACTCGGGGGACAGCGAGCGTCCGCTTGCACAGGTCTTTCTGACCGCGGGCACGCCGGGCCCCCTCGCGCCGCTTTTCCCGGAGCTGATCCGGCGGCGCACCAACCGGCACCCGTTTCTGGTTTCCCGGGTCCCGGCAACCGTGCAGCAGCGCCTCCTCGCGTCGGGGAAAGGATGCCGGTGGCCTCTGGAGATCGTCACCGACGGGGAGATCAACCGGGCGGTGGCAGAGCTGGTGGCGGAGGCGGAAGGGCGCCTGCTGGAGAACCCGGAGTACCGGAGAGAGATCGCCGCATGGATGCACGTCGAGGGATCGGTGGCCGAGGACCGGGTGCCGGCTGGGTTGGAGAAGACGGGGGAGGCTCGGGCGGCGCCCGTGACCAGTCTCCTTGAATTCCGGCGGCGGGCGGTGGCGCGGGACAAGAATCTCTGCCTGGATGCTCCCGCCCTGATCGCCATCGCAGGCGAGGACACGATCCCCGGATGGCTCGATGCGGGCGAGATGCTGGAGAAGCTTCTCCTGACCATCACGCGCGAAGGTTTGCAGGCCAGCTATTTCAACATGCCGGTGCTGGTGCCGGACCTCCGGCTCAAGCTCCGGGTCATCCTCGGGCTTTCGGCCATGCCGCAATTGCTGCTGCGCGTGGGGTACTGCATGGAGGAGACACCGATGCCCCCGCGCCGGCAGATCGAAGAAGTGATCATCCATCAACGGTAACGGACGTGGGAGAGGCTATGGAAAACAATCAGGATATGCAGCAGACGACGGAACCTGATGACTACTCGACCGAGGCCCATCTCATCTACGGCCAGATGCAGGATCCCCGGTGGGACTACAGCCATCATCTCATCCCGCCGATGACGACGTCGGCGACGTTTCGTCTCGACAGCGCCCAGCGCGGGGCGCAGGGGTTCACCGAGTTTGCCCACCATACGGGAGAAGTGTCGGTCAAGAGCCGGGCGCCGATCTACATCTATGACAGGCTCGGGGAACCGAACAAGGACATGCTCGAGGAGAATCTCGCCTACGCGGAACAGGGGGATATCGCGGTCACGTTCGCGAGCGGGATGGGGGCCATTTCGGCCGTGCTGGGAATTCTCACCGGAACGGGGAGCGAGATCGTCGCCCACACAACGCTCTACGGCTGCACCTATTCTCTTCTGACAAACTGGTATCCGCGTCTCAAGATTAAAGTGAAGTTTGTGGACTTCACCGATCCGGCGGCGGTGGAAAGGGCGATCACACCGGACACCACTGTGCTCTACATGGAATCGCCCGTGAACCCGACGATGCGCCTGATCGACATAAAGGCGATCGCGGCAATTGCGCGGCGGGTGAATGAAAGGCGGTCGGAGGAGGCGAAGGTCTACACCGTTGTCGACAGCACCTTTGCCACTCCCTTCTGCCAGCGGCCGATCACGCTGGGGATCGATTTCGTGGTCCACTCGCTCACCAAGGGGATCGGGGGGTTCGGGACCGACGTTGGCGGCGTGGTGATCGGGCCGACGTGGTCGTACGACCGGCTGTTGCTCTTCCGGAAGGATTTCGGCGCGACGCTTTCGGCCAAGAGTGCGTGGCCGGTGCTGGTGAACGGACTTCCGACGCTGGCGGTGCGGATGCGCCAGACGCAGGCAACGGCGATGAAGATCGCGGAATTCCTTGCCCGGCGTCCCGAGGTGGCGGCCGTCCGGTACCCGGGGCTTCCGGATTTCCCCCAGGCGGCGCTCGCCCGCCGGCAGATGCGGGACTACGACGGCGGTTTTGCCCCGGGATCGATGATCTACTTCGTCCTGGAAGGAGAGAGTCCGAAGGATTCTCTCCATCGGGCGGAGCGTCTCATCAACTTCATTGCGAAGAATTCGTACTGCATCACGCTGGCGGTCAGCCTGGGGAACATCCGGACGCTGATCGAGCACCCCGGCTCCATGACGCACTCGGCGATCCCTGCCGATGAACAGCTCGGCAAAGGGATCGACCCGGGAGGCATCCGCCTGGCCATCGGTCTGGAAAAGCCGGAGGACATCCGCCGCGATCTCGCCGCTGCGCTGGAATCGGTGACGCACCATCTGCATGAAACTGAGGAGGAGCTCCATGGCTAAAGGAAAGGTGATCTTCGACGTTGAGACCTGCAAAGGGTGTGAGCTCTGCATCAAAGCCTGTCCGCAGGAGAGTCTGGAGCTTTCCCCCAAGCTGAACGCCCAGGGATACCATTATGTGGTGCTCGTGAAGGACAATTGCACTGGGTGCACGAACTGTGCGCTGGTCTGTCCAGACGCGGTGATCACCGTCTACCGCGAGAGGAAGAAAGGGAAGGTGCCGGTGGCGACGATCTCCAAGGTTGCGGGCGACATCACCGTTTCGCTTGATGATGAAAGGAAACGACCGTGAGTGAAATCAAGATCATGAAGGGAAATGAGGCCCTGGCGGAGGCGGCGATTCGGGCCGGATGCCAGGGGTACTTCGGCTACCCGATCACGCCGCAGTCGGAGGTGCTCGAGTATCTTGCAGATCAGGGCCGCGCGCGGGGGATGATTGTGCTGCAGGCGGAGAGCGAAGTGGCCTCCATCAACATGATTTACGGCGCGGCAGGGGCCGGCGCGCGGGTGATGACCTCCTCCTCCAGCCCGGGCATCAGCCTGATGCAGGAAGGTCTTTCCTACATCGCCTGCGCGGAGCTTCCGTGCCTCGTCGTGAACGTCAACCGCGGCGGCCCCGGTCTGGGAACGATACAGCCGTCGCAGGGAGATTACTTCCAGGCGACGAAAGGGGGCGGCCATGGCGACTACCGCCTTCTTGTGCTTGCGCCGTCGAGCGTTCAGGAGATGGCCGAGTTTGTCTACCTTGCATTCGACCTCGCGGACAAGTACCGGAACCCGGTGATGATTCTTGCGGACGGCGCGCTGGGGCAGATGATGGAAAAGGTCCAGTTCCCAGAGTATGACCCGGCTGCGCACCGCGTGGCCAAACCCTGGGCGACGACGGGGAAGCTGCCGGGCCGTCATGCCAACATCATCACCTCTCTGCACATTCAACCGGAGAAGATGGAGCAGATCAACCTCCGCCTCCAGGAAAAATACCGCCTGATGGCGCAGCGGGAGGTCAGGTTCGAATCCGTCCAGACGGACGATGCCGAGATCGTCGTGGTAGCCTACGGTCTCGTGGCACGCATCGCACACAAGGCGGTGGAGCTGGCACGGGAGTCGGGCGTTCGTGCGGGCTTGCTCAGGCCGATCACCCTCTTCCCCTTCCCCTA
>Ga0153916_10002983_pt1 | contig 12463 bp, 10 predicted proteins | sample Opewatmetagenome_FD_109642 | JGI IMG/M metagenome (GOLD analysis project Ga0153916, IMG submission 109642) | Freshwater wetland microbial communities from Ohio, USA - Open water 3 Core 3 Depth 4 metaG | ecosystem: Environmental > Aquatic > Freshwater > Wetlands | place: USA: Ohio, Lake Erie...
AGATGACCGGGTCGGGCATGAAGGTCGTGCGGGTGCCGACCTTGGCGGTGCTGCCGATGCGGCGGACCTCGTTGGTCGGCACGCCGCGCTCGTACTCCTGCTGGTAGACGTGCCCGCCGCGGCGGACCTCGACTTCGCACCACTCGGAGAGGAAGTTGACCACCGTGACGCCGACCCCGTGCAGTCCGCCCGAGGTCTGATAGGCCCCCTTGGAGAACTTGCCGCCGAACTTGAGCACCGTCATCACGCCCTGGAGGGTCGAGAAATCGAGGTCGGGGTGGACCTCGACGGGGATCCCGCGGCCGTCGTCTTCCACGGTGACCGAGCCGTCGGTGTTGATGGTCACGGAGATCTCCCGGGCGTAGCCGGCCATCGCCTCGTCGATCGAGTTGTCCACCACTTCGTACACCAGGTGGTGCAGCCCGCGGACGCTGGTGTCGCCGATGTACATCGCCGGGCGCTGGCGGACGTGCTCCAGGTCGCTGAGGTGCTCCAACTGCTCGGCGCCGTATTCCGACTCGACCTTGCGGTATTGGAGCAGCTCGGCGCTCTGGCCGGCGATTTCGGCCGCCGCGCGGAGGTCGCTTGGGGGAGTTGCGGACAGAGGGGAATCGGGTTCGTTCGGCATGTTTCTCGCAGACTTTGGGGGGAAAGATTGTCGCTGGTTTCCGGGGCAGTTCACCTCGCTTCCGGCGAGGTTCCTTCGAGGGCGCCCACGCGGAAGCGGAGATCCTTGATCGGTTCGTCGGGCAGGGCTTGGGTCAAGGTTTTCAGGAGCGCGGCTTTGCGGAAGGTGAGCTCCTGGAGCAGGGCCGAGTGGGCGACGATCACTTCCAGCTTTCCGCGGCGGACCCCGACCACCCGGCTGTGCCGCCCAACCAACTCCCCGGCGGCATCGCGCCACGCCGCCTCGAGCGCCGCCGCGGATTGCAGCCGGGCGAATCCTCGCCGGGCCATCAGCTCGGCCAGGACGTTGCCGATCGACTGGGGACCTCGGGGCATGGCACAGCTCTCCCTCCGTGGGTTCAATCCCGGGCCAAGGGCATCACGACGTAACTGTAGCCGTCGTCGGTCTCAGCCACGACTGCGCTTTCGGGATCGCGGACGTACAACGTGAACGGCGTGTCCGGATCGAGCACCCTGAGGAAGTCGCCCAGGAAGCGGGGATCCAAGGTGACCGGCAGCTCAGGCCCGTCGTAGCCGATCGGCAGCTCGACCCGGGATTCTCCGTACTCCGCGCCGCGGGCGAGGAGGACCACTTTGCCGTCGCCGAACGTGAAGTCGACGCCGCGATGGCTTTCGCTGGTGACGATGGCGGCCTGGCGGACCGCCGAGTAGAACGGCCCGACGGAGAGCTCGACGCGGGTCATCTGCTCCATCCGCGGGAAGACGTCGCGCCATTTGGGGAAGCGGCCTTCCACCAGGCGGGTATAAAGGGTGGTCCGCTGGCTTTTCACCAGGGCGTCGTTCTCCCGGGCGGCCAGCCAGATTTCCTCCTCATTGTCGGCCAATGCCCGCTCCAACAACTGCATCGACCGGGCCGGAAGGATTGCGCTTTGGCCGGCCTCCTGCTTTCCGACCGCCGTCGTCGGACCCTGCTGACGGGCCAGGCGCCGGCCATCGGTCCCCACCCCCGTGATGTGATCCGCCGTCAACTCAATCAGCACGCCTCCCAGCGCGTACCGGCTGCTCTCGGTGTCAGTGGCAAAGATCGTGCGGCGGACCAACTCCCGAAAGAAGCGCGCCGGCAGCTTGTGGTATCGCTCCTCGCGAAACTGGACGACTTCGGGGAACTCGTCCGGGTTCTCGATGGGGAGGTGGAACTCGCTCCGCTCACCCCAAATGCGGGCCTTCGAGCCGCTGCTCTCCAGGTAAAGCTTCTCGTCGGAGCTCTCTCGAAGGATCATGCCGAACCGCCCGATCGGCAGGACGACGGCCCCCGGCGCGTCCACCTGGATCCCCTGAAGCTCGATGCGGACCCCAATCTCCAGGTCCGTCGCCATCAGGGTCACCCCGTCGGTGCCCGCCTCGAGCTTGACGTTCTGGAGGATCGGCTTCGGGCTGCGGCTTGGGGCGACGCCGGAAGCCGTCTGGAAGGCGTGCAACAGTTTTTCGCGCTCGCAGGTGATTTTCATCAGTCGATTCCACCTTTCTGGGGTTCCTTGGCCGGAAGGAGCGTGCCCGCGGTCGGCGCCTGAAGACCGTGGCTGCGTTCAGGCAATCAGGATATCAGTTCTCTTTCCAAGTCAGTAGTATTAGTGCGAATCGGCGGGCTGTCGGGAGCCGCGGCCGGGATTGCCGCAACGTGCTTCGGTCTGGGAGGTTGGGCCTCGGGGCCGGGGCGCAGCAACCGGGGGAGAAGCTGTCCGCGGGGTGTCGGCGGCCTGACCGTGAGCCGTCGTGGCACGGCGAGACGCGTGCGTTGTCCGAGCGGGTGTCGACAACGCCCCGTACGTTGCCACCTTGCCAACCGCGTTTCGACATCTTATCCCCCGACTCTTAGTGTTCCCTCCGCGGCGGCCCGGCCGACCTGAGCTGCTCGCAGAGCAGCCTGACGGCGTCGCGGATCGCCGGGTCCGACTCCAGCAGCCGCTTGGTTTTGCGGCACCCGTGCGAGACGGTGGTATGATCGCGGCCGTGAAAATACGTGCCGATCTGCTTCAGGCTGCTGGCGGTGAGGGTCCGTGCGAGGTACATCGCCACGCCGCGGGCAGCGACCACCGCGCGGCGACGCGAGGGGCCCCGAAGGTCAGCGAGCCTGAGCGAGAGATGCCGCGCGGTCGCCACGGCGATCTCGCCGAGGGTAGGCTGGCTCGGCGAGGTTCGTTGGGCGAGATACTGGCGAGTCCGCTCCAGAGTGATCGCGCCGCCGTCCACGCGAGCCGCCAGCTCCAAATCGTGGAGCGCACCGAGCAAGGCCGGCACGGGCGCAGAGAGCTTCTCGGCAAGCAGCCGGAGCACGGCCTCGCCCACGGCGACCTGCCGCGATCGGGCCAGCCGGCTGAGGACGGCGAAGCGGGTCTCGACCCCAGGGAGCGCCAGCCCCACGCTCAGGCCGGACAGCAGCCGGCCCAACAAGCTCGGCACGAGCCCGGTGAGATCCTCGGGCGGAGTGGAACTCGTGAGAACGACTCGCCCGCCGGACTCCAGCAAGGCGTCGATCGTATAGACCAGCTCGCGTTGGGCTCCGTCCTTCGTGCACAACAGGTCCACGTCGTCGATGGCCAACAACGACGCCTGCCGATAGCGGGTGCGGAAGTCCTCGACAGCCTGCTCCTCGATGGCGTCGGCCAGCTCGCGGGCAAAATCGATGGCAGGGACGTAGACCGCCTGACTCTGCCGGCCTTTGCTCTTCCAGGCCGCGGCGAGGCCCATCGCCAAGTGGGTCTTTCCCATTCCCGGGGGCCCGTGAAAGACGATCGGGTTGAAGTGCTCGCTGCCGCCCTCAACGACGGTCTCCAACGCCACCCGGGCCAACTGGTTCTCAGGACCAAGGATAAACTCACTGAGCCCGGCGGCCGCTAGCGGGCGGGAATCGACCCCCGCAGCGGACGCAGACGAACTCCCCGCAGTAGCGATCAAGGCGACGCGCTCGGTCACTGGCGAACCGTTCCCCAGAGGAGAGCCAAGATTGCCGAGGATCTGCCGCTCGGCAGCCGGTCCATTGTAGCGATTTCCGCCGCTCCACACGAGCCGGGGAGGGCGATTTTCTTGCACCGGGACCATCGCTGCAAGGAGTTGCCGGGCAGGTGCTTATGGCCGGGGGGGGCGTCAACTTCGAAGTTCGCGCACCACGTGGAGGATCCGGCGAACCGCCTCCTCGACCTCCTCGTCCGTCGTGCTGCCGCCGAGGCTGAATCGGAGGGTCGAGGCAACGACGGCCTTGGGAAGCCCCATCGCCAGCAGGGTGGGGGAAAGCTCGGTCGACCCGCTCGAACAGGCCGAGCCCACCGAACAGCCGACCCCGGCGATGTCCAGGGCCATCACCAGCACCTGCGCGTCCAGCCCGGGCAGCGCGATACTGCTGGTCTGAGGGAGGCGGTGGGCGCCGCGGGCGTTGACCACCGTGTCCGGATGCCCGGCCACCAGCCCGGCCTCGAAACGATCCCGCAAGGCGGTCAACCGCCGGGCGTGGGCCTCCCAGTCCTGGTGCCACAGCTCCAAGGCCCTCAGCATGCCAACCACCAGGGGGACCGGCTCCGTGCCGGGCCGGATTCCCTGCTGCTGGTGCCCGCCGAACAACAGCGGCTCAACCGGGACGTCGTGGCGCACGAGCAGCGCTCCGATCCCCAACGGGCCTTGGAACTTATGGGCGGCAACCGTCATCGCCGCGACGCCCAGGCGGCGGAAGGAAACGGGGAGCTTGCCAACGACCTGCACGGCGTCGGTGTGCAGAGGGACTCCGGCCTCGTTGCAGAGCCCCGCCAGCGCCTCGATAGGCTGCATGGCGCCGGTCTCGTGGTTGCCCAGCAGGACGCTCACCAGAGCGGTTTTGGGGGTCAAGAGCGGGGGCAAACGATCCACCCGAACGACCCCTTCGGGCCCCACCTCCAAGGAGTCCAGCCGCCAGCCTTCCTCCATGAGGCGCTCGGCGGGCTCGATCACGCTGGCATGCTCGACTGAGGAAATCACGATCCGCCCGGCCTCCGAAGGGCATCTTGCCCGGGCGATGCCGAGGATCGCCAGGTTGTTGGATTCCGTACCGCCGCTGGTAAAGATCAGACGGTCCGGACGGGGGCCCGATGTATCCGCTCCCAGGAGGGCGGCAATCCGCTCGCGGGCCTCTTCTACCACCCGCCGCGCTTTCTGGCCAGCTTGGTGCTGGCTGGCGGCGTTGGCATACCCCTGGCTCCAGCACCGCGCCATCGCCTCGACGACCTCCGGCCGGATAGGGGTCGTCGCATTGTGATCGAGATAAATGTATTCCATCAAGGCAATTCTCGATGATGACGATAGGAAGGGCAAGCTCCGAATTGCCATTGTCGAGCGAGGCAACTGGGAGCTATGATGGGTCCCCACCCTCCAGGGATGGAGGGCGGGGGGCGCAGAATGCCGGCAGTCCCGCGCGCCCCCGCACGGGGGATGAGGTGAAAGGAGGCACCTTTGCTGTCGCAATCCTCTCGCACGAAGTGCCGCTCCCTGGTCATGCTAGGCTGCCTGGTCACCGTTCCGCTGATTGCGATGTTCGGGACCTCGCTGCCGGAGGAGACGCCGCGTGAGGTCGCGACAACCCGATCTGCCTCGCCGGGGCCCAAGTCCGAGGCCGATCTTGCGCGGGCCGAGGTGATTCCCGCGTCCTACCAGAGTTCGGGTCAGTGGGAGGACCAACGCGGGGAACCGCCGGCCGGGGAGCCAGGGCCTCCCATGGTCGCGGACGATCGCCTGGCGACCGTCCAGCGACATCTAGAGCAACTCGGCGCCACCTACTACAGGCTGGAGAGCTGGGGCAACGAAGGCCCCCGCTTCCGCTTCGAATGCCGGGTGGCCTTCGACCGAAACTCCGACTGCGCCCGGCACTTTGAAGCGACGGACCGCGACGCGATGCAGGCGATCGCCAAGGTCGTGCGGCAGGTCGAGGCGTGGGTGGCGGCGCAGCGGACGCGGACAGGTGGCTGACCCACCGAGGCGGAACGGCGGATTGACAATCCGTTCTACGGTGGTGAGGAACGCGGGCTAGGTAACTTGGCGCCCCGTGGCCCTCGAAACGGCCTTGCCAAGGAGCCTTACGCAGGTGTAGCCTGAACGGCTCCGGGAAGATTGCCGCTGGTCGGGCTTGTCTGCAAAACTCCAGTTCCCAGCCAAGGTTACCGATGTACGGTCTATTCAGCGGTTTGCGTCGGAGTATGCAGGCCGTCGGCGGGGGGTCCTCCCTGGTTGGGCGGACGCCTTGGGCCCAGACTGGACCGAATAGGCAAGGGCTGTACCACCTTATTAGGGAGTACGATGCACCGACATCGGCGTCTTCGGGGGGGGTCGGGGCGAGATCGGGGGCCGTGGCCCGGCTGGAAGCGGTCCTCTTTCTGGCTCGCGAGCCGTTGGGAACTCGCCGATTGGCCCAGTTGGCAGGCTTGGCGGACGGGACCGAGGCGCGTACACTGGTCCGGGCGTTGAACCGGCTATACGATGGTCAAGGGTGTGCGTTTCGCGCGGTGGAGGTGGCGGGCGGATTTCAGTTGATGTCGCGGGCGAAGTTTGCCCCGTGGCTGCGGCGGCTGGGGGGCTCGGCCGCGGAGGTCCGCCTGTCGGTCCCGGCCATGGAGACCCTGGCGGTGGTCGCCTATCGGCAACCGGTGCTGCGGGCCGAGATCGAGGCCGTCCGCGGCGTGCAGTGCGGCGAAATCCTCCGGCAGTTGATGGAGCGGGACTTGGTGCGGATCGTGGGGAGATCGGAGGAGCTCGGCCGGCCGTTCCTTTACGGAACGACGCGGCTGTTCCTCCAAGTGTTCGGGCTGCGCCACTTGGACGAGTTGCCGCGGCCCGAGGTCAAGCCTATTTCCGAACAAACGGATCAACCTGTTCATTCCATAGACACGGGAGGGAGTGCGAACGTGAAGACGGCAATTGACTCGATGGCCGCCAGGGAAGACGCGATCAACCCCAGCGCCGCCGCGTCGGCCGAGCGGGAGCTCGACGCCCTGACCGGCAACGCCAAGGACGACGACGATCTCCGCGCCTCGGAAGGGGAAGAGGAGAAAGACGACCTCGACGACGATCTCGAGGACGACGAGGACGACGAGGACGACGAGGACGACGAGGACGACGAGGACGACGAGGACGAGGACTTCGAGGAAGACGAGTGGGAAGAGGTCGAGGACGACGAGGACCTCGAAGAGGAGATCGACGAAGAGGAGGAACCCGAGGAAGAGGAGGACGCCGAGGACGAGGACTGGGAGGAGGACGACGACTGGGACGACGAAGACGACGAGGATTGGGAAGACGACGAGGAGGAGGACGGGGATTGGCAGTAGCGGTCTTCACCATCGGCCATTCCAATCTCGCCCTGGAAGTCTTCCTCGATCTGGTCTGCTCGCACCAGATCGAAGTCGTGGCCGACGTTCGCAGCAGTCCCTATTGCCGGTACGCTTCCCAGTTCCATCGAGAGTCGCTGCAAGAGGCGCTCGGCGGCCGGGGAATCGACTACGTGTTTCTCGGCGACGCCCTCGGCGGCAGACCTGCGGGGGACGAATACTACGACGACCAGCGGCGCGTTCTCTACGACCGGGTGGCGGCGTCGCCGGCGTTTCAAAAGGGGATCGATCGCGCCGCCCGGGTGTTCCGGCTCCAGCGCGGGGCGGTGCTGTGCAGCGAGGAGGACCCCAGCGAGTGCCACCGGCGGCTGCTGGTCGGCCGCGTGCTGGCGGAGCGGGGTTTCGCGGTGTTCCACGTCCGGGGCGACGGCCGCGTGGAAGAGGAATCGCAGCTCATCCGGGCGGAACGGCAGCGGAAAACCGGAGGCCAGAAGACCTTGTTCGACCTGGTCACCAACCTTCGCTTCGAGAAGAACCCCGGCTCGGAGCTGGGATAGCCAAGCCGACGCCCAGACGTTGACAGGATTATGTAACTGCTAGCGTTGCTAGTGTAGTGATTCAATCAGATGCGGATTTGCGGTGGGCGTTCCCGACACCGAAGGTGGCCGCGTAGCGGCGCTGCGGGAACGCTCCTGCTAGTCGAAACAGCTACTACTCGTTCTTGTACCCGAGGTTCGTCGCCCGAGCAAAGTCGTCTTCCGCTTTCGTTTTCTCACCCAACTTGTTGTAGACGATGCCCCGACCGTGATATGCGTCGGCGAATTGCGGGTTGAGCCGGATGGCCTCGGTGAAGTCGGCGACGGCCCTGTTGTGCTCGCCCTGTTGATAGTACACGCGCCCTCGGCCGTACCATGCGTCAGGTAAGCTCGGGTCAAGCCGGATGGCCTCGGTGAGGTCGGCGACCGCCCTCGCGTGCTCGCCCGCGAGATCGAAGGCAACGCCCCGATTGCAGTACGCTAACGCATGCTTTGGGTCAAGGCGGATGGCCTCGGTGAAGTCCGTGACCGCGTCCTCGTACGTGCCTTTTCTCCCCAAGGCAAGACCTCGGCCGTAATACACCCGGGCATCTTTCAGGTGGAGCCGGATGGCATCCGTGAAATCCTGGATCGCCTTGTCGTTCTCGCCGTTCTGGTAGTACCCCCGCCCCCGGTCGTAATACGCCTCCGCAAGTCCTGGGTCGATCCGAATAGCCTCCGTGAGGTCCGCGATAGCCTTGTCGTTGTCGCCCTTACACCCCCAGGCCACTCCCCGGCCGTAATACACCTCGGCGTCTTTCAGACCGAGCCGGATGGCCTCCGTCAGGTCCGCAATGGCCTTGTCGTGATCGCTCTTGCCACCCTCCCACGCCAAGCCGCGGTTGCGGTACGCCTCCGCAAGTCCCGGGTTGAGCCGAATGGCGTCTGTGAATGCAGCGATCGCCGAATCGACATCTCGTCGGCGAAGGTGGGACTTGCCCTGTTGAAGCGCTTCCGTTGCCTCTTGGGTTTTGTCTGCACAGCCGACAAGGAAAAGAGTCAGGAAGACCAAGCATCCCCACGTGATATTCATGGCCGATTCACTCCAGGAAGGTCAAAGGCCCAGCATTCGCCCTCCGAAGTCTCCCTGCCCAACACATCTATTAGCCGCACACAGTGTCCGAAAAACCGGTTTATGTGCGCAGACTGGGCAACCCGGGCTACTGCCCGCCACTCGATTCTACTTCGTTTGGGGGAGCGTGACAACTGCGGCTAGGACTCACTCTTCACAAATCCCCTCAACTCTGAATCACTGGACTGACGTAAGTCTTTATTCCATGGAAAGAGTGCTAGCAGTTGCATAATCCTGTCGAGGGCGGGGGCGAGTTCAGTCCTTGAGCTGGAACAACTTAGCCAGGGCCTCCACCAGTGCGCTGGGGATTCCGTGGCGGGACTCGTCGCGGAGCGATTCGAGCGGCGGGTGGAGGAGCTTGTTCAGCAGCCGGTCGAACGACTGGCGGATCTCCTCCCGGCCGGTCTCGTCCAGTTGCGGGAGCTTGTTCAGCAGCCGCCGCAGCTCTTCCTCCTTCGGTTTCTCCCAACCCTGCTTGAGCTGGCGGATCACGCCGCCGGTGGTGCGGTGGTGGAGGTCGGCCATCAGCCGGCCCGTTTCCTGCTCGATGATTCGCCGCGCGGCGGGCAGCTCGCGGTCGCGCTCGGCGCGGTTCTGCTCGCAGGCCTGCCGCAGGTCGTCGATCGAGTAGAGGTAGACGCCCGGCCGGTTGCCGACGGCCGGCTCGAAGTCCCGCGGCACGGCCAGGTCGAGGATGAACAGCGGGCGATCGCTCCGCGCCGGCTCGATCGAGAGGAACTGGGCGAGGGTGACGACCGGCTGCTGGGCCCCGGTGGTGCTGACCACCAGGTCGGCCGCGGCCAGGGCCGGCAAGAGGTCCTCCCAGGCGACGGCCCGGCCGTGCCAGCGGCGGGCGAGCTCGGCCGCCCGTGGGGCGCTGCGGTTGACGACCGCCACGTGGTGCGCCCCCTGGTCCTGCAAGTAGCGCAGGGTCTCCTCGGCCATCTCGCCGGCGCCGATCACCAGCGTGTTCTTGTCGTCGAATCGCTCGAAGATCTGCTGGGCGAAGTCGGCCACGGCCACGCTGGGAATGCTCACCCGCCGCTGGTGGATCGCCGTCTCCCCGGCGATCCGCCGGGCCACCTTGAGGGCGGCCTGGAACATGGCGTGGGCCAGCGGCCCGGCGCTCTGGTGGCGGGTCGCCAGTTGGTAGGCCTGCTTGACCTGGGAGAGGATCTGCGGCTCGCCGACGACCATGCTGTCGAGGCTGGAGGCGACGGTGAACAGGTGCCGCACGGCCGCCTCCCCCGCCCGCTCGTAAAGCAACTCCAGGATCGGCTGCGGCTCGAGGCCGTGGAAGCGGGCGAGGAAGTGGGCGAGTTGCTCGCGGGTCGGGCACGGTCCGTCCTCGCAGGCCGTGTAGAGCTCCACCCGGTTGCACGTCGACAACAAAACCGCCTCCACCTCCGCGAACTCGGCGCGAAAACGCTCCAGCGCGGCGGAGGCCTGCTCGGGGCTGAAGGCGAGCCGCTCGCGGACGTCGATCGACGTGTTGTGATGGCTGCACCCCACCACCTGCACGCTCATCCCGCGCCTCCCCTTGCCGCCGATTGCCCCGGGGTTGCCGCCGGGCCCTGGCCCGAGCGGACCCCGCCGTGCTGCGTCGCGTTGACGAGCACCAACCCCAGCGCGATCACCAGGAACACGAAGCTCACGACGGTGAAATAGGCGACTTTGCGCCCCTCCCGCGCCGGGCGGTAGAACAGGCTCGTCCCCTTGGAAACCAGCAGCCAGCCGAACATCAGCAAGGTGATCAAGATCACGGGGTCGCTCCAGGGAAGCGAGCCGAGCTGGCGGCCGCGATGGATCAGGTTCAGCACCATCCCCGAGAGGATGCCGATCCCGAACAGGATCAACGCAATGGTGATCGCCCGGCTGTTGGTCCGCTGGAGCCATTCCAGGCTGGGGAGGCGGAGCCCCTTTTGGGCCGGGACCTTGTGTTTGAGCCGGCGGGCCTGCTCGAGGTACATCAGCCCGGCCGCAAAGCCGATCAGCAGCGCCACGCTCGCCAGGAGGATCGAAGCCCCGTGCATGCTTCCCCAGACCCTGGAGGCCGGCTCCCGCGGGAAGGGCTCGGTGTCGGCCATCGCGGCAACGCCGATCAGCCCCAAGACCAGCGGGAGGATGAACAGCCCGAACAGGGCCTTGGGGTGGAAATACGTGAGGTACAGATAGACGATGGCCAACAACCAGGCCGCCACGAGATACCAGTCCTGCTTGCTCGACAGCGGAGAGGCGTTCGGGCCGGCCGTTTGATAGAACGCGAGGACGGAGTAGAAGAGGTAGATCGTGTGGGCGAGGAGTCCGGCGGCGGCGAAACCCAACATGACCGCCCCGCGCACCCCGCTGCGGAAGTAGAGGCGGGTGATCTCCAGGGCCAACGCGATCGCATAGCTGGCGGCGAAACAGGTGAACTTGACCCCGGACAGCATAGGCCCGCTCGCAGGTTGGGGGAGTCCTCGTGGCCCGGCACCCCTCCCGGCGAGGGCGCTGCTGCCACGGCTCACCCTATTATAGCAGAGCGTCCCCTCTGTCGCCTCTTGCCGCGGCTATGCTTCCGAACGTGCAAGTTCCCTTTCCTTTCCACCTACCGCTCCGGTGATGGCGAGCCCCTGCCCTGTTTGGAGCTGCAGGACGTCTACAACAGCGGCGTGCACGTCACGGGCCCTTCCGGCACGGGCAGGATCACGATGTCGCGGGCCGGCGTGATGACGGAGGGGGACATCACCTGGAAGAGCCTGGGGTTTTAGCTCCGAGACGGAGAGACGGCAGGAGCCTACGGCAAGGGAATGTCCTTGAACTCGTACGGGACCGGGACGGAGAAAATCATCGTCGGCGTCTTGTAGACGAAGGTGTACTCGGCCAGCGGCCTCGGGGCGTCGAACAGGTAGCCCACCCCCACCTCGTTCTCGGTCTGCTTGGTGGTCTCGATCGAGGCGTAGGGAACCGCCTTGCCGTCGGGGCCCTCGAGGTAGGCCGGGTTGCCGAAGACCCAGTTGCGATGCGACGCCAGGGCCTCGCGGGGGTTGTCGAAGACGACCAGGACGGCGACCTCCCAGAGCTTGTTGTTCTTGAAGACGTCCTCGACCGCCACGGTGACGTTGGCCACCCGCCGCTTGACGTTCTTGGCCTTCTCGAGGTCCTTGAAGCGGAAGGTCTCCGGCTGGCCGGGGACGACCACGTGGAGGACTCCGGTGAGCCGGGAGATCCGCTTCACTTCCCGCGGGGGAGGAGCCAGAGGCACGATCAGCTTCTGGGCGATCGGGCCGGAGGGGACCGGGGCCTCAAGCTCCGCGCCGCCGCTTGGGATCGGCAAGGGCTGGCCGGTATCGTCGAGGGCCTTGAGGTCGGCGAGCCGCTGCACCAGGGTGATCGGCCGCAGCCGCGGCTCCCAGGCCACTTCCACCTCCAGCTTGAGCGAGCGGGAGGCCGGGTTGCGGAGGTCCCGCTCGGCGAGGATGCTCACCGGCTCGAAGCGGAAGGGCCCGGAGTAGATGGCCCGCTTGGTCCGGGCCCCTTCTTCGCCGGGCTGGAGGACCACGTGGACGGTGTGGTTCTCGCCGAAGGGGTAGACGGCCAGGCCCGCCTGGTCGAGGACCCGGTCGAGGGCCTCCCAGAAGGGCGTTTTGTCGAAGTCGACCTTGACCTCGGGGTCGGGGACGTTGGCGGCGGCCTCGCGGCGGACGTCGACGATCTTGTTGCCCGTCTGCGCGGCGAGCGCCGCCAGGCATTTCGAGAGCGGCATCGTTCCCCGCAAGGTGACGCGGGAGGGCTGGACCGCCGACTGGGCCTCGGCCCGCTGGAGCTTCTGGCGGATGCGGGCGAGCCGCTGGGCGACTTCGGCGGAG
>Ga0153916_10002984_pt1 | contig 12456 bp, 8 predicted proteins | sample Opewatmetagenome_FD_109642 | JGI IMG/M metagenome (GOLD analysis project Ga0153916, IMG submission 109642) | Freshwater wetland microbial communities from Ohio, USA - Open water 3 Core 3 Depth 4 metaG | ecosystem: Environmental > Aquatic > Freshwater > Wetlands | place: USA: Ohio, Lake Erie, Old...
AGGGGGCGGATTTCGCTTGGTCTTCAAGAGCCGCTATCTTTTATTGATCGCAGTCGTCGTCGGACTCTACAATTTTATCAATGCCAACGGTGAGTATATGATTGGCCGGGTGGTTTCCGGGATCGCCAACAAAGCCGTTGAGTTGGGAACGACTGGCGGTCTCGACAAAGGCCAGTACATCGATAAGTTCTTTGCCGAATATCAATTTTTGCAGAGCATATTGGCCATCATTATCCAACTCTTCTTGGTCTCCCGCATCTTCAAATGGGTGGGAATCGGCGGCGCCCTTCTTTTCCTGCCGTTCATCGCTCTGGGAGGATACGGCATCATCGCCTTTGGGGCGACGATCCTTCTTCTCAAATGGGTGAAATCGCTGGAAAACGGGACGGACTATTCACTCCAGAAGACGACCATGGCCGCTCTCTTCCTCAAAACTTCGCGGGAGGAAAAATACAAGGCCAAAGCCGCCATCGATACCTTCTTCTGGCGGGGCGGAGACACGCTGTCTGCTTTTGCCGTCTTCTTGGGAGTGACGTACCTCGCCGCCACGGTGGAAGGATTTGCCGCGTTGAACGTTGTCTGTGTCGTGGCCTGGATTGTCCTGAGCCTTCTGATAGCCCGCGAATACAAGAAAATCAAGCCTCCGGAACAAGCCAAGTGAGGAGTCTCAGGACGTCGGGTTGAGGCCGATTATCTCGGTCGCAGGTCCTTGACCTTGATGATTCCCCCCAAGTCCTGGGCGATGTATAGATAGCCTTCATCGTCGCGGCAGATCCCTTCCTGCTCATTGCCGAGGAAAGCATATTGCTTGACCATTTTGCCGTCCAGCGTGACCTCAACCAAGATGTTGTCGGCATCGCTTACGATGTTCAGCCTCTTGGTTACGAGGTCATAGTACATGGCCGCCGGGTCATTCATCTTGAATGGCAATACCCGGATGATCTTGGCCTTCGCCTCAGCCGCTCGGCTCGATTTCAGGGGAATCAGGACTTCCATGATCATCGGGGGGTCCCATTGATTGCCGACGTAGAATGTCCCTCCCTCGGGATGGTTTTTATCGGGAACAAAAGCGAGCGACTCGATGCCGTTATCATACCTGTCGGTTTGCTTCTGCAGGAAGTTGTGATCGCCCTTGAACTCCCTGTTTATCGGGAACCTCCGTGTTACCTCCCCTCTTTCCGGGTCGAACTCGAGAAGGACATCCTCCCCTTCAATCCCGATATAGAGAAGTCCCGTCTCGGGCACGACGGCAATCGCTTCCAGGTCTCCCTTGACCATGTAGTTAGCGACGGGCGTTCCGTCTTTCTTGATCTCCGCCACATCCCCCTCGTCGCCAACCACAAAAAGCGTGCCCCTTTGGGCATGGTAGCAAATCCCTGACGGTTCCACCACGTGCTGCTTGTCAATGTCCCCGCCGTAGCCCTGGACGTCGAGCCACTGATACGGGAAACGGATGGTCGGCGCGTATCGCGGGCCGGCGCAAAACGACAGGAGCAGAAGCGGCGCCATGAGCCCCAACGCTTTTACAGTTTTCATCTCTTTAAACGTAACCCGATGATCGGCCCTTGGAGGCCGACCACCTCATGTGAAGTCAAAAATTATACCACCGCTAAAGACTCTGTCAATTCATTTTCATGTTGATTTTTTACATGGGCGTGATTATGATAAGGGACATCCTAGAAGACGGGCAAAAGCTGTCTTTCGAGGGAGAATGGCCATGAGGCGTCCGAACATCATCCAGGCAATCCTCATTCTTGTCATTATCCCTGTCATACCCGCCCGCGCCCAATTCACGGCCCAGGAAATCGCCCAGCGGCCTTTCTGGGAGGAATTCCTGAAGACGGCCGAGATCCTCCGGTCCGAGGAAATTGGGGAAGGCGTCACTAAACCCCTCAGGCTCTATCTCCAGAAAGGCGATGTCCAGTCCAAAGCCGCCTGGAAGAACCCGAGGGGCACCCAGAGCGGGTTCTTGGAGGGCTGGCAATACGAAATCGCCGCTTACCAACTGGATAAGCTCATCGGGTTTAACATGGTGCCGCCGGCTGTAGAGAGGGAGTTCAAGGGCAAAGCAGGGGCCCTCGTTTACTGGGTAACGAGCGAATACAACCTGCTCCAGGTCATGGAGGAAAAAATTCCGATCCCGGAATCAGCGCTCGAGCACACCGAAAACATGAAGTACCTAGTACGCGCCTGGGACTCCCTCGTTGCCAACGACGACCGGACCCAGCAGAACTTCCTGTACACCAAGGATTGGCGGGTGATCGCCTTCGACCACTCACGGTCCTTCCGTTCCACCAAGGAGTACACCGATAACCTCGTAAACGGGAGAAACGGATTAAAGAAGACGTCTGATGGAAAACCTTATCTGTTCCGACGCCTCCCCCGCTGGTTTGTCGAGAACGTGAAGAAGCTCGATTACCAGAGCATCAAGGAGGCCGTAGGGCCTTACCTGACCGAAAAGGAGATCGCCAGCGTTGTCAAGCGGAAGGACCTTCTCCTCGCCGAGATCGACGCTATGATCAAGGAGAACGGCGAGGAAAAAGTCCTTTATTGAGGCCGCCCGGCGGCTTTATGGGATACAACCGTTAGTCAAGCGAAGACAATGAGAGAAAAAAAGGAGGGTCTATGAGAAAGGCTTCAGCAACGGCTGTCTTCATTTTTCTCCTGCTCGCGTTCGCGCTCCCGATTCTGGCGCAATTTACCCCGGAGGAGAACGCCGAACGGGCAAAATGGGAGGAATTCCTCCTCAACGCCAACATCACTAAACAAGAGCAGATAACTTCAGAAGCAGTAACCAAGCCCTGGCATCTCACCCTTGAACTCAACGGGGTTACCAACGACGCCCTCTGGAAGAACCCGGAGGGCCGGATGCAAGGCTATATCGAGGGCTGGAAGTTTGAAATCGCCGCCTATCTCTTCGATAAACACCTCGGCCTCAACATGATCCCCCCGACCGTGGAGAAGAGGTTCCGTAATGACCTCGGCTCCTGCCAGCTCTGGGTCAAGGCCAAGATGACCATGAAAGACAAGGTCGACCAAAAGATTAAGACCCCTCCCATCAAGGTGTTCAACTATAACAGGGCCCTGAACCTGCAGCGCTTTTTCGACAACCTCATCGGCAATGAAGACCGGCACCAGAACAACTATCTCATCACCGAAGACTGGCGCATCCTCCTGATCGATCACTCCCGCAGCTTCCGCACCGGGAAGAAATGGACGACCGAGCTCCCCTACGGGGAAAAGAACAAAGAGGGACTGGTCCTAAAGGAAATGCCCAAGGACTTACTCGAGAAGACAAAGGCGCTTACCTTCGAGGTGATCAAGGGGTTCGTCGGCGATACGCTCAGCGACGAGGAGATCAACGGCGTCCTGGCGCGCAAGGAGCTCATCATCCAGCACATCAACAAATTGATTGAAAAGAACGGCGAGGCCAACGTCCTCTACTGAGACTCAGGGTTTCTTGGCTTCGGCTTTCTTGTACATGACCAGCACGTTCTGATCGTCCTCGCGCCGGTACAGAAACCCGTCCATAAGCTTTTTGGCGAGAAAGATCCCGAGCCCGCCCATCTGCTCACGGCCGATCATTTCCTCCAGAGTGGGCCGCTTGACCTGCCGGGGGTCGAAGGGGACTCCCCTGTCCCGGACCTCCAGGTAGAATTTCCCCTCTTTGTGCCAGGTGCTGACGACGATCTCTCCCTTTTCCCGTGGATAGGCGTAGCGCATGATGTTGGAGCACATCTCCACGAGCGAGAGTTCGACCTTATAGATGTCCTCTTCGTCAAGGTCGAGGCCGGCGAGGTTTTTTTTCAAGAACGCCCGGACTTTGTCCAGCTCTCGAAGCTCACTCTGGACCGTAATCGTATTCATCAACGTCGTTCTGACCGAATTCTACCAAAAACCTAGCGCAATGAGAAGTGCTAAACCCGACCCAGTATTCCGACCTTGCGCTTGATCTCGGCCCGCTGGATGAAATGGATGTCCTTCCCCTCGCAGGCTACCAAGACTGGGACATCCAAGAACGTGGCAGAGATCTCAGCGTCCAGATGGGCTTCCCGGGGGAGCTTGATATCCATTTCAGACAGCAGGCTTTGTCCCGGATTATGAGCCCAACGGATGGTTGCCCGGTTCTTTTTGTGCTGGTATTGCACATTCGCCTTGTTGACGCTGAACGGCCGGTCGGACTTGATCCTGAGGCTCACCTCAAGCGGAGGCTTGTCAAAACCGAGTTGGACCCTGAGATGGGCGATGGTCTCCGCTCCCTTTTCTTCGGTCTGGGAGGTCACCTGTTCCTTCAGCCAGTTCATCCCCAGCGGCATCTCAATCCTCTTGAAAGCCGTCCGCTCGCCCAGTTTTATCTCCCGGCCATCGATCACGGCCCTAATCCCCCTCAGGTAGCCAAAGCTCGAGAATTCCACTGCTGTCCTATTCTCGGCATCCAGCTTCTGGACGACAGTAACCTCCTGCTCCCAAGGCCCATCATAAGCGGGCACCGTCTGAAGATAGACGGCGCCGCCGATGGCGAGAATTCCGATCGGGATAAGGGCAACCAGCCGCCGGAAAGGCTTCATCGCCCAGAGGTCTCCCGGGGCGCTCCGTGAGACGGCGGCAAAGCCCAGGAGGAACGGCATGGTCCAGACGAGAAAAACAAGCCCCAAGACCGTCCAGAAAATGAGCGTCAGGGCCTGGGTCTTAAACGCTGCAAAGGCCATAGCCGACGTCCGGAAAATGAACTTATCGCACTCGGAAAGGACGAGCATCCGGAAAATCCAAAAGGGGGCCAGAATCCAGAGAAAGCCTTTGAGCCAGGACCAAGGCGCCAGACAGGCCAGGCTTAGAAACAGAAGGCCCGCCGCAGGAAACAGCGCCAGACGTGGCCCGGAGGCCAGCCAGGCCAAACCCACAAGGATGGCCAAGTATATCGAAGCCCGGGAGAAATAGAAAAACGCATTCCTGCGGAGCCGCCATTTGCGGGTGAGCTGAAGGCTCACCCATATGCCCAGGACAAAATAGAGCAGCGCATAGAGGATATAGGAATCGGGATGGGCATACCAGGGCGTCCGCTGGCCGCTGACCCGTTGCATGGCCCAGAGCGAACAGAGCATCACCACGATGATGATTAAATTGATGACCAGCAATTTAGGCCAGGATTTCCTGGCCTTCTTGTCCTCTTCCCAGTTGACGTTTAGCTTGCGCGTTCGATAGAGACGCAGGAAGGCCACCAAGCCGATGGCAAGAGATAAGATGATGAAGATTTTCAGCCAGACAAAGGCCACAAAGAACGGCCTTTCCCCGATCAGGACGAGCATGTAGTGGCCGGACTTCTCTTCCGGTTGGCCGTCGTCGAACCTTTTTATGAGCTCCAGGATAAGACGGCCGCTCCGCTCCAGGCCGGCGGGCTCGAAGTACTCCAGGGAATCATTGGGAGTATGGATGGGAAAACCGATATCGGTAACAAACCCGATCGCCGGAATCCCCTTCTCGAGAAACGGCGCATGGTCGGAGGACGCACCGCCGATCGTGTTGTTCAGGCTCTGGAAGAAAACCGGGTACTCGACGTTCCGATAACCCAGGGAATGAAAGGCCGCGATACTGGCTGAGACGAGCCAGGGCGGCGTTTGAGATTTCTTGGTGTCTACGAAGAGGAGGAGGGGGGAATCGTTGCTGACCATATCCAGCTGAAGCATCAAGGCGACATTCTCGAGGGGATAGTGCTCGACGAACGATTTCGACCCGATGAGGCCCGACTCCTCACCGCAGAAAGCGACAAAGACCAGGGTGGCGTCGTGCGCTTCCCGGGCCAGGACCCGGGCCAACTCGATGATCGTCGCCACTCCGGAGCCGTCGTCGTTGGCTCCGGGGATTTCGGGAGAGGAGGAATCGATGTGGGCGCCGACGATGATTTCCCGCGGAGTCGTTCCGGGAAGCCGGCCGATGACGTTGAAGCTTTTTGTATTGAGGGCGCTTGACCCGAGCATTCCCTGTCCCCCGGTCACCGGCTGCCATTCGACCCGACAGCCATACTCGGCCAGCTGATCAGCGAAATAGGTCAGCGCGGCTATCTCTTGGGGCGTCCCCAGCGGGCGCGGCCCGATCGTTTCGGCCAGGACTTTCAAATGCTCGAGCACCTTTTCCCGGGAAAACCCGTCTGCGGCCAATGCCGGGTTGACCTCGGCCAGCGTCGCTCCAATAAATAGCCAGAAAGACAGCAACCCAGGGCTCTTTTTCATGATGCTATCCCTCACTTTGTTGGGTGTATTATGAGGCGCTCCTCCTGATTGCGTCAAGAAAAAAAAATCGCAGGTGCATCAAATCCCGTTGTTCGAACGTATATATCAATGAGAGAAGGATAAGACCGATGGCGCTTGAATTTAGTGAGGAGAGAGAGGAAGGCAAGGAAGGTTGGGCGAGGTGGAAGATGAAAGCGACAGCGGCCACGAGTAAATCAAATCTCCGGAATATTAAAAGAGAGACCAGGCACTTTTTCTTCTCCTGTCCGGCTCTGGACCTCTGGTCCGTCGGAGCGACCCGGAAGGAAGCCGAAAAGAGGCTCCGGGAGGAGCTGCTGATGCTCCTGATGAGGTGCTCGAGATACGACGAGCTGGATTTTTTTCTAGACGATGGCTGTTTCGATGCCGTCGAAGTCCACGCCTCCTAGGCGCTCCTATTGAGTTCGACGCCCGGCCCCGTTATTGTTCACCCGTCATAAATCTCCATACTTTTTCATCTTGACCCGGAACTTGGCCTCTTCGTCGCGGACGATCTCTTGGAATTTTGGATAATCCCTCAGTCCGGAGAAAAATGGGTAGGTCATGAGCAACGGATACGGGTAGAGGTAGTCCTTGATCAGCTGAAAGCCCTCCTCGTTGCCCTTCTTGATCTGGAGGACGGCCTCATCTTTCATCCCCAGGAGGCTGAAGACGCCTGTAATCTCGTAGCGATAGAGCCGCTTTTCTCCTTTGATCAGGGCGAGAGCTTCCTCTCTCTTCCCCCGGAGCGCCGCGATCAGAGCCCGCCGGGTTCGGACAGAGCTCAGGATATCCGGCCCCAGGGGCCGGATCCCCTCTATCGCTAGAAGCTCCTTTTCAGCTTCCTCCACGCTCTCCATGCTGACGAGCATCCGGGAGTGCCACAGCATCAATATCGGGCTTCCCGGCTTGAGAACCATGGCCTGTCTCATCCTGAGGTCAGCGTTTTTAAAATCTCCCAGGGTCCAATAGGAGGCGGCCCCAAGCGAATAGCTGAGATAGTCCAAAGGATCGAACTCGATCGCCCGCTCATAATGTTTTAGGGCCGGCTCATCCAGCCCTACGCTGCGGAGAAAAGAGGCGGCTCCGAGGTTCGCCCCGGCATCGTTGGCGTCAAGGGCCAGTGCCTGCTTGAAGCTGGCATATGCCGAGTCGAATCGGCCTTGATGAAAATAGGCCCACCCCAACCCCACGTGGACCTGGGGAACGGAAGCGTCAAGGTCATGGGCTTTTTGATAAGCCCGGACCATCGCCTGAAGGTCAGCCGCCTGGTCGGTTTCGACAAACCGGGCTTCATAAAGATCTCCAAGGTGAACGTACGCCAGACAATAATTCGGGTCCAAAGCGATTGCCTTCTGATAGGACCGCAGTGCTTCGGCAAAGTCTTCTTCATTCACGGTGTCCCGATACTTTATTTCAGCCTCGTTGCCCGCATACATCGCGATAACGGCATCGAGATTAGCGCTCCCTCGGTTTTGGAGGGCATGAAGCTTGTCCTGTCGAAGGGGTTGCCTGACCTGCCGAGCCACGTCCAGAGAGATTTCGTCGACAATCCCCCCCAGACCCTCTTCCAATTTCCCCTCATAGAGACGGGCCCAGATGATGGCCTCAGTGGTTGAATCTATGAGGTTGACGGCTACCGACATTGTTTCTTTTTCGAGCCGGGCCGTCCCTTCGAGATATTTTTCCACCCTGGAATTTTGCATCTTTTCCGACCGCTGCCCGGATGCCTTGAGCTCTTTGGACGAAGTCGGGGAGAGAATGCTCAACCCAGCGATCGAAAGACGCGTCCGGACACCATCCGCCAGTCCCTTGCCCAAGTTCTGATAGCGAGAGTCCAGGCTGACCACCTCAAAAGGGAGTACGGCGATAAGGCTTCTGGTCGAAGCCTCGACTGCGGCAGCCCCCACAGGAGTCTCAGGCCTCGTCCCTTCAGTCCGGCTGGAGGGGCGGGACAGCAGATAAACGATGGCAGCCAAGCCGATAAGAACAGCGCCCGGCACAAGAATCCGCCAAGCCCAGGGCCGCGGTCCTCGGACCATTGTCCCTCGCTCCGTCCGGGCTCGGGCTTTGGATACTTTAACAGAGGTCGTCTGAACGGCCTCAAGATCCTGGAGCAGGTCCCCCGCATTCTGGTAGCGACGCTGGACGGGTTTTTCAAGGCACCTGAGGATGAGGCGGTTGAGGCTGTCCGGGATCTCAGGATTGAAATGCTTGGGCGGACGCGGCTGCTCGATCTCGTGTTTGCGAAGGATGTTAAGCGTGATTTCATCTTCGAACGGAACCCGGCCCGTGACCATTTCATAGAGAATGATGCCGAGGGCATAGAGGTCGGTCCGCTGGTCCACTTTCTGACCTCGAGCCTGCTCAGGGGACATGTACTCGGCCGTCCCGATGATGATGCCGATCCCCGTTATTTCCCTGGACTCAAAGGTGCGGGCGATCCCGAAGTCCATGATCCTGGCGTTTCCCTCTCGGTCGATCATGATGTTTGAGGACTTGAGGTCGCGGTGGATGACGCCGAAGCGGTGGGCCTCGTCGAGCCCCGAGCAGACCTGGCGGGCGATCGCAACGGCCTTGCCGGAGGTCAGGTGGCCCGAGCGCCGGATAAAACGTTTCAGGTCTTCCCCGGCCACGTATTCCATGGCGATGAAATTCAGCCCGCTGTCTTCCCCGAGGTCATACATCCGGCAGACATGCGGGTGGGCGATCTTCCGCGCGACCTTAAGCTCGTTCTTGAACCGCTCGATGGTCTTGCGATCGGCCGCGATCTCGGGCCGGATTACTTTGAGCGCCACATCCTCCTGCAGCTTGCGGTCATAGACCCGGTAGACTTTGCCCATTCCTCCGGAGCCGAGTTCATCCAAAACCTCATACCGGCCGGCGAACACGGCCCCCCGGCAGAGCTCGATGCTCGAGGTCTCTAAAGTCTGGGTGGGAAGGGCCTCCGGGCTAGCTAAGGGGACGAGTCTCGTCCCGCATTCGCCGCAGAACTTCAAGGTGTCCGGGTTCTCGGCGTTGCACTTCGAGCACTTGGTCGCCACGTCCTTCCCCTATTCTGGTGGCTTGAGAATACCAAGGAAAGACTAAGGTGTCAACACTTTCGGGGACAGGAGTCCCCGCCGCGTTGTTCTAAGCCGCATCCTCCGTTATACGGTAGCGGGAGATGGTCCGGGTGATCATGGCTTTGACAAATCCTTTTTTCATCAAAGTGATGAGCCTAGGCTCATTCGGCGACTTAAGCATTTCCCGAGGCGCGATTCTTGTCCAACTCAGGTTGGTGTCGTGCATTTCCCCGGCCTTTTTCAGCCATTTGGCGGCCTCCGCCAAGTGGCCGCGTTCGAGGTGCATCAAAAAGAAACCCGTTGGGGTCACATATTCTTTCTCCGATCTTCTCTTCAATTCTTCAAACAGCCTGCCCGCTTCTTCTGTTTTCCCGGACTGCGATAAAGCCAGCTCAAGGAAAACCGCCATAAAGGCGGCGCCTCCCGAAAGCTCAGCCGCTTTTTGATGCTCTCCAACGGCCTTTTCATATTCTCCGTTCGCATAATAAGCGATCCCCAGGAACGACCGGAGGACATAGACATCCGGAAACATTTTTTTAGCGGTCTCCAATTCGTCGATGGCCCGGCCAAACTCCCCCTTCCAAGTCAAAGCGACGCCGGAAAACGCGTTGATCATGCTCGAAATCGGATCCAGTCTCTGGGCTTCGAAAGTCTCGGCTACGGCCTCTTCATGGCGCTCCACGTTGGTCAAATAGAAGGATCGATACAGGTGGCACATGGCGGAACCAGGGCTGAGCCGCAAAGCCTCCAAGGACTCTCGATCCGCCGCCTCCCAGTTCCAGTCGTGGATCGTATAGACATAGCTGAGGGCACCGTGGGCCTCGCCCAGGGTTGGATCGATCTCCAGGGCTTTCCTGGCGTAGGTCTTCGCCTTTTGGCATTGCTCGCTCGGCAGCTGGTCTGCCCAAAAAGCAGACGAAATATGCGCAACGGCAAGCCCACAGTAAGCGGCGGCGTATTCAGGGTCTTTTTCGAGCGCCTGACGGAAGCAGTCGATGGTCGACTCGAGCCGCCGGCCCGCATACATCCCGAGAAAGTGGATGCCCTTGAGATAGAGGTTGTGGGCGTCGAGGCTGTTTGTCGATCGTTTGAGGACCGCCTCTTTTTCATGGGCCACAAGGCTAGGCTTGAGGTTTTCGATGATCGCGGCCGTCACCTCGTCCTGGATGGCGAAGATATCTTCCAGGTTGCGATCATAGCGTTCGGACCAGAGGTGGTAGCCGTCCGCCACGTCGACGAGCTGGGCGGTGATGCGAAGCCTGTTCCCGGCTTTCCGGACACTGCCTTCGAGAATAGTTTCCACGTTCAGCCGGCGGCCGACCTCCCGGACATCCATATTCGTGTCCCTGAAGAAAAAGGCGGAGGTGCGGGCGACCACGCTCAAATCTTTGATCTTGGTCAAGGAGTTGATGATCTCTTCCGCAATTCCGTCACAAAAATAGCCCTGGTCTTTCTCCGGGCTGAGGTCCGTAAACGGCAGCACGGCGATCGACCTGCCTCTTTTCTCTCTCGTAGCGCCGCGTCTTTCTGCCGGGGGTGAAGGCAGGGGTGTGGTTCGGGGACCCGGCGCCCGCCCTTTTTCCAGAAAGGCCAAATCCGAAAGGAGCTCCCCGGCGGTTTGATACCGCGCCGCGGGATCTTTCTGCAGGCATTTCAGGATGATCCGGCCCAGTTCGGAGGCCATCTGCGGATTCAGCTGGAGAGGATCCGGAGGCATTTCCGTTTTCTGTTTCAGGGCAACGCTCATTGCGCTATCGCCCTCGAACGGCGGCCGGCCAGTCACCATCTCGAAGAGAACGACACCGAGGGAGTAGATGTCCGAGCGGCGGTCGGCCGCTCTTCCCTCCACCTGCTCCGGGGACATATATTCGGGAGTCCCTATTACGATCCCCTCTCCCGTCATGCCGCCCGCGGCCATCGAGCGGGCTATGCCAAAATCCATGATCCGGGCATTGCCTTCTTTGTCGATCATGATGTTCGACGGCTTGAGGTCCCGGTGGACAACTCCAAGCCTGTGCGCCTCGGCCAGCCCTTCGCAGACCTGCCTGGCGATTCGGACAGCGGTTTCCGCATCGAGCCGCCTCGACCTTTTAACAAAGCTCTTCAGGTCTTCGCCCGGCACGTACTCCATCGTGATGAAATAATCTCCCTCCTCTTCGCCGAGGTCGAACATGCGGCAGACATTGCGGTGGGATATCATCCGGGTCATCTTAAGTTCATTGCGGAATCGTGCGATGGTCTGTTGATCAGCAGAAATTTCACGATTGATCAATTTGAGGGCGATCTCGGCCCCGATCTTTTTATCCTCGACCCTGTAGACTTGGCCCATCCCCCCCTTGCCAAGCCTTTCGATAATCTCAAACCTCCCGGCCAACGTAGTTCCCCGGCTCAGTTCTTTGGTCTCTATTTCTATAGTCAGAGTGCGGGGGGGAATATTGTCGGAGGGAAAAAGCCCGGTCCCGCACTGCCCGCAAAACCGCTGGGTCTCGGGATTATCGAAATTGCACTTAGAGCACTTGACGGCCAATATTGACCCTTTTTCTCGGACTTGATACAAAATTAACAAAAACGAGGGGTATGAGTCAACTGAATTCTGGCTCTCCGCTTTCTCCACAAATAACCGTGTTGACACTCTATATTCGCTGATATATAAAACCCGAGAAAACCCGGTTCGCGGCTGAAAACCGATGCGCAAGTCATTCGCTTCCTTGAAGGCCCAACGCCTCCTCCTGATCATCGCCAAAGGATATCTCATTTGAACTGGATCTTTATCCTGGCCTATATGGGGCTTCAGCTCTATATCGGCATCTGGATATCCAAGCGGATCCACTCGGAGAGCGATTATTTCGTCGGTGGCCGCAGCGTTTCCCTTCTCCTGGTGACATTTTCGCTTTTTGCCACCTGGTTCGGAGCGGAGACATGCATGGGCTCGTCGGCGGCCATCTATCGGCGGGGACTGTCGGGGAGCCGGGCCGATCCGGTCGGTTTTAGCCTTTGCCTGCTCCTGCTGGGCTTGCTTTTGGCCGGCAGGCTGCGCCGAGGCAATTATGTGACCCTGGCCGACTACTACCGCGAGCGATACGGCCCCCTGGTTGAGAAATTCTCGGTCTGGATCATGATCCCGTCCTCACTGATCTGGGGAGCGG
>Ga0153916_10002985_pt1 | contig 12456 bp, 9 predicted proteins | sample Opewatmetagenome_FD_109642 | JGI IMG/M metagenome (GOLD analysis project Ga0153916, IMG submission 109642) | Freshwater wetland microbial communities from Ohio, USA - Open water 3 Core 3 Depth 4 metaG | ecosystem: Environmental > Aquatic > Freshwater > Wetlands | place: USA: Ohio, Lake Erie, Old...
CAGGAACGTGACGGCGATGAAGACGCCGATCACGGCGAACGCCGTCTTCATCTTCTGCGCCCAGATGGTCTGGAGCGCGAGGCGGATCGCCTCGAGGAACTGCATGCTAGGCCGCGCGCTTCACGGTGTCGCTGTGCACCAGGCCGTCGAGCAGTGTTACCACCCGGTGGGCATGCGCGGCGATGTCGGCCTCGTGCGTCACCATGATGATCGTCTGGCCCTGGCGGTGGAGATCACCGAACACCTGCATGATCTCGGAGCTCGTCGCCGAGTCGAGGTTGCCGGTCGGCTCGTCGGCGAGCAGGATGCTGGGCTCGTTCACCAGGGCCCGGGCGATCGCGACCCGCTGACGCTGCCCGCCCGACAGCTCGTTGGGCTTGTGATGCGCGCGGTCGGCGAGCCCGACCCGCTCGAGCGCCCGCGCCGCGCGCGCCCGCCGGTCCCGCGCGCTCACGCCCGCGTAGATCAGCGGCAGCTCCACGTTGTGCTGCGAGCTGGCCCGCGGCAGCAGGTTGAACGTCTGGAACACGAACCCGATCTCGCGGTTCCGCACGCGGGCGAGCTCGTCGTCCGTCATGCGGGACACCTCCAGCCCGTTGAGCCAGTACCGCCCGGCGGTCGGCGTGTCGAGACACCCAACCAGATTCATCATCGTGGACTTTCCCGAGCCGGACGGGCCCATGATGGCCACGTACTCGTTCCGGGCGATGTCGAGGTCCACCCCGCGCAGCGCCTGCACGGTCTCGGCCCCCATGGCGTAGTCGCGCGTGAGGCCGCGCAGCCGGATGATCACGTCGACGGCGGCGCTCATGTGCCCCTCGCGGGTGCGGGCGTCGCTGTCTGCTTCATCGGGCGCACGCGCACGCTGTCCTTGAGGTCGCGGATCGCCTGGTACGGGCCGGCGACGATCGAGTCGCCCGGCTGCAGCCCCTCGAGCACCTCGAAGTGCTCCTCGCCGGCGATGCCCACCTTGACCGGCCGGAACTGCGCCAGGCCGCCCTGGACCACGAACACCCCCTCGGTCTCCTTCTTCGCCTTGGTGGTATCCTGCGGCGCGGTCTCGGTAGAGATCGGCGTGTGCTCCCGGACGGTGAGCGCGATGATCGGGATGCTGAGCGCGTCCTTGCGCGTGTCGGTCACGATCTTCGCCGTGGCGGAGAGATCGGGCCGCACGTCCGGCGGCGGATTGTCGAGGGTTACCTCGACGTTGTAGTCCACGGCCCGGTCGCTGCTCGTCGCGGCCGTGGTGAGCGACACGGAGCTCTGCGAGATCTTGGTGACCCGCCCCGAGAACGTCGTGTCGGGGTACGCGTCGATCGTGATCTCGGCCGAATCGCCAAGCGCGAGCCGGACGACGTCGGTCTCGTCCACCTGCACGTTCACCTGGATCACCGACAGATCGCTCACGGTCATGAGCAGACCGGTCTCACGCGAGAACGTCCCGGGGACCGCCACCTCGCCCGCCTCCACCGCGACGCGCGTCACCTGCCCATCCATCGGCGCGCGCAGCACGGTCTTGGCGAGCTGGTCACGGGATTCCTGCAGGCCGGCGCGGGCCTGATCCACCTGGCGCTGGCTCGACAAGGAGATGGCCGCCGCGACGTCGTACTGCGTCTGGGCCTGCTCGAGCTGCTCGTCCGAGACCAGGTTGGGGTTCTGCGCGCGGAGCTCCTTGGACCGACCGAGCGTCCGCTCCGCCTGATCCCGGTTCGCGACGCTCTGGATCTCCGCGGCCTGGGCCGACGCCAGCAGCGCCTCGGCGCGGGCGACCGACGCCTCGAAGGTGGAGGGGTCGATTCGGATGAGCAGATCGCCCTTGTGGACCCGCTGGCCCTCGACCACGGGCAGCTCGATGATCCGGCCCGTGATGTCGGCGCTGATGTCCACCTTGGTCTTGGGCTTGATCTTCCCGCTCGCCGTGACGGTGGCGACGAGGTCGCGCCGGGCCGCGGTCTCGAGCCGGACCTCCGCGCCCTTGTTGCCGCCCCGCGCCATCTTCGCGCCGACCGCGCCGACTACGACCACCACGATCACCGTGCCGATTATCCACTTTTTCCGAGCCATAACGGCATTCCGCTCCGGTTGTTAGCGCAAGGGCCGCCCGACCGCCGCCTCGAGGGACGCGACCGAACGGTGATAGGCGTAAATCGCGTTAATGTAATCGCCGTCCGCCCGCTGGGCCGCGAGCTGTGCGTCGAGCAGCTCGAAGAACGTGCCCGAGCCCACCCGATACCGCTCGGTGGCCAGGCGCAGCTGCTCCTGCGCCGCCACCTTGTTCGTCGCCTGAATGCCGATCGCCTGGTAGGCCGCCTGAATGCCGTAGTACGCCTGGCTCACGTCGGTCCGCACCTGCAGCCGCCGGGCCTCGACACGCTCCAGCGCGTCATCCGCCTGCTGGGCGGCCTCCGCGATGCGGGCGGGACGCCCGAATTGCGTGAAGATCGGCAGCGAGATCGAAATGCTCGCCGAGAACGGCTGCGAGGAGAACTGGAACGGGAACTTCGTGTTCGCGTCGAGGATCGCCTGCTCCTCGGTCGCCGTCAGCGCGTAGGCCCCGCAGTCGAGCGGCGTCGAGCCGGTATTGAGGAAGTTGGCGTTGGCATAGTCGCACTGCGCAATGCCGGCCGCCGCAGACGCCCGGGCGTTGGCGAGCAGGAACGCGGGGTCGCCGTTGGTATAGCGCTGCGTGAAACCCGACCACCCCGCAGAGAAGTTGAGCGTCGGGAACCACTGTGACCGGGCCGAGTGCTCGCTCGATCGGGCGGCCGCCGCCTGGGCGCGCAGCGCCGCGACGTCCGGGTTCCCGTCCTCGGCGGACTGCAGCAGGTCGCGCAGCGTCCACGTGGGCTGAATCACCGGGAACGTGTCCGGCAGCGTCACCACGTTGGGATCTTCCGGCGCGGGGAGACCGATCTGCTGGAACAGCCGCAGCTTCTCGACGATCACGCCCTGGCGCGCCTGGAGCAGCGCTACCTCGGCCTGGCCCTTGGCCACTTCCGCCTGCCGCACGTCGAGCATCGTGGCTTGCCCCACCTGGAACCGCGCCTGCGCCAGGCGCAGGAATTCGTCGTTCCGGGTGAGCTGGGACTGCGCCAGGGTGACCTGCTCCTGGGCCTGGAGCACGGCGAGATACTGCTGGGTAATCGCGGCCCGCAGGTTGATCCCCGCGCCCTCGATGGCCGCGTCCGTCGCCCGGAGCTGCGCCTTGGCGAATCCTGGTTGGGCAAGCGTCGCGCCGGAGAGCTGCCAGCTGAAGCCTAGCTGATAGCTCGAGCCGATCGTGCTCGACGCCTGGCTGAACTCCTGCGTCAGAAACGTCTGGGACCCCGCCCCGCGGTAGTTGAATCCCGTGCTCGCACTGAGCGACGGGAGGAACAGCTCCGAATAGGCGTTGCGCACCCCCCACACGGCCGCCCCGCGGTCATTGGTGACCTGGCGGTACGACGGGTTGTTGCGCGTCGCGAGCTCGACCGCCTCCTCGAGCCGCAGGGTCTGCGGGACCGACGGGAGCACGGGTTGCTGGGCAACCGTGGCCGTCACGGTCGGTCCCAGCAGCAGGGCAGCGATGGCGAGTGAACGCATTGAGCCTGTCCTTGGACGTGGTCTTACCATGCGGATTCCGGGAAACGTACGCGCGTCGGGATGGAAAGTTTCAAGCTGGGACAGCGGTGGCGCTCCGGGCTACCGACCGGCCCGCTCAGCGGTCAAGTCCTTGGCGGGAACGGCGATACGCAGCAGGCGGCCGGCGTCGTCATACCACAGCTCGACTTGCCCGCCTCCGGTGCGGAGCGTCATGCGCCGGGCCATGGTGCTGTCGGGTCCGGGAAGGGGCCCGCGGCCCCGATCTTCGAGCGTAGCGGATTCCCGGTCCCGGCTCCCGAGCCCATGGACCGTCACCGGCCCAGGCGTCATGCCGCCCGCCAGCGCGTAGAGCGACAGGGCGCGGTCAGCCACCACGAGGCTCCGCGCGCCTCCGGGGTACTCGCGCGCCATCTCGGTGCCGTCCGTGGCCAGCCGGACGGTGATGCGCCGCGGTCCGAAGGAGGCGATTACCCGGTTCGGCACCGCGGGCGGGTAGCTCCCAGTCACGATCACGTTCAGACCGCCCTCCACGCGCTCGATGGTGAACTCCTCCTGCCCGACGATCACCCCGCCCTGCAGCACGACGAACCGGCCGCTGTCCCGCTCGGGTTGCTGCGCCCGTCCCTGGCCGGGGACGGCGAGGGACGGCAGAAGCAAAACCAGCGACAGGCGGCGCATCACGGCCTCGCGGTGGACGTGGAGCGCGGCGCGCGCCCGAAGACCCGGGTCGCGATCCGCTCATAGATAAGATCGTACAGGCGGGCTCCAGCCTCAACCGACGCCCGCGTGGGGTGCCCCACCGACCCCGGGCCCCCGGGCGGGACGCTGCGGCTGCCGCGCCGGTACCAGGCGCGGAGCCCCCGGGCGGATGGCAGGTAGTCTTGGGCGTGCTCCAGCTGTACCTGGTCCCGTTCCACGAACATGACGAGCGACGTGTCGAGCGCGCCGCCGTGAATTGGCAGACCGGCGTCCTCGCCGTCGAACTGGACGGTAAAGATGTCCACGGTGCGGATCGTGGCGTGCGTGGTGCGCAGCGTGCTGAGGGCCTCCTGATGCGGGTCGTGGCCGTGCGCGGTGAGGATGATGAACTGCCGGACACCGCTCTCTTCCCACGAGCCGATCAGGTCGTTCATGACACGGTGCAAGGTCTTGCGCCGCAGCGAGGCGTTTCCGGGGTAGGGCGTGCGCGTCCGGGCATTTACGCCATATTCCACGGTCGGCGCCCGGAGCACGCCGAACTCGGCCGAGAGGTCATCGGCCAGCCGCTCGACGAGCAACGTGTCCGCCCCGAGCGGCAGATGCGGGCCGTGCTGCTCGGTGGTGCCGACCGGGATGACGAGCCGCGGGTCGCGGGCCAGGATGTCCCGTACCTCGCCCGGCCGCAGGAACTTGAGCCGCAGGGGAGTGCCGTGGCCGCTCGTGTCGCTCATTGGGAACTCGCCGCCGCGGTCGCCGCCGTCCTCCTGGCCGCGTGGCTGGCGCACCCCGGCTTCGCGGTCGCGGTGGCCGCCGGCGTCGCCGGGCTCGGCGCCGCCGCTCTGGTGGCCCGCGCCCGGTGGGTCGTGGCGCTGGCGCTCGCCGGCATCACGGTCGCCGGCGCCGGAGGCGCGGTCCACACGGCGCGGCAGGTGGAGCAGATCGAAACCACCTGGGGCGGCGACTCGACCGGGATCCACTGGCGGCTGGTCGAAGCGGCCGGCAAGCGGCTGAACAGGGACCTCGCCGATGCGGTGGGCCTCGTCCGGCGGCTCGCCGACGCGGGCGTCGCCGCATCGGGCGAGGACCGCGGGCGGGCCTTCGCGGACCTGGCGGACGCCGCGCGCAATGCCGGGCCCGAGCGGGGCGTCGTGGTGTTCGACGCCGAGGGCAGGCCCTGGGCCTGGGCCGGCCGGCATCGCCTGTCGCCGCGTCCCATCGCTGGTCTCGAGACTCGCATCACCCCATTCTACGCAATCCTTTCCGCCGGTCGCCAGGGGCCGGCCGGGATGTTCGTGGTCGCCCACGTCGCGCTCAGCGCCGACAGCGCCATCCCCGATCGGGAGGAAACGCTTGGCGCACGGTTCCAGCGCGCGACCGGCGTCGGGCTCGAGTTCTATCCCGCCGGCCGCGGGCCGTACTGGGCGGACGTGTTCGACTACTGCGTGCCGGCCTGTTGGGCGCGGGACGTCAAGCCGGACACGCTGTTCAGCGTGCGACTCGTCTCGCCGACCCAGGGGGCGGTGAAGCTCGAGGCGCTCGACCGGGGATCGGGCTGGGTGGCCGGTGCCACCGTGCTGTTGCTGGTGAGCCTGCTGCTGTTTGCGAGACCGCTCATGCGCATGGGTGGCGCGGCGGGCCTGGCGGCGTTGCTCGTGCTCACCTCGGCGGGCCGCCACGGGCCGTTCGGCCGCCTGTTCTCCCCGGCCACGTTCTACACGGAGACGCTCGGGCCCGCATCGACGTCGGCGGGCGCCTTGCTGGCGACGGCGTCCCTGGCGCTCGTGGCGGGCGCGCTGCTGTGGCGGGCAGGCCGGCTGCCGCGCTGGGCCGCCATCGGAGGCGTGCTGCTCGCGCTGGCCGTGCCGGCGGTGCTCATCCGGCTGGGCGACGCGATCACCCCGCCGACGGACGGCATCGACCTGGTCCTGTGGCTCCAGTGGGAAGTCGCGCTTGCGATCGCCGGGGCCGCGCTGCTCGTGATCGGCGGCGCGCTGCTCCGGCGAGTCGTGCTGCGGGGACCGCCGGGATGGGTGCCGCTGCTGGGCGGCGTGTGGGCGGTCGCGGCAGCCCTCGCGTCCCTTTGGTACTGGGTTCCCGGGCACGACTGGCCGGTGTGGTATCCGCTCCTGTGGCTGCCGTCCCTTGTCGTGGCCGTCGTGCTGGTCTCTCCTGCCCGGGCCGTGTCGCTCATCGCGCTGGTGGCGGGAGCCCTGGCGGCGGTGCTGACGTGGGGCGACGCCGCCGATGGCCGGATCCTGCTGGCCGAGCGGGACGCCGTCGGGTTGCGGCAGGGCAGTGACCCGGTCGCGGTCGGCCTGCTCGAGCGCTTCGGCGCGAGCCTCCAGGAGGAGGCGGCCCCACGGACTACCGGAGAGCTGTACAGCCGGTGGAGTCGCTCGGCGCTGGAAGCGGATCGCTACCCGGCGGTGCTGGCGGTGTGGTTGCACGAGAATCTCCAGTCGCGGCTCGATCTCGCGGCCCTGCCGCTGGCGGACTCGGTGCTGCAGCACTTCGCGCTCGTCGCCAGCGATCGCCACGTCCCCGCCGTCACGGAGGTACCGAGCGTCCCGGGACACCTGTTCGTGCTGTCAGTGCCGTTTCCCGACGGCTCCGCCGTCACGGTCGGCCTCGGCCCGCGATCCCGCCTGATCGAGCCGGTGCGCGTCGCCCGGTTCCTGCGGGGCGAGGGCACGCTCGCCGCGCCGTACACGCTGACGCTGTCCGACATCGTGGCGGAGCCCGACACGGTCTTGAGCGGTGGGGTGGCGTGGCAGCGCGACGGCTGGGTCGCACGGGGCGATATGCGCCTCGCGTTCCCGGATGGCCCGCGCCGCCTCCACGCCGTGGTGTCGCTGGGAAGCCCGCTCGGACTGATGGTGCGGGGTGCCCTGGTCCTCGTGCTGGACCTGGCGGTCGTGGGACTCCTCTGGCTGGTGGCGCAGGCGATTGCCGGACGGCTCCAGATGCCGCAGGCCGTGGGGGCCTACGTCCGCACGCGCTCGTACCGGGGCCGGCTGGGCGTGGCGTTCGCGGTCTTCTTTGTCGTGCCCACCGTGGGCTACAGCGCGTGGACGGCCACCCGCCTCGGCCTGGAGGCGCGACGCACGCGCGACATTCTGATCCGCCAGACGCTCGCGGACGCGGCGGGGTCGGTGCGCGAGTTCGCGACCATGCCGCAGCTGCTCGCCCGCGAAGCGCTGCACGACGCCGCGGCCCGGCTCAACGCCGACCTGCTGTTCTACGAGGAAGGGCAGCTGCGCCAGGCGAGCTCGCCGGTGCTCGCCGACCTGGGGGTGCTCGACTGGTATCTCGCGCCGGTGGTGGAGCGCGCGCTCACGACCGGTGACGAGATGGAGATGGCCGTCGACCAGCGGATCGCCGGACGCCCGACGCGGGTGGGGTATCGGGCGATCGGCGGCGCGGTCGACGACGCGCTGGTGCTCGGCGCGCCGCGCCTGCTCGACGACCCCGGGCTGGTGCGGAGCGAGCAGGACCTGGTGTTCGGCCTGCTGCTGATCACGCTCGGCGGGCTGACCGCGGCGGTTGGCCTCGCCACGCTGGCGGCCCGGACCCTGGCCCGGCCGGTGCAGGCGCTGCGCGCCGCGGCCGAGCAGGTGCGTCGCGGTGAGCTGCCGTCGCCGATCGGGCCGGACGCGCCCGGCGAGTTCGTGCCGGTGATGGACGCGTTCGACCGGATGGCGCGGGACGTGCATGCCTCACGGGCCGCGCTCGAAGCCCAGCGCCAGCGGACGGCGGCCGTGCTGCGCAACGTCGGGACGGGTGTGGTGGCGCTGGATGACACGCTGGCGGTCGTGATCTCGAATCCCCGGGCGGACGAGATTCTGGGGCAGCCGCTCACGGCGGGGGCGGCCGTCGAGCCGCTCACCGGCGCGCCGTGGCGGCCGCTGTGGACGTGGGTGCGCAGCGTGGCGGAAGGGCGGAGCAGCGATGAGCCGCGCGAGTTCAGTCCGGACGAGCGCCAGATCCGCGCGCAGGTGGCGCCACTCACCGGCGCGGCGAGCGGGTGGGTCGTGGCGCTCGACGACGTCACCGATCTGGCACGCGCGGTGCGCGTGCTCGCCTGGGGCGAGCTGGCGCGGCAGATCGCCCACGAGATCAAGAACCCGCTCACGCCCATCCGGCTCGGCGTGCAGCACCTGCGCCGCGCGTACGACGCGCCGCGCGGCGACTACGGCGACGTGCTGGACCGGACAAGTCGCCAGATCCTCGCCGAGATCGAGCGGCTCGACGCGATCGCCCGGGCGTTCTCGCGGTTCGGCGCGCCGCCCTCCGGCGCCGAGCCCCTGGGCCGTGTGGACGCGGTCGAGGTGGCGCGCGACACCGCGGCGCTCTACGCCCTGGCCGCAGGGCCCGGCGTGGGCGTGGAGGCCGACGCGCCCGCGGTGGTGCGCGCCCGGCGGGACGAGCTCAAGGAAGTGCTGATCAACCTGATCGAGAACGCCCGCGCCGCGGAGGCCCGCACGATCACGCTGACGGTGGGGACCGCGGACGGCGACGGGGTGCTGACGGTGCACGACAACGGGCACGGGATCGCCGCGGACGATCTCCACCGCATCTTCGAGCCCCAGTTCTCCACCACCACGAGCGGGACCGGTCTCGGGCTCGCGATCTGCCGGCGCCTGGTCGAGTCGTGGGGCGGCCGGATCGCCGTGGAGAGCACGCCCGCAGACGGCACGACGGTGCGGCTCACCCTGGTCGCCGCCGGCGACTGACCCTTCACGGGGGCCGGGGCGGCGACGATATTGCGCGGTCCCCCCGATCCGGAGTCCCAGCCCATCATGCCGCACCGCTTCACCGCCGCGCGCACCCACGGGTTCACCGAGTCGGTGATTCGCGCGATGACCCGGCTGGCCGCCGAGCACGACGCCATCAACCTCGCCCAGGGGTTTCCCAACTTCCCGGCGCCGGCGCTGGTGAAGGAGGCCGCGGCGCGCGCGATTCACGCCGATCTCAACCAGTACGCGATCACGTGGGGCAGCGCGCACCTCCGGGCGGCGCTCGCGGCCAAGTACGCGGCGTGGTACGGGATGGCGGTGGATCCGGAGCGGGAGATCACGATCACGTGCGGGGCCACGGAGGCGATGGCGTCGGCGGTGCTCGCAACGGTGAATCCCGGCGACGAAGTGGTGATCCTCGAGCCGTTCTACGAGAACTACGGGCCCGACGCGATCCTGTGCGGCGCCCGACCGGTGTTCGTGCCGGTCGCCCCGGAGGGCCCGCTCGACGTCGCCGCGATCGCGCGCGCGTTTAACCCGCGGACCCGGGCCATCATCCTCAACACCCCGAACAACCCGAGCGGGCGCGTGTTCACCCCGACGGAGCTCGCCGCCATCGCGGAGCTGTGCGTGCGGCACGACGCGCTCGCGCTCACCGACGAGATCTACGAGCACATTCTGTACGAAGGGCGGCACGTGCCGCTCGCGACGCTGCCCGGCATGCGCGAGCGCACGATCACGGTGAGCGGCGCGTCCAAGACGTTCTCCATCACGGGTTGGCGGATCGGCACGATCGTCGCCCCGCCCGAGATCACCGACGCGATCCGCAAGGTGCACGATTTCCTGACGGTGGGGGCGCCGGCGCCGCTGCAGGAGGGCGTGGCGGTCGGCCTCGAGCAGCTCCCGCCCGCGTACTACGAGCGTCTGGCGCGGGACTACCGGGCCAGGCGGGACCGGCTGATCGAGGGATTGCTCGCCGCCGGGTTCCTTTGCGCGCCGCCGCAGGGCGCGTACTACGTGCTCACCGACTTCTCCGCGCTGAGCAGCGAGTCCGACGTGGCGTTCGCCGAGCGGCTCACGCGCGAGGTGGGCGTGGCACCGGTACCGGGCTCGAGCTTCTTCAGCCGGCCGGAGCTGGGCCGGCACCTGGTGCGGTTCGCCTTCTGCAAGACGTCGGACGTGCTGGAGGAGGCGGTCCGCCGGCTCGCGCGGCTCGGGCCCGCGCTCCGCTGAGTCGGCGCGGGAACCTCCCGGTGGCGGTCCGGGTTATCACGGCTGACACCGTTCTCGAGGACGACAGGCCGTCATGCTGATCCGCCGCCCACCCGACATCCCGAGTCGCGACATCACCGAGGAGCGGCTGTATCGCAGTCGCCGGGAGTTCATCCGCGACGCGGCCGGCGTCGCGGCGGCCGGGCTCGCCGTGTCGTCCGTGCTCGCGGCCTGCGCCCGCCGGGCGGAGGGGCAGGGCACGCTGAGTGCGGGGCCGAACGATCCCGCCACGCCGTACAACGACGTCACGACGTACAACAACTTCTACGAATTCGGCACCGACAAGGCTGATCCCGCCCGCAACGCGGGCGGGCTGCGCGTCCGCCCGTGGACCGTGGCCATCGAGGGCGAGGTGGCCAAGCCCGGCCACTACGACGTGGACGAGCTGATCCGCCTGTTCCCGCCTCAGGAGCGCGTCTACCGGATGCGCTGCGTCGAGGCGTGGTCGATGGTGATCCCGTGGCTCGGCTTCCCGCTGGGTGATCTGCTCAGGCGGGTGGAGCCCCGCTCGGCGGCGCGGTTTGTGGAGTTCACCACGCTGTACGACCCGCAGCAGATGCCGGGTCAGCGGCGCAACATCCTCGACTGGCCGTACGTCGAGGGACTGCGCCTCGACGAGGCGATGCACCCGCTCACGATTCTCTCGGTGGGTCTGTACGGCAAGATGCTGCTGCCGCAGAACGGCGCGCCGATCCGGCTGGTCGTGCCGTGGAAGTACGGCTTCAAGGGCGTCAAGTCGATCGTCAAGATCCGGCTGGTCCGCGAGCAGCCGGTGAATACCTGGCAGGTGGCGGCCTCCAACGAGTACGGCTTCTACGCCAACGTCAACCCCGAGGTGGATCACCCGCGCTGGAGCCAGGCGCGCGAGCGGCGGATCGGCGAGTTCCGCAAGCGCCCCACCCTGATGTTCAACGGCTACGGCGACCAGGTGGCGCAGCTTTACACGGGGATGGACCTCCGGCGGAATTTCTGATGGCCAACGTTGGGATGCTCCTCAGCCGGCCGCCCAAGCCGGTCGTCTTCGCGCTGTGCGCGGTGCCCGCCACCCTGATCGGGCTCGACGCGCTGCACGGGCGCCTTGGCGCCGATCCGATCCGAGCGATGCAGCTGCGGACCGGCTGGTGGGCGCTCGGGTTCCTGCTGATCACGCTCGCCGTCACCCCGGTGCGCCGCTTCACGGGCTGGAACGGAATCGCCCGCTATCGGCGCATGCTCGGGTTGTTCGCCTTCACGTACGCCGCGCTGCATTTCCTGAACTACCTCGTGCTCGACCAGTTCTTCGCGTGGCACTTCATCCTGGAGGACGTGGCCAAGCGGCGCTGGATCACGGTCGGGTTCACGAGCTTCGTGCTGCTGATCCCGCTGGCGGTCACGTCGACCAACGGGTGGGTCCGGCGGCTGGGCAAGCGCTGGGTCAAGCTGCACCGGCTGGCCTACGTCGCGGCGGCGGGCGGCGTGCTGCACTTCCTCTGGCTCGTCAAGAAGGACGTGCGCGAGCCGGTGATCTTCGGGGTGGTGCTCGTGGCGCTGCTCGCGCTGCGGCTGGGCCGGCGGCCGCGCAGTCCCCGTGCCGTGCCTGCCGCGGGCCCCCGCGCGGAAACATCGCACCAGATCGCTGGCGCCCGTCCCTGACGGGCGCACGCAGTGCGCCAAGCGTCTATCTTTCCTCCCGTTCGATCCGGCCGCGCGGCGCGCGGTTCCGGCATGCGGAGTGCACTCAGGGAGGCGTAGAATGACCCGTCGTTATGCAGGCGCGCTGGCGGTAGTCGCCGTCGCGCTCGGGTGTTCGAAAGGGGCGGTGCCGGGCGCCGCGCTCGAGAGCATCAGCGCGGACGGCATCAAGCAGGACGTCGCGGTGCTCGCGGCGGATTCTCTCGCCGGCCGCGCCCCGTCGTCGGTCGGGGAAGAGCGCACGATGGCGTACCTGCAGAGCCGGTTCGCCGCGCTCGGTCTCGCGCCGGGGAACGGCACGAGCTGGTACCAGGACGTGCCGATGGTCCGCTCGACCGCCACGCCGGCCGAGCTCACCGCCCGTGCCAAGGGGGCGACCGCCCGGTTCCGCTACGCGGATGACTTCATGGCCTCCACCAAGCGGGTGGTGGACGCGGTGGAGTTGAAGAACTCGGAGCTGGTGTTCGTAGGCTACGGGATCGTGGCGCCGGAGTAC
>Ga0153916_10002986_pt1 | contig 12456 bp, 12 predicted proteins | sample Opewatmetagenome_FD_109642 | JGI IMG/M metagenome (GOLD analysis project Ga0153916, IMG submission 109642) | Freshwater wetland microbial communities from Ohio, USA - Open water 3 Core 3 Depth 4 metaG | ecosystem: Environmental > Aquatic > Freshwater > Wetlands | place: USA: Ohio, Lake Erie...
CCCACCTTGGTCTCCACCCCCAGGGATTGCGCCCGTGCTCGAGTATAAGAGACCAACACGGAACCCGCGGCAGCCAGGTAGGCAAGGACGACCATTAGCCAATCCCCCTGTTGCAGGTAAAAGTACAATAGTCCCCCAAAGATCACCAGCTCCGAGTAGCGGTCGGTCACCGAATCAACGAAGGCGCCGAACCCCGTCGGCTCGCCACGCAGGCGAGCCATGGTGCCATCCAGGGCATCGATTGGGCCCATCAAGAAGATCAGGATCCCACCCAGGGTCATTTGCCCGCGCGCCAGGAAGTACGCCCCTAGGGTATTGCCCGCCAATCCCAGGATGGTCACCGTGTTGGGCATCAGGCCAATACGGTTCAAGAACAAAGCGATAGGATCCAGGACACCCTTAAATCGCGAGCGCAAGAAATCTGTCAAGGTCAATGGCTGTTTTTGTTTTGCAACGTGTTCCGACAAGTAGTGAGCCGCCTTTCGATTGTAGGATGAATACTTTGGGTATGCTATCAGCAGGAGGGGTGGATGTCAAGGAAATAGCGATCCGTGGAGGATGAACAGTGAGGAAGCGTTTGAGGAACAAACCCTCAACTTTCAACCTTATAACCTAGATCGTCATCGTCGGGCCCCATGATCACCTCCCGCTCACGACCACCACCATGAGCAGGACCAATTACCCCCATTTCCTCCAGCTCGTCGATCAGGCGAGCGGCGCGGGGATAACCAATCCGCAGGCGGCGTTGCAAGAGAGAGGCACTGACCCGTTGCGATTCGCGCACGATCTTGATCGCCTGCTCGATGAGATCATCGCGGTCGGCCAGGACCGCTTCCTGCTTGAGCATCTCTTCCCATGGGGGCAACTCATCCAGGTCCTGGGCGTAGCTCTTCTGCCAGTAAGTGATCAAGCGCTCGACCTCCTGATCGCTGACCATTACGCCCTGGGCACGCAGCGAGCTTGGGGCTTCAGGCGGCAGGAAGAGCATATCGCCGTGCCCGAGCAAGCTTTCCGCGCCAACCGCGTCCAGAATAACCCGCGAATCGACCGAGGATGCCACCGCAAATGAAAGCCGGGCCGGGAAATTGGCTTTGATTAGGCCAGTGACCACATCGGTGCTGGGGCGCTGCGTGGCTACCACCAGGTGAATACCTGTTGCGCGCGCCATCTGGGCCAGGCGCACCAGGGCTGGCTCAGTCTGGTCTGGAGCAGACATCATCAGATCCGCCAGCTCATCGACCAACACTACTATATGCGGTAGGGGCGCTTCTCCTTTGCGGCGGCGCACTTTCCGATTATAAGAATCCAGGTTGCGCGAGTGTGTGGCTTCAAGCAACCGGTAACGCCGATCCATCTCGACCACTGTCCAACGCAGCACGCCCAGGATGCGCTCCAGATCTGTCTCTACCCGCCCGTAGAGATGCGGCAAGCCGTTAAAACGCACAAGTTCGACCATCTTGGGGTCGATCATCACCAAGCGCAGGTCTTCAGGCGTGTTGTTCATCACCAAGCAGGCGGTCAGTGCGGCGATGCAAACCGACTTCCCCGAGCCTGTGGTGCCGGCAATCAACAGGTGAGGCATGCGAGACAGGTCAGCGACTACCGCCTGCCCAGACACATCACGCCCCAGTGCAATCGCCAGCGGTGAGTTAATTTTGTTGAAGGCCTCGCTTTCCAGGATTGGCCGCAGGCGCACCACGGTAGAGCGCGCGTTGGGCACCTCGATACCCACGTAAGGCCTCCCCGGCACGGGAGCTTCGATGCGCAGCCGCTCCGCCGAGAGAGCCAGCGCCAGATCACGGCCCAAGGCTGATATTTGCGAAACGCGCACCTTCTGCCGACTGGCCTCACTCTCGTTTGCAGAGCCTTTCTCAACAAATCCGGGCTCTACAGCGAACTGAGTCACTGTCGGACCGACACGGAAACCTACCACTTTGGCGGGGATGCCGAACTCAGCCAGGGTTTTTTCAATGAGATAAGCTGTCTCATTGATAGTTCGCTCGTCGGGACGAGCAGATTGTTCATAGACCAGCAGATCCAGTGGCGGCAGGCGCTCGTCACGAGTGGTGGGTGGGCTCGCTTCTCCCTTTTCCTCTTCGTCAACAGGCACCTGGAATTTCTGGCGGAATTCGATGGGCAGGCGCAAGCGTTTTTTCTTCCGGTTATCCATTGCCCCATTGGTCGGTTGACCCTGAATAGGGGCAACGCTCACCGCCCCTCCGCCGCCCGGCTCGATCTCGTCGCTGGACTGGGTTGATACGACCTGTCGATCGATCCAATCTGCCAGCGGTCCGGACAATCCCAGTCCCAGAACGGTGCAAACCAGAATGAAGCCTCCCAAAAACACCATTTGCCAGATCGAATCTGACATACCCAACGGTGACAACAACTCCCCCAACAGGTAAGAAAGCGCCCATCCGATACGCCCACCATCCAGTCCTGCATCGGCGCGCTCAAAGGAGGTCTTTCCCCAGGCAGCCAACCAGGCCATGCTGGCAAAAGCACCGAGCTCCAGGGCTACCACGCGCCCCCAGGGCACGTGCATCTGCCCTCCCGACCTGGCAATGGCATTGCGGCGAAGCATGAGCAACCCGCCGATAGCAAACAACACCACTACCCACAGGCTGCCCCAGCCAAACCAAATCCGCAAGACTTCTGACCACCACGCCAGCAATACACCGGTGGCCAGCTCTGGTAGCAGCAAGCCTAAAACCGTCATTAAGGCAAGCGCCACTGCCCCCACACCCACGATATCCCAAATGAAACGCCGGAAGCGCGACCATACCTTCGCAGCGGAATCCGCTGGTGCAGATCGCGTGTCAGAGGGAGATGGAGGCAAGGCTTTCCTTAAACTCATCGCACAGACAATTAATATTTTTCGCTTCTCGCAGCGAGATAGATTCCGATCAAAATAAGTATAGCACCAAATAATTTTAAGGTTGTCGGCGTCTCGCCTAGTAGGAGATATGCCAGCAAGGTGGCGCCGACCGGCTCGCACAACAAGGCTACCGAAACCAAAGCGGCAGAGACGTATCCCAAAGCCCAATTGAAAGAAGAATGACCCATCATTTGCGGCACCAGCGCAAGCAACAGGAACCAGATATAAGCTTGTGGAGGGTATCCCACAGGGGCATTGCCGCTAACCAGCATAAACGCCACGAGGAAGACAGCTGCCGCTCCATAGACCAGAAAGGTGTACCCAACCAGAGACAATTGGGTGCGTAGCCGGCGCCCGATCAATACATAGGCGGCTGCCACGATCGCCCCGCTGGTCGCCAGCAGATCGCCAAGTATGGCCTTCCCTTCGAAAAACTTACCCATGTCGGGGCAAATCATGCGCATCTGGCTGATATGACAGGTATCGCTCAACCCTACCCCCATTACCCCAACCAAGGCCAATGCCATGCCCACCAGCACAGGGCGGCTGAGGGGTTCTTTGATCGTGAAAGGGGTGAGCAGCGCCACCCACAGAGGCGTGGTGGTGACCAACACAACTGAGCTGGCTACGCTGGTATATTCCAGCGAGGTGATCCAGGTCGCAAAATGGATCGCCAGGAAAAATCCAGAGAGCCCTGCCAGGACCAGCTCGCTACGGGTGAGTGATTTGAGTTCCTCCCGGTGGCGTGTTAGCGCAATTGGGGCCAGGAACAGTGCAGATAGGACCATGCGATAAGCAGCAATGACTGGCGACGAGGCGTAGCCCTGGGCGTAGCGAACCATCAACGAGCCTGTAGAGATGGTCAGGATGCCAAAGAGCAATACCAGCAACGGCGGCAGCGCAGGGTGGCGGCTCGGAAGGACCCCCATGCTTACCTGATGGATTTGGGGATGTGCCAGATGACCCTGCCGATCAAGGCTTGCCGGGCAATCGGACCAAATTGCCGGCTGTCCACACTGTTGGGATGCGCTCCTACCACGAAAAATTGATCGCCGTCTCTCTCGACCCTGGCTACTTTTTTGATCAAGGTTCCATAGGTTGGTTGCTGAAATACGATCACGTCTCCCACCTGAATTCGATTCAAAAAGAAGGGGATCGTGGCAACCACCACATAATCCCCTTCCCTATATTCTGGTGACAGGCTATCGCCTGTCACTTTAATCACACGCATCATTATAGATCAGGATAGACCATTTCCAGAGGCGGGTTATAAGGAGCCTTGGCCCGCTTGGTCTTCACACCCTTGGTCTCCCAGAAGATCTGGGCAAACTGGTTGACCGCATCGACGAGCTGCACCGCGGTATCGCGGTCTGCGGTCTGGCGGCTCTTCGAGCCCAGCTGCATGATCTTGTGGACGACCTCGTGCAACTGCGGATATTTCTCGATGTGCTGGGGCTTAATATAATCGCCCCAAATGACGCGGATCTCATGCTTGGCTTTTTCCGCGTGCTCTTCTTTGACCGCAATGTAGCGCGACATGCTGTTGGCAAAGGCTTTGTCCATCGCTCCGCCTTTGGCTTCCAGCTCGGCCATCAGGTCCACCATCCTCACCACGGTGAGCGCAGCGATCTGGGCGCCACTTGGATCGTAGATACCACAAGGGATATCACAGTGAGCGCTGGCCCGCTCAAAACCGAATCGTTTATCTAAGGCTTCGAAAAGCTTGAAAATCATACTGTCCTCCTAGGTGAAATAAAACTTTTTGCAGCTACTGCCAGTTTAATACAATACCGCTGGCACAGGAACGATCATACTGATAAAGACCTTTCCTGTCAAGATTTTCCTATTTATTTAGATCAACACTATGGATTTATCCAGATCAGGAAGCTATCCTGAACACAGTATTGCTGCCCACCCAGGTTATAGATGCACACTTTATAGGGTATCAGGGTGCCGCTCGGCGCGTCCACCGGGTCGACGGTCAGGCGCGTCTGTCCGTCGCTGCCCGTTGGATACATATAATACTGCCTCTGGCTGCCATCGGACAGGGTAACCAGCAGGTCTGGCTCGACGTTGATCACTGGCTGACCGCCCTCGAACACGCTCACGCCGATCTCCTGGGCCTGGCTCGGGGCCACCATGGGGAAGCTCTCCCAGACCTGAACAATGATCTCGCCAGACTGGGTGTCGCTGAAGGTTTCCACCGTCGGCTCTGGCGCAGACTGGTCCTCGGGTTGGAACTCAGGCTGTTGGAGTACATCTTCAGCAGGAGGCTCAACCTCAGGCAGGTCGAGCGGTTGCGCTTCAGCCTGTTCCACCGATTCGATAGGCAACAGGCGGTAGGTATAACCCAAAGGCGCCGGGCGTACGACGATGTTGCCCTGTGCATCCAGAAAAGCCTGGATGCACAGGTTTACAAAGCATTGCTGGTAAACTGTATCTTTGACGCGGGCGATCTCGCCAATTGGCGGGCCGCTGACTTCAAAACCCCCATGCTGGATAATGTATGTATTGATACGTTCGGGTATGTTATATCCCCGCTCCCCCTGAACCGGGTAGAATACATAGCCCGTTCCAGGTTTTGGCCCGGTGAGCGGATCGGGCCTGTAACCCAGTCGCTCGGTAAGGGCGCGCAGGAACACCCTGCCAGGCTGTTGGGGATCTATCACCAGCACCACGTTCTCCAGCACCTGCTCAACATAGCCATCCGGCGTCTCATATTCATCCGTTATGGCATAGCCGGTGAAATCTGCCTCCAGGCGCTCCGCTGCCGCAGAAAAGCGTTTGGTAATGCGCTGCGGTAAAACCACATTGCTCGCCTCCGGATTGGGCGAGCGGCAATAGGCATCGCACTTCCATGCGCCGTAAGCCAGCAAGTGAATCTCGTCAGATGAGTCGCCTTCCAACCAATAGAAACCCAGGTTGGCGAAGAACTGTTCGTAACGACTCCGTTCCGGGTTGTAATGCACCTCGGTGATCGGCGGTCCGACGAAGCGCGCCCCGCCCAATTTCTCGTAGACCGGCACAAATAACGCATAGACGATATGCCCATCGACATAGCGGAATTCAGGCTGAGTTGGAGGGGAAACGGGTGCCTCGCTGATGCCCATATCCAGCCCCAGAGGTGCCAGCGAGAAACGCTGTCGAGCGGGCGCGCCGGGGTTGTGAACCATCAACGCCGCGACGGTATATTGGTAATAGACGTTGCGGTGCGTGAAGATCGGAGAAATCCCAGGTCCCAGGGTCTGTTCGCCCCCCAGCAGGTCATAGAACTCGCGAAAAGTGGGGTCAATAGCAATAGCCTGCGGCAAAAGAGGATCAACGGAAAAACTGGCCTCATCACAAGCCGCAGCCAGTAGAGCAATGATCAGAACCCCCGCAAAAAGCACTTTTCTAGGCGACATAAGCCTTCATTAAGCTGAGCTTAAGAACTTGATAATAGTATATACCGCCCTATTTAATTCATCGCTATCAATTTTGTAAGTATTTTACCATTTTTCTTGAATCTGTCAGGAATTTTTCGGTTTTTAAGCTGGAATGGCACATCTCTTGCATAGAAAGGTGGGTAAGGTTACCCCGTTGAGGGAGGAGTCCGCCATGTCAAGCACGACTACCCTATTCCCCACCCAAACCAGCCGTTCTCGCCTTGGATTTCATTATTTCCCAGATACAATGCACTACCGCGCCAGCGATCTGTATACCTGGTTGCCCGAGCTCAAGGCCATGGGCGCTGGGTGGCTAACCCTGGTCGCCCCGCTTCAATACGCTATCCCAGAGCCGTTCTTACATGGGTTGCAGGGTGCAGGAATCGAGCCCATCTTGCATTTCCGCCTGCCATTATCCCACCAGGCTCACGACGATACATTGGGATTGCTCTTCCGGGCGTATGCAAGTTGGGGCGTGCGATACATAACGCTGTTTGATCGCCCCAACCAGCGCAGCGCCTGGCCTATGTCAGCCTGGGCGCAATCTGACCTGGTAGAACGTTTTTTGGACATTTTTCTGCCGGTTGCCAACGCCGCCTTGCAAGCCGGTCTGGTCCCTGTCTTTCCTCCGCTCGAGCCAGGCGGGGATTATTGGGATACAGCCTTCCTGCGCGCGGCACTGGAAGGCCTAGCACGGCGCGGCCAGGAGGCGTTGCTGGAAAGCCTGCACCTGAGCGCCTACGCCTGGGCTGACGAACGTTCGCTTGAATGGGGTGCGGGTGGGCCAGAACGCTGGCCCGATGTACGTCCTTACCTCCCCACTTCTGGTCAGGAGGACCAGCGAGGTTTCTATATCTTCGATTGGTACCTGGCTGAGGCTGAAGCCGCCCTGGGCAGCCCGCGGCCGATCCTGCTCCTGGCTGCCGGACGTCAACTAAGCAGCGCGGGGTCAAGTGAGATAGAGTTTGAGGAGCTGGAACACGCCAATATCAATCTGAGCATCGCCAGGCGCTTCATGCCGAGCGAAACCGCTACAGACGTCGTTGATCCGGTCTCCCCTCTCGTATTGGCCTGCAACTTCTGGCTGTTGGCTGCAGACCCGGACGAGCCTCTCTCGAGCCAGGCGTGGTTCCAGATAGATGGTTATAACCTACCCGTGGTCGATGCGTTTCGACAGCTCGCCATTGGGAAGAGCGTTGCCCAGCCAGAATCACAACCTGAGCAGCAAGCTAGTGAGCCCAACCTTCAGGCTGCACCCTCTCAGCCCAAGAACATGCCAACCGAGACGCCCAAATCGATCGATCATTACTTGTTGCTGCCGATGACCGAATGGGGGGCTGCCGAGTGGCACCTGGATGCAGCCCGTCCATACATATTGAAGCACCATCCTACGATTGGCTACTCGCCCGAGGAGGCCTCCCTGGCTGAGCATGTCACCGTGGTTGGCGGCGAGCAGGTCTTTTCTGAAGAGCTATTAAACATCCTGCGCCAGCGCGGTTGTCAGGTGACGCGTATCAGCGGGGATGGCACAGAAATTGCAACACAACTGGCATCCACATAATTTGTAGCGAAAGGCGTATATCCTATGAGTACCCTTCCATTCCCGTCAGAGTTTGAAAACCAATTTGCGGACATTCGCAAACCGGTGCTCAAGGTATTGGGATTAGGCGGCGGTGGAGGCAACGCCATCACACGCATGATGGAGCTCGAACTCAAAGGCGTAGAATTTATCGCTGCCAATACAGACCACCAGGTGCTGGAGAAAAATACCGCTCCAGTGAAGATCCAGCTTGGGCCGCGCGTCACCCGCGGGTTGGGTGCGGGTGGCAACCCAAGCGTGGGCAGGGCGGCTGCTGAGGAGAGCTGCCGGGAGATCGCCGCAGCCCTTCAAGGAGCCGATATGGTCTTCCTCACAGCCGGCATGGGCGGCGGCACCGGCACCGGGGCCATCCCGGTGGCTGCCGAAATTGCCCGCTCGATTGGTGCAGTGACCATCGCCATCGTCACCACGCCGTTCTCCTTCGAGATGGGGCGCCGCCAACGCAATGCCCGCGAGGGCATGGAGCAACTGCGTAAATACACCAACACGCTGATCGCCATCCCTAACGACCGGTTGTTATTCGTCGCCCCGCGTAACTTACCCCTGGATACTGCCTTTCGACTGGCGGATGACGTGTTACGCCAGGCGGTACAAGGCATAACTGAGCTGATCACGGAGCCAGGCATGATTAACGTAGATTTCGCCCATGTCAGGCGTCTGATCCAGCTTGGCGGGGGTGCGATGATGTCGATGGGACAGGGCGAGGGAGAGCACAAAACCCGCAATGCCCTTGACCAGGCACTGCACCACCCACTGCTTGAGACGGTTTCGCTGGAAAACGCTGCCGGCATCATCGCCAACTTCACGGGTGGTAACGATCTGACCTTGTTTGAAGTCCAGGACGCATTGAACTACCTGCAAGAGCAGACAGCCAGGCAGACCGAAATCGTTTTGGGGGTAATCACAGACGAGCGCTTGGAAGACCGCGTGCAGATCACCCTGATCGTCACAGGTTTGGGAGCTCCCACCCTGGAAGAGACGCTATCCAGAGTCGTCACGCCAACCGTAGTCGAGGTGCTGACAGCCCCTACTCTTGACAAATTGGAAACCAGACCTCAGCCCATGGCCGAGCCCACGGAGCGCGGCGAGCCGATTCCGCAAGCGATCTCGATGATCTCCACCACCAACCTCGACCTGCCGGCTTTCCTGCGCCGTCGCGCCCGCCTGGCTGGGCTAGAAAACGGGTAATATGATGGATCCTAGCGTGCTAAAAGCCGTCGTCGCCCAGGTTTACCGGCGCTTTCCAGAGTTCTCTGGCTGCCACCCCAAGGTGCGTCTGCAAGACGCCCCTCAACCCAAGTCGATCACCATGAAGCCGACCTACCTCTTAACATTTCACTCAACCGCCCGCGCGCAATCGGCTACAGGCATCAAGGCCTTACCACGTTGGGTACGCGTGGTTGTCAGTGAGAAAGGCAAGATACTCAAGGTCACCACATCCCGCTAAACAAGAGCCGTTTTAAACCTATGAACATCCGTAGCCTGCCGACAAATATCGAAATCGCCTTCTGGTCCGTCGTCATTTCATTATTAAGTGATTCCGAAGTAGCCCAGGACTTCGTCCGGAATTGCTATAACTGCCTGACCTCTGGGCGTTATACCTATTATCTGCGCCTGGCGCTGGTCTTCTCCGCTACCGGCTTACTGCTGGGCACAATCCTGGGGTTGGTGGGCTTGTAAACCGTCTGAACTCATTACTGGTCACCAGCCGCCATCGTAGCCAAAAAATCAAATGATGTCCAGCTCAATCAAATCCACCTTCACAAAGGTCATTCTAGGGCTTCTTATTACCGGGCTGCTGGCGTCACAAATACCGGAATGGGCCAAGACAGCGCGCGCCGCCAGTGGTTTGCCAAACTCAGCGGAATTTGGCTATGGGGCGCGTCTGGATGTATGGGGTCAGGAAGTGGAGCTGGCAATCAACGCTGCAAGCAGTGTAGGCGTGGACTGGATCGGTATCGATTTCGATTGGCAGCGCCACTGGCCGGACGCGGCTGTTCCAGTTTACTTGGTACAACTCGACCGGGTTATGGCACTCGCCCAAAGCCAGGGTATTAGCATCCTGCTCTCGCTGACCCACGCGCCTGCCTGGGCGTTGGGGGCTGATGGGCCCGATATCGGTCAAACCGCCGCCCTGGTAACCATGCTGGCCAATCGTTATCCGCAGAGCCTGTTGACCATCGAGCTTTTCCCCGCGGCGAATACCACTGCAGGTTGGGGAGCCCCTCCCGACCCTGGCGCCTACATGGCTGTCTTTCAAGCCTGCCAGTTAGCCCTCCAGAGCGCAAGCAGCCAGGTATTGTTGGTGGCAGGTGGGTTAAGCCCATTGGGAATAAGCCCATCGGCTGGTGACGTGGACGACCTGAATTTCTTGAGCGGGCTCTACGAGGCGGGAGCCGCCAGCTTTATGCCTATTCTGAGCCTGCGTCTGAGCCCGGCTGAAGGGGAAGCAATGACCCCACCCGGTGAAGCAGCCAGCCGGGTGTTACGCCACTACGAAACCGTGCGCCAGGTGATGTTGCAATTCGACCATGCTCATGGATTGATATGGATTACAGGTTTTTCCTGGCCTGTCCAGGGCAAGACAGCGTCCACCGACGGACAAATTCGCTGGCTCAACCAGGCGTTTCAATTAATGAAATCTCAGCTTTACATAGGGGTGGCTTTCTTCGACCGCCTGAACCCTGCGGAGGATGGCGAACGGTCTGCCAGCCCAGTCCAAAGCCTGATCCAGAAAGACGGTGAGGGCACCCATTTACACCCTGCACTGGCGGCCCTGGGACAAATCATCACACTGAACCAGACCGGGTACTCGTCATTCCAAATTTTCCTCTACAAAAAGATCACCGCAGGCCCTGCGAAGCGCCTGTGGAAACAGCGGTGACCATGCGCCCACTCCGCTATTTACCCTTCCTGGCTTTATTCAGCGCCTTCCTGCTACTCGGCTTAACCATCGGCAGGCAATTGGAGGCGCGCTCGAGTAAAAGCCTGAGGCCAACCCTGGCTCAAGCCCACCGTTCAGAAATCAGGCAAAAAAGCATCGAGGAAAGTAAGGATGCAGAAACTCTACCTGATCAACCAGCATCTCCACTGCCTCTGCCCACACCAACCCAAGCCGCAGCTGTTCCAACCCCTGCCGTTGCAATACCTGCCCTGACCCTTGCCGAGGGAAGCCAACCAGTACAACAGAACAATATCTTGTTGATCGGCGTGGACGATCTCGAAGCACTGGCGCCACGCCTGGAAAGCGCCTGGCTGGTGCTTTATCTAGCGCAGACGCCGCACTTTACCTTGATGCAAATTTATCCAGGTAAAACTCCTGGGGCAGGTGAAGCAGGTTCTCCAGGGGCTGACCTGGCATCGCTTTTCCAATCTGACTCACAGGGCTCCCCAGGCCCGGATTTTTTCTCTGAGCTCAAAGCGCGGGGGTTATGGTGGTCTGGATATATTATTTTGGACCGGCGTGCATTGGCCGAGGCCATCGACCTAGTCACAGACCTAAGCGGAGCAGACGTTGACCAGGCGTTCTCACCTGGGTCCGCTGAGGTGGCAAGGGTGCCTTTTGCCTGGCATGACCCGCAAGGCTCCTACCAAGGCCAGATAGAGCTCATCCAAAAGCTCTGCACGGCTGCCCTAAATTTACATCCCGATCACATCGGAAGATTGGAAGACTATTTCCTTCTTTTTGACCGCCACATCATGAGCGACATTGGAAGGGAGCAACTCGCTGCCGAAATGGTCGGCATGTTGGTGCACAATAATCGCATCACCTGTGAGCTCCCTTTCCTGGACGTGGACGAGCCATGAGGCTGCCCCGCGGGAATCACCCAACATGCGCCCAATCCCTGCCAGGCGCGGGATTATCCTTCCCCCGGCACAGTTCTTGCATCTTATCCCGATAGTTTATCTATTCCTGGTTTTCTTGCGAGGTCGAAATGGATCCTAACCTCACCTTCGAGCTTCTCATCGTCATGGTCATTATCTGCTTCTTCCTGGGGATGGCCTCCTCCATCACCGGGATCGTGATCCTGACCACCCGCGCCGCTGGCCGTGATATCCACACCCTGGCTACCCAAACCACCCGTCTGGCTCAGAAGGGGCTCGCCGAAGAAGTCGCTGGCCTAGTAGGCAATGCCACATCATTGCTGGATGCCATGAACCAGCTTATCCGCACTGCCGCTGGCGTAGGCTTCTTCCTGACAGTGTTTGGCTTGATACTCATGGTAGCCGCAGCCTGGCTAGCATTACAGATCTACTAAATTGAGGGCGAAGTATCTATGACCATCGCCTCGTTTATCTCCGCACTAAAAGCTCTCCTGCCTGAAGCAGATTGGCCTTGGGTCTTTTCCGCGTTAAGCTTCGATCCTCTGGTCTGGGAGAGTCTGGCGGGCGACCTGGGACAGCGCGCACTTGGACGCCCTTCCAACCGCCCTGAAGACTATACCCCAGCCGCCCTGGCCTTGCTTGCCCTGGACTTCCCGACCAGCCCCGAAAGCCTGCGGGCTTCGCCGGATCTCGAAGCCTCACCGACCGAGGACTCGCTGAAAGCCAGC
>Ga0153916_10002987_pt1 | contig 12453 bp, 27 predicted proteins | sample Opewatmetagenome_FD_109642 | JGI IMG/M metagenome (GOLD analysis project Ga0153916, IMG submission 109642) | Freshwater wetland microbial communities from Ohio, USA - Open water 3 Core 3 Depth 4 metaG | ecosystem: Environmental > Aquatic > Freshwater > Wetlands | place: USA: Ohio, Lake Erie...
CACCACTCGCACCATTTTGTGTCCAACCAGGCGTTCAACTCGGACGGGCTGATATGTGCTTCATTTGGTTGTTCAGTTTTAATCTGGTCAGTCATTTTACTTTTCTCCTTCGGAGGCAGCCCGCCGGTTAACTTTACGTAGGTCACACATAGAACATGTGGTCTAAAATTCGCCAATCTGTTCCAAACACATTTAAACTGCTACTGATAAATTCCTGCGCCAACTCTAATGATGAGAACTTTTTTGCCGCCCAAGCACTTGTTGTTAGATTTCCTTCGTTCCCCAAGTAAATCGCTGGCGAACTACGCTCTGCTAACCACCATGTTTCAGTTTTAATGTGAAGCCTTTCTGGGGGGAAGTGACCTAACTTTACGGTCAAGTCGGACAGTTCGCTGCGTGGCTCCTGCTCAGTTTTGTTCATGTCTGTCATTTCAGTTATCCTTTATAATGTCGAGGTGCGGCCTGCCGCTTACCTCCACGTCATGTCCCACGATCACGAGCCTTCCGTAATCTGGCTGCGTACTTCCGCACCCGTTCGGCGTCATCACGATGCACCCACTCCTGCACCGGAACTAAACCAGCTTTGCGCTTGCGTTCGCGTTCTTCTGCCTTGCGTTGTGCCGCTGGCGTAGCAGTCATTTGCACTGCTCGCAGTCGCACGGTTTCGCTCCGCGCACTTCGGCCGTTGCTTCGCGCTTTGTGTCAAATCCACGCACATGCTCGCCGCGTTCTTCAAACCTCCACCCCTTTACCAGCGTCACAATCAGGCTATTACCGATTGACCGTTCATCGTCCCAATGCTCAATTTTCTTGTGCTTCATGGCCTTCTCCTTTATCAAGTTACAAGCCCATTATAGCACGTGACATGTCACTTGTCGAGTGTGACATAACCAGCCGTTCAAGGGGGGCGACGCGAAACCTTTACGTTGGCACCGTCATCACTAGCCCAGTTGGGTTTTCGCTGTAGTCGGTGAGTTTGCCATTTTCGTCATAGGTTTTCTTGCTCCCCATGCCAATCAGCTTCTCACCATCGAATTCAAACCATGAGCGAATTTCATAATGCCCATATATCGCCGTCACTCTGATCTTTGGCTTTTCGCTTAGCACTTCAAAATACTCTGTAAGCCGACTGGACTGACCGCAAGCGGCCAGCCTGTTAATTTAATCGTTAGACGCTTACCGCCGCGTTAGCCGTAATCAACCACTCCGTTATCCACCGCCGACTTGCAATTTTGCATGTCGCTTCTGCTTACCTCACGGTCCACCCTCTCAGATAGCATACGCCATACCTGCTCGTACTCAGGCCAATCGTGCTCTACCACTACGCACCCCAACCGTTCTTTGCCTTCCAGCAAGCGAGAGGTATCTACCTTCCTGGTGATGTTTCTGAGCACTACCTTTTCTTCGGAATTAAGCAGCCTTTCTACGTCAGACAGCTTCAAAACCAGATAACGATTTTCTCTGATCATAGCAACACCATCCCTTCCACCCAAGGCACGACGCAAACTTCCAACCCCATAAACCGCCATGAATCTGGCACATTAAAATCCAAATGAAAGTATGTGTTTGCCACGGGTAAGCTTTGCAACTTGCAGAAAGTGTCGCTACCAATGATAAGTTTTTTAGCCTCAACATTATACCGCCGTAGGATTTCCATCCTTGAAAGGTGTATCTTTTCCAGGAGGTCTTCTGTATCTATCACCCTGGTGTAGTATGTGACCTCGCAGGAGTAGGTGCCTTTAACCAGCCCGTATTTTACCGCCTGCTTCGCTACCCACAACCAAAATCTGTTAGTTGTTATCACGTCGTATCTGTCAGGCACTGCGACGTAACGTTCGTGCGGTGTGCGTGTTATCATGTCTATTCTCATGCTAATTCCTCCTCTTCATTACTCGGCAGTTTCAACCATGAACCGTTCACCACTACGATCCTGCCTGAATCTCGTAACAGTGATATTGCTTTTGATACCTGTTCGCCACGTTTGTCTTTTGCCCCACTGGTTTCATCAAAGGGCATCTGGTTAGTCGCATGCACTGTGAGGTCGTGCAACGCTATACTGTCGGTGCCTACCGTAAGCAGGTCGTCCATGGCTTTGAGCACGAGCGTTTCTGTGCTGCTGGCGTTGGTGCGTTTAGCCTTCTGGGGGCGCTTGCCTTCTGTGTACTCGACTACGCACGAGGTGATCTCTTCCATGTCTTCATCCACCCCGAGCACCACTGTCTGTAGCTTGAAGCCGTAGTCTGCACCATCCGAGCCGTCTTTGAGCTTTGTTACGGAAGCCACACGGTCATCGCCATCCCTGATGATCTCAATCTCTACGTCAGCCGCAGCGCGTAGCCCAGACCACCCGCGGGCGCCCTTGGAGGTGTCCTTGCCGGCGTGGTGCACCAACAGCACGAGCGCACCGGTGTGCTTGTGGAGGGCTTTGCAGTGCTTCAACGCCTTACCCACGTCTTCGCCTGAGTTTTCGTTTGCCCCCGCCATAACCTGTGCAAAGGTATCGACGATAATAATTGACACTTCGCCAAAGGCCTTAATAGCCTGGAGGACGCTTTTAACTTCCGATACTTCCATGAAGTTCGGGGCATCAGCGATGATGCCGACATCAAGATCGCGTAGCTCAACACCAGCGCTACGCCCGTAAGCAGACAGACGCCCGCGCATACCACCAGCACCCTCTGCACAGATGTACACAACACGCCCTTTAGCCACATGATGACTTCTCCAAGGAACACCCCGCGCAACGCACGCCGCCAGGTCGAGCACAAAGAACGACTTGCCGGCTGTTGACTCCCCGTATATTACGCCTAACTCGGCTTGAGGTAAAACCTTCTTCACGATCCACATCTGGGGCTTGGCCTGTGCGAAGTCGTCCGCTGAAACCACAGTAAAACGGGGCTTCTTGTCTTTTTCAAGTTTTGCTTCCTTGGTTTCAGGGGCTTGGGTGTTATCCTGAGGTGTACCACCCAATGAATTCAAGGGTAGGGTCAGGTCATCAAAGTCGTCGAAAGGGTCTTCATAAGGCATGCCAAGGGCGTCTTTAAAGTCTTGATCTACCCGGTGTTCGCAAGAGGCGTGCTTGCAGTCAAAGTGGCCAAACTGATACCCGCCCGTATTCGCTGGAAAGTATGTGGTTGAGCTGATCGCGCTGGCTGTGGAGTGCCCCGCTTCAAAAGGGCAGGTTATGTGCATCCTGCCATCTTTGTCGGTTGTCAAAACGCTACCGGCAGAGATCAGGAACTGGGCTACAGGGTCGTTTTCGATAGCCGCGTGCAGCACTTTCGCTTTAGAAGGGGCGCTGGCGGTGCTGGAAGGAGCCACAGCGAACTTTGCTTCAAGGGTTGACCAGATGTGGTTGACCTGTTCGAGCGTCAGCTCAGGCATGCTTTCGGGCAGGCCGTCGTTACCCATGGCATCCATCCACTCATACTTTACCCCGCTAGGGTGGGTACCACAGGCGATGAACTGCTGGCCAGTAGCGAGCAGCTCGATGATCCCTTCTTTCATGCGTATCACACGCTTCGGTAGGTCGCCAGGCATTTTGAAAATCAGCAGACACTTGGCGGAATTGCCCCGATACCTTACGGGGTATCCTACAGCACCCAGTGCTGTTTCGATTGTGCCAACAACGGCTAAGACCGTGTTGCTGTCTTCGCAATCGATGTCGAACGCACGCACGGTGCGTGTCTGGATGCAGATGCCGTAGTCGGGTTTGCTCGCCCACGTCTTCACTTCTGCAGGGGTAGCCAGATGCGATGTCCAGTCAGCAATACCCACCACCTCACCACTGCCGTTATAGCGGGAAGGCGTCTTGCCAAGCTGCTTCATGGTCGAAGCCGCGCTGATCTTGGCTGTAGGTTTAGAAACAACCGGCAGCAGGTCAGCAGTCAGCCCGAGCTTTTTAGAGAAGTGCTCCCATTGTGCAGGTGTTGCGCCAAAGTTTTCAGCCATTTTTAATTTTTATCTTGGTCACGATTGCGGAAGCTGCAGAGAGTGCATTAATTGACTTTCTCTCTGCTCTATCCCAGCCTACACCATATAAATCTCCGTGGGTTGATCTAATGTACTTCCACCCGCTTAACATATCATCCATTGCTTCATGCAACATCACCACAGCATCCTTACAGTCATCCAGTTCTTTGGTTGAAAATGGTTTGGAGTAGAGTGGTTCATATCCGTGCGATAATGCGAAGTCGGAACCAATGTCGTCCTCAAAAAAGAACATGTCTGGATTCTCAGTTCCTTTAATGCGCCAAGCACCCGGCTCCTGATTCTTCGCGCTATCCAATTCTTTCTGCTGCTCGGCTATGCGGGCTTCAAGCTCAGCGATTTTTGCTTTATGCAGCTCAAGATTATCCGCATAAGTATTCGTCATTATCATCCAGTGGTCTATTAGCTTCTGCTGCTCGGCTATCTTAGCCTCATAGTTTTCGATTAACTGCTCAAATTCGTCACGAGGCCAAGAAGCTCTACCGCCATCAGCTATGTATCTGCGCCATCCATCCCATTTAAGTAAAATGCTTTCCAGCACGCTCTGTTCTTTGGTCATTTCATGCTCCTATGTTAGCGATTGGCATCATCGGGTAGTCCTCTGGATGCGCCAGTGCCGCCTTAATTTTAGGCAAGTTCAGGTATCCACAGTCTGTACGATAAATCTCAGGGTCAAGCCTTATCATTTTTAATACTTCGTCAGCATCTGCGCATTCCTGCCTGAAAGTTTCTTCCATAACTCGGCATTTAGATAAGGTGTCATCAACAGTCTTAATATCTTCTACTTTGTACACTAACAACCCCGATACTTTCTGCGGTTCTTTCATCTCATCCTCAATGCGCTTGCGGAAGGCTTCGAGTTCTGATTGGTTAAACTGAATCGCATATATAACATCTTGCCCATCTTCAAACTTTACAGCCCCGCATTCTTTAGCCAGTTGTATTGTGTCAGTCATTTTTTTATTGCCTCCAATTACGCTAATCAACATTGCCACCTGTCTGCCAAGAGATTGGCTGCCTACCTGGTAATGGCCAATAGTGCCAACATTAATACTAGAATGTATCTTGCAATCATCTGGCTCTTCTTTAAACATATAGCAATGCCCGCCTTGCGGATTTTGTTTATGCTTACAGGTTGAGCAATTAACTTTGGTCATTTTCTCTTCTCCCAATATTCATTAAATGCTTTGGCAAGTAGCTTCCTGCATTCCACATCCATAGCCATGGACAGCACATTTTTGCCTTTTTGCGTAGTATTCATTAAGTGCTTCGGCTATGAGGTCACGATTAGAAGGGCTTAATAACTCCGCGAAACGCTGTCCTTTAGAATCAAAAATTACAAAGCCCCCTACTTTAAACGGTGGCTTATACAGATCAAGTGCGCGTTGTTTTGCATCTGAAACTAAGTCGCAATGTGTTTCACCGGATGGTAGGTCTTTAAACATTATTTCCTCGTCGTTTTTAAAAAAGATTAAACTGCTCGGGCATATCGAACAGCTCCCCACGATACTCACACCATGCGTTGCCTTTTGCAAAATTCAAGTCTGCAGGCTCCGGTTGTAAATTCCAGGGAACGCTCAACCCACTAACTCTTGGATGGCTTAGCGGGATTATATGCCCGAGGGTGTAAGGTATCCCTTTTACTTTTTCCAATTCCCTGCATTCGGTCCACAGCTTTTTCAGTTCCTTCTTGCTTACCCATGAGGGGTAGGATAAAACACACCTGCGTATGTAAGCGCCCCTCTTATTGTTGTCAATCCAAGGCACGGGTTCCCCTCGCATTATCTTTGCTTTTGTTTTTGGTCTGAAATAATCAATAATACTCATTTCTCATATCGCTCCGTGTGGTGCTGCTCCGCCTGCGGGTGGTGGTAACAATACTTTGACCCTTTGCGGTGTATGAAATGATACCCACCGCAGCCGCAGGATCGCGCGTAGGTGAGTTCAACTTTTATTCTGTACTTATCCACATGCCACTGACGCCCACCACACGACGGACATTTCGGTTGGTTGCGCACCTCAACATACTGCCTAGGGTGCTTGGCCAAACTCTTTCGGGTGAAGCACACCTTTCCGTTTATGCGATTAAAACAACGGCATTGAACGCCCATGGCTATTTCAGCTCAGTAACCACTATGCACTCCAAGAGCGGTAGCGGCACGATATACAGATTACCGTCTGCTGTCTTCACCTCTATATCAACCTCGACCACATCCCCGTTAAAAAATTTCTTTTTTGTCCGACCGGTAGGCCAACACTCGACAGGGGCTTGCGCATCACGAGTACATATTACTTTTTGGTACACCACAGAGCCAGGGTCTGTAACATACATTTTTGGTACTGTAATTTTTACGTTAATCATATCTTGCTCCTCAGTATTTATACCCAAAAACTTCTCGTAACATGCTGTCAACGACTTCATCGTATCTGTCAGGTTCTGCGCGAATTGTTAGAACTAAAGCGCGTTCACGTTGTAGCGCTTTTGTATGCCTGTTCGCTTCAAAGTGCAGCACAAAAACAAGTCCTGGCGTGTGCCCTATCTCTTTGCAATCCACCGTGAAGTCAAGCAGATCGGTTGATCCTTCTTTTCGGTAGCAAAAGTCGGGATATTTGCGCGCATACTTCCCTGTCGTTGTGCCTGTGCGCAGGGTAGACATTTCATTCTTTCAAAGTAGCGCACGGGGGTTGTTTGAGCACTGTCGCAATAGCGATCTGCAGCTCCGCAATCGCCCACTCTGCAGCAAGAACACCGGCGTTTAAAGAGGTTAGCTGCTCGCCAGTAAAAGCAAAATCTTTTATAACTACGCCCTGATTGCTTACGCATACCGAGCCGTGTTGTACTATTTCGGACATTTTGCGTGCTCCTTTTTGTAAAGATCACAGCCAGCACAGGCGTTGCTTATTTCGCCACGTAAAACAGGCTCAAGGCCGGTGCGCGCCATGTACTTTGTGGCCAACTCAATATTCGTGGCCAGTTGCGAGGTGGCGACAGCCTTCCCGCCTGTGCGGTACCCTCCAGCCAATTGCCGCAGAGTACCTACGGTGGTACGGGCTTTAAATGCGAGGGCAGATAGCTCTTCAGCTGTTGCTGCCACTACCCAATCACGCATTGCGTTTTTAACTGCCATGTAACCCCCAGATCGAAAGATGGCTTATTGTAATACCAAAGGTGGGCGTTTAGCAAGTGTTAAATATTTATTTGACAAACACGTTTAGCGTGTGCTAAAGTCTCAATCACTGAAATTTAACTATTATCTATAAGGAGTAATTAAAATGGGAACTAGATTATGGGCAATTTCATCATCGCTTGACCAAAAAATAATTGATGAACAAAAATGTGAAGAAGCTCTGCAACTTAAAGAAGCATATGATTATATTTCCGAACTTCGCGCATACGAACTGATCGACAATGGATTAGCTTCGGAAGCAGGAGAATATTAATCAACAATCGCACAATCTGCTGGCTATATTGTGCATAAGTCAATAGGAGGCTGAAATGTTCGTACTCTTTTCAAAATACATACTGGCAGCGTTCCTGGTTGTTTTCGCTGTTATCTTTTTAGTAATTATCGCAACAACAAATTTCGCAGTTAGCGAAAATCAACGCAGGCAGGGTGCAGAATGAACCCAACTAAAAACATTGGGGCGTTTACACACCCACAGTTCGGTGAGTTCTATATGTGGTATGACACTGCGACAGGGCGCTATACCCTGACGCGCCCGCAGAAACACCCGCCGCACTGCGTGTACGTTTCGCTTGCCGAAGCGTTTAACTTGAAAGGAATTTGACATGCTTACAATACTTGAATGTTTGGTCACGTCGGCGCTGCTGTCTGCCGTCGCGTGGTATCTCGGCGCGAAGTGGGGTTACTACCACGGCATAGACGACGGGGTTAGCAGAGGGGTGCGTGAAGTGCTCGAGATGCAGGCGATGGGTGTAAAAATAGTTTACGTTGAAGACGACCCCACCTGCCAGTGTGCGGATTGTGTAGCCATTCGGAAAGAGGCCAAACCGTGAGGGAGCGCTGTGTGTTTGTACCGCGCTCTTGGTCGTGCCGCGAGTTTCGCTTCGGTGTGTGCAACCAGCAAGGCGAGCAAATTGCGGCGCGTGTGCTCTACGACAACGGGGAATTTATCAGGACGCAAGGCCCCACCAAAGAATCACATTACGTGGTACCTGGCGATGCTTTCAAAAGCACAGTGGTGTGCTCCGACTCATTGGTACCCGGAAACAGGGTTTCGATGTACTTCAGCAGCAAGGAGGAACGCGAGGCCTATGTCACCAATCAGATAGCGCGTCTGAAAGAACGCGCCCAAGCAAAATTCGGAAAAGCAGAATGAAATACCTTATTCTGCTACCCATGTTGCTGCCGTGCTTGGGGTTTGCGCAGGGTGAGTGGCCCTCTAAAAACGCCTATCTGGAGGCCGCCTACCAGACGTTGAATGCGGTTGACTGGGGACAAACGAGGTACATTGCGCAACACCCGGAGGCATTCCACGAGATAGACTCGGCATGGGCCACAGGGGAGCACCCTTCTGTCGAAACAACTGATAGGTATATGGTCGCATCAGCGGTAATACACTACGGTATCACGCGTGCCCTACTGTACTTTGAGTTGCCTTCTTGGTGCACCGCTTTTCAGGTTATTTCGGTAGGCGATAAGCTAAGGGTAACGTTTGGTAATGCCGCAATCGGTATTAAAGTTTCATTCTAGGAGGATAAAATTATGGTAGTCCCAAAATTAAGATGGTTGCTCACCAGCAGTGTTTCACATTATCCGGTACTGCAGCAGGAGGTGGTGGACGATAACGGCAACAAGACGTGGGTCAACGTGCCCGTAGTCACCGCGAAAGAGGCAGCATGAACTGCCAAGAGCCAGGATGCGTTCTGCAAGCTGTGCAGCGTAAACCGTTCGACGGCGTGGCAAAATGCCACAAGCATTCTGTCAGGCCGATTGCAGCCACCATAAAGAAAGTAAAAATGGAAAAAGTACGTGTGATACCCCGCGTCGTAGCGGAGGAGTTTTTGCTGCTCTTCCCTGATCGTCCAGCCACCAGAGGCACGATAGCAGCGTGGACGCTCGCCGGTGGGTGGGAAGAAACAGACGAATTAATGTATACGGATTTCGGGTACCAAGCACGGAGCAACTACGAAGTAAAGCGCATGCGCGAATTGCTCGATACATACGCGAGAATTTATAAAGTGGAGTTGGCAGAGACAACTCAGTGGACAGCAGCAATGAAACAAAATGCTTGGCGCTGAAAATATCACTTGTGATATTGTTTAACATCTGCTAAACTTCGTCTCACGTACTGCAAATAACTAAACAGGAGATTTAAAATGCCTCGCTACTCTTTCAAGTGCACAACCGTTGCCGAATACCGCGACAAGCTTACGGTATATGAAGACGCAATACCTGTAGGGGAATTCAAACTCGACAGTAAGATTGTGCGCAACTTCGTCCTCGACCACTTAACAAAGTGGATCGGCAAAGACAATGCTGTTAATATTATGCTTCGCGGCGAAGAGGTAATCCTGATCCGCGAACAACCGATCTTTTTTGATTTTTCACGTTTCAAACCAAAGTAAGGAGAACCACCATGCACGGACTGCCATATATCAACGCATCAAACTTCGCGCAAGCTAATGCAGAAGCAAAACGTATTATCGAATCAGGTGAAGCCGCTGTTGCAGCTGCAGAAGCCAAAGAAAAGTTCGACAAAGACGTTGCCGAAGCAACCGCTCGCGTAACTCAGTAATTTAACCGCACCCGCAAGGGTGCTCCCAAGGAGTAGTCCATGTCTTTAGAACAAGCTATTAATGAAAACACAATTGCGATCCGCGCGCTTATCGCCGTGATGCAAAACAAACCGGTTAGCGCTGAGTTGCCTCCTGCTGAGGTAATCGCAAACAACGCCACGCCTTCCGCTGCTGAAAAACACAGCGCGCACGGCGGTGAAGGCGCTACTCTTGCAGACGAAGTGCCCCTCACCTACGCCGGCCTCCGTGATGACTTCCTGGCCTTGGTAAAGTCAAACAAACCCGCTGCGCTGGCGCTGCTCGACTCCTTCAAAGTAAAAACGCTGAAGGAACTGGAAGGTAAAGAAGTTTTTTACAAGGCAATCGCCGCTAAAATTGCAGAGGCCAATAATGGCTAAGCACGCAAAGCTTTCTCCTTCATCAGCTGATCGCTGGATGACCTGCCCTGGCAGCGTAGCTTTAAGCGAAGGGCTGGAAGACAAGGGAAGCAGCTATGCCGATGAGGGTACTGCCGCGCACTATCTCGCCTCTGGGTGTTTGCAATACGGCCACAACGCTGTGCAGTTTGTGGGCGACAAAATCTATCTGTGGAAGGACACCCGTGATGGCTCGCACTTTGAATCCTTCTCGGGGCACAAAGCGGCAGATTATGCGGAACTGCTCTGTACCTTCGAGGTAGATGACGACATGGCAGGCGCGGTCCAAGTGTATGTGGACTACGCGCGGGATGTTGTGAAGTCTACGGGGGGTCAGTTGCTGGTAGAACAAAGCGTACCTATTGACCACCTGACGGGGGAGGAAGGCGCGACAGGAACCTCGGACACCATCATACTGACCGAGGATGAGCTGATCGTGATCGACCTGAAGTTTGGTAGAGGGCACGAAGTATCCGCCGAAGGCAATCGGCAAATGCGAATGTATGCGAGTGGTGCCCTGGCGGAATATGAACTGCTGTACGACTTCAAACGCGTGCGCATGGCGATCTCGCAACCTCGCATTTCGCATCAGCCCTCTGAGTGGACTTGCACGATTGAAGAGCTGCGCACCTTTGAAGCTGAAGTGGCTGCAGCTGCTACATGGGTTCGGCAATGTTTCGACAAACAAGCGTCACAAGAGCTGGTTAAATATATCCCAAGCGAAGACGCCTGCCGGTGGTGCAAAGCAAAAGCAACGTGCCCTGCGCTGGCCAATTTTGTCGAAGACAGTTTAGGGTCAGACTTCAACAACTTACTCACGGCTCCTGCACCAAAGGTTGAAGGCGTAACCAACGATGTGCTCGCTAAAAAAATGGCGTGCATCGACCTGATCGAAATGTGGTGCACGGCAGTACGCGCCAAAGTCGAAAGCGAGTTGCTGCAAGGCAACGAAGTTGAAGGGTACAAGTTGGTGCAGGGCAAGAAAGGCAATCGTGCGTGGACAGATGCCGAAGCGGCTGAAGCCCTTATGAAATCTATGCGTTTGAAGGTAGACGAAATGTACGACTTCAAACTTATCAGCCCCACCAAAGCTGAAAAAGTTTTGAAGGATAATCCGAAGAAGTGGACGCGTATTAACTCACTGATTGGGCAGAGTGAAGGCAAGGCAAGCGTAGCGCCGGCGTCTGACAAGCGCGAAGCGTTGGTACTTAACCCCTCGTCAAACGATTTTGACGTTATTCTAGGAGAAGAACTAGCATGAACACCAACAAACCTTTTGGCCGTAGCTTAGCTCTGATCGCGGCGATGCAGGAAGCAGTGCAACTATTCGGCAGCAACAAAATGGGCCTGCAGCAAGCCATAGCGAAGTTGTCTTCCCGTAAGGAGTTTCAGTCACGAGGTCACGGGCGCAACAAACGCTCAGGCGTCAACGTGAAAGCGCTCAGCAAGATGAAGAAACATTTCAACAGTAACCACTACGCGCTGCAGAGCTACGTTCCTTTTGGTGGTGCGAAAGAGATTGCCCGCCGCGCTGCGGCATGGCCTCAGTAATTTTTACAACAACAGAAAGGAAGTACCATGACAGAAGAAAAGAAAACGAATAAGATTCGCCTGAACAACGTGCGTCTCTCATTCCCTGACTTGTTTGAAGCAGTGCAATTCGACGGTAAAGGCGAGTTCAAGTTTGGCGCATCGTTCTTGGTTGAACCAGGCAGCGACAACGACAAAAAGATCAACGCGGAATTGGTTCGTGCAGCCAGCGAAAAGTGGGGCGCTAAAGGCCCTGCTATTCTCGCAGCAGCCAAGGCCAACCCGCAGAAAATATGCTACGTCAGCGGTGATCTGAAAGAGTATGACGGCTACGCCGGCAAGATGGCTCTCAGCGCAAAACGCGAAGTCGGCAAAGGCCGCCCAGGTGTCTACGGTAAAGACAAGTCACCGTTGAACGCCGAGGACGGTATCGTGTACGCCGGTTGCTACGTCAACGCCTCTGTTGAGTTCTGGGCGCAAGATAACAGCTTCGGCAAGGCGGTACGTTGCACGCTGGTTGGTGTTCAGTTCTGTGGTGATGGCGATGCCTTCTCTGCAGGCTCGAAGTCTGATCCTGACGACTTCGACTCACTGGACGATACCGGCAGCGGGGACGACGATCTGCTGGGTTAAGAAGTAAGGGTTCCTGAAAACGCTCTGGCGCTGCCTAGGTGCGCTAGGACGCCGAGCGTAGCGGAGTCGAGAGACATTAAATCTGACAGTTGGCAAAGACCACCTTGTTGCCTCTGACCCTTC
>Ga0153916_10002988_pt1 | contig 12453 bp, 8 predicted proteins | sample Opewatmetagenome_FD_109642 | JGI IMG/M metagenome (GOLD analysis project Ga0153916, IMG submission 109642) | Freshwater wetland microbial communities from Ohio, USA - Open water 3 Core 3 Depth 4 metaG | ecosystem: Environmental > Aquatic > Freshwater > Wetlands | place: USA: Ohio, Lake Erie, Old...
GCCCGCTCGTTAGGATCTGTGACCAATTCCAGTTTCTTCCGGATGTCCATCTCCTTCTCTTGGAGCTTAATCAGGTTGTCTTTCATCTCGGCTAATTTCTGCTGTTTCAAATGTTCCTGCTTGAGCTTCTCCTCGCTGGAAACCTGGTCCGGAGTCTGATTCACGGCTGAAGCGACGGGACCGGGAAGCACCATGGCTTCGGCAACGTCCGGGGCTTGAGGAGTATCGGCGGGCCTGGGCTGGCCAAACGCCAGCGTCAAGAACGAGGCCAATGGAATGATGAGCAGGATCTTCAGTTTGGCCGCGCTCTTGGACTTGATTTTGGTGATCATGGTTAGTCTCCTTTTGATTTGTGATTGTTTGAAGTTGTTCGCGAATTCAAACAACTTCACTCCCACATGTTGCTCGAAGATGAGCAGCTGGTACCTGGCCACATTGAGGCCCTGCGCAATGACTCCGTCATCGGCCAGGTATTCATGTGTTTCTTGAAGAGATTTTTTGTACGGCCGCACAAAAGGATTAAACCATTGTAAAATCGATGCCAACTCCACCAGCAGAATATCCAGGGAATGATGCTGGCGGATGTGGATTTTTTCATGGGCGATGATTCGCCTCATATTGGCTTCTGTAAGGGTCCGGCTGTTGATAAAGATGACGTTCAAGAATGAAAAAGGCGCGAAATCCTTGTCGATGGAAACGACCTTCAGGCTGTCCTGCGTCCGCCATCCGTATTTTTTTATAATCCTAAAAAGCCCGATCAAGTGAACGGCGAAGCGGATCAGAAAAAAAGCCGCACCCAGCCCGTAGACCAGGAGGATGATTTCGGCGATCGGCCAGGGGCGTCCGCTCGGGACGGACGAAAGATTCGGGCCGGCCGATTCCGGCATGACCGTACGCTGGAAAAACGGAGACGGGAGATCCAGGACGGGGATGACGAAGGACAGGAGGAGCGAGAAAACCAAAAAGAGACGGTTGAGACCGAAGAATGTCTCCTTTCTCAAGAACGCCCAATACACCGCATAAAAGAAAGCCAGACAAACCGCGGATTCCAGTAAATACCGAAGCAAGCTAATCATGTTCTTCTGCCTTTTGTATATGGATCTCTTCAGCCAAAGATTTCTTGATATCGTCGAGTTCGTTCAAACTGATGTCCCTCTCGCTGGCAAAAAACGAAACCATCTCCTGGAAGGAGCCGCCGAAATATTTTCTGACGAAGGATTTGATGAACGTCTTTTTGTAGTCGTCTTTGGAGATCAAAGGATAATATTCGTGGCTATTGCCGAGAGGCTTGTGGGATACAAACTCCTTCTTCTCCAGGATGCGGACGATGGTCGAGACCGTATTATAGGCCGGCTTGGGCTCGGGCAAATGTTCGATGATATCCTTGACAAATCCCCTCTGGAGCTTCCAGAGGATCTGCATGATTTGTTCTTCGGCTCTGGTCAGTTCCTTCATGGCAATTATAATATAAAACTAAATCTTTAGTTTGTCAACTATTTTTTTAGTTATTTTAATAAATTCTCTTCCATCTCGCATAGTCAGAAAAGCGAAACGATCCGGAGACGGCTGTAGCGACCATGGAGGGTTTAGCCTTCCCGGGCCCTCCTTTGAGGGCAGCCGGCTCGGAAGAAGCCGGCCGGCGAAGTTGTCTGAGCTTCCCGGCAAACATCCGTAAAATCAAGGCCGGGAAGCGAGTTCTTCGCCGCCGAGAAGGAGGGCTCGGGAACGGCGTTAAAAACCCGGATAGGGAGCGATGCCGTCTCCGGATCGTGTCCCTGACAATTTTATCTGCACGAAATGGAAGAGAACCTTTTAATCGCCGAAACTAGTCCCTACGGCCCTAGCCGCTTTGATCAGCGGATGATCGAGTGGCACTGTCCTCGGCCCGCCGGCCGCCGTCTCTAGCGGAACGGATAGGATCGAGCCGTTCTGGACGGCGACCATGCGGCCGAATTCACCTCGAACCATCAGCTCGACCGCCATGGCCCCCAGTTGGGTCGCCAAGATGCGGTCATGGGCCGTCGGAGGCCCGCCCCTTTGGAGGTGGCCCAAAACGACCGCCCGCGCTTCGGTCCCAGTGGCGCGCTCGAGATCGTCACAGAGGATGAATCCCACGCCGCCAAGTCGGACCGGATCGGCGCTTTTCTCGACAACCTTCTTGACGACGACATCGCCGCCTTTTGGCTTGGCGCCTTCGGCCGTGATCACGAGGCTGAACCTCTTCCCTCTTTTCTTTCTTTCCCGGACTTTGGCCACGACGGCTTCCAGGGAATAGGGAATTTCCGGGATGAGGATGATGTCGCCGCCGCCCGCCACGCCCGCGTAGAGGGCGATCCAGCCCGCCCTATGGCCCATGACCTCGACGACCATCACACGATGATGAGACTCGGCCGTGGAATGAAGCCTGTCCACCGCATCCGTGGCGATGGCGACGGCACTGTCGAACCCGAACGTAATATCCGTCCCTCTGAGGTCATTGTCGATCGTCTTGGGCACACCGACGACTGGCAGGCCGTCTTTCATCAGGCGACAGGCAATCCCGAGAGTCCCGTCGCCCCCGATGCAGACAAGGCCGTCAACGCCAAGCCTTTTGAAGTTGGCGATGGCTTGCCTTGAAACGTCCTTGAAAATGAACTTCTTCCCCTCGGGCAGGGCATACTCGTAGGGGTTCGAGATCTTCGATGCGCCGAGGATGGTCCCGCCGAGGGTCAAGATGCCGGAGACCTCGTCGTAGCCGAGCTTCCTGTGGTGGTTGTGGATGAGGCCGTCGTACCCGTCTTCAATGCCGATCACGTCCATCCCAAATTCAAGCATGGCTTTTTTGGCCACGGCCCGGATGACGGCATTGATGCCGGGGCAATCCCCTCCCCCCGTAAGGACGGCGATTCTTTTTTTCCTCATAGCCAATGACCTCCGCACGAATGGGGCTGTCGCATCCCAAATTTAACTTTAGTCGATGTCGCACCCAACCGCAAGCCTTATTCTTTTGAGGAGCGCCCGCGACCCGTTCAAAATAAAGCGGAAAAGGGGAACGATCCGGAAACGGCTGAAGCGACCATGGAGGATTTAGCCTTCCCGGGCACTCCTTCGAGGGCAGCCGGCTCGGAAGAAGCCGGCCGGCGAAGTTGTCCGAGCTTCCCGGCGAACATCCGTAAAACAAAAGCCGGGAAGCGAGTTCTTCGCCGCCGAAGAAGGAGGGCTCGGGAACGGCGTTAAAAACCCGGATAGGGAGCTAGGCCGTTTCCGGGTCGTTCCCCTGACAATTTTCCTCGTACGAAATGGAAGAGTACCAAAAAAATCAGCTTGCTTCGGAGAGATCACTCCCGTTAAAATCAAACATTCTTAACAAGGAGGACAATCAACATGAAAGAAATGGACCGCAGAGATTTTCTGAAATCCGCTCTGGCCGCGCTGCCCATGCTCCGTCTGAACTGGGATTTATTTCCCCAGGCCAAGCAGCCGAGACCCGACGGCAAAGATTTCGACGCCGTCGTCATCGGCTCGGGCCTCGGCGGCTTGAGCTGCGCCGCGGCTTTTGCCAGGCAGGGGTATAAGGCCATCGTGCTTGAGCAACACAGTCAGGCGGGAGGTTACGCCACAACTTTCAACCGTCCCGGCGGATTCTCCTTTGACGCCTCGCTCCATTCCACCTCGGTCGGCGAGCGGCAGGGCGTCCGCAATCTCATCGCCGGCTTCCCCGAAATCACGGAAGTCGAATTTGTCCCGCACCGGGTTCTTTACCGGGCCATTTATCCGGATTTCGACATCCGCGTGCCGCAGAGAAATGTCCAGGCCTATATCGATCTCTTGATCAAACATTTCCCCGGGGAAAAGGAAGGCATCATCGGGCTTTTCGAGGATATGAATGGGCTGCTGCGCGACATCAACAAATATCAAGAGGCGGCGGGAAGAGTGGACATGTCCCGTTTTCCCCAGGATTTTCCCGTCCTGTTCAAAACCTACAACAAAACTTGGGCCGGGGTCATCGACCCCTGGATCAAGGATCCAAAGCTCAAAGGGATCATCTCTTCTTTATGGGGATATTTCGGCCTCCCTCCTTCCAAGCTTTCCTGTTTCTATTATGCTCTCCCTCTCATGGGCTACCTTTCCCAGGGCGGCTACTATCCCAAAGGGAAGAGCCGGGCCATCAGCCAAGCTTTTGTTAAGATCATCAAAGCTAAAGGCGGCCAGGTCGAACTCTCAACGCCCGTCGAAAAAATATTGGTCAAGGACGGCGCTGCCTATGGCGTCGTGACAAGCCAAGGCAAACGGATCACGGGCCGGGTTATCGTCTCCAATGCCAATGGTTATGATACGTTCCACTCTTTAGTCGAAGACCAGGCAGCCCTTAAAGATTATCTAACCCGCCTAGATCAATATTCGATCAGCCTGTCTTCGTTTCAGGTTTTTCTTGGCCTCAAAAAAGATCTCGTAAAAGATGTCGGGGTTAAAGACTCGGAAATATTTTTTGAGCCTGACTATGATCCGGAGGCTGCCTATGCCCGGGCGCTGGCTGCCGATGTCGAAGCCGGCGGCTTTGGCCTGACCGTCTATGACAATCTCTACGAAGGCTACTCACCCCAAGGTAAAAATACGCTCAATTTCATGATCTTGCAGGGATACGACCATTGGAAAAAATACGAAGAAGATTATCGCAAAGGGAATAAAGCCGAATACAAGAAAGAGAAAGAGCGGATGGCCGGGATTCTGATTGAAAAAGCGGAGAAGGCTCTTCTGCCGGGCCTTCGTGAGGCTATCGAAGTCAAGGAAATCGGGACGCCGTTGACTAATTGGAGATACACGCGCAACTACCGCGGCGCAATATACGGCTGGGATCAGACTGTGAATAATTCCGGAGCGTCGCGCGTTCCGCATAGGACGCCTATCAGGAACCTATTTCTGGCCGGCGCCTGGACAAGCCCCGGCCATGGATACGGGGCGGTCATTCCCAGCGGTCTGCAGTGCTTTGCCGCCATCATGGAAGAGTGGACTTAGTGCCCCGTCTCATATTTTTTTGTTCCAGTTTTTCGCAGATCCGGGGCACTTCCAAGGGGGAGTCAAGCTCCCCCTTCGGCGCTTCGCTTCGCTCCGCTGAACCCCTGAGGGGGGCCACTCCGCCCCCCTCAAACTCCCCGGCGGTTGAGCGTTAAAGAGAGTATCTTTATTTATGCGAGATATTTGCGAAACGCGCAACCAAGAAACGCTCTCCTCTTCTTGAAGCGTTCGCTCATCCTTTTCGGCCGCCGACGGTGATCTCTTTGACCCGGAAAGAAGGGCTGTTGAGGCTCGATCGCATATCCAGGTCGTTGGCCACTTTGTCGATCCCCTTCAAAATCTCGAGCGTCGTCCCGCCCAGCGTCACGCCGTCGACCGGAAATGCAATCGCGCCGTTCTCGATCCAGAACCCATTGCAGCCAACAGAGAAGGCTCCGGTCGTCGCATCGGTCCCTGAACCCCTGAGTCCCATGACATACAAACCTTCTTTCACGTCTTTCAGGAGTGATTCGAAGCTGTCCTTTCCATTCTGGACGATGACGTTCAGGAAACCTGCCGAGGGAAGAGACCTGTAACTTCCCCGGTCGGCCATCGTGTTCACCTTGACGCCGGCCTTGCGCGCGATCTGTGAGTCGTAGAGGAACATCTTCAGCAAGCCCTTGTCGATAAGCACGTTCCGGCGCGTGACGTTGCCTTCGCCGTCCACGGGAGATGAGGCCACAAACCGAGGGATGGTGGCGTCATCGATGACCGTGATCATCGGCGAAGCAATTTCCTGGTTGAGCGAATTCGTCAAAAAGGTGGCCTTACGGAACACGGCATCGCCGTTCAGGGCGCCGAGGATCCCCGCCCAAAAGGAGGGGGCCGCGTAGCGGTCAAAAATGACGGGGACTTTTTTGGTCGGTACGGGCTTCGGCCCGAGCTTCTCGACTGCCATCTTGACCGCCTTTTGGGCGACGGACTCGATGGAATCGAGCTCTTTATAAAATCTCTTGGAGCTGCTCCAACCGCCGCTCTGCATGTTGTTGCCTTCCCCGGCGATGACACCGACATTGAAGCCGCACTGAGTCATTTTCAGAACGAATGAAATCCCTTTCGAGTTGAAGAGTCCCACTTCGCGTTCGCCCCCGGAAAAACCGCCCCCATAGGAATTGGTGATCCTTTTATCGAGCGAAAGGGCGATTTTTTCGACTTCGCGCGCCGTGGCGATTTTTTTCTCGTCGGGGACCTTGACCAGATCGGGGTCGTAGAGGTCCAAGTTCGGGAGCGGCTGCGGGCCGGAGTCCGGCAGTCCCTGCCAGGGCTTGGATTCCGTCAACCGCGCCAGTTCGATTGTCTTTTTGATCGTCTCATCCACGGAACTCGGCGAAAGGTCCGATGTATAGCCAAACCCGAACTGCTTGTTGATGAAGATCCTCAAGCCCAGTCCCTGGGACACGGATTTCTGGAGCGACTCGATATCGCCTTTCCGGACAGACGCGCTGAAGTCCTTCACGTTCTCCAGGGCCGCCTCGGTCTCATCGGCACCCCATTTCCTGGCCTTAGAGACGACTTCCTTGCCTAAAGTCTTGAAATCTATAGTTGCCATTGCGGTTCTCCTCGTTCTGTTCTTTCAGGCTTTGCCGCCGCCGACGGTGATCTTGTCCACCTTCAGGGTGGGATTGCCAAAACCGACAGGCTTGGACTGGCCGCCCTTGCCGCAGGTTCCGCCGCCGATGATGAGAAGGTCGTTTCCGACCTTGGAAATATTCATGAGAACGTCCTGGCCGCTGCCCATCAACATGATCCCTTTAAGCGGGCGGGTCACCTTTCCCCCTTCGACCATATACCCCTCCGTCACACTGAACACAAAACGGCCTGTCGTTGACTGAACATTGCCGCCCCCGATCTTGGCAATATAGAGCCCTTTGTCAACGGACTTGATAATGTCTTCGGGAGCGAAATCGCCGGCGAGAAGGTAGGTGTTTGTCATGCGTGGAATCGGGTAAAAGCGGAACGATTGACGGCGGCCGTTTCCCGTTTGGTCCATTTTCATCAGGCGGGCGTTGAGCTTGTCCTGGAGAAAGGCCGCGCAAATGCCCTTATCGATCAAAACCGTTTTATGGCCGGGCCGGCCTTCATCATCCACGTTCACTGCGCCCCAGCCGCCTTTATACGTGCCGTCGTCAAGAAGGGTGACCGCCTCAGTGGCAATAGGCTTATTGAGTTTATCCCAGAAGCAGGACGTCTTCTTGCGAATGCCGTCTCCCTCGAGGCTGTGGCCGATGGCTTCGTGGAAAAAGATCCCGCCGAAGCCCTTGGCAATGACGATCGGGAATTCTCCGGCTGGAGCGTCCTCGGCCGGAAGCACCCGGATCGCCATCTCGGCGGCTTTGCGGGCCAGCTCTTCGGCCAGTTTCGGGTTAAAATGCTCAAACCCGTAGCTTCCGGACTTGGACTCATATCCCATACCGCGCATGCTCCCCTCAAGGGCGAGAGCGGTTGCGCTGAGACCGGTGAGGATCTGCGTATCTTCCACATAAAGCCCCTCGGAGTTGGCGACAATGATTTTCTTGGTCATGTCCGAGAAGCCTGCCCTGAACTGAGTGATGCGCTTGTCGAAGGCACGGCCGACGGCGTTGGCTTTGATCAGCAGCTCGGTCTTTTGCTTGGCGGCCACGGAATCCGGAGAGACCTTGACCAGATAGTAAGACGGCGGAGAAAACGACTTAAGCGTCTGGGACGGGCCGGCGGCGCCGGAAGCGATGAGGGCGGCCGTTTCCGCCGCTTCCTTGAGCTTTCCGGGGTCAAGATCATCCGAATAGGCATAGCCTGTCTTTTCTCCCTGGACGACGCGAAAGCCGGCGCCCATATCGACGCCCCGCGTGGCCGAAGAGATCTTGTCTTCATCGAGTCCGATCGTGTTCTGGACAGTGCGCTCGAAATAGACCTCGGCGAAATCGCCACCGCGGCTCAGAGCGGCTTTGAGCAGCTTTTGCAGCTCATCCTTGGAGAGAGAGGCCGGAACCGCAGCCGCACTCTCACCGCCTACGAGCGCTTCGATCTCTTTTGCCGAAAGGCTCTTCCATAGAGGCATGGAAACGAGGATTGCTCCCGACTGAAGGCCTCTTTTGAGGAATGCCCGCCGATGGATAGCCTTGTTTTGGATGAAATCGTTCATGAAACCTCCTCCCTTAAAATGCTAGCGCCCCTCAGGGCTCGACTTCAAGCCGTTTGAGGGGTAAAGAATGTTCCTGTCGCCTCGGCTGACTCCGCTGGGAAAAAAGGATTTTATTTAAGCGAAGAAGGGAGCGCGAACAGAAATCCATTCTATTTATTATTACGCATGGCCGGCTAAAAAGGTTTCAAATCGGGCCCTTGTCGATCCTTAAGACCTTTTAAAAAGCACAGCTCGGCTAAGGGAGACTTTCTCCTCGCTCCAGAGAGAAAGCCCGGCTCCAAGAGCCGTTTCCACCATTTCTTTAAACATTTTTTCCGACACATGGAGCTTGGGTTCGACGAGCAAAAATAGGGCGTTCGGTTTCATCAAGGAACGGATTTCGCTAAAAAATCGGCCCTGATCGCCGACCTCATGGACCATCCAGCAAGCGAGTGCAAAATCCACCTTTTCTTGGACGCCGAGCCGGTCCTTCTGGCAAACGTGAAGCCGGATCCGCGACATGAGCCTCGCTCTCTCCGCCCGCCGCTGGAGTTTTCGCAGCATCTCCGCATGAATATCGGCGGCGATGACCAGCCCCCCTTCTCCCACCAAGTCGGCCATAGCGATCGTGAAAAAACCGGGGCCGCAGCCCGCATCAAGTGCGATGTCTCCTCTTTTGAGATAGGGCTCCATCATCCTCTTCGGGTTTTGTACCCATCTTCGAAACGGGTTGATCAGTAAAAACCAAAGCCAGGGCGGACAGGCATGTTCGGCCATGATTTCACACGATTCTATCAGTTCGTCTCGGCTCTTGGGCGACCCGGACGAATGCCCATTATTTTTATCTTTTTATTCGGAAAAAAGCAATGTCCCCGCTTTCCCCATAAACATCAACATTGATGTGATTTTCTCCCAGGACTTTCCTTTTATCGATGGAGATGAATATCCGGAGCACCCGACTTTTCTTTTTCCAGTGATCCTGATAAACTCATCGGCAAAGAAATCCATCAAGGAGGTTGACATGAGAAAGAGATCGGGCCCTGCGACAAAAATCATCGCTTTTTTGGCCATCACTCTGTTGGCGTCGTCTGTAGCGAACGCGGCGCTTCTCTTCGACAAATCCGAGTACGCCGCCCGGCGGCAGAAGCTCATGGAAAAGATTCCGGACGGCATCGCCGTGATTTTCGGCGCTCAGCCCATCGCCAGCTATTACTCGTATTTCCAGAATAACGATTTCTTCTATTTGACCGGCGTCGAAATCCCCAACGCGATCCTGGTCGTCGACGGCGTCCGCAAATCCAGCCTGCTGTTCTTCACGACGACCGAGGCCGCCGCGCGGAACGAGGGTATCGGCGTCGACCTCGTGAAAAACCCCGTCGAAGTCACGGGGGTCGATCGGGTCCTGCCCTACGAGGATTTCACGAGGATGATGACGTTCCAGGGATCCCGAGCCAAGGTCATCTATACGCCCTTCTATCCAGAGGAGCTAGCCCGGGAAGCCAGCACGGAAAAATTCTCGACGCTCCAGAGAAATCAAATGCTGAATTTCTGGGACCAGCGTCCAACCCGCGAACAGCAGTTCGTCAAGCTCCTCAGAGAGAAATTCCCGATGACTGAAATCCGCGACTGTTCGAACTTCATCTGGGAGCTGCGGGCGATCAAATCCCCCGCCGAGATCGAGCTGATGCGCAAAACCGGCCGCATCGGCGTCAAAGCCCACACCGAAATGATGAAGGCCACCCGGCCGGGGATGTATGAGTATGAGCTGGCGGCAGTCTTTGACTATATTAACGAGAAAGAAGGAGCCCGGGAACTCGCCTACGGCGTCATCATCTCCTCCGGGGAAAACCATCCCTACGTCCATTATTATAAGCATGACCGCCTGCTCAAGGACGGTGATTTCATCGTTTGCGATGCCGGCCCGGACCTGAATTACTACGACATCGACATCACGACCTCATTCCCGGCCAACGGCAAGTTTACGCCGCGGCAAAAGGAAGTCTATGAAGCCGCCTTGGCCGTTCATGAAGCCAGCATGAAGGTTTATCGACCGGGGCTGACGGCCGAGCAATGCCGTAGGGAAGTCGACGAGATCTTAACGAAACAGGGATTCGACCTCAAAAAGGACTATTTCAATAGGATGAGAGGCGGTTTCGGCCATTATGTCGGCATGGCTACCCATGATGTCACGGGCGGTCCCCAGGTGCTGAAGCCTGGCATGGTTTTCGCCAACGAGCCGCTGGTCATCTATCCGGCGGAAAACCTGGGCGTGCGGGTCGAAGACACAGTCCTCATCACGGAAACCGGATGCGAAAACCTGACGGCCGGAATTCCGCGCACGGTCAAGGATATCGAAGACTTGATGAAGAAGCCCGGCATCGCTCAGGTGCTGAAGAAGGCCGGGCTTTATTAATCGGCCGGCGGGATTTTTTCCTTTTGATCTGTTGTTATTTAGCCTTAGCGTATCCCTTGGGGATCTCATAGGCGCCGGCAGGAGCCGCTTTATCCCCGATCTCGAGCAACTCTTCCGTGCTTTTCACGTTTGTTCCCATCGCGCTACCGGTTGACTCACTGTAGACCATGACGCCTCTGATTTTCTCCATCTCTTTCAGAGATTCCTGCATCCCGGGCAATCCAGCCAACATGGCATTGCTGATTTTGCGATAGAGGTTGGGATCAACCTTGATATCCTCGGTCGCCCAGATTTCTGATGTTGTCTTGACCATGGCCATATTAGCCTTGAGGATATACTTGCGGCAGTTCCATTCTTTGATTCTTTTCGTCTCTTTAGTCTCCGTGACTTTGGTCTCGAACTTGACGAGAGACTTCAATCCTTTGAGGAAGCCGAGGGCTTTTTTAGCGCTTTCCTTGTCCTCGTCAGTCTTAGCCTCTTTGTTCACGGATTCCTCGATCGACTTCTCCCATTCACCGATTGGCATCTCGGTGTAGGTCATCTTGGTGTGATCCAGGGAAATGATGACGTTCTTGTCGAGCAGGACGATCGTGGACTTGTCTTGGTCGTGGTCCATGCGGCCCCTGTCTTGGCCTAGCCAAGTGATGGTGATCTCGTCCTTGGCCGGCTGCCCTTTCGTCTCGTCCGTATGCCGCTTCTGTTTCATGTAGAGCTCTGCATTGGCCACGCTCGAAAAGGCGAGCAGCAGAGCAAAACCCAGGCACACACAAAAAACTCTTAACTGCCATTTTTTCATTAATCCTTCTCCTTTCTTCCTAAATAGGAATTTTACCGTATTTCCTCGGCTTTGTGAAGCGGCGAGACCATTTCAAACCGGCCGATACGATAATTCTAGTGGTTCTCTTCCATTTCGCATGGGTAGAAAAGGGAAGAGATCCGGAGATGGCCGTAGCGACCATGGAGGGTTTAGCCTTCTTAAGTCCTCCTTCGAGGGCAGCCGGCTCGGAAGGTGCCGGTCGGCGAAGTTGTCCGAGCTTCCCGGCGAACGTCCGTACAATCGAGGCCGGGAAGCGAGTTCTTCGCCGCCGAGAAGGAGGGCTTGGGAACGGCGTTAAAAACCCGATTGGGAGCGAGGCCGTCTCCGGATCTTTTCCTATACAATTTTCCCTATGCGAAATAGAAGAGAACCTATCTATTTAATTCCCGGCGGCTTGGATGTCGGGGTCCATTGGCCGCTGTCGGTCTTTTTAAACCAGGGAAAACTGTTGCCGTTCATGTCCCACTTCGGGTAAACGGAGGTATCAACTGCTTTTGGCTCCTGAGGGTTTTTCGGCCAGGACTGCACCACCTTCCAGTCTTTTATCGTGTCATCAAATTGGATGACTCCGCCGAAGGTCCAGTTGACGACCTTGACCGGCACCCACTCGGAATCGTCCTGCTTGGATTGCGGCCGGTACATTAAAAACGTCTGGAATTTCATGTCGGCCTGGCGGGAGGCGAGCTGATAAGCGGAAGGAATTCCCGGCGTGTCGCGAAACAGACCGTTTTTGACATAGGGATAAGACCCATCAAGGCCTTTGCCCGATGTCCGGTAGGAAAGGCCTGCCCAATCAGTTTTCGGATGCCCGACCAAAGTTTCCGAGGCTTCGTGGACTTGAACCCACTGGATATCGCCGGGAGGATCCACGCTCTTATGCTGCATTTCTCTTCCCGTCTGGCTGTGGTCTCCGTAGAGAAGCTCCCACGTTCCATCGACGCTGCCCGGGACAAAAGACGCGGGCGCCTTGATGTCCACGTCGATGTTCGGCCTCTGAACGGAAAAATTCGTTTGGGCTTGCATCTTTTCTTTTTCGACCTCCGCCGAGAACGTTACTTTCAGGTTTTCGCCTTTCTCGACCCAGAAAAA
>Ga0153916_10002989_pt1 | contig 12452 bp, 13 predicted proteins | sample Opewatmetagenome_FD_109642 | JGI IMG/M metagenome (GOLD analysis project Ga0153916, IMG submission 109642) | Freshwater wetland microbial communities from Ohio, USA - Open water 3 Core 3 Depth 4 metaG | ecosystem: Environmental > Aquatic > Freshwater > Wetlands | place: USA: Ohio, Lake Erie...
ACACCGAGGAGGAGCTCGACGTGGTACGGCAGGGCTGCGCCGCCTTGCACGCGCCGGTCGCGCTCACGGAGGTGTGGGAGAAGGGCGGGGCAGGCGGCATGGAGCTCGCGGCCCTGGTGGAGTCCACGCTGAAGAAGGGCGGCGCCAAGTTCGCGCCGCTGTACGACGTCAAGCTGCCGATCCGCCAGAAGATCGAGATCCTGGCGAAGCAGATCTACCGGGCCGACGGCGTGGACTTCCTGCCCCCCGCCGAGCGCGCCCTGAAGCAGTTGGTGGAGTTCGGGCTGGGCGAGACCCCGGTGTGCATCGCCAAGACACAGTACTCGTTCACCGACAACCAGGCGCTGCTCGCCGCGCCACGCGGGTTCCGCATCACGATCCGGGACATCTATCCATCGGCCGGCGCGGGCTTCGTCGTGGCGCTGGCCGGCGACATCATGACCATGCCCGGCCTCAGCAAGTCACCCGCCGCGGAGCGGATCCGGCTGCACGGGGACGGCACGATCGAGGGACTCTTCTGATGATGAAGACCGCAGCCATGCAGACCGTCGCGACACCGGGCGCACCGTCCGCCATCGGACCGTACAGCCAGGGCGTCATCGCCAACGGCTTCGTCTACACCGCCGGACAGGTGGCCCTGGACCCCAGGACGATGGAGTTGGTCGACGGGGGCGTCGGCCCGCAGACCGCGCGTGTGTTCGGGAATCTGCGCGCGATCCTGACTGCCGCGGGCTCGAGCCTGGACCGTGTCGTGAAGGCCACGGTATATCTGGCCGACATGGCGGATTTTCCCGCCATGAACGAGGTGTATGCGCGTGAGTTCGGGGCGCACCGTCCCGCCCGTTCGACGGTGGCGGTGAAGACGTTGCCCAAGAACGCGCTGGTCGAGATCGACCTCGTGGCGCTGGTGTGACACGTCGGGGGGGTGGATTGGGGCTGGTGTCCCGCGCGGTCTTCAAAACCGTTGGGAGGCGCCTTTGGCGGCTCCGGTGGGTTCGATTCCCACACGCTCCCGCCACCCCCCGCCGCGTGCCACGATCGGGCGGGGCTGCGCCGATCGTGCCGGTGCTCGCCAGCTTGGTGCTTGTGGCCGCCGCGGCACAGGCCCAGGTCCCCGTCCCGATCGGACGGGGGGCTACCGATACCAGCCGGGCCGCTGATACGGTCAAGATCCCCCCGTTCCGCATCCCGCCGCCGATCTCGCCGCTCGGCGCCTTCGCGCGCTCGCTGGTCCTCCCGGGCTGGGGGCAGGCCGTCCTTGGCCGGCGCGCGACTGGCGCGTTCTTCGTGGTGTGGGAGGGCGTCACGCTGACGATGACCCTCAAGGCCGCGCACCAGGTCCACTACCTCGAGGCCGTCGGCGACTCGGCGCGGCTCCGCGCGAAGAAGCAGGAGGTCCAGGACTGGGCCGTGCTCCTCGCGTTCAACCACCTGGTCGCCGGCGCCGAAGCGTTCGTGTCCGCGTATCTGTGGGATTTCCCGGTGGAGCTCGACACCCGCCCGCTGCCGCAGGGTGCCGTCGGCATCGGGCTCCGCGTCCCGATTCCGCCCTAGGACCGGCGCTAGCCGAACTTGCGGAGCTCCGGCCCGTCGGCGGTGACCACCGCATGGCAACCGCCATCGAACCAGGCGCCCGGATTGAGGTACCAGCGTGCGGCTCCGGCCGCCTCGAGCGCGGGCCGGTGCGTGTGCCCCAGCACGAGCAGGTCGACGTCGGGATGCGCCGCGAGGAAGGCTTGCGCCCAGGCCGCCTGCGCGCCCGCGGCCCGTTCGATCGCCGCCGGATCCCGGGTGTCGGCGGCCAGGGCGCCCGACAGCAGCCCGACCAGGCGGATGCCGACGTCGGGATGCAGCCACCGGAACAGGGTCGCCGTTGGCGCCCATCGCGTGACGGCGTGCAGCAGGCGCGCGGAGCGCCGCTGCTCCGCGACGCCGTCGCCGTGGAGCACGAGCGCCCGGCGACCAGCGAGGGTCAACGACGTCCCGGCGGGGTGGAACGCGGCCCCCAGCTCCATGCGCCAGAACGCGCCCCCCCAGCGATCGTGGTTCCCCCCGGTCAGGGTGAGCGCGACCCCCGCGCGGCGGACGCGCTCCAGCGCCGCGAGCACCGGGAAGGCATGACGCGGGATCACCGTCGCGTATTCGAACCAGAATTCGAACAGGTCGCCATTGATCACGAGATGACGACCCAGATCGGGCACCGCGTCGAGAAACCGCAGGAACGCGGCCGTCGCGGCCTCGCTCGCGGGACCCAAATGTGCGTCGGAGACGACCACCACCGTGTCGTGCGCCACGGGCGCAGTATATTGTGAGGTCCCGACCGACGCCACGCGCCCCGTGAACCCATTCTCCATTTCCGAGATCACGGTCCGGTACGCGGAAACGGACCAGATGGGGGTGGCATACCACGCCAACTACCTCGTCTGGTGCGACGTCGCGCGCACCGACTACCTGCGCGAGCGCTCGGCGAGCTACCGCGGCCTCGAGGAGCGCGGTTTCCGCCTGGTGGTCGTGGAGGCCCAGGTCCGCTACCGGGCCCCCGTGCGCTACGACGACCGCGTGCGCATTCGCTGCTGGGTGCGCGACGTCTCAAGCCGCGGCGTCGAGTTCGGGTACCTGATGGAGCGACCGGAGGACGCCCGCCCGGTCGCGACCGCACGCACCGCGCTCATCGCCTTGGACGAAAACCATGCGATCACCAAGATTCCCACGGATATCCGGTCGGCACTCAGGAAAGTCGCGGATCCCGTCCGCCTGTAGGCGCATCGCCCTGTTGGTGGCGCTGTCGCTGCTGCCCCGCGTCGCAACCGCGCAAGACCCGGCGATCGTCGAGACGCTCGCCGCCATCCTCCAGACGGAAGACGCGCGGCAGTTCAACGCCGCGGTCCTCGATGCGGCGGCCCGGCATCCCGACCCGCTGGTGCGCCGCGCAGCGGCGCGCGCCTTGGGTCACATCGGAGACTTCCAGGGAGCCGACCTGCTGCTCGAGCTGCTGCAGGATCCCGACAGCACGGTGCAGCGGGAGGCCGCGTTCGCGCTCGGCCTGCTGCGGGATCCACGGACGCTCCCGGCGCTGCGGGAGCTCGCCGTCAATGCGGCGCCTGAACGGCAAAGCGACGTGCACGCCGAGGCGGTGACCGCGATCGCCAAGCTGGGCGGAGCGGAGGCGGCGGCGGTGTTCCGCGAGCTGCTCGGACCGTGGGCCGCGCGCGCCGCGAGTGCCGCGCCCCCGCTCACGGTGGACATCGCCCTGAACGAGGCCTGGCGGCTCGGCGCCGAGGCGCCGGTGGAACAGATGCTCGACTTCGTCGTGTCCCCCTTGCGGCACGCGAAGATCGGCGCCATCTACTCGCTCGGCCGGCTCCGCGCGCCGCGCGCCTCGGACGCCCTGCTTGGTGCTACGGGCGACCCCGACGAGGACGCGCGTAGCTATGCCGTCCGCGCCCTGACGGCCTCCTATGCCGACACGGCTGGCCTCGAGCGGACCGCGCTGGCGGCGCGCGTGCGTCGCCTGGTCGCGGATGACAACGCGCACGTCAGGACCGACGCGCTCCGCGCCCTCGGCAGCTATCGGGACAGCAGCCTGGTGCCCGCCGTTCGCGACCGGCTCGCCGACGGCGATCTCAACGTCCGGGTGCAGGCCGTCACCGCCCTCGGCGAGCTGGGCGGCAGCCAGGCGATCGCCGCGCTCCGGGATCTGGTGGGCGGCAGGCCCTACGCGGTGCGCCGGGCAGCGCTGATCGGTCTGGCCCGCACCGCCGGCGTCACGGCACTCGACGTGATCGCCGAGTGGCTGAGCAACACCGAGTGGCGGGAGCGCGCCGCCGGCGCCGAAGCGCTGGGCTACATCGCCCGCGACACGGTCATCCCATGGCTCACGTACCTCACCCAGGACCGGGATCCCCGCGTCGCGGCCGTGGCGCTCACCAGCCTCACGGCCGTGGGCCCCGACTCCGCCACGGTCTGGTCGCGCCAGCTCGTCACGCAGGCGGACGCCGTGGTCCGTGCCGTGGCGGCGGAGCGGCTCGGCGCCGCGGCCAACCCGGCGGACATCGACCGGTTAGTCGCCGGTTATCGCCTCGCGCTGCGCGACTCGATCCCCGACGCCCGAATCGCCATCGTGACGGCCCTGGGGCGCATCGCCGCACAGGGGTTCGCCGAACGCATCGCGGTCGAGGACCGGTTCCTCGCGCGGGTCCCGGCGAGCACCGACTACCTGGTGAAACGAGCGGCGCAGGAGCGGTTCCCCGAGGCTGCCCGACGGTGGGGCCCTCCCACGCCGATCGCGACCGGACGCGGGCTGGAGGACTACCGCGGCATCGCGCGGCGCTACCTCGCCGGCGGCGGCGCACAGACCATCATCGTGGACACCGACCGGGGACGGCTGACGATCGACTTGTTCGCCGCCGACGCCCCCCTCACGGTGAGCGCGTTCCTCCAACTGGTGGATCAGCGGGTGTTCGACGGGGGCACCTGGCACCGCGTCGTGCCGAACTTCGTGATTCAGGACGGCGATCCGCGCGGCGACGGCTGGGGCGGGCCGGGCTTCACCCTGCGCGACGAGGTCAATCGCAACCGGTTTCAGCAGGGCTCGGTGGGCATCGCCCTGTCCGGGCCCGACACCGGCGGGAGCCAGTTCTTCGTCACGCTGAGTCCCCAGCCCCACCTCGACGGAACCTTTACGGTCATTGGGCGGGTAATCTCCGGCATGGAGGTGGTCGACCTGATCACACAGGGCGACCGGATCCGCACCATCCGCCGGCCCTGAGGGACCATGCGCCACGCCGCCCTGGTGCTGCTCGCGACGCTCGCGGCCCTGGCTCCGCGGCAGTCGCCCGCGCAGTTGAACTACTTCGGGCAGAACAAGATTCAGTTCAAGGACTTCGCCTGGCAGGTGCTCCGCGGCGAGCACGTCGACCTGTATTTCTACCCCGAAGAGGACCAGATCGCGCGGGTCGCGCTCGCCTACGCCGAAGCGAGCTTCGACGTGCTCGAGCGCAACTTCGGCCACACGCCGTCGCGGCGCATCCCCCTGATCATCTACGCCTCCCACACGGACTTCGAGCAGACGAACGTGCTGCCGTTCGTGCCCCCGGAGGGCATCCTCGGCGTCACCGAGTTCATGCGCTCGCGGGTGATGATCCCGTTCCAGGGCGATTACGCCGAGTTCCGGCACACCCTGCGGCACGAGATGGTGCATGCGTTCCAGCTGAGCGTCGCGGTCGAGGCGTTCGAGCGCTACCCGCGCGGGTCTCGCCCGGCGCTGCCGCTGTGGTGGACCGAGGGGCTCGCGGAGCTGTGGTCGGGCGGGGAGGACACCCGCGACGAGATGATCCTCCGCGAGCTGACCATCTCGGGGGTCCTGCCGACCCTGCAGCAGCTCAACTTCATCTACGGCTCGGTCGTCTACCCCCTGGGCGGCGCGATCCACCACTGGCTGGCCACCGAGTTCGGCGACTGGCGGGTGCAGGTGCTCTACCGGACGCTGTGGAAGTACGGGAGCTTCACGGAGGCCCTCGAGGGCGTGTACGGCATGCCGATCGCCGAGCTGAACGAGCGATACCAGCATTATTTCCGCCAGCGCTACTTCCCCGCCGTGCGCGAGCGCGAGCCGATGGGGGTGACCGCGTGGCAACTCGCCGAGCTCGCCATCAAGCCGGTGGCGTATCGCTCGGCGCGCGACTCGGCGGCGCAGCTGCTGTACCTGTCGCCGCGCAGCGGGTACATGGCGATCTACGGCATGCAGCTCGATCGCCCGGGCTCCGCCCATCCCGTGGTGAAGGGCGAGCGCTCCGCCCAGTTCGAGTCGTTCCACCCGTTCGCCTCGCGCATCGACGTCCACGACAGCGTGGCCGCATTCACCAGCAAGTACCTCGAGCGCGACGCGCTGTTCATCTGGGATCTCACCCGTGGCCGCGTCGTGGGTCGCTACCAGTTCCCGGACTTGATCTCGATCCTCTCGCCCACCTGGGCCCCCGACGGCCGGAGCATCGTGTTCAGCGGCCTGACGGTGTCCGGCGTGTCGGACCTCTATCGGTTGCGCCTGCCGGACGGCCGGATCGAGCCGCTGACGCGGGACCGCTACCAGGACGTCGACCCGTCGTTCAGCCCCGACGGCCGCACGATCGTGTTCGCCTCCGATCGCACGCCGTTCGGCCCCGATGGGGCGCTGAACCTCTTCCTGCTCGACGTGGCGACGGACAGCGTCAGCTACTTGACCTACGGTCGCTGGCGCGACGAGACGCCGCGCTGGGCGTCGAACGGCCGGATCTACTTTTCGTCCGACCGCAGCGGCGTGTTCGACATCTACTCGGCGGATTCCACCGGGGCCGGACGCCAGGAGACAGAGACGCTGAGCGGCGCGTTCGACCCGGAGTGGATCGAGGCCGACCACGCGCTGGTCTACGGCGGCTTCCACGAGCTGTCGTTCGGCATCTTCCGCGCCCGCGAGCCGGGCGTGCCGAACGGCGCCGCGTTTGCGCTCGCACCCGACCGGCTGCCCCCCGGGTGGAGCTGGACCGAGCTTGCGGTGGATCGCTATGCCCACGCCGATCCCGCGCCGTATGAGCGTAAGTTCTCCCTCGATTTCGCGAGCGGCGAAGCGGCGGTGGCGCCCGGGATGGGATCGGCCGCCGGGGCCCTGCTGCTGTTCTCCGACCTGCTCAACGATCACCTGCTGTTTCTCAGCATCACGTCCTTCCAGCAGTCGGGGTACGGCAGCCTGCTCGAGAACTTCAGCGGGACCGCTTTCTACCTGAACCAGAAACGGCGGCTCAACTGGGGGGCCGGCGCGTTCCGGTTCCGGGGCGTGTTCTACGAGGGCGACTTCGAGACGGTCTACGAGGAGACTGCGGGCGGGGGTTTCGCCGAGGTGCGCTGGCCGTTCTCGCGCTTCTCCAGGGTGGAAGGCCAGTTCCGGCTCGAGCACTCGAGCCGCTTCGATCTGGTCGGTGGCGATCCGGTGGAGCCCCGCCGCGTGGGCTGGCTCGCGTCGCAGTACGTGAGCCTGGTGCGGGACAACTCGCTGTGGCTGCCCACCGGTCCGATCGACGGCGAGCGCCGCAACGTCACCCTGGGTCTCACCAACGACCTGTCGAACGGCCGGTTCGATTCCTGGCTCGTAATGCTCGACGAGCGCCGCTACCTCCGGATCGCCCAGCAGTCGGCGTACGCGGTGCGGGCGTTCGGCTATTTCTCGGAGGGCAGTCGCCCCCGACGGGTCGCGATCGGCGGATCGTGGGGGCTGCGCGGGTACCCCATTCTGGGCAACGTGGGTGGCACGCGTGCCGTGATGCTGAACCAGGAGCTGCGCTTCCCGCTGTCGAACTTCCTCGCGATCGGCCTCCCGTTCGGCGAGATCCGGCTGCCTGGCATCCAAGGCGCGCTGTTCACGGATGTGGGTGGCGCGTGGACCAAGGAGTCCACGGCCCGCGGCCTGCTGGGGAGCGCGGGGTTTGGCCTCCGCATGCCGGTGTTCTACGCGCTGGTGCTGCGGCTCGACATCGGATGGCGCTACAGCATGGGCAACTACGCCGCGTACTCCCTGCCGCCGCTGCAAGGGAACCGCAACTTCGTCGACTTCTTCTTCGGCTTTAACTACTGATGCGACAAGCAGTTCTGCTTGACCGGCTCGGCGGGCTACCTTATCATGCCCTCGTGGCGGCCGGGCTGGTCGCTGCGGGCGCGGGATGTATACGGGGTCTCAAGAGCATCGCACCCGCCAACTTGCTGCCCACTGCCGCGGACACAGTCAGCATGTGGGCCGCTGAGTTCCAGCCCCGGGCACCGCTCCAGTACGAGCTGCGCTGGCGGTTCGAGAACAACCAGGGGACTTCCGCCGGGCGGGCCGCCGTGCGCTACGCGCCGCCTGACACACTGCGGTTCGACTACCGCGGGCCGTTCGGGAAGTCGGGCAGCGCGGTGATCGTGGGGAACAACCCGATCTGGGCGGCCCCGGAGGGGGACTTCCAGGACCTCGTACCCGTGGCCCCGATTCTCTGGGCCGCCCTGGGAATTGTGATCCCGCCGGGCGATGGCGCCACCACGGCGGGGCGGGATGAGCCCCGATGGCGCGCCTGGCGGTACGTGAATGGCGAGGAGGCAATTGACTTCATCTATCAGCGGGGACCGGCACCGCGGCTGCAGGCGGAGGTGCGGCACGGCGAGCGGGTGGCGGGCGTGGTGGCGCTGGAGCTCGCGCCGGAGGCACTGCGGCCAACCCGGGCCGTCATGCGGTTCCCCGCGGGCGGCTCGAGGCTCACGTTTACCGTGCTGGCACTCGACAGCGTTGCGGCATTCCCTCCGGAGACGTGGCGGCGCTCGTAGCGCGCTCGCGCTGAGCCTGCTGCTCGGTTCCGCGGGCTGCTACGGGTTCGCCGGCGGCGGCCTGCCGCCGCAGATCCGCACCGTCGCCATTCTCCCGTTCGACAACCAGACGGCCGAGCCGCTGCTCACGCAGGAGGTGGCCGACGCGCTGCGCGAGGCCATGCAGGACCGTCTGGGCCTGCGGTCGGCGTCCGAAGCGAACGCCGACGCCGTCGTGCGCGGCGCGATTCTGCGCTACGAGGCGGATATCCCGCTGTCATTCCAGCCCAGCCAGCGGGAAGGAGGGCGCGTGGAGGTCACGGCGCGCCGGGTTCAGCTCACGTTGCGGGTCGAGATCATCGATCAGCGGGAAGGAAAGCCCCTGTGGCAACGCCAGAGCATGATGGTCGACGGGGAGTACCAGCCGGGACAGGAACGGCAGGGACGCCAGACAGCCCTGGCGAAGCTCGTGACCGACATCGTGGACGGAGCCCAGTCGCAGTGGTGAGCGCCGTGCGCCGCCGGATCGGCAATCGTCGGGGAAAGGTCAAGCTCGGCTGCCTGCTCACGCTCGCGCTGCTCGGCGCCGGGATCTACCTGAGCATCACCAACGTGCGCACGTACATCAACTACTGGGCCATGAAGGACGAGATGCGGGTGCAGGCCCAGTTCGCCAACAATCTCGATGACGAATCCATTCGCCGGCGGCTCCGCGCCAAGGCCGACGAGCTGCAGCTCCCTCCCGACGCGCGACGGATCACGATTCGCCGGCGCACCCGGCCCCGCGAGATCGTCATCGCGACCGAGTGGCAGGTAACGCTCGACCTCCTGGTGACCCGCGTACCCTTGACGTTCAGGCCGGAGGTACACGAGCAGCTGTAGCACGGTGCCCCCCTGCGCGGGGGCCGCCGGTCCCTGGAGCCTTCAACCTTCGCATGCCGGAGCGTTCCGTGGCACGACCCGACGATCGCGCAGCCGACGCCCTGCGCCCTGTGACGCTCGAGCGCGGCGCCAACCCCTACGCCGAGGGCTCGTGCCTAGTCCGGTTCGGCGCGAGCCTTGTACTCTGCACGGCGACCGTGCTCGAATCGGTGCCGGCGTGGCGTCGCGGTAGCGGTCTCGGCTGGCTCACGGCGGAGTACGCCATGCTGCCGCGCGCGACGACCGAGCGCACGCCCCGCGAGCGCGCCGGCCCTGGCGGGCGGACGCAGGAAATCCAGCGGCTCATCGGGCGGAGCCTCCGCGGCACGCTGGCGTCATTCGCCTTCGGCGAGCGCACGATCCAGGTCGATTGCGACGTGCTCCAGGCGGACGGCGGCACGCGCACGGCCGCCATTACGGGGGCCGCAGTGGCGGTGGCGGATGCGTGCGCGTGGCTGGCGGACCGCCGCGGCGTCGCCAACCCGTTCGCGCGGCTCGTCGCCGCCGTGTCCGTCGGGATCGTGGAGGGAACACCGCTGCTCGACCTCTGCTATGCCGAAGACCGCGTCGCCGCGGTGGATGCCAACGTCGTGGTATTGGAGCCGGATCGCTACGTGGAAGTGCAGGCGACCGGCGAGGGCGGCCATTTCGGGCGCGGCGATCTCGATCGCCTCCTGGCGCTGGCCGACCGCGGGATCGCCCAGTTGTTCGCGCTGCAGCGGCAGGCCCTCGCATGAGCCGCCCCAAGCTCCTGGTGGCGACGCGAAATCCCGGCAAGCAGCGCGAGATCCATCAGCTGCTCGCGGACACCGCCTGTGAGCCGGTCTTTCCGGACGACCGCGGCCTGTGGGAGCGGCCCGAGGAGGCCGGGATCGAGGATGCCGGGTCGTTCGAGGGAAACGCCCGGCGCAAGGCCGAGTACTTCGCCAAGCTCGCCCGCATGCCGACGCTAGCCGAGGACTCCGGCATCGAGGTGTTCGCGCTGGGCGGAGCGCCGGGGGTGCACTCGCGACGATTCGCCCTCCCCACCACCGATCCGCGTGAGCAGGATGCCGCGAACAACGCGGAGCTGCTGCGGCGCCTCGGCGGCGCCCCGCCCGAGCGCCGCCGGGCTCGCTACCGCTGCGTCGCCGTGTTCCTCGCCCGGTACGATGCGATGCCTCGGACGTTCGAGGGCACCTGCACGGGCCGCATTCTCGAGGCGCCGCAGGGCACCGGCGGATTCGGTTACGACCCCGTGTTCTTCTCCGACGATCTGGCAAAGAGCTTCGGCGACGCCACGCCGGAGGAGAAGGCAGGCGTGAGCCATCGCGGGCGCGCGATCGCCGCATTCGCGGCCTGGCTCGCCGCCCGCGGGCTCGGCTGAGCAGCGACCCGATCGCGGCCTGGCGCGCCCGGTCCTAGACGGCGGCCGGCGCCTCCTCCACCGCCCGCATGGCGGTAACCTCGTCGAGGATGTCCCGGTAGAGTGCCGTCGTGAGGTAGCGCTCGCCGCTCGACGGCAGGATCACGACGATCGTCTTGCCGGCACCGTCCGGGCGGGCAGCCACCCGGAGCGCCGCCGCGACGGCCGCTCCGGACGAGATCCCGGCAAGGATGCCTTCCTCCCGCGCCAGCCGTCGCGCCAGCGTGAACGCGGTGTCCTCGTCGATTGTGACCACCTCGTCGATCAACGAGACATCGAGGATGCCGGGCACGAAGCCGGCGCCAATTCCCTGGATCTTGTGAGAGCCGGGCCGCCCCCCGGACAGCACCGCCGAAGCGGTGGGCTCGACGGCGACGGCGCGGAACCCCGGTTTGCGTCGCTTGAGCACGGAGGCGACACCGGTGAGCGTGCCGCCGGTCCCGACCCCGGCCACCAGGATGTCGGCCGCGCCGTCGGTATCCCGCCAGATCTCTTCCGCCGTGGTTTCGCGGTGGATTTGCGGATTGGCGGGGTTCTCGAACTGCTGCGGCATGAACGCGCCGGGACGCCGACGCAGCAGCTCCTCGGCCATGGCGATCGCGCCTTTCATCCCCTTGCTCCCCGGCGTGAGCACAATCTCCGCCCCAAGCGCGCGCAGCAGCGCCCGCCGCTCTACGCTCATCGTGTCCGGCATCGTGAGGATCAGCTGGTAGCCCCGTGCCGCCGCCACGAACGCCAGCGCGATCCCGGTGTTCCCGCTCGTCGGCTCGATCAGCGTGTCGCCGGGTTTGATCGTTCCGGCCCGCTCGGCCGCCCGGATCATCGCCACGCCGATGCGGTCCTTCACGCTCGAGAGCGGATTGAAGAACTCGAGCTTCGCCAGCACGTCCGCGGCGACCCCCTCGGTCAGTCGCCGCAAGCGGACGAGTGGCGTGTTGCCGATGGTCTCGGTGATGTCCTCGAAAACGCGCGCCATGTGGTTCTCCCGTCTCCGTCGCCGCCCACCTGGGGCGGACAGGCGATTCAGATCTCGTAGTCCCGCGCGCCGACCGCGCGTGACAGGGCCTCGTCCGCGCCGCGTTCACCCTCGGCACGCTGCCGCAGCGTCTGCTCCACGGCGCCCAGCCGCGACTCGATCGCCGCGAGCGCGTGGTCCACCGGGTCCGCGATGCGCTCGTGGTGCAGGGTGATCTGCTGCTCCGCGTCCTCGCCGCGCGGCTTCACGGGCCGCGCGGGAATCCCCACGACTGTGGTGCCGGGGGGCACGTCGGTCACGACCACCGACGAGGCACCGATCCGCGCCCCGTCGCCGATCCGCACGGGCCCGAGGATCCTCGCCCCGGCCCCGACGACGATGTTGTTGCCAAGCGTCGGGTGGCGCTTGGTACGCTCCAGCGAAACCCCGCCGAGCGTGACTCCTTGATACAGCAGCACGTCGTGACCGATCTCCGTCGTCTCGCCGATCACGACGCCCATGCCGTGGTCAATGAAGAACCGGCGGCCGATCACCGCCCCGGGGTGGATCTCGATGCCGGTGAGAAACCGCCCCACGTGCGACAGCCAGCGGCCGGCCGTCTTGAGACCGGCGCGCCACAGACCGTGCGCCGCGCGGTGGAACCACACCGCGTGGAGGCCCGGATAGCACAGCAGAATCTCGAGCGTGGTCCGCGCGGCCGGATCGCGCTCCTTCACCACCTGGATGTCCTCGCCAATCGTTTGCAGCATCGTCCGATCCTCGATCCCCCGACAAACGCAAGGACCGCAACCCACAGGGCCGCGGTCCAGGTGCTCGCCACCGGCTGCCGGCGGCGCTCAGTTATCG
>Ga0153916_10002991_pt1 | contig 12448 bp, 14 predicted proteins | sample Opewatmetagenome_FD_109642 | JGI IMG/M metagenome (GOLD analysis project Ga0153916, IMG submission 109642) | Freshwater wetland microbial communities from Ohio, USA - Open water 3 Core 3 Depth 4 metaG | ecosystem: Environmental > Aquatic > Freshwater > Wetlands | place: USA: Ohio, Lake Erie...
CCTAATCAGATACTCACTAGATAAAGCCAAATCTAAAGGATTCACCGCAGTCTGTATTTATGGCGATCCGAGATACTATCACCGCTTCGGGTTCAGATGTGCTGAGAGATACGATATCACTAACTCCGAAGGAAAATTTGCTGTAGCGCTCATGGCTCTTGAGTTGCAGTCGGGGTCTCTCCGGAAAATATCGGGCAAGTTTATTGAAAGCGAAGTTTATAAGGTAGATGAGGATAATTTTCAAAAATATGAAAATACCTTTCTATACAAAGATAAGGCTGTAACTCAGTCACAGATAGAATTTAATATTCTAGCCAGTTTAGTATATTGAATGTTTCTATAAGGCCTCCGTTGCCGTTAACACCCTTTTACACGATGGTTCTTTTATTCAATGGTAGTATCTGGAAGAGGACGCTTGACTGCACCAAATACAATATTACAGACTTCCTTAAAGGAGGCTGGCACTCATAAGCCCTTGGTCACTGGTTCAAATCCAGTCGCTGCCACTTTTTATTAGTACGTGTTTGTTATTTGGGGCTGTTTACTCGCCAAATTAATACCCCAACCACCAAGGCACCTATTAGCAACAGTAAACCAACTACATATATAGTGATAACTTGATCAGACATGAAAATCACTTCGAATTTCCAGGTTTCTGACCATTCACTTTCATTGCCAACATCATCAACAGCTTTTACACGCCATCTGTAAGCACCGGGAGTCAAAACATCGTCTCTAGATAAAGTATAGGACGAGCTACTTAAATCAGATTTAACTATGGCAGGTGATGAAAAGTCATAAGTACGACTAATCTCGAGTACATAACTTGCATTACCGGACTCAGTAGTCTTCGTCCAAACAAAGGTGGCTAGTCCTGTTTTTAGGGTTTTTGGCGTGGAACCTCTCAGGTAATCAAGAATCCTGGCCGGTCCCAAAATCACATTAACCGGTGAATTGAAAATCTCAAGCCTAACCCCCTGCACAGGAGACAATAGCTGTGGTGCTATCGGCCGGGGCTTCTCTACGAAGAAGTTTGCCTCAACCGAACTGCCGCTACCACCTGCAGCGGCTATCACATACTCTTTGGTTTCCTTTACCTGAGGGATTTCAAAGATGGCATTAAAACTGCCTGTGTCATCGGCAACTGCCGATGCAAGTTCAAATTCATCAAAACTTATATTTATTGACTCATTTTTAGCGAAGCCCATGCCTATGACTGTCAACTTGGTGCTTGTTTTTTTTGAAATAGGTTCAATGTATATTTGTGGAACTAAGTCTATCTTTGGAATCACATCGAAATAGTTGTCACGTACGATTCCTCTAGGAGTAAAATCGCTGCCGAAAACACCTACTATATGGCGTCCTTTAGTGCTGGCAGGGATCTTCGCAGTAGATTTCCAGTTGCCAACAGTATCAGCTATTATGTTGCACTTAATTATTTCGCCGTCATAAGTTATGGTTATGCCGTCCTCACTGGTTCGAAAGCCAGCCCCGCTGACTGTGATCTCCATGCCCACTGGCCCAGACACTGGTTCCACTTCTGCCCTCGGAATAGCAGTTTGGGCTGTGGCAGGGAGAAAGACCAAAAGCTGTAAGGGCAGAAGTATAATGGTTAGAGCTAAGACTCCGAATAGATACTTGACGCGCATGATTAGAATTTTCCTGTCATAACGAAACGAGAGCCATCCGATGCCATAAAATCGCCGCGAAATAAGCCTTGGCCTGCCCTTATACTTATACCACTTCCCAATCTATATCCGCAATCGTATTCCAATAAGCCTATTTCTGCCCGTCTCATGCAAAAGGGTAAAGGATAAATCTTATCATTCGTGGCGAAGAGCATCAATAGGATTAAGCCTGGATGCTTTAACCGCTGGAAACGTGCCGGAGGCCAGGCCAACGAAAATTGATACCGATACAGTTAGAATAATAATATCTGGTGAAATCACAGGTTGGAGAGTCATCCCGCCGAGGTCCAGGAGAGAAATTGCTTTAGAAACTAACCAGCCACCTGCTATTCCAATAATCCCTCCAATCAGACTGAGTATGGCCGCTTCCAGCAAGAATTGAAGTAAAATGTCCCTCTGTTTAGCTCCTACGGCCATACGAATACCTATCTCCCTAGTTCGTTCAGTCACTGAAACTAACATGATATTCATGATACCGATACTACCGACTAGTAAGGAAACGCTGGCAATAGCTCCCAGGAAAAAGGTAAGTATTCCAACTATATTCCCTAATGAGCCGATCATCTCTTCCATACTAACAATCTTAAAATCATTCTCGTCATTCGTTGATAAACGATGCCGCTCTCTTAAGATAGTTTCAATCTCATACTTCACTTCATCTATCACATCGGCGCTAGCTACTTTAACACCAATTGACTGAACGGCATCTTCTCCACGAGCAGTATGCTGTGTGAATAGCCTAGCCTGATAGGTAGTTATCGGTATGACGACAACATCATCCAGGCTAACCCCCATAATTGCTCCGCCTTTAGGTTTTAGAATCCCGATAACAGTGAACTTTATCTCATTGATTCTAACACTCTTCTGTAAAGGGTCGATTGAACCAAACAGATCGTCAGCTACATTATTCCCCAACACTACTACTCTAGCACGTGCGGTCACATCCCTATCAGAAATAAACTGACCTGAGGCTAGGGAGTAATTATATACCGCCTGATATGCGGGGCTAGCTCCGTGAATTATGGCTACTTTACTTTCTCCATCAGCGATTACCTTAACATAGTTTTCATTTACCGGGTCTACTGCCTCAACTGAATTTAAACCTTCCAAGGCTTCAGCATCCTTTAAAGTTAGAGTAGGAGCTGTAATACCTGATGCCATACTGGCCATGCCTCCTACCAGCTCTTCCATTTCGGGCGAACTAGCCATTACATAGAGTACATTAGTGCCCATTTTCTCAAAGGTAGAGGTAATCATAGACTGAACTCCTCTACCTATTGATACCAGTATCATTACGGTGCCAATGCCGATTGTAATTCCCAGCATAGTTAGGGAGGTTCGTAGCCTATGATCAGACAACGATTTCACGCCAGCTTTCAACGAATCAATAAAATTCATTTCGTAAACCTGGAGCTTTCTTCCTTGTCTACAACAGTTACATGAAGTGGCTTTTTAATTCATCTACAGAGCGCGAACTAAACAATGCCGGCGGTACATCCAGCATGGTGAATGCCCCCTTGTGTCCTGATTGATGCAATCCGAAAGCGGCGCGGGCGCAGGCTACCAGAACACTGCCGGTGAAGTCCGGGTTGCTCTGCAGCTGACATCGATATTCCAGAATTTCCGTATTCTCACCCGTTAGTCCCGATGTCAGTACAAATCCGCCGTGAGGAAGGGCGGAGTGGCTTTTCAGCATTTCTTCTTTAGTGATAAACACCACTTCAGTATCGTATTCGGCGTAATAATTGGGCATTTCTGCGATCTCTTTTCTTATCCGCTCTCGATCCGCGCCTTCCTCAGTGACAACGTATACCAATCGCTTGTGCATTTCCTTTTTGGAAAATTCCGGTGTTTCTCCACTCCTAACCTTATTAATAGCGTTATCTATGGGCAGGGTATATTGCCTGGCATCGATGACACCGTTAACCCTTCTGGCAGCGTCAGAATGGCCCTGGCTGACTCCACGACCCCAGAAGGTGTAACTCTTGTTATTAGGCAGAAAGGCGTCTCCCAGAACCCGCTCTAGAGAGAAGATACCCGGGTCCCAGCCGGCAGAGATTATGGAGACGTGACCATTTTTCTTGGCGATAGAGTCCATTTGCCGAAAGTATCTGGGGATGTCGGCGTGGGTATCAAAGCTGTCAACCGTATTGAACTTATGAGCGAAAATAGGGCCTTGAACGGGCGTATCTTCCTTGGAACCACCGCACAAAATAGCCACGTCTATCCTCAGGCCTTTCGGCAAGGAGAACTTGTCAGTCCCAAGCACTGGAACTTCTGTAATTTCCTTCTTAAGCTGCTCTGGTCTTCTGGTGAACACCGCGGTTAATTTAATACCAACACCGTTTTTCAAGGCGAGCTTTACACCCCGTCCGAGGTTTCCATAGCCGACGATGGCAGCATTTACCATGTTAACAACTCCTATTCCTTATAGTTTCAATAAGTATACTATGTTAAGGAGAATTGGGGAATGTTGAGGTAAGTCTTGATCCTATTGAGGCTCGATTACCGAGCTTTGCAAATGCCTAGTGTGGTTACTAGACTCCAGCCAATCCCTCTAATAGCCCAAACTCGATAATAGATACAATAAGTGCGATACAAATACCGAAACCTATGCCTTTCACTATTTCCCCTTTACGCATAATTGCAAAACCAACCAATACTAGCACAGCTGCACCGATGACAAACATACCTGTAATAAAAAGATTGTTTGAGATGCCTGATACTTCACCGTTTCCAGTTGCATTTTGCACCAGCTGGAAGACCACAGCAGCTACGGCCAGAACTAGAGATGGAAGTATTACTGATAATATTGCGTATTTACGGGATTTAGACATATCCTTTCGAGGTCTAAGCATCCAGGCAACAATGCAAACAGCGATAAATAGAGGAATGACAAATATCATAATCAATCCTTCATATTTCGTGTTTTATCTTGCTGATAAAATGGCACAACCTGCCCATCCTGGGCACTAGCTCAAATCCAGTCGATGCCACCGGAATTATTCTTTTTTATCTTTCTTGAAATTATCCGCAACACTCATGCCGAATTCTTCAGCTGCCTTGCCTACGTCTCTGAATTTAGCTTTGACATCCTCGTCCTTAAATCTGTTTGCCAGGGTTTTTGCTGAATCTGTAGCACTATCTGCGAATTCCTTTGCTTTCCTTTTCAGTTCCGGGTCGTCGAAGACCTCTCCAATTGCCTGACCGAAAGCCCTGAACATTTCGGCAAAGCTATCAGCCGCTTGTTTCTTATCTGGTTTCTCTTTTTGTGACATAATCCCTCCCCATCAGGTATTCAAATGCCAACATATTGTAGCAATGTCTGTTAAGTATTGTACTTCAAAGGCGGGGATGTTGTTAAATCGTTAGTGTAGAAGGTGCTCAAATACGTTCCGTAGATGCAGAGGCAGACCAACATCATAATAACTTAGCTATCGGTCTGCCTCAATATTTTTCAGAGCAAGGATTCACACGTAAGAATACCTAGAAGAGTCCAAGCACACTACGTAGCAGCCAGAGGATAATGAGGATAAGCCCGATGATCAGTGCAATATGGATTAGCCATCCCAAACTACGGAAGAAGATGAATCCAAGCAACCACAAAACAAGGATAATGATGCCTATAATCAATAAGATACTCACAGGCATTTCCCCCCTTTAGTTGTCAACAGTATTATTTTGGCGAGGTTGCGATTAGTAGTTAGGACTTATCTTCGATTTTTGCCTTGGGTGCGTTCTTCTTAACGGATGCTATGCCGTCTTTTGCGGAGTCCTTCGACTTATACCCTTCGCCTGAAGCAATTACCTGTCCGTTAGGCGCGATGAGTCTCCATCGGAATTCACCCCTGGCATCTTTATAAAGCTCAAATTTTCCTGCCATTGGTTCCTCTTCTTTAATTTAAACGCCCTATCACAAGGCTTTATCTAGTCTCCAGGTCTGCCAACAGCCCACAGCGCCTTTATGGCAGCAACGATTGCAGCCGGCGCCATCAAGGTGGCTATCAATACCAGTATCTGGTCCAGAATATTACCGATGCTAAGCGTCTTTAGCGGTGCAAACACAGCACCAGCGACTATTAAGGCTATGGTTGCCACCAGGAAAAGCAATATTTCTTTCGCGGTGATATTCAGGAACCCCACTATGAGGCCTAGAATAATCAGGACAATGATAATTGCGGGCATAATACCGGCCGCCATGCCTAGAGCTGCCATAATGCCCACCACTACGGCGATAATTAGACCGATGATGAATGCCCAGAACCCGATCATACTGAGAATGTTGGTTTTGCCTTTAGCCATATTTACCCTCCTTTTTATTTTTTGGCGCTATCGCCTATCACATTATCACATCGCTAACAGACTATGTCAATAGGTTAGCACCTCCGTCTCTGATTTACCCCCAAAGCTTAGATCCGCGATCGTCAGGAACACCACAATTTTAGCGACAATACGGCGAAGATAGAAATGGAATATGTGAACTTTATAGATGAACAGGTTCTACACATAGGGCACTAAAATATATTAGAGGTACTTAGTAGTTTTCAGCTAATACCTCGTAAAATGCCTGAGGATGCTTACATGCCGGGCATTCCTTAGGTGCTTCGGTACCCTCAAATACGTATCCGCAGTTTCTGCAATGCCACTTAATAGTGGCTTTTTTATTGAAAACCTGGCCATTAACCATATTATTAATCAGTTTTCTATATCTTGATTCATGAAATTTCTCAACTTCAGCAATTTGTTTGAATGAATCAGCAATTTGTGTAAAGCCTTCATCCTTAGCCACCTTGGCGAAATTTACATAAATTGTGGTCCATTCCATATTTTCTCCGGCAGCTGCAGCTTCGAGATTCGATTTTGTATCCTTTATCATTCCTGCGGGATAACCTGCGGTTATTTCGGTGTCGCCCCCTTCTAAATATTGGAAAAATATCTTGGCATGTTCCTTTTCATTGTCCGCTGTTTCTGTAAATATGCCCGATATTTGCTCAAATCCCTCTTTCCTGGCAGCACTGGCGAAATAAGTGTACCTATTTCTCGCCTGGGATTCACCGGCAAAAGCCGTGAGCAGGTTCTTTTCTGTCTTGGTGCCTTTGATTGATTTTGCCATGAATTATTCCTCCTGTTATTCATTTAGATGCGAATGGCTCCGGTCCATTGCATCACCATTTGGTTTTCAGCGAATAGATAAGGAAACTATAACCAGCCTGAAGGTCTGTTAACTGGTCATTAACGTTACCTTGAAATCTTCCTAAAAAGACGCTTCCAACAGAAGTGACTATACCGGAATCACGCCTAACACGCCAAGTATTCCTACGATAACTCCTAATGCGCCCAATATGCCCAGATATTTAAGCCCACCCCTCAGATACCTGAAGTAAGCGAAAAAGCCGAAAAAGGCAAAGAAGAACAATTGCCAGGGGTTATGAATTGTGAATGCCATAAAACCTAAAAAGCCCAGGAAGCCCAAAAATCCGTTAATCCACCGCGAATAACTTTTGTCCATAATGCTATTATGCCCCATACCTATCAAGTTGGCAAACAAGCACATCTTATCGGTTCATTGATGCTGCCATTGGAATCCTGCTATACTGAAACTGTTGACTATAAGAGATACTAAAATGAATAAATCGTTTTTATTCGCGCTACTGGGCGTCGTTGTTGTTATTTTCGCCGGTTGCGTTGCGCCGTCGACTCCGACTCCAACTCCGACCGTACCGGCACCGACAACTCCAGCGACGGAGGAATCTACTATTCCTTTGCCTGAGCCAATCTCAACCGGAGAATCTGTGGAGCTTTGCCTCAATAGCAGATATTCGGAGCATGGCATCGCCGGTACCGCCACTGACCAGCAGCTAAGCAATGTTTTATGGGCTGCCGGTAAAGCTCCAATTACCGGGACTTTCAGAAAAATCTACGTGGCCACACCGGACGGTACATATTTATATAACCCGGATACTAACTCGCTTACATGGTATTCAAACGAGGTAGTCGACAGAGGCGCTTTTGTACTGAGCTTTGACGCCGAGCTTAATTTTGATGCCGGACTGTCGTATATGCCGGCGATACTGGCTTCGGTCTCACAATGGGGCACTAGCGGGCCATCGGTTTCCAACTGCCCCGTGAGGACGAAGTTGTATTTTGGAGTTCAGGGGGTTAGGGGACTAACCTCTGAACTGGTGGCGCATTGTTCCTTGCCGGAAACTGACGAAGGGTGGCTCCCCGACCCAAAAACCTTAGGCGGTGATACCATTGAAACTGTACTGGCTAATCTGAGATATACCGACAATTTCAACCAGACGAATTTAACCAAACAGCAAATCTCGCAGATTCTATGGGCAGGATACGGCTGCACTCCTCACTCTGTCGCTACCGGCAGGAAGGGCATAACAGTTCCCTCAGCTGTGGCCGCATATTACCTGACGCAAACCATCTACCTGGTCAATGAAAATGGAGTTAACCGTTACCACAACAGAAATCCTGATAAAGACCTGACTACTCGCGACCACAGGCTGGAAGGCATAAAGACTGGTGATGTCAGAGCTGGCCTGCGGTCTGCCGTTGATGGTCTGGGCCAGGCTCCGTGCTATGTCGTGCTTTGTCTGGACTCTGCCGCGGCGGGGCAGGGTTTCGCCCGACTGGAAGCAGGTTTTGTGGCCAGCAACATGCTCATACAAGCCACCGCTATGGATCTAGGCTGTTACTTTAAGACCAAACTAACCTCCAGCGAGCAGCAAGCCATTCAAAGCACCACGGGCATACCGTCATCACACATACCCCAGGCGGTCGTCAGCCTAGGCAAGCCCAAGTGAAATGACCAGCATCGCGGAACAACTTAAAAGATTGTAGTACCGTTCCAGTTCATAGTCCAGCTTCCGGAAGACCCATATCTCCAGCCACCGCTGAAGGTCTTTCCGTCAGATGAAATTGTAAACTGGAAATCACCAGCGTTATCAGGCGGCATATAGGTCGGCCCTTCAGACCAGGTGCCGGTCAAAACATTGCCTGAGACCGTACCCACGATATGGCCGTTGCTATGTTCATAAGTGCCGGTTACTTGATTACCTATTTGAGTCAGATGCATCATACCGTAAGTAGTTGACCAAGTCCCCGACCAACCGCCGGTTGGAGCCGAAGCGCAGTTGAGTGTAAAACTCGGCTGATTCGAAATTATCTCGTTAGGTGTGAAGATATGGACCCGTACCCAGTAGGAACCTGATGTATCCACCAGCCATGAGCTACTTACCGTCTGCGAGCCGGCGCTTGAGAAATAGACGTTTTGTGTCGGCTCAAATCCGCCGTCGCTGTCTTCCCAGCGATAGGAAACCGTGCCCGACCCATTAGCCATAATTACAGCGTAAGAGTTAACGATTGTAGGACAAGTGCCACTGAAAAATGACGGGTCGACACTTGCAGTGACACTGGTAACGGCAAATGATGTTGGCGCCGGCGCTCCGCTAACAAAAACAGTCGCAGTCTGGCTGGTGGCTCCGGCAGCATTAAATACCGTCAGGGTATAAGTGGTGCTCGTCGTGGGATATACCGAGGTAACTCCCGAGGGACTGATGGTGCCTACGTTGTGGTCGATATTTATCGAAGTCGCGTTGGATACGCTCCAGCTTAAGGTGGACGAGTTGCCGGCATATATATTTGACGGGCTGGCAGTAAAGTAATTTATAACCGGAATGCCGCCGGGCGTGGGAATCGGTGTGGGTGTTGCTCCCGAAACTATGACCTGAGCCGTAGCCGTTACACTCACGCCGGCCGCATTCATAGCCGTCAAGGTATACACAGTAGTCGCTGTCGGCATTACGACTCTACTACCAGTTAAAGCCACATTGCCTATCCCCTGATCTATACTTACCGTGCTTGCTCCGGAAACAGACCAACTGAGCGTCGAAGATTCTCCAGCCGCGATGCTTGGCGGGCTGGCACCGAATGAATTTATTGCTGCCGATTGAGTCGTCGTGGTTAAGTTAATCCCGGCTAAATCGCAGCCCGCAGTAAGAGTAAGCATAACAATCAGCATAAGCAACGGAATTAATTTCTTCACGTTCCACCTCCAAAAAAGTTCGCTATAGTCAGTATGTACAATTGTGGATAGTCGGCACCATTATACCTTAGTGTATAACTATATGCATTCACAAAGTCCAGGCCACTTAGAGCCAATCAGCTCACTCGTTTGACATACGCTAGTAATAGCCGTATCCTGAAAAGAAGACACTCGCCGAAAAGCAGACGGATGAAAAAGACAGCAATATTATTTTACGTGCTTATCGTCATTCTGCTTCTATTAGTAACGTCATGTGTGACCAGGCGGGTGCCAGTGGTCGAGACTTATTCAGAAACTGCATATAAAACTGAGTACCGCACAGAGCCATACACTGAGACGGTGAATACAGTAGTTAGTTCCAAGCAAGGTGTCACCTATCTCAATGTCCAGACGAAGTGGTACACCGATGTACTGGCACCAGGATTTGAAGGTTCTGGCGGCACCTATTACTATGACTATGTGATTGAATCACCTCATTCTAAAAATCAGGTGCAAATTAACCTGTCGCCAAATGCGCAGGAACAAAGCGGAGTGATTAGAGCCTACGACCTCTCTGCCACGGGCCCGATTCCACCACGGCCTACGCCATATAAAAAATTCTTCTACCAGCCATCAGAGATAGATTGGTTAAACAATCTAAACACGGTGCTCAGCACGGCGCCGCTGTTGGGTGAGCTGCAGCTAGGTTCCGGAGCTGCCAATCAGATTGTATTCGACGCCAACAATGTTAGGGAGTTTGGCATATTCGCTACTACCTGGGATGCTTATGCCATAAGGAGCGTTCAGCTTATTTGGACGGACGAGGTAACTGAACCGAAGACGGTCACCGGCGAAAGGCAGGTAGCATATCAGGTTCCCTATCAGGTTGAAAAGCAGCGGACCGTTTATAAAACCGAAACAGTCCCGTTTTGGTACGCCATCATCAGCAAATAGCGGTCGCCAGTTCCCGTTTCTAACGCATCCTATTCCGTCCAATAATAGGGGCGGATTTTAGGCTCCAGCTCTGCGAATGTTCCCTGGTCGGTCAGGCTTCTAAAAACTTAATTATCTCCTCAATATCCGGTAACTGAGAGATAGGATATAACTTGGCAAATACTACTATTTGGTTCTCATCAATCAATATGTTCGCTCGCTCGGAAAAACCGTCTTTGTCCCGGAACACGCCATATAGCCTTGCCACCTCTCCCTGAGGCCAGAAATCAGCCAGTAATCTGGTTCTCTCGATGTTCAGTGATTTTGCCCATGCCTTGTTCGAGGGCGCTGAATCAACACCGATTCCGAGGGCTGCCGCATTCAATTTGTCGAATTGATCGAAGTGCTCTTCCAGAGACACCATTTGGTCGCTTCAGACTGGCGTCCAGGCCAGCGGTCTGAATGAGAGCAGAACCCTCTTACCTTTAAAAGAAGAAAGCTTCACTGATTTGCCATCCTGGTCCTTTAGTGTGAAGTCAGGAGCTGAGCTGCCAATTTCTATCATGATAATGCCCCCTTTTAACGTTTATAATTGATTTTCACACACATGTTGGGTAATTGCAACTACACTGTAAATACCAATCTCTTAGAAGGGTGTGTTATGATAGTCTGAGGGAAGGCGATAAAGCCTAAACCTCATCTTATTTTCTTATTTTGGACTTGTCCAGAATGCCGTAATTTACGATTGTATCTATTATAGTCAATCTAACATTGTATAAATTATCGTCATCTTCTCTGATATCGACTTTTGTTGTGGTATTTACCCAATTTTCTCCAGCCTTAAGAACAACTGATATTTCATTATATTTTATATGGGCTGTCCCGTCTGATTCTATCGTCGCTACTTCGAGTCCACCAGGACTATACATTGCGCCGAAGCCACTTTCTTTGTAAGGCAGTTTATTCACTGGGGTTAGGTAGCTAGCAATTCCCGTTCCGGCGTCTCCGCTTAAGCTTTCACAATACCCATATACTATTTTCAAAGCTTTATTAACTTTGAAGCCATTTAAGATAGTCAGAGCATTTGTATCTTGGTCGAAGCCATAGTTAGGGAAGTCAATACAAAGCTTTTGACATTCCCCTTCAATGCACTCTCTGTAGGTGTGAATATGGTGCTCAATAAAGACGTATTTGTCTGGGCTTATCGGCCATTCGTCCTGCTGGTTCATACAAGATGAGGCAAGTAAGGATGAACTCGCCAGGACGATGCAAATAAACAACTTGACTTTTATCACTCGTATAGGATAAAGCCATAGAGACAGGTTGTCAATATCTCAGCTCAAATCCCACGCCCCGGCAGGTTCCTGACATCTATTTCATACCGGGTGCTATAATACCAAGGGTAACGTCGATGAAAGATAGAATAATATCGTTTTTCAAGAAATTGTCGACGAGAGGCAAAATAATCCCCCTTCTTAGGGAATCACTGACGGAGTTCGGCCACGATAACGGTACTCTACTGGCCGCATCCGTTTCATTCAATTTGCTTTTATCGATATTTCCGCTGACTCTGGCGGTAATATATGTCGCCGGCTCTATTCCCCAATCACCATACACACAGGAACAGATTATTCGGGGCATCGCCTATCTGCTGCCTGTATCACGAGAATTGATTGCCACCACGGTAACTGGCGTTGCCACCGCCAGGGGCGCCATCGGTGTCTTGGCTCTAATCGGACTCATCTGGGGCGGCACGTCTTTCTTCAATACTATAAGAGCCTCATTGAATACG
>Ga0153916_10002992_pt1 | contig 12448 bp, 10 predicted proteins | sample Opewatmetagenome_FD_109642 | JGI IMG/M metagenome (GOLD analysis project Ga0153916, IMG submission 109642) | Freshwater wetland microbial communities from Ohio, USA - Open water 3 Core 3 Depth 4 metaG | ecosystem: Environmental > Aquatic > Freshwater > Wetlands | place: USA: Ohio, Lake Erie...
ACATGCTGGGTGGGGGGTTTCTTCCGCCGTGATACTGTCGCAAGACAGATTGATCTGCAGAACAATGAACACGTACTAGCTGTCACGCCCGTCGGATACTCGAAAGACGAGATTGATAGAGTAGGCGTTTCCACTAAGGTTCACAAGAGGAAGGATTTCAACAGACTCGTCGTGAATGGTGACTTTGAAGGGAGCAGCTGGATTAAACCAGCAATTGAGGCGGCTAGGTTAGCACCTTCAGCAGCCAACAGGCAACCATGGAAACTTGAGATTGGAGAGAGCTCAATTATGGTTTCAGCTGACAGTAGAAGACTTGATTTCGGCGTTTCAAGAAGACTTGATTGTGGAATTGCAATGCTACACATAGAGCTTGGAGCTCTCTCGGCCGGTGTCCATGGGAAATGGGAGTTACTCGAGCACCCGAGTGTTGCCATCTACAGAGTCAATTAGGTTCCATCTCTATCTGGCTGTCTTGCTCAGTATTCGGAACACGTGTTCTAATTGATTGCATCCAAAGCTAGGCACTCTTCTTCTGAAGATAGGGACCTCTGTCAACAAAACCCAGCTCACGATAGTATTCTTTGACTCCTATGCCACTGTTGACAAGAATCTGGGAGGCATCGAATTCAGTACGAGCAATCTCTTCAGCACCAGTAATCATCTTCTCACCCAGTCCAAGGTGTTGCCAAGCGTCTGCATCTCTATGACCAATGTCAACAACGGGGCCATATACTCTCAATTCACGAATGATGACAGACGGTTTCTCGACGATTTCAGGTCTGTGAGCAGCTTCACTCGGGACACGAAGACGGATGAAACCAAACAACACATCCAGATCTGGGTCTTCAAAGGAAACAAAGATCTCTTTGCCATCAGAGGCGTCATAGTCACGACGAACTAATCGGATGTTATCAGGGTCTATCAGCTCATCGGACCGCATCTGAAAATGGCCAATCTCACGATGCCGAATCGTCGGATCCCGCAGACCCGCAGATTTCATCTGCTGATCGACGAGTTCGCGAAGGTTACCCTGATTCAGACCAGCTTCTATCTGATGCAGGGGAATGTCTCTCTGCATCCTCTGAATCCGCACGTATTCAGGCATGGCACTTACAGCAGCGGAGATTACTGAAACCACCTGCTCATTTGTGTAGGGCGTGTACACCCCGGCCTGCCACCAATCGTACAGTTTGGTGTGCTTCACAACAATCGTAGGATAAATCTTGAGCATGTCAGGCCGAAACCGGGAATCTGAGAAGAGCTGCTTGAAGGTTTCAATGTCGTCTTCAGGAGTGGCTCCCGGGAGGCCCGGCATCATATGATAGCATACTTTGAGGCCGCTATCACGAAGGAGCTTCGTCGCTCTGACTGTGGCATCAACCCCATGACCCCGCTCCACGAGTGTGAGTATTTTGTCAGAGAGAGTCTGTACCCCAATTTCAACCCGCGTTGCACCCATCTCGAGCATCGCATCGATGCTCTCTCGTGTCACCCAGTCAGGACGTGTTTCAAAGGTCAGACCAACATCACGGACCGCAGCAGTCTCATTCATTTTCATCGAGGTTTCTAGATTGTCACTGACCGCCCCATTCATTGCATCAAGACAGCCCTTTACAAAGAACTGCTGGTATTCTCTTGGTTTGGAACACCAGTCTCCGCCCATCACTATCAGCTCGACCTTGTTTATGCTGTGGCCTATATTCTTGAGTTGGCGTAGTCTGCTCTCTACTTGCCGATAGGGGTCGAAGTCGTTCTGAATGCCTCTCATAGTGGCAGGCTCATACCCTGTATAGCTCTGGGGAACTCCTTGTTCAGGGCCGCCGGGGCAGTAAGCACATTTTCCGTGAGGACATCCATACGGCCGAGTCATGGCCGCAACGATAGCTACTCCTGAAACTGTGCGCACTGGACGTTTCTGAAGAAACGGTCGAAGAAGATCAGTTTCTTCAGGAACGGTGGCACCGAGAATATCAGCATTTGAGGGGGTCTTTTTACAGTGATATTTCGCACAGACGCGGTTCTTGATCCTATTGACCGTTCTACGACTCAGAGGCTCATTGGAATTGAGTAGAGCCTCAACAATCTCCCTATGGACTCGATATTCGTCGTGAGGGTCAGTCATAGCACACTTAGCTCAACGATTTCGGATTAATAGGATGCGGTTTGACTATGGTTTCACAAGCTTCGTGTAAGCCTATTTCTCAGGAGGGGCGGGTGATGTGAAACCATCAATGCTGATGCTCTCAACACTGTTATCATTATATGAGTGGGTGAGTTCACCAACTAAAACCGTTTCAACGCCGAACCGTTTGCAGGCATCCTCCAGTGTCGATACGGCCACCCTTGTCCAACCAGTGACATCAATCTCTCCTGGAACTGCTACCTCTCGTACCATTATGCTGAATGGCCTCACATGTTCAGCAGTGAGTATCTTTGCCACAACGGACAGCACCGTCCTTCTGTCCTCGTTCAAGGAGTGAGCGTAGGCCAGTATCAGTCTGTCAACTGCATCGGGGCTTCCAATGGCAGACAACGTTGTCAGTCCTGTGAGCCATTCATCGTAATCATTAGAGCTCAGTAGCTGTTCGCAGTAATCCATTAGATCAGGATCATGTCTACGAGCCAGTTCTAGGAGAGCCGGTCTACGAAGAAGATGAACAGTACCATCATTGACCAAGTCCCACAGCCGAGCACTATCGATATCCACGTGTAGAGGGGTATGGTCTTCGACCTGATAGGGTTTCAATAGCAGTCGCAACTGTGGGCAGGTCATGAACTGCGGTATCGGCCAGGACTATTAAGGTCGTCATAGATCTAGACATGAGAACAAATGCTGTCGGTCCTGCTAGCGTCAATTGGATAGCTTTTTATGACATCAGCTCAGAACCACAGTACTGACAAGGTGAAGTATCGATGCCTGGTTCACATGGTTCACTAACAAAGGCGGGAAAAGTACGCGAGTCCACACCAAAGGTCAAGGGTCGTGAGAGGCATACACCGATTCCTCGACTGCGGAACAAGAGGAACTATGTAAAGCGCTTTGTACAGGGTCAGACAATTGGCGTCCGCAAATGAACACTGTTTCTGAGTATAGGTTTCTGATAAGTCGAGCAGAGGTTCAACATTCTTTCTTCGAGCCCATTTGGTCTCGATAATGCCGTCCAAAATCAGAGAGTTTCTTAAGCTGCACTCCTGTGAACACAGGTCCGTCCAAACAGACCAGATCACCTGTGGGGTCCATTGCACAGGTACCACAGATGCCGCAGCCACATTTCATGAACCGCTCTAGAGATGCCTGAAATCCAATACCGGCCTTGGTGGCCAGTCTAAACAACTTAGCCATCATCAGTTCTGGGCCACATGTATAGAGTGTATCGAACTCCCTAATATTCAGAAGTTCGGTCACACCTTCAGTAGCCATCCCCTTGAACCCGGAACTTCCATCATCAGTCGTCGTTATCAGTCTGAAGGCACTGTTAGTCTGTTCAGAGAACTCCCTGTGAAACACAAGGTCATTCTTCGTCTTGGCTGCGATGAGCAGAGTGACTTCTGCGCCTTCTTCAAGAAGATTGTAGACAAGGGGTCGCAATGGTGCCATTCCAACACCCCCACCAACAACAAGCGCCCTCTTACTGTCAGTATCAAATGATTTCCCAAAGGGGCCCCGTATTCCAATCCAGTCACCAGTGGCCATGGAGATCAACGCCTTTGTGGCTTCACCTATGTTCAAGACAGTTATTTCTGCAACCGGAGGGGTCCATTTTGATATACTCATGGGGACTTCGTCGACTCCGGGAACCCATACCATCAGGAATTGACCTGGGCAGAATTTCATAGTTTCGTTCATACTGAACTGCAGCGTCCGGCATCTCGAAGTTTCGGGGACGAACCCTGAGATCCTGACTGAAACAAAATTCCCCAGAAGATCCTCAATTCTCATGTTTCGGACCTCCGTGCAGCGCCAATTATGTCATCCACACTCTTCAGACCTAGTTGCTCAATGTATCTGCTCACACCACTCTTGACCTTTGAGAAGACCTCAATGTCATTCATCACAGCAGTACCAATCTGTATGGCAGTCGCACCAGCGAGATGCATCTCCACAGCGTCCTCCCAAGTTGATATGCCACCCACTCCGATGATGGGGATTGAGAGTGCAGTATAGAGGTCATAGACACACCTGACAGCGATTGGAAATATCGACGGTCCAGAGAGTCCGCCAACCATATTTCCCAGAATCGGTCGCCGCTGACGAATATCTATCCTCATAGCTCGAACTGTGTTTATAGCCACAACGGCATCTGCGCCTGCATCCTGTGCGGCCTTTCCCACGGAAACATAATCAGAGGCGTTAGGAGTCAGCTTTGCAAAGACTGGGATGTCGACAACCTGCTTTGCAGCACTCACATAGTCAAATGTCAGTTTAGGACTGTGGGATATCTGGCTGATTTCTGCATGAGGACACGAGAGATTCAGTTCGATAGCTGATGGCTTCATCCCTGCAGCCTTCTCTGCAATGTCTGCAATCTCTTGCGGAGTGTTACCAAAGATGCTCATGACAACCGGAATGTTGGCCTTCCGCAGCAGCTTCATTTCGCTCTCAAAGGCATCTATGCCTGGGTTCGTCAGACCAACCGCATTCAGTAGGCCGCCATGACTCTCTGTCAAAACTGGACCGGAATTGCCTTTTCGTGGTCTGAAACCTATAGATTTCGTGACAACCGCATCAGCTCCAGAGTTGACTACTCTAATCATTGTGGAGGCAGCAACACCTAGAATTCCTGAAGCCAGCCAGTAGCCACGTATTTTCAACTTGTCATCATTTATGTTGGGGTCAGCGCTCAGTAATAAGCTAGTTGGCAAGACTTATTCGGTATGTAATCACTCAAACAACCAACTCTATTGAGGATGGATTGACTGTGCCAGTGTATCTTACGGTTTCGGCCTTTGGGGCGTTCGTGCTCAACCAGCACAATGAAGTCATTGCAAGACAGGTCGCATATCCTGACGAAGCATTAGCGGTCTCTAACCTTCTCGCGATCAGTGAGGGAAAACCTACCGATCTGATTAGATCAGTGGTATCGGAGATTGTCAGACTTGGCACGACTGAGGTGTTCGTTGAGGATCAGATGCTAGCACGCTCTCTAACACAATTCGAGAACATTGTGGTGAGGGTTGCTGATGATGGCGTGATAAAGTGGTTCAGGGAGAATCTTGGAGAGTACCTCAGGCAACTCAGTATAGTGAGGTCTCAAGAAGAGATCTCTTCGTTCAGGTATGCCGTGGCCATTCGACTATCCAAGGCCAAGTTGAGCGCGGCGAGTGGAGAGAAAGACTTGCTTGCGAAGAATGCAATTGATGCTATCGACGAGGTGGATAAGGCAATAAACGTCCTCGTGATGCGAGCTCGGGAGTGGTACTCGATTCATCATCCCACGCTGAGCGAACTCGTACAAGACCAAGATCAGTTTGCACAGATACTCATGTCCTGCTGTGGAAAGGCAAGAGTGACCAAAGAGTGTCTAGAGAGGGCGGGGGTCCAAGAGGACATCAGGAACCAAGTGCTGAAAGCAGTAGCTGGCGACATCGGAGCAGACATGAGAGAAATCGATCTTGGTATCATTCAAAGCCTTGCACGTACAATAGATGGCCTCCACAATACCCGCAGGGAGATTGAGTCCTACGTGACCACCGTCATGCAGAAAATAGCGCCAAACATGACTGCACTAGTAGGGCCTCTCATTGGAGCGCGCCTGATCAGTCTCGCAGGATCACTCAAGGAGTTGGCACGAAAACCCTCAAGCACCATTCAAGTGTACGGGGCTGAGAAAGCTCTCTTCAGGAGTCTGAAGACAGGAGCAGATCCACCAAAACATGGAATCATATACCGCGTGACGGAAGTCAATGGTGCACCATACTGGCAAAGAGGAAAAATAGCGCGAGCACTGGCAGGCAAGTTATCGATTGCTGCACGTATTGATGCATATGCAGAGAGAGACATGGGTAACTCTCTTAGAGAGGCCTTCTTGTCCAGAGTCGAGGAGATACGGAAGCAGAATCCAGAGGCTCCGGTCAAGGAGGCTAAACCACTCAAACCAAAACCAGAGGAAAAACGAAAACAACCACCCAGAGGTCGGGATAGGAGCAAGGGACGGAATCGAAAAGATAAGAGGCCCCAAGGAGGGCGAAGATAATGTCAACAGTGGCACCACACAAGTTCGCTGGAGTATACACATCAACAGATGGAGAATACACTTCTCTCTCCACAAAGTCGCTGGTCCCAGGGGTCAGTGTCTATGGAGAGAAGCTTGTCAACGTAGGACAGGACGAGTTTCGTATTTGGTCACCAAGACGGTCCAAACTTGCAGCAGCCATAAAAAAGGGCCTAGCGGAGATGCCCATCCAGCCGGGCTCTAAGGTGCTGTACCTAGGTGCAGCATCAGGCACAACAGTGAGCCATTGTTCGGATATAGTTGGAAAGGGTGGTGTTATCTACGCAGTGGAATTTGCACCTAGAAGTGCAAGAGACCTGGTTCAGCTCGCTGCCTCACGCACCAATGTGATTCCGATTATCGAGGATGCAAGGCATCCTACACGTTACGCCCCGCTTGTGTCCGGCCCAATAGATGTCATCTACCAGGACGTAGCACAGCCAAATCAGGCGACTATTCTCTGTGAGAATCTCAAGACATTCTGCTCATTTGGAGCTTGGGGGATGCTTGCCATCAAAGCTAGAAGCATTGACTCGGCAACCAGTCTTGACAAGGTCTACAACAAGGAGATTGCAGAGCTTGACAGGAGAGGATTGGATGTCGTGGAGAATATCGATCTCGAACCACTAGAGAGAGATCACCGGTTCGTTGTATGCCGAGTGACGGAGGATGTGACTTGAGTCCATCGATAGACAGACTGATTGAACATGAAATTGACACTCTTAATGACCACCTCCCTGAGTCCAGAGTTACACTTCGGGAACTCTGCGAAATGGACAAGCCATGTTTCAACACACGATGTGGAGAGCAATCGGTCTTCCGTGTTGAGGAGTTGGAGTGGCTTCGAAAGCAGGTTCCTGGGTTGTATCATGACAGCGTACGGTTACCTATTGTGATTTTGAGGCGGCTCGACTATGGTCTAGGTGTATATACAGTAGCAGGCAACAAGATAGAGCTCTTCATGATTCACCGCATCCTAGGATATGTTGACCTAGAGTGGGAGGATTTTGCAGCATGGAAACCTGTTGAGCGCTTAGCTAGGCCACAGGTTCAAGTTCTCAGAAAGAGGATGCCTTCAACTTCATGTATCGGAATCGTGCATGCTACAAGGGAAGATGCAACAGAAGACTCGAAACCTGATGTATAATATGTTTTCACTATTAGATAATCTGAAAAGGATTTATTGTTGAACAGAAGCTGGTCGATGAAAATGACTAAAGCCAGAACTCAACTAACACAGGAGATAATCACCCAGTTAGGTGAGGCTGGATTTAGCCTATCAACTCAGTGTGACGTACGGCCAAGCTGTTTTGATATGGTGGCCCGCAAAGGCGACCGGCTCTTGCTTGTAAAGGTACTATCCAATATCGATGCCTTGACCAAGGAAGATGCAGAGGCACTGCAGCTAGTGGCCAACTTCTTCAGCGCCACTCCGCTGATTGTCGGTCACAAGACAAGGAAGGGACAACTTGACGAGGGTGTAGTATACAAGAGACATGGGCTCTCTACTATCGCACCCCCAAGCCTTCAAGGTATGATTGCAGAGGATCGAATGCCCCGCGAATTCGCACAGAGAGGCGGTAGACTGGTAGCAATAGATAGTGCCAAGCTCAGAAAAGCACGTCTAGAGCGCAAGATGACTACCGGTGACCTTGCAGATTGTATTCAGGTATCTGCAAGAGCTGTTCTTGCATACGAGAAGGATGAGATGGACGTCAGTATTGAAACAGCAGAGCGTCTTGAGGAAGTACTGGAAACAGACCTGATGATTCCTATTGATCTCCTCCGAGAGCAGGAGGAGAAGATGATGCCTCAGCAAGGCGCCCCGACAGACATGCTTGAACAGCGTGTGAACGAGTTCTTTGCAAGGCTTGGCATGAAAGTCCTCTGGACTGATCGTGCCCCATTCCATGTAGCAGCAAAAGAAACAGGTCCACCTCTGATATCAGGTGTGGGCTCGATAAAGAGCTGGAGCCTGAAGAAACGCATGGAGATTCTCAAGAGCGTTTCCAAGGTATCAGAGTCTGATGCAGTGATATTTGTCGAAGAGGGTCAGAGCGAAGAAACAGTTTCGAGTCTCCCGGTCATACGCCAGCTTGAACTTGATGCTATTGATAAACCTCGAGAACTCAAGAAGATCATTGCGGAGAGGTCCAGTGAGTAGAGCACCCGAATCAGAGGATGCTTGTTTGTTTCGCTTCATCCTGAATTCTCTTCACAGAGCTCCAGCTGTGACGGACAATGGATGGCAATCTCTGCCCATCTCGAACCAAGTTGGTCACAAATGCCACTGTCTTGGGATCAGAGGGATACCCCGAACCAAAATCACCATATCTATCATGTAAGCCTGTAATCACCAAGTCGCGCTGAACCTTGGCGAGAATTGAAGCGGCAGACACAATCGGATACGTTGAGTCAGCTTTGTGCTCAGACACGAACACTGTACCTCTCGAGGCAAGACCACTGATTTCGCCTATCTTGATACCGAAACGTTCTGCATTCACATCGACAGCATCGAGATAGACCCTCTCGGGTCTTAGTGCCTTTACAATTTCAATGAACTCCCTGACCTCTACTTCATTCAGCGTGGTTTGTTTCCTGAGCCTGTCGATCTCAACGGCCGAAACGGACCGAATAACAATCTGTTCAGCTATGGATTCAATCTTCACACCTATCTTCTCACGACGAGATGGTGTGAGTTTCTTCGAGTCTCTCACGCCAATGCGCTCAAGCTCTTGGAGTGTGTCGGGGAGTACTAGGACTCCACAGATGACCATGGGACCAATCAGTGGCCCGCGGCCAGCCTCATCTACCCCGGCAATTCCACGAAGACCAGCCCCTCTCTCTGTCATACTTCGACAGATGAACCAGCCGCTTATTACTGTCACGGCTGAGCAAGTTGAAGAAAGAGTGGTGGGGACGGTGGGATTTAAACCCACGATCGACGAGTTACGCCAAGACGACGGTCATTTCTTGACCCCGCTCATTTCCAGTGCGAATTGCACCCAGATCTGGAGCCCGTCGCCTTACCGGTCTAGGCCACGTCCCCGGCGTCGAGAGGCTGGACTGTCGTACACGTTAAGAAGTTTTCGTCAATCTGATTGACTGGTGCTCTGTTGCAGGTTCAGGTGGGAATACAGTAGTGTCAAACATATGAACTGTTGACTGGTCTAGATAAAGGAAACGCAGAATATCATTCATGTTAGCGATGATTGATTGATTTGTTTCAGAAATACTGCTGGAATTCGACAATTATGGATGTACATCGTTATGCACTGATTCTCTGTATTCACATTCAGTGACAAAACAATGAGACCATCACTTGAACCAAGCTTACCCGAACCATGGTAAGACAAAACTCGTCGTCAAGTACATAATGCAAAGTCCCTTCATCGGGACTTTCGTTCTCTTTTTCATCATACTTAGGATTCTAATCCTCTCTGCGTTCTCATCTTTGCATAAGAGTGATGAGAAATGCAACTAGGGGAAGTTCTAAAACGTGGTAATAGGATGAGCTACAGAACACTCTTCAGGGGAACCTCTGGATGCCTGTTTCTGAAATGCAAGCAGTGAAAGTGTGGAAGACTTCTGAGGACTATGAGATAGGAACTCTCTCATACGGGTCTGAGGATGTCTTTGTCAAATTGGGATCCGGAAGAGTCATCGCGGGTCAGAGTTCAGAAGGCGTCAGGGTAAGCCTGCAAGACAAAGTCACAATGGATGACAACGGTAGAAGCGTTGTCGAACCAATTGGATTTGAAGTAACAGCAGTATTGAAACCAGTTCTTATGATATTCCATCCATATACCTGTCAAGGAGGGCAAATACTGGAGGATGTTTTTCCACCTTCGACCTCGGGATTCTATGGTAGATTACAAGCAGGCAGTGCGGACGCACTCTATATTGTTCAAAAGACTGAAAACAATGAACGATTTTGGCTCACAATTGTTAACCCACAGAAAGGAACAATCTATGAGTCCTGCTTGATTCAGCCTTACGAGGCTGAAGCACTCTCTTTGTTCGAAGACCATAGAGCGTTCCATGCCCTCTCTCGCAGTTCTTCTATTGACAGAGAGAGGACAAGGCATGAAATTCTAAGTGTTCTAGACGGGCCACCGCCATCGTGGCAAGAGTTATCGAGAGTTCTTGGTGATGTCACTATTCCAGATTTGAATGTGAGAACAACAATGAGGAACACGCTTGAAAAAATAGTTCCAACTTCATTCCCGGGTACTATTAGGGAAGAACTCATGGCATTTCTTGCCTATGCAATGAAGAGCAGAATTCCTGACGATGATCCCTTGATGTACTCGTTCAAGTTCTCCACAATGACAATTATAGATGAACTCCTACGTGGACATGTGATGAATCTGATTGATGGAACAGAGTGGCCGCCCTATGTAAAACTCATGCTATTGGCAGCAAAAGGGCAACTTGATGCTCCTAAGAGAGCTGTTTCTGACTCGATTAGTAACGTGCCATGGCTTCTCTTCAGCCAAAAGTGTGCGGAGTTGCTTCCAAATTGGCTGAAGCTAGCTGTCCAATCAGCGAAAGCTCTGAATGATTCAGGAACAATAGTGCTAGGAGTACCCACGACAAGAGGAGCAGCAAAGAGATCTAGAAGGGCATGGAAAAGACGTTTTGCAGAAATATCATACGGAATCAGAGTCGGAGGTTATATCAGCCCAGCATCTCTGGGCTTGTGTGAATTGGTGTACCTCGGTGCAGCGTATCGATGGGCGCATAGACATATGAAATTCATCGCTCAATTAGGTGGTGTTCTTGAGAATTCTCCCCATCTGCATGTAATGATAGCACCTGTGAGAGCTGCGGAGCGTATCAGAAGGGCAATTCCAAGTATTATGAACGTAGCATGGACGTTTCGGACCTCGAATATGAATATCTTTGACGATGAAACAAGTAGCTGGTTAGTACCCGGCCAGCAAATCATCGAATCAATAGAGAAGGAGTCCTCCCTTAGAAGTCTCAAGAAACAATTCGGAGGGGCCAGCACTACTGATATGTACTCATTGTCAAAGATTGAGGCAGAAGTGGCGGACCTTGTGGCAGAGGGTATTGAGCTGGCCTATCTTGAGAAACCAGAGTATCTCAGGAGTCTGAAGTTGACAAAGAGAAGAATGCATGCAACTCTCTCTGCACTTCTACGTCACAGAATTCTGCATTTCTCATATGAAGTGTCAGACTCCAGACTGATATCTCTGGCCACCATCATTCAGGGAGAGCGTGCGTCTGTCACATCTCTTGTTTCAGCATTCCTACGTAACACGCCTACATCCTACGCTAGGTTAGATCAACATGGAGAGAACGCAATTATCCTCTCTAGACTTCCTGAAGAATCAGTCTACAGCATTGCTTCTCAGTTGCCATCCCGCGGAATGGAACAGGGACTGAATATTCGATGTATGCGGCCCACTACATTCCGAAGGTATACATCGAATCTCTATCAAAGACTGCTTAGAGATGATGGAACGTGGGATGATGATGTGAGCGCGTTCCTCTCTCAGGCTAGATCCAGAAGAAGAGAGCTGTCAGAGAGTAATGCTTAAAACCAAACGGAGAAACCAAACGTCTTGATGGCGGCCATAGGTTCCCGTGTTCACCTGAACTCGGCCGAACTCAGAAGTTAAGACGGGAGTCGTTTAAGGAAGTGTACGCTGCGCGAGCGCGTGACAAGCCTTAAAGCTGCCACATTTTCCTTCTTATGATGCCTCAAGAATTGTTGAGATAGAAGCCATTAAAAGACTAACAAAAGAAGACGGACTTGATTCATATGCAGCTAGGCGCAACGAGCGAATACAGTTGGATTATCAATATAGCATTCTTTGCCTTCATCATGCTATTCAGCCTCTATGGGGCAAAGTTCCAGATGTGGCAGTGGTTGAAGCAAATTGAGGTGGGACTGAGCGAGATGAAACGAATGTTCCTCGAGTCCCGGCAGACTGCTATTGATACATTCAAGAACTATGGCAAATCTGAGGAGGCCATAGCCAAGGATCTGGATAGATGGATGGATTTCTTCACAATAATGCCTGTCGACTTAGATCCAGCAGGTATACTGAAGAGACTCGACCACCTGCTTGATGAACGCAGAAACCGATTTCAGGAGTTCGTTGCAGAACTAGCCCCTGAGTCTAATGCAACTACGAATCAGAATCTAGAAAACACACTTGAAGTCACACAGGTGCTCGGACTGATATATCGAGTTGTCAGGCACT
>Ga0153916_10002993_pt1 | contig 12443 bp, 6 predicted proteins | sample Opewatmetagenome_FD_109642 | JGI IMG/M metagenome (GOLD analysis project Ga0153916, IMG submission 109642) | Freshwater wetland microbial communities from Ohio, USA - Open water 3 Core 3 Depth 4 metaG | ecosystem: Environmental > Aquatic > Freshwater > Wetlands | place: USA: Ohio, Lake Erie, Old...
TAAAGAATGAAGATGAGAGAATCCAGCCACCTGTACAGACTGCCAGCGTGTTTATTGGGGATTGCTTCGAGACTGGAAGGGCACCGGTCTCTTCCCCCTAAAACATGGGGGATGACCGCAATGACATTGTGAAGGCGGTTTTGAAGGACCCCCTCACAGCCTATACAAAAGCAGTTTGGGGAGAGGGAGAAAGCGCACAGCTTTTTGCCTTAATTTTCAAAGAATGAAGGTGAGAGAATCCAGCCACCTGTATAGACTGCCAGCGTGTTTATTGGGGATTGCATCGAGACCGGAAGGGTAGCGGTCTCCCGCAATGACATCGTGAAGAAGGTATGGGAGAGGGAGAATGAAAAGGGCTGACTTACGAGTGAGTCAGCCCTAATATTGGTAATAGAACTGGCTTATTTCTCGGGAACCGGAGCTGCCTTTTTGCTGCGGGCGATAGCCCAGCCTATTGCGACCAAAAGAACAAGAGCAACAATATATGAACCAACCGGCGAACTGCTGTACTTAACAATGACCGGAGCCATAATCAGGCTGACCAAATTGACTACTTTGATCATGGGATTCAGCGCTGGGCCTGCCGTATCTTTCAATGGATCACCGACAGTATCTCCAACCACTCCGGCCTTATGACGTTCGGAACCTTTACCGGTATTTGCAAGGAGATCGCGGGGTTCATCTTCAATCGTTTTCTTGGCATTATCCCAGGCACCACCGGAATTCGCCATGAAGACAGCCAATAGCTGACCACTGAGGATAATTCCAGCAAGGAACCCACCTAATGCTTCAACTTGCAAGATCAAACCAACAGCAAGAGGGAGCAGCACAGAAATGGTGGCGAGGGGGATAAGTTCTTTTTGAGCAGCGGTGGTCGATATTTCAACCGCACGGGCATAGTCCGGTTGAACCTTACCTTCCATTAAACCAGGAATGCGGAATTGACGACGGACTTCCTCAACAATCAAGCCAGCTGCCCGAGTGACAGCTCTGATGGAAAGCGAGCTAAATAACCATGGCAATGCACCCCCCAAGAGTAGCCCGATGAATACGCGTGTGTCAGATACACGGATTGCCTCCATTTTATCGAAACCGAGCTGAACCTGAACGCGGCCAACATCGGTGATAAAAGAGGCGAACAGGCTGACTGAAGCGATCACTGCAGAGGCGATCGCTACGCCTTTCGTGATGGCTTTCGTAGTGTTACCAACGGCATCCAGATCCGCCATGATTTGACGAGCCTTGCGGGTTTCTTCATCATCCATGTCGTGCCAGGACATCTCACCTATCCCGTTGGCATTGTCTGAGATAGGTCCATAAGAATCCATGGCGACATTATTACCGGTGTGGCTCAGCATACCAATACCAATCATAGCGACAGCATAGAGCACATATGTGGTGCCATTACTACTATACAGCAATAGAGCAAGAAAAAAACTTATCGCGATGACAACGAGGGCCCAGACACTGGATTCCATACCGACAGATAAACCCGAGAGGATCGTGGTAGCCGGACCACCATGTGTGGAGGCTACGATCTCCTTGACAGGAGCCCGCTTGGTGGAGGTGAAGTACGAAGTAAGTGGATTGTAGACGACTGCCAACCCGACACCGATGGCGGTTAGGGCTGCCAAGCGCCAATCATGTGCATAAAGTATCGCCAGAGCGAAAGCCCAGAAAATGGTATTTACGCTAGAGACCTCATATGAACGAAACATGGCTTCTTCGGCATCATGGGCGCGCAGGAACTTGAGAGGAAATCTTTCCCAGATCGGGACAGTGAAAGTGCCCAGAATCGAGCTGAGCACACCAATAGCACGGATGATTAACGGATAGACAATCCATTTCAAATCGCCAGTGAGGGCGACCAGGGCTAAGCCCAAGATCAGACCTGAGACAATGGTCACTTCATAACTTTCAAAAATATCAGCAGCCATCCCAGCGCAATCGCCCACATTATCACCCACCAGGTCGGCTATTACCGCTGCATTGCGAGGATCGTCTTCGGGAATATCTTTTTCGACTTTTCCAACCAGATCGGCACCGACATCAGCTGCTTTCGTATAGATACCTCCACCGACACGCATAAACAAAGCCAACAAGGTACCACCGAAACCAAATCCCAAGAGAGCGTCGGGAGCTGCACGACCGAAAACCATGAAGATGATGGTACCGCCGAGTAATCCCAATCCGTCCGTCAGCATACCAGTAATTGTGCCAGCATAGTAGGCAATAGAAAGCGCTTCATTAAAGCCACGGCGAGCTGCTGAAGCTGCACGGACATTGGCCTGGATAGCCATACGCATGCCGAGCTGACCAACGGTGAGGGAGAAAGATGCACCCATCACAAAGGCGATCATACGCGCCACGCCGATAATCAGCAAAATCTGCTGGTAAGCCTGGGGAGCGTTTTCTTTGGTGATACCTTCAGCGCAGGTGTTTAATGCCTCAAGGTTGTGGGCATCCACACCTTGAAGAAAGATACAGTGCCATTCACGGGCTTCCAGGGAGGGAGGAACAATATAAACAGATAAGAATAAGGCAACTGTCAGGATCAAAATCAGGGGAAGGATAGAACGCAGCTGGCGTCCGAGGTAACTGTTAGCCCCAATGCGAATAGCATTCCACACCTCTTGCATCTTTGCACTGCCTTTATCTTTGGAAAGGACAGTACCACGGAGGAACCACGCATAGAGAAGGCTGATAATGGCGACGACAACCACGCCAATAATCGCGATTTGCTTAAATCCAGTCAAGCCATGACGGGCAAGCCCCAAAATATTCATATTTCCTCCACTCCATCATTTAGATTTAAACAAACAAAATTCCCACACGCACATGCGTCTGGGCAGCACGAAAGTGAAATAAGGTAGCCTTATACATTTATTAATTTGGTCGTGCAAGTGGCGATATTTTACCCAATCCAATAAAAAAAGTCAATTCAGACCCCTGGTATAGATTAGCATTTCATTAGACTTCATGTAACTACTTGACTTTGCCACTTTTTTTAATGTATAGTCTTACTCAGTGATTAGTATAAATCTTCAAAAGGATTGTGCGGCAAATCTATCAGCATAATCTTCTTTACCAGCACAGCCTCCGGGAGTTCGGATGCCGTGCTTTTTCTTCGTTTGGACAGGAGAGGTTATGATTGAAGTTGAAGGGTTAACTAAAGATTACGGTCCTCGCAGAGCGATCAACAACCTGACATTCAAGGCTAATCCAGGTGAGATCCTGGGATTCCTGGGACCTAATGGGGCTGGAAAAACCACGACCATGCGGATCCTTTCAGGATACATGCCACCGACTTGGGGGGTGGCCAAGGTGGCCGGCTTTGACGTGGTGGACCAATCACTCGAAGTGAGGAAGCGTGTAGGTTATCTGCCTGAAACCGTGCCTTTATATCCCGATATGACTGTGTTCGAATATCTCAAATATATGGCAGATTTACGCCATATAAAAAATGCCGATGAGCGTGTGGATGATGTATTGGATATTGTCCACATGGACGAGCGTGCCAATGGATATATCAGCAACCTATCGAAGGGGATGCGGCAACGAATTGGCCTGGCTCAAGCATTGCTACATGAACCGGAAGTGCTGATCTTAGATGAGCCAACCATTGGATTGGATCCGGCACAGATCAGGGAAGTACGCACATTAATCCGTGAAATTGGCAAGCACCGAACGGTATTACTTTCGACGCATATCCTCTCAGAAGCGCAGCAAATATGCGATCGTGTATTAATCATCAACAAAGGTGAGATCGTTGTGGAAGATACCCCCGAGAGGTTACAGGCAGGCTTGACGGGTGTACAGCGAGTGTCCGTGAAGGTTCAGGGTGATGGCGATGGGTTAGAAAAATTGATCAAAGGGATTACAGGGATTGGGCGTGTTTCGACTATCCAAGAAGGTGCCCTAGAGGTCGAAAGCTCACCTGGCAAGGACATGCGACCCATCATAGCGAAAAATGTGATCAAGGCAGGGTTCGATTTACTCGAGTTAAAAACCATCGACCTGAGCCTGGAAGACATATTCATTGAGCTTACGCGAGATGAACCTGAACCACCGAGCACAGACGATTCGGAAGCAGATGCTTAACCAATACCTTTGCAGTTAATAAATTCATGATCTGATTATTTCTTAAGGAAGGATACTCATGCGAAACGTGTGGATCATAGCCCGCAGAGAATATAAGTATTTTTTCATCAGTCCTGTGGCTTATGCATTTGTGTTTTTATTCATGCTTCTTCTGGGAGTGTTTTTCTATCTCAACCTACGAGGAGCAATCGTGCAAGCTGCATATCAAGCTTATGCACCTGACGTTCAGATCATTATTGGACCGATGGTGACGTTGTTGCTATTTGTCATGCCTGCCTTTACCATGCGAACGATTGCCGAGGAGATGCGCACGGGCACGATGGAACTGCTTCTAACAGCACCCGTAAAGGATTGGGAGCTGGTGGCAGGAAAATGGCTAGGAGCGTTCTTATTCATGCTCAGCCTGCTTGTTTTCACCCTGATTTTTCCCTTGATATTAAATTTCCTGGTGAAACCTGGGATCGATCAAGGGTTACTGATGGCAGGATATCTTGGATTGATCATGATGGTAGCAAGCATGATTGCAGTAGGTGTGTTTGTTTCCTCAATCTTTAGTAACCAGGTGGTAGCTTTTATTGTCAGTCTGGGAGTGGTTTTGGTTCTATGGTTTGTATCTCAGTTTGCATCAACAGCAGCTGGTTTGGGCAATCAGTTATTAAATTACCTGGATTTTCCAGGACATTTCAACAACTTTTATCAGGGGATCATAAACTTGAGTGATGTCGTCTACTTCCTCAGCTTAACTGCACTAGCGCTGTTACTCGGATCCGTTTCGATTGAAATCCGGAGGTGGCGATAATGACACCGAAGTGGCGTCTCATTGCGCGCAAAGTTTTTCTGGCTATTTCCATCATCGGATTACTGGTTGGAGCTGGCTTATTTATCGTAAAGCATGAGTGGAAGCTACCCGAACAGATAAGCCTGGGAATATTTGTCGTCGCCCTGGCGTTATTCGTAGCACTCGACCCTGGGGAAATCCGCAAAGCATTAACAGGTCGACAGGCACGATATGGCAGTAACGCTTTGGTGCTGACACTGGCGTTCCTTGGAATATTAGTGGTTGTCAACTATCTAGCATTTAAATATCCAAAGCAAAAAGACCTGACTGCAGACCAATCAAATACCCTGGCGAAAGAAACTCAGGATGTGCTTAAGAGTCTCCAGAACAATGTGGTAGCTAAAGCATTCTATTCGACCGATTCAGCGGTAGCGTCGTCGAAGAATAGCACAAGGATCTTGTTGGAAAAATACGTATTTGAAAGCGGAGGGAAATTTAAATATCAATTCATTGATCCAATTAAGGATCCTGTCTCTGCACAGGATGCCGGAATAACAAAAGATGGATCTGTGGTCCTTTTTATGGGGACTTCAAAGCAAGCCGTTACCAATGTGTCAGAGACTGAAATCACAGGGGCGATGTTGAGGTTGATGAACCCTGGCACTCATGTGGTGTACTTCCTGACTGGCCATGGCGAATTCTCTCCTGATGGCAGTGGTGACCAATCCTATTCCCAACTCAATGAGGCGTTAACTTCCAGGAATTATACAGTCTCAACGTTGAACCTGCTTTCGACCAATAAAATCCCAACGGACGCCAGTGTGATTGTCGTTGCTGGACCTCAAAAGCCGCTTTCCGAGGCTGAGGTAAGCTTGCTGGAAGCATATTTGAAAAATGGCGGTTCGATGGTGGTAATGGAAGAGCCTCCGGTAGTGACCCAATTTGGTGATTCCCCAGATCCGCTAGCTAATTATTTGTCTCAGACCATTGGTATCACCCTAGGGAATGACATCGTCGTAGATTTGCAGGCTGCTCAATCCATACAACAACCCTTCATTGCCATCGCCAACCAGTATGGACAGCAGGTCATCACACAAAAAATGAACGGCATGACGACATTGTTTCCAAGCGCACGCAGCATCACAACCGACGATGCAGTAGGCACAGACTATACGAAGACCAAACTGATCATGACCACAGACCAATCGTGGGGTGAGACAGATATGACTTCCGTGAAAGACAATACCTATCAACCTAATCAGGGTGCAGATTTATTTGGGCCAATAACCATTGCAGCTTTGGCGCAAGGAACAAGCAATAATTCGCGGGTGGTGGTATTTGGGGATTCCGATTTTGCATTGAATGCGTATTACAACGACTATGGAAATGGCGATATGATCGTGAACTCAATCGATTGGGCAGCTAACGCAGAAAGTATTATCAGTCTGACGCCAAAAAACACTGTCAACAGATATCTCGTCCAACCTCAATCGTATACCATAGGTTTAATCTTTCTGGGCTCGCTGATTATTCTACCGGGATTGGTACTGGTCGCTGGAGTAAGCACATGGCTCTATCGAAGGAAGCAGGGATAAATTCCTATGGTACGGCGTTCAACCTGGATCCTATTGATCATTTTCGTACTCCTGGCTGGTTTTACCTTTGTATTTCAACGCTACCAGACCCAGAAGACTGATAATGCTGCCACAGCTACGCCAACCTTAACACCAGAGAAAGTGTACGATCTAAGTGGAGCACAGGTGAATGATATAAAAATCGTTGATTCTGGTGGAAACAAGATCGACTTTTACCGCGATTCAGACAGCTCAAAATGGGCAATTGCAGATATTCCTGTGGAAATGGCCGACTCATTGCAAATTGAATCGGTGAGTACCCAATTGTTCGACTTGCAAGTGGAGGAGACGTTGACCCAGACACCTCCGCTTGAATCGATGGGATTGGTTACAGCGGCTTATACCATCACGATGACAACAGATACTGGGGCACAAATGGTCACAAACGTTGGCTCACAGACCCCGACAGGAAGTGGGTATTACATCCGAGTAAATGATGGTCAGGTGACTGTCGTAGATAAACTGACATTAGATGACGTCTTGCACTTATTATCTACACCGCCATTATTACCAACTCCTACACCTGAAGTATCACCCACAGTGAAGGCAACATCCACAGAATCAGGTATTAAAGGAACTCCAACGCCTTAATTGTGTTAAGAAGATAATTATTCGATTAAGTACTTGATTTTCGTTGAAAAAAAGAGTATTCTGAATACGAAAGTGGTTATTCCTGGTGAAGGAGTAACCAGGTTAGAGAGTAAAAATGATTGATGAAGAGATGATTAATGCGATAGCAAATCGAGAAGATGAACACCCAGCCCTAGCGAGGTTAATCGAACTGGGCAGGCAAAAATCTTTCGTGACCATTGATGATATCTTGAGCTTCTTTCCTGAAGCTGAACAGGACGTTGACCAGCTCGAGGAAGCCTTCGCGGCTTTGATCAGTGCAGGGATCCCTTATGTCGATGATGTAACAACCGGAGCTCCAACCGAAGACGAGCTAGTTGCAGTCGAAGAAGAGGTGGAAGAGGAAGCCCACCGGGTAGCTGCAGTTGATGATAATTATCTGGCAAACATCGACACCGATGATACGATCGGGCTATACCTCAAAGAGGTGGGGCGTGTACCACTCTTGACCGCGGAAGAAGAAGTGCAGCTGGCACAGCGCATTGAACGAGGCAGGATGGCGCGTGAAGAACTGGCAAGAGGAAATGTGAGCTTGCGCAGGCGCGCTGAGCTTCAGATGCTGATCGAAGATGGATGGCTAGCACGCGAGCATTTGATTACCGCCAACTCACGCCTGGTGATCAGCGTGGCAAAGAAATATATGGGAAGGGGTGTTCCATTCCTGGACCTGATCCAGGAAGGAAATATCGGACTAATAAGGGCAGCGAAAAAATTCGATTACCGCAGAGGCCATAAATTCAGCACGTATGCCACGTGGTGGATCCGACAAGCTGTCACGCGTGCCATTGCAGACCAGGGACGAACGATCCGCGTGCCTGTGCACATGGGCGATCAGATCAACAAACTACTACGGGTGCAACACCAGCTCACGCAACGCCTGGGACGCGATCCATCGGTGGATGAGCTGGCCGTGGCGCTAGAGGTCACGCCGCAAAAAGTAGAGAATATGATCCAGGTAGCCAGGAGACCGCTGTCACTGGAGACTCCAACCGATGATGAAGAAGATTCGGTCTTAGGAGACTTCATCCAAGACGAGGAAGTACCTGCTCCTGATGAAACGGCTACATATAACTTGTTGCGTGAGCACCTGGATATCGTCTTGAATGGATTACCCCCGCGTGAAGTGCGAATCTTACAATTGCGGTATGGATTGCTGGATGGTCAGGCGTATACCCTAGAAGAAGTGGGGAGGAAGATGGGCGTGACGCGCGAGCGTGTACGTCAAATCGAGGCACAAGCCCTTAGCCGGCTACGCCATCCCGCCATTCGACGGAGATTGCGCGAATACCTGGGGTAAGAAGGCAACAAATCATGGGGCTCTCTGACAAGACAGCCCTTTTTATTAAAAGGAATAATTATTGGGTAATCAGGGGGAGGAAATAATGGCCCTGGCCAATAACAAAGCTGGCACGATTAAAGGGTCCCTGATTGCCATCACCATCCCGAATGGCAATGCGCCAGTAATAAATTTTATCGGTCGTAAAGGTTTTTGTAGGTGTGAATTGGGTGTTTATGGTATCAACTGCATCATACAATGGTGAGAAGCTCGGATACAAAGAGACTTCAAAGTGATATGTAGCGGCACCATCAACGGGCGTCCAGATGAAAGTAGGAGTGGCAGGAGTGGAAATATTGACCGGACTGGTCAGGGTTGTGAGCGGGTATTGTTTGGTGAAGGTGGCTGTAGCACTATAAGGACCAATCCTTTCATTATCCACCAGCATAGCAACGCGCCAATAGTACTCTCCATCGCCATATGCTTCCTGCGGAGTCCAGCAATTGTTATGGGTCTCGACCGTATCATAAGAAGCGCTAAAGCTCTCATCATGGCTCACCTGCACTCTATATTTCCAGGCAGTCAACAGGGGTTCAAACGGGAATTCTTGATTGTATTTTATGATTGGATCCCAGCAGAATGTGGGCGAGCGATCGACAACAGCTTCATTTGGGGTAAGACCAGTGGGAGAGGGTAATGTAAGGTTGAAATGCATCACATCCGACCAGCCATTGTCGATGCCAGCATGGCGTTTGACACGCACTCGCCAGTAGTAATCACCCTGGGCAAGAGCTTGCAGAGGTGTAAAAGAGATCATTGGTGTTTCCTGGCTGATGATCGTCGTGGTGAAGTCTGGATCGGTTGATAACTGCAAGATATATGTGCTGGCTCCTTCCACCATATCCCAGGTGAATGAAGGTGTAGCCCAATCCATTGAGGTACGCAGGTTTCGAGGTTTAAACCCCGATCGTCGGAAGCTCCAGCCGCCTGTCCAAGGCCCAGAGGTTTCAGGATAACCAGGTAAAGAATATCTTGGCTGAACACGCCAATAGAAGCTATTATCATTACCAAGATCATTTAAAAATGTGGCGTGGTTTTGACCAAGGTAACTATCGGTTGAGCTGATATCAAATTCACCAACAAGATCTGCAAAATCAGGATCTAGAGAAACTTCGAGTTTACTACCCGCAAATGGAGTTGAGGGGTTGCTCCCAGTTGGCCAATCCCAATAAAATGGCAATAAAGATGGAAGCGTGGCTGGATCACTGGAGGTCGAGCTAAGCGGATATATGAGGTTCATGCGGTCTGAAACAGCACTAAACCGGCTGAGCTCTGCAGTGCCGGGAACATTTGGGTCGGACGGGACAGAATCTTCAATCGTATTCGAAAGTGGGTTTACACTGAATAATATTAGAGAAGCACCTCCATTTACCTGGTTTATACCTATGGTTCCAATCGGTATTTGGAGCTCAACGTATCCGTCTAAATTGAATACTGCTCCACCAAGACTGTTCAAGTAGCCAACGAATATCCACGAGACACCATCCCATTTATAAATTGATGTATTTTGGGCATCAACTACACCACCGATATTGTCGACATAAATAGCATATTCCGGAAGGTGGGCTGATATAGTCGTAACCGGGTATCCACGCGAAGGAGGACCAGCCAGAGCACCTGAGCCATCCACGTGGTCCAGATCGATATAAATCACATAAGTCATGTCTGACGTGGATAAATTGGCATTAAAACCAATGAAATAGTAGGCAGGGTATTGATCTGCATCAGATAAGTAGGCACCTGATTGAGAAGCATAGAGGGTGCTAAGGTCATAAACATCTAGGGCGTCATTCAATTTATCAGTGCCAATTAACAATCGATTAGCCGGATTTCCAAGCGAGCGGTTATAACGCCATTCGCTTTGAGATGCGATCTCGAATCGCCAGGGGTCACTCCAATTGGTCCAGGTACCACCTACATAGCCGCGAACTCGCCAATAATATGTGCCATAATCAGTCCGGCCAAGACTGCGTTGGGCTATACGCCACCAGGGGGAATAAGCAGGGATGTCTACGATGGCTGTGTTGGAGAGCTCAACCGTAGTGAAATTCGGATCTCGATCAGTTTCAACTTGATATTGGGATGCACCTAGGAGAGGTAACCATTCAAGCAAGGGCGTCGCTTCGATTAATTCCTGACCCTGAGGTGGCCTGAGCAACTCAGGTGCAGCACCGTTCGTTGGCGGAGGTACCAATCCATGAGCAGGACGATCATCAAAATGTGCCAGCCAAATCTGGCTCCACCACGCTGATCCCGTGGCAGGATTTGCCATGCATGAGCCACCAAGCTGATCCAAAGGACATACTCTCCAGTAATAGTCCTGATCGGCGGTGGGGTGAAAATCATTTATGACCGTTGGACTAGCGGAGGTATTTTCAGTATCGTACTCCCAGACTGGGTCGGTAAATAGAGGCGGATAGACATCATCCACCTGGATCCGATAGGCATTTGCATAGATACCACCGGTGACAGATGGTGCCAGTACTCGATGCCATATGAAGATGGGATATGCAACAGTCCGATCTTCAACTGGATCCATTGTATTTTCCCCATATACATTGGGATCGTTGGGAGGATAATAATAAAACGGATAGATTAGACCAGGCGCAACGGAGGTGTAATCTCTCATGAATTCCCAAATATCACTGGCTTCTCCTGGATTTCCACCAGCATCAATCGGGGTTACCCTCCAGTAATAATGAGCAATTTCATCATATGATGATTGGGGTGCGTAGATTGTGTTTGCCGTGATTTTTGACTCGAATATCGGGCTGAAACTTGAGTTTTTAGAAATCTCGATTTTATAACTAGATGCCCCTGGAACAGGTGTCCAGCTAAACAGTGGGTAAAGGACATCCTGGTAGGAATTAGTTGGTGTTAATAATCGAGGTTTGAGGTCCCACTTTTTTAGGAAATGCCAGGTCTCAGTCCAGGCACCTTGCGCCGAACCTGATTCTACCCGCACATGCCAACAATATTGAACGTCATTTGGAAAAGTTGCACTGGGCGTATAAAAAGTCTGAGGCGTATCTATGGAAATTGCTACGCTGAAATCGCATGCTTCAGCTGTGGTGTACTCAAGGCGGTAATGCTCTGCACCCTGGACAGCGGTCCAATGAAAGGTGGGGGTGAAAATGGGCTGCTTATGTAAAGGATCCAGGTCATCAAGCGGTGAAATCAACGTCGGCACAAGCTTGGGATCTGTTTCAAAGGTGCCATATGACAAAGCGAATGGTCGGATCTCGCTGGATGCGCCCAGATAACCTGCTGCATCCAACGGGATTACCCTCCAGTAATATAGGGCATTAGCTAAATCAGTACCAACAGGCTGATGAGCGGTTGACAGGGTGTCGATGCTATATTCTGGGTCAGCAAAGCTATCTGAGGATGATGAAATCTGAAAGCGGTATTTTGCGGCACCAGTAACACGTGTCCAGGAGAAAACAGGATATGTAAAGAAACCCAGGGAAGTGACAGCATCAGGAGCTAATAGTATGGGTTTATTATCAACATTATCATCATACTTTGCCCAGGACTTTATGAAGACCATGGTCTCACTCCATTCGCCGACAGGACCTGGTTGCTCCACGCGAACACGCCAATACCATTCACCATCCGCAAAGAGATAACTCTTTGATGTTGGGGTATAAGTAGTATTGGAAGTGGTAATATTCAAAAATATAGGGGGAGTGAATGCTATATCGTTGTCTACTTGCAGCGTATATTTGATAGCACCTTCCACACTTGTCCATGAGAAGGTGGGTATGCCTAATGGTGGATAAGTACCAGGCATGGTAGTTGCATAATTCTGCGGATAGAGTGGCATTGGAGTAGCTAATGCGTATGAGCTACCTGTCCGATATGGGAAGACATAACTGACAAGCATAATGGCGCCGAGTATTATGGATAATAGACGCCAGGATTTCCTATGTACACAATGTTTAGCTAACATTATCACTACCAA
>Ga0153916_10002994_pt1 | contig 12441 bp, 10 predicted proteins | sample Opewatmetagenome_FD_109642 | JGI IMG/M metagenome (GOLD analysis project Ga0153916, IMG submission 109642) | Freshwater wetland microbial communities from Ohio, USA - Open water 3 Core 3 Depth 4 metaG | ecosystem: Environmental > Aquatic > Freshwater > Wetlands | place: USA: Ohio, Lake Erie...
CACGCTCGTCCAGCCCCCCCACCGAGAGAGACGCGAGGATCATTGACGGCGCATCTTCCACAGTCGCCGTCAGGGCGACATCGAACGTCGGGGCGCAACGGATGGCGGCGTCGGTGAACCTGCGCCGCAAAATGTCCGAAAGGGCCTCTTCGTACAGAGGCTGCTCAGTGATCAGTAGGATCTGCATGCAATTCGCTGAGATGAGCTGCCATTCGCCCCCCCCGGGCTCACACGCATCTAGGCTTCAGACGGGACGAGGGCAATACCCACAATTCTTTTATGGGAATTATACTCCTTTAGCGCGAGTTGGAATAGATCGTTCGATCATATCCAGTCCCGGCGCGAATCCGGCGCCGCCGCAGCCATCACCCAAAGAATATATCCAAAAATCCCAGCTCAACACCCATATGATACCTGGGGCTCCTCCGTTTATTGCGGCAAATACTCCTTCTGTTGATCAAATATTCTCACCGCCCCGCGAATCGTGCGAAGTTTTTCTCTCTCTTAGGTGGAAACTCTGGAAACACACATTCAGGGTTGCGCCTCGAGAGCGAGCTGGGGACTGTGACCAATGGGCGAGGCGGCCAGCAGCGCCAGTCTGGAGGACGTGCTGAAGGGCTCGGCGGGGCTTGCCTGGGGCCCCTCCAGCATTCTCTTCATCACATTCGATCAGGCGCTTCGCGTCGTCTCCTGCGTGTTCACCGCCGATGGCGAGCCGCCCCGCGGCATGTTCACGCCGGGAACCCCCCTGGCGGACCTGTTTCCCGACGAGCCCCTGCAATCGATCGTCGCGCCCCACATCGCCGCAGCCCTGATCGGCGAGGCCGCGGAAGTCGATGTCGCCTGGGACGATCCCGAACGGCTGAGGCTGCGCCTGTCCTTTCTGCCGCGGTTCCAGGGCGCCGGCCGGCGACGGGGCCTTATTTTGACGGCGCGAAACATGGCCGATGTCGAACGGCAGGCGCGCCAGGCCGAGGCGCTGCGCGGGCGGCTCTCGGCGATCCTGGACAACGCAGCCGACGCGATCTTGCTGATCGACCAGCAGGGCGTCATCCAGGACGCGAACGAGTCCGTGGCCCGCCTGTTCGGTTGGACGCCCGGCGAACTGATCGGCCGGCCGATCTCCACCCTCATGGATTCGCCGCACCAGGAGGCCCACCAGCGCTACGTCGACGGCTATCTGCAGACCGGCGTCAGCGGCATCCTCAACGTCGGCCCGCGAAAGCTGCCAGCGCGCCGGCGCGGCGGAGAGCGGGTGTGGATCGAGTTGTCCGTGGGCGAGGCCTGGATCGCCGGCGAGCGCACCTTCGTCGGGGTCTGCCGCGACATTGACGATCGGCTCGCCCAGGAGGAGGCCCTGCGCCGCGCCAATGTGGTCCTGGAGGAGACGGTCTTCGACCTGCGGCGGGTCACGGCCGATCTGGAGAGCCAGAAGCGCAGGTCGGAGGCGCTGGTCCGCGCCGCGGAGTCCGCACGGCAACGTGCGGTGGAGGCGAACGAGGCCAAGTCGCGGTTCCTCGCCACCGTGAGCCACGAACTCCGCACGCCCCTGAACGGCGTGCTGGCCGTCACCGACCTGCTGACGGCTCAGGAACTCCCTCCCGGGACCGGCGACCTGGTGGAAATCATCAAGCGATCGGGGCGCGACCTCCTTGGGCTGCTCAACGAAGTGCTGGACCTCTCCCGGGTCGAGGCTGGCGCGCTGATCATCGCCGCCGAGCCCTTCGCGCCCACCGAGCTGTTCCGCTCCGCAGCGTCGATCTGGAAGCCGGCCGCGGACTCCAAGGGGCTCGAGCTGCAGCTGGATCTGGGCGACCTGCCCGATGCGGCGATCGGCGACGCCGGCCGGCTTCGGCAGGTCATCTCCAGTCTGCTGAACAACGCCATCAGGGTCACCGATCGCGGACACGTGCGGTTGAGCGCGCGGGCGGTCGACCACGGCGGGAGCCTGACCTTGACCATTGTCGTCTCGGACACCGGTCCGAGCATCGAAGCCTCCATGCGCGGGCGCGTGTTCGAACCCTTCGCCCGGAGCCGCGACGGGACGATGCGTCGAAATGACGATTCCGGTCTCGGCCTGGCCATCAGCCAGGAGATCATCGGTCTGATGCGCGGCTCGATCTTCGCGGACGAGAACCCGGGCGGAGGGGGGCGGGTCATGGTCGAGGTCGACCTGCCGACCGTGAATGCAGCCGAAATCAAGCACCCGCCCGAGGATCTGCGGGCCGACCTGGGCGGGTTCGGGAAGGTGCTGGTCGCAGAGGATCATCCAGTGAACCGGCAGGTGATGGGCCTGCTGCTGTCCGAGCTGGGCGTGGCCTGCGTCATGACCGAGGACGGCGTGGCGGCGGTGGCCGCGGCGGACGCTGAGCAGTTCGACGCCATCCTGATGGATATCCGCATGCCGCGCATGGACGGCCTGGCGGCGACCCGCGCGATCCGCGCCGGAAGAGGTCTGAACGCGGCCACGCCGGTGATCGCCGTCACCGCCGACGCCATGCCCGGCGACGAGGCGGCCATGTTTCGGTCGGGCATCGACGCGGTTCTGCCCAAGCCGGTCAGCCTGGAAGGTCTGGCCGCGGCGCTTGAGGCCGCCCTGTCGCAAGCCCCGGCGACCTTGCACCCCTAGACGCCGTACGGCGAGCGGCCTCGGGATCAGACGATGCTGCCGAATCGGGCGCCCAAGGCGCGCACGGCCTCGTCGGGCGCAAGCTCCACCTGCAGGCCGCGCTGGCCGCCGTTGATGAACACCCGCTCGTGCTCGCGGGCGGCGACCTCCACCACTGTGGGTATGGCGCGCTTCTGCCCGAAGGGGCTGATGCCGCCCACGTGGTAGCCGGTGATCCGCTCGGCGTCGGCGGGCTTCATCATCTGGGCCGACTTTCCGCCGAAGGCCTGGGCCAGCTTCTTCATGCTGACCTCGCAATCCGAGGGCAGCACCGCGCAGACGGGCTTGCCGTCCACCTGGGCCATCAGGGTCTTCAGAACGCGGCCAGGCTCGACGCCGAGGCTCTCGGCGGCGTGCAGCCCGATCCGGGCGGCGTCGCCGTCGTACTCGTAGGTGTGAAGCACATAGGCTGCCTTGGCCTTGTCGAGGGCGAGCGTGGCGCGAGTGGTGCGGGACATGGTCCCGCGATGGCCAAAGCGGCAGCCCCCGTCAAGGGTCTGGCGGGTTTGCCCGGCAGGCGGACGGAAAAGAGGCTCGGCGTTCCGGAAGGCGCGGTCATCGGGCGCCCTCCGCCCAGCCGCGGCGGCCGGCCAACGCCAGCCGCGGGCGCGCCGGGGCCGGCTCATCCCAATAGCTTTCCCACCAGGCGCTCTGCGCCTGGGCGCGGGCCTTGACGGGGGCGTCGTCCAGCACCCGGACCACCTCGCCCTGGCGCTCGTCCCAAAGGATGGCGATGTCGGCGGCGCGGGCGGCCGGAACATCGATCAGCCCCAGCGCTTCCAGTTGATCCAACAGTTCGCGGCTGACGCGGCGGCGGACACGACCGGGCCCGGCGTCCTCCTCGATGTCGGCATGGGCGAGCACGGCTGCGATCAGATCGGCGGAAGGCGGGGTCACCGGCCGGCTCAGGTCCAGCACCGAGAACGGCGCGTCGGCCTGGCGGCGGCGGGGGGCGAGGCGGGCGACGGCGGGCATTGGGGGCTCCGTTTCGTTTCGACGCCCTGAGTGATAGAAGGGGGATGCGTCAGAATCGGACGCAGGATTCCGCTCATGCGACACGAGAAGGCCGCCCTGGTCCTGGAGCTGGCGCGGCGCATGGCCGCCAGCGCCGAGGGCCTGACGCTGGACGAGATGGCGCAGGCCATGGGCGTCGGCCGCCGAACGGCCGAACGGATGCGCGACGCCGTGCGGGACCTTTTCCCCCAGATGGAGGAGGTCGACGATCCGCCGACGCGACGGTTCCGAATTCCCGCCGGGCTGGACGGCGTCTTCCAGGCGCCTGGCGCCGACGAGCTCGCCGCCCTGCGCGCGGCGGCCGAACAGTTCAGACGGGCGGGCGCGCCGGCCCGCGCCCAGGACCTGGCGAACCTTGAACTGAAGGTGCTTTCGGCCATGCGCGCCTCGGCGCGGCGTCGCCTGGCCCCCGACCTGGAGGCCGTGCTGCAGGCCGAGGCCCTGGCCGTCTACCCCGGCCCCCGGCCCTTCGAGGACGAGCGGGTGCTGGGCGCCGTTCGCGACGCGGTCAAGGCGCTGCAGCGGTTGCGCTTCCGGTATGAGGGCGGCGCCACGCCCGGCCGGACGCGGGAGGTCTCGCCGCTCGGCCTGCTGTTTGGCCGCAGCAACTATCTGGTGGCGGCCGAAGGCGCCTCGGCCGAGCCGCGCACCTGGCGGCTGGACCGCATCACCGACATCGAGGTGGTCGACGCCCCGGCTCTCCTGCCGGCGGACTTCTCGCTGCAGGCCTTCGTCGACCGCAGCTTCGGCATCTACCAGGACGATATAGAGGAGGTGCGCCTGAGAATCCGCCCGCACGGCGCGGCCGAAGCCCTGGGCTGGCGGTTTCACTCCACCCAGACGTTGGAACCCCAACCGGACGGCGGCGTCCTGGTGACCTTCCGGGCCAGCGGCATGCTGGAACTGGCCTGGCACCTCTTCACCTGGGGCGACAAGGTGGAGATCCTGGCTCCGGAGCGACTGCGGCGCATGATGGCCGAACAATTGACCCTCGCCGCCGCCGGCCTGGCAGCAGCGCCGCCGAGAGAGTGCTAACTATTTGATTTAAATTGTTCTTTTACTACATCGGACTCAGCCTTGAGCGTCGCCGGCGCGCGGCCGGCGACGGCATCGAACACGTCGCGAGGTCGCCGATGAAAGTGTCGCCCGAATTCCGCAAACAGCTCGAGGGCTATGGCCTGACCACGGCCGAGATCCTCTACCGAATGCCCGACCATCCAAAGATCCTGCAGAGCTACATCTGGCAGGAGTACGACCTGGCCCCGAAGTTTCCCGAGCTTCACCGCTTCCTGGACTTCTGGGCGCACACGCTTGACGGCGTTCTCCACTCCGTCCGGGTCGGCCACTCCAGGCTGATCAAGCCTGCTGAGTTCAGAACCGTCGACGGCGAGTTCCGGCTGCACTGAGCTGCCGAACTAGCCCGCAGCCTCCCACATCGCCATGGCCAGGCCGAAGGCGCGCATGTCGCCGGTGGTTGTGCCGGCCATCTTGTTCATGGCGTAGCCGAAGGTGGTTCGCGCATCCATGTCGATGATGACCAGCGAGCCGCCATAGCCGCCCCAGAAGATGGTGTTTGGATTCGGCAGCGGCATCATCCCGCCGGCCAAGCCAAAGCCCATGCCGAACCGGGCCGGCGTGCCGAGGATCAGGTCCTGTCCTTCGACCTGCAGCTCCAGCGCCTTGCGGCATCCGGCTTCCGACAGGAAGCGCTTGCCCCTGGCCACGCCGCCGTTGGCGAGGATGGCGTGGATCTCAGCCACCGAACGGGCGTTGCCGGTTCCGCCGGCCGCCGGGATTTCCGCACCGCGCCAGGCGCGGGTGCGGGTCTCCAGCACGTCGATCTCGGGATTGTGCGACATGTTCGCCTGCAACTCGGTCTGCACGCCGTCGCCGATCGCAGCGCCACGCGGCGGGGGGATAAGCTCTGCGACGCGGTCGTCCTCGGTGGCGGGAAGGCCGATGTGAAAGTCGGCGCCCAGGGGCTCGGCGATCTCCTCGCGGAATACGGTCCCCAGCGAACGGCCGGTGATGCGGCGCACCACCTCCCCGACCAGGTAGCCCTGGGTCAGGGCATGGTAGCCGGGCGCGGTTCCCGGCTCCCAATATGGGGCCTGAGCGGCCAGGAGGGCGGTGACCTTCTCCCAGTCGTAGAGATCTTCCTTGCGGATCGGCTCCTTCCAGCCCGACAGCCCGGCCGAATGGCTCATCAGGTGGCTGACCTTGACGTCCGCCTTTCCGTTGGCGGCGAATTCGGGCCAGTAGCGCGCGACCGGCGCATCGAAATCGAGCTCGCCGCGATCGGCGACGAGGAGCGCCGTGAGCGCCGTCATGGTCTTGGTCGTGGAATAGACGTTGACGATGGTGTCCCGGACCCAGGGACGCGTGCGCGCCTCGTCGGCGAAGCCGCCCCAGAGGTCGACCACCGTCTCGCCCTCGACCGTCGCGCAGAACGAGGCGCCGACGTCGGCCCCGCTGGCCAGGGCGCCCTCGAACACGTCGCGCACAGACGCGTATCGATCGTGAATATGGCCCTGGGTTGACCCGTCGCTCATCGCCACCGCCTCTGGTTTTTTGTCACCCTAACAGGAGGCCGACCGCCGGGTCACCCGCGTAACGACGTTCGGCGGCGGGCCGTCCCCGCCGCCGAGCGCTCTATTTGGCCGCCGGCTTGGTCCAGCGATCGAGCCAGCCGAGCACCTCGTCGTGCCATTGGACGACGTTCTGGCCCTTGAGCACCCAGTGGTTCTCGTTCGGGAAATACAGCAGTCGGCTTTCAATGCCCTTGCGCTGCAGGGCGTTGAACGTCGAAAGCCCCTGTTCCAGCGGGACCCGGAAATCCAGCCCTCCGTGAACCACCAGCATCGGCGTGCGCCACTGGGCGACCTTGTCGGCCGGATTGAATCGCTCGTAGGTCGTGCCGGGCGCGAAGGGCGGCCCGCCGTTCTCCCACTCGCTGAACCACAGCTCCTCGGTGGAATAGCCCATCGACCGCGAGTCGAAGACCCCGTCGTGGTCCACCAGGCACTTCCAGGGCGCCGGCCAGTTCCCCGCGATCCAGTTGATCATGAACCCGCCATAGGAGCCGCCGAGCGCACACGCGCGGTCGCCGTCCAGAAAGGCGTACTGTTCCAGGGCGTAGGCCCACCCCTTCTGCAGATCCTCCAGCGGCCGGTCGCCCCAATGGCGGCTGATCGCATCGGTGAAGGCCTGGCCGTAGCCGGTTGAGCCGTGGAAATCGATCATCACCACCGCGTAGCCCGCACCGGCGTAGGTCTGGGCGTTCCAGCGATAGTGGAACAGGTTGCCGAAGCTGCCCTGCGGTCCGCCATGGATCAGGAAGGCGACGGGGTACTTGCGGCCCGGCTCGTAGCCGGCCGGCTTGACCACGTAGCCGCGCACGGTCTCGCCGTTCCAGCCGGCGAAGGTGAACTGCTCGTAGGCGCCGAACTGCACATCGGCCAGGGCGACCATGTTGTGGCCCGTCAGCCGCCGCGGTGACGATCCACGCAGCAGATAGAGGTCGGCCGGCGCGTCCAACCGGTCCTGGGCATAGACCACCCGCCCGCCCGCGACGGAGGCGGCGGCGACATGGCCCTGCCCAGTCAGCGGCCGGACCGCGCCTGTGGCCACGTTCAGGGCGAAGAGCCGCGTCTGGCCCAGGTCCTCGGCGGTCGCGTACAGCGTCTTGCCATCGGCCGACCAGGCCAGGCTGTCGGGCGACCGGTCCCAGGCGGGCGCCACTTCGCGGGTCCGCCCGGTCGCGACGTCACGGATCATCACCGCCCAGCGATCGGCTTCGAAGCCCGGCCGCGCCATGGCGCGGTAGGCCAGGCTCTTGCCGTCCGGCGAGAACGCCGGGCCTGCGTCCCACGCCGGGTTCGCCGCCGTGAGATTCTCCTGAGCGCCGCCCTCGAGGCTGACGCGATAGAGGTCGAAATTGGTGCTCCAGGGTTCGGTCTTGCCGGCGATCCGCACCGAATAGACGACGCTCCGGCCGTCGGGCGCCACAGCGAAATCCGCATCATCCCCGAAGGGCTTGGCGGGCACGTCGCCGTCGACGCCCGTCGTCAGATCCCTCGGCGCCCCGGCGGCCCGGCCCTCCGCGTCGATGTCCTGGACGAAGAGGTGGTTGCGGCGCCCGTCGGCCCAGGTGTCCCAGTGCCGCACGAAGACCCGATCGTAGACCACGCCCGTGGCCTTGGACTTCGCCCCGTCCGCCAAGCGCTCCTGGGTGCAGGCCAGCGTCGGACAATCGGGGAAGGTGGGTTGGGAGGCCAGGATCCGGCGACCGTCCCGCGTCACGGCGAAGGCCCCCACGTCGAAGGGCAGGGCGGTCACCTGCGTCGCCGTTTCGCCCGCCGCGTCTGCGCGCCAGACCTGGTCCGACCCGGCGCGGCCCGACAGGAAGTAGATATGCTTGCCGTCCGCCGACCAGCGTGCGGAGGAAACGCCGCCCTCGCTGATCTTGAGTTTGCGCGGGGCGGGGGTGGGGGCGGCGAGGTCCACGATCCAGAGTTCGTGCGCGGCCGAATTGGCCGCCAGGTCGGCCACCCTGAGGTCGTAGAGCGCCCAGCTCCCGTCCGGCGACACCCGCGGATCCCCGACGCGGGCGAGGCTCGCCATGTCCTTGGCGGTGAAGCTCCGCGCCTCGGCCGGCCCAGTGGCGAAGCAAAGGAACATTGTCGCCGCAGCCGCAGCGAGTGCAGTAAATTTCATGGTATTCGCCCGCCCCACGGGGTTGTTCTTGCTCAGGGGGCGGACACTAGCGCAAGAAAGAGCCCCAACGCCAGTCCATCAGGCGCTGGGGCGTCTTCGATCAGATGCCGCGACCGGGCGTCAGGCCGCGCGGGAACGCGGGATGGACGCCGCCGGAGCAGCGCTGACCCGGAACTGCGAGATCGCGTCGGCCAGGGCTTCGGCCTCCTGGGCGAGGGCCTCGCTTGCCGCGGTGGATTCCTCGACCATGGCGGCGTTCTGTTGGGTCGCCTGGTCCATCTGGTTCATGGCCGAATTGACCTCGTGGAGGCCCGTCGCCTGTTCCTGGGCGCTGGCCGCGATCTCCCGGACCAGAGTGTCAATCTCGGCGACCTTGGCCACGATGCGCTGCAGGGCCTCGCCGGTCTGGCCGACGAGCTGCACGCCCTCGCCCACCTGTTCGCTGGAGGCCGTGATCAGACCCTTGATCTCCTTGGCGGCCTCCGCGGACCGCTGAGCCAGCGCGCGGACTTCCGAGGCCACCACCGCGAAGCCGCGGCCGGCGTCGCCCGCCCGGGCGGCTTCCACCCCGGCGTTCAGGGCCAGCAGGTTGGTCTGGAAGGCGATCTCGTCGATCACGCCGATGATCTGGCTGATCTGGTGCGAGGACTTTTCGATCTCGCTCATGGCCGACACGGCGCTGGCCACGACCACGCCGCTCTGGTGAGCGTCGTCGCGCGCGGTGGTCACCACCTCCGCAGCCTGTTTGGCGCCGGATGCGGTCTTGCCCACGGTCACGGTGATCTCGTCGAGGGCCGCGGCGGTCTCCTCCAGGCTCGCCGCCTGGGTTTCGGTGCGCCGTGACAGGTTGTTCGCCGCGTGGCTGAGTTCCTGGATGCTGGAGTTCATGCCCTTGGTGGAGGTCATGATCGAGGAAATGGTCCCCTCCAACTGCGCCATGGCGCTGTTGTAGTCGGAGCGCAGCTTCTCGAACTGAGCGGCAAAGGCGTGCGACAGACGGAACGCCAGATCGCCATTGGCCAGTTTCTCCAGACCCTCGGCGAGGCTGTCGACCACCAGGCGGCGCTCCTCCTCGACGCTCGCCTGCAGGGCGGCGCGCTCTTCGGAGGCGCGGGCCTCTGCGGCGCGGGCCTGATCGGCGGAGGCCGTCGCCTGCTCGGCGAGCCTCAGCGATTCCTCGGCCCGGCGCACGGCCTCGTCCGAGGTGGCGAACATGCCGACGATGCTCTTGGAGACCCACATCAGGGTGGCGGCCTCGGCGATCAGGATCACGGCGTGCACCAGCACCCGGCCCAGCGAGCCGCCGCCAGGGAACACCGCCGCCGGCAGGATGAAGCTGAGGGTCAGGTGGTGGGCCGCCACGACGGCCGCGCCGGCCAGGATCACCCGCCAGTCGCAATAGATGACCAGCAGCGCGAGCGCGGCGAAATAGGCCATGTGCATGTCGATCTGCCAGGCGTGCCCGCTCTGGGAGGCGACCAGCAGGGACACCTGCGCCATCAAGGCCACGGCGACGGTCAGCCGCGCAGTCGGCCCATGTTCGTTGAGCCGCCAGGCCACGGTCGCGGCCCCCGCGGTCGCCGCAGCGGCGCCGGCGAATCCGAGCCATGGCCCCTTCAGCAACAGGGCCACCACCGGAACGATCACGGTCATCGCCCAGAGAAGGCCGATCAGGAGGCGATTGCCGAAACCGCGTTGCTCGTCGATCGTCTTGAACATGAACGTCTGTCCTATGAGCCGCAGGCTGCGGCGAGGCCGGGATCGATGACAAGCCAGGCGCCCTGAGCGCGAAGCGCCTGAGCGACGTTGGGCGCGTCCGTCCGGGCGATCACCACGAACGGAGCGGCCCCCACCGCCACAATCTGTCCGGCGTTCGCGGCGGCCGAAATCACCCGCGCCTCGCTCCACCAGAACGGAAACACACCTGCCGCCTCACGCGCATCGGCAGGACGCAGGCCCAGGCTCGCCGCGGCGAACAGGCTGGCGACACCGATGAGCCCTGCCGGCAACCCTGCGGCCAGCCCGGAACGGGTTTGGGAAATACTTGTCATTGCACAAGAATTTCGGAGAACAAGGTTTACGGGTGCTTACCCTTTTGGCCCCGAATCCGTGACGAAATGCCGCAAACCTACTCAGTATGGGGGCGAATCCGGGGCCCAGACGTTGATACGAGCAAGCGATGCAAGGCCCGGTAGTCGGCGTCGCCGATCAGGGACAGACGGGCCGTCACGCGCTCCCGCGGCATCCGCCCGCCGCCAGGGCCGAAACCCTAGAGGGTGACGGCGATGGAGCGGCCCATGGGGTGCTCCGTCATGACGCCTCTTGCCTAGCGAGACACTGCTGCCATCGTGCTGTCAGCAGAAGTGCGGGAGTATGCCCGCCATGAGACGCGCCGACCGACTTTTCCAGATCATCCAGATCCTGCGCCGCACCGGGCGGCCGACCACCGCCGACGCCATCGCCGTCGAACTGGAGACCTCCAGGCGCACCGTCTACCGAGACGTGGCCACGCTGATCGGCCAGCGGGTGCCGATCCGCGGCGAGGCCGGCATGGGCTATGTGCTCGACGGCGGCTTCGACCTGCCGCCGCTGATGCTGACCCCTGACGAGATCGAGGCCGCCGTCCTGGGCGCCCAGTGGGTGTCGCGCCGCGGTGACCCGGCGCTCGCCCGCGCAGCCCTGGACCTGATCGCCAAGATCGCCGCCGCCGTACCCGAGCGGCTGCGCCCCTATGTGCTGGAGCCGGCCACCGCCGCCCCGCCCTCGCGCCACGGAACCGCCGACGCCCTGGACATGGCCCGGGTGCGGCTGCAGATCCGCAGCGGCCGCAAGATCGACCTCACCTATCGCGACGAGCAGGGCCGCGACAGCCGCCGCGTCGTCTGGCCGGTGAGCGTCGGCTACTTCGACACCGTCCGCCACCTGATCGCCTGGTGCGAGCTGCGCCAGGACTTCCGTAATTTCCGGACCGACCGCGTGGTCGACGCGGCCTTCATGGACGAGCGCTTTCCCGATCGCCCCGCGGCCCTTCGCGCCAGGTGGCGGCGCAGCCTGGACGTAAACGCGCCCTGAGCACCGCCGCTTCGGAGGTTGCCGTGACGTCCGGATGGGCGTTTCATCTCCTGACTAATCAATGATCCGTCACGGCGTCGCCGATGACGGACACCCAGGGAGGATCGCATGGCTGACGGCGCCGTGAAGCTGGCCACGAGCCTGGAGGAGGCCCGCGCGCGCGCCTACGCCACGCCGCTGGAGGACTTCCATCCGGGCGATCCGGAGCTCTTCCGCACCGACACCCACTGGCCCTGGTTCGAGCGCCTGCGGAAAGAAGACCCCGTCCACTGGTGCCGCGACAGCGAGTTCGGCCCCTACTGGTCGGTCACCCGCTACAACGACATCATGGCGGTGGACACCAACCACCAGGTCTTCTCCTCCGACGCGGCGCTGGGCGGCATCACCATCCGCGACGCCCGGCCGGATCTTCGCCGGCCCAGCTTCATCGCCATGGATCCGCCCAAGCACGACGTGCAGCGCAAGACGGTCAGCCCGATCGTCTCGCCGGCCAACCTGCAGACCATGGAGCCGATCATCCGCGAACGGGCGGCGAAGATCCTCGACGCCCTGCCCATTGGCGAGACCTTCGACTGGGTCGACAGGGTGTCGATCGAGCTCACCACCCAGATGCTGGCCACCCTGTTCGACTTCCCCTTCGAGGAGCGCCGCAGGCTGACCCGTTGGTCGGACATCGCCACGACCCTGCCCGGCGTCGGCGGCCTGGTGGAGACCGAGGAGGAACGGCAGGCCGAGCTGATGGAATGCCTGGCCTATTTCACCCGGCTCTGGAACGAGCGGGTGAACGAACCGCCGCGCGGCGACCTGATCTCCATGCTGGCCCATGGCGAGGCCACCCGGAACATGACCCCGGACGAATATCTGGGGAACATCATCCTGCTGATCGTCGGCGGCAACGACACCACCCGCAACTCGATCTCCGGCGGCCTCTATGCGCTGAACCAGTTTCCGGACCAGTACGACAAGCTGCG
>Ga0153916_10002995_pt1 | contig 12441 bp, 7 predicted proteins | sample Opewatmetagenome_FD_109642 | JGI IMG/M metagenome (GOLD analysis project Ga0153916, IMG submission 109642) | Freshwater wetland microbial communities from Ohio, USA - Open water 3 Core 3 Depth 4 metaG | ecosystem: Environmental > Aquatic > Freshwater > Wetlands | place: USA: Ohio, Lake Erie, Old...
CTTATGAGGCCTTCACCATTCGCCTGGCTGAGCTGCACGAACAGAACTTTACCATCCTCGGTCGGGTGGTATGGGTGATGTGGGCTGGACGCAAGATGTAGGCGTTGGGAGTCTGCTAAAAGTAATATTGTCCGTCCGCTTTGTGTAATACCAGACAGTCAACCGGCCTTGCCTGTATAGCCAAAAGCTTACGCACTGAATCAAACCGCCTTGTATCTAAAAATCTTTTTCAGTCTACTGAAAACATCGTCCACGTAAGTAAACACCACCGGCACGACGAACAGGCTGAGCATGGTCGAGGTGATCAGCCCGCCGATCACGGCAACCGCCATCGGTACAGGCTAAATGCAGCTTCCAGGACGGGCACCTAATTCCCTACCAAATCAGGCGGCTAATCAAGCCGTCAAGTTGCCCATAAAGAACAAAGCTGCGATGATGCCGCTCAGGAAAACATTCGGATTCGAGGCTGGAAATGCGCAAGAAATTCTGGGGTGGTGTCGCTGCTTTTGTTGTAATGGTGTGCATTGTTTTGTCTGTCATAGCGTGGAAATCCGACATGGCCTGGAGCAAGACCCCGCTAACCTCTGCCGGCCTTAATCTTGACATGGCTGCGCCGGATGCACTGATCCGCAGCAAAAGTCTGTCTAAACTACCTTCCGATATGCTGCGCGTGCCCTTGCTGCATGACTTGCTGACAGAAGACTTCCTTTTCTATTACGAAAACAGCGAGGGGCGTCTGGGGCTGAGCGGCACGCTGCGGCGCATCGCCTACGAGCATGACGTCAACCTGACGGACGAACTGGTCAAGCTGGTGATGGACGAGCCTGCCGATGTTGCGTTATGGCGCGGCAGCAAGGGCACCCTGAAATATTACGCGATCGCCATGACCCGCAACAAACTGGCAAAGCTGCTCGAACCCGTAGCCAAGGTCGCCCTTCAGGACAAACAGCTGGCCTTGGCCGGAGAATTCCGCGTCGCGGGCGATACCGTACAGTTATTTGCGCTGGAATACGCATGGAACCGCAAACTATTGTTCGCGTCACATGCCGATCGCGTCGTGGTCTTTTCCGAGCCGGGTATGCTGCTGGCGCCAAATGGTGATATCAAATCCAACGCAGAAGATTTGCTCAAGGATTTGTTGGGCGAAGACAAGGCCAAGCAACAGCGCTTCGCCAAGGCATTCGATCTGGACGATGCGGCGAGCGGCCATAGCATTGCCATCAAGACTGACTTCCTGTCTTTTTCATATCAGCATTTCTTCCCCGCGCTCAAGGCGCTGCGGTTCGATTTCAGCGAAAAATCTCTGCTGGGCGGGCAAAATTGGTCGACCTCGGCGTTGCTGAATGTTGATCCGGCACGCGCAGCAGCGCAGTTCGATGCCCGTGCATTATGGCCGTCCCTGCCCTACCAGCCGAGTGCCTGTGTATCCATGCCCGTCGACTGGCACGCTGTAAGCAATGCGATGAACAGCCAAAAAGTGATCAATGCGCCGGCAGAGCAGCTGGCCGCCCGATTCGAAGGGCCCGCCGCCGTCTGCTGGTACGCCAACTCGCGTTTGCATACGCCGTTGTTTGTGGCGCAGTTGAACAAGGCAGAGGGAGCGGACACGGTGCTGGAAGCATATTTTAATTACGGCATCAAGCGCCCCAAAGCTCAGGAAGACAAGCATGACAATCATGTTAAATCGACAACCAGCAACACCGGCGATGTCATCTGGCAAAACAGCCCCGGCGCAGATGGCACACAAGCCACGCTGGCACGAAGCGGCAAGCTGATCTACTTTTCGCCGGATACGGCGCTCGTTGCGCAGGCGCTCGCCGTTGCGCACAAACGCCAGCCTGCCGTTAGCGACGACTGGACAGGATCGAATGCGGCTGCCAATACGGTGGCCGTGATAGGGCCGGGACAATTGGCGCAGCTGGCCGAGCATGAAGTCGCGACCAGCTTGCCGCAGCAGCAGGATGCTGTACTGCGCACTGCTGCAGAACAGCACTTGTTACCCAAGCTTGCAGAGGTGAAAAAATATCCGCTCATGCGGCTGGAGATGCATGCCACACCCAAAGGAGCCGGCTGGGTGGCACTGGACTGGCAGCAGCGCTGATCAAACATGCGGCGCCCTGCATTCTTCACCATGTCATGCTTGCTGCTGGGCGGCATGGCCAGCATTAATCCTGCGCTGGCGCTGACAGCGGATGCGCTGCCGCAAGCCAATTCGCAAGTGATGCTGAGCGCCGGGCAGAGCCGCAACTTCCGCGCCTGGATGTTGCGCATCATGGAAGAGCAAATACGACAGGGACCCTCGCCGCGCTGGCTGCAGCATGACTGTGTCAGCCTGGTGCGCTATGCGGTAGCAGAAAGCCTGCGTCCGCACGATACCCGCTGGCTACAGGCGAACGGCCTGTCCGCGCAACAACTGCCTGAAGAGCTTCATCTCGATGCCGCGCAACAAACCTTGCGCCATACCTGGCGCAGGACAGACGGCACATCCGGCGCCTACGTCAGCGCCATCGGGATGGTGCAGGAAAACAGCCGCTTTATATCCAAAGACTTCAATCTGGCCCAACCCGGAGATTTGCTGTTTTTTGACCAGGGCGATGAACAACACTTGATGGTGTGGATGAATGGCATGGTGGTTTACCACACTGGCACAGTCACCGCGCAAGACAATGGCTTGCGTGCAATTCCCGTTTCACAATTGCTTCGTTGGAAGGATACAAGATGGCGCCCCACACAAGACAATCCCAATTTCGCCGGAATTTATCGTTTTACATTCTTGCCGCGCTGATGCTTTGCCTGTCGCCCGCAACGCCGGCGACATCGGCTGAACCGGCACAGGCAGAACAAGCCCGGCCTGAAGGCGAGCCGAGCGGATATAGTCTTTATCGGGGCGAGCCCTTCTTCCTGTTGAGCGATACCTCGTATGGCACCGCCGATGAAGCCAAGGTCAGGCTGGAAGTTTCAGGCAGGGATTTCAGCTCGCTCGCAGATTATGGCGGCGTCGATATCGTGGTCTATCGCATCGCCGACCCGCTCGAATTCCTGAAGCAGCAAAAGAATCTGCACCGCATCAAGACCGACGGTAATTACACAGGCGAGGGGCTAGCCAATACGCTGAGCTTCCTGCAGGATGATTGGTACAAGAAATCACGCCGCATCTGGCAAGATATTTTTACCTCGCAGGCACGCCAGGACGTCACCAATGAGGTTCCGCAACTCAAATCTTCGCCCGACATCAACCGGCGCACCGAATTTTCCAATCCCCCGCAATTTGCCTTGTTGCCGGAACAGAATGGTTTTCATTTCATCGAGCGCTTTCGCTATCCGCTGATGCAGGCACAGCCTATCCAGCCCCCTGCCGGGGTAAAGCTGGCAGGCTCGAGCAGCGATTTCTCGATGAGCAAAGACGGCAATGTCTATATCCCGCTGGGCAAGAGAGCGCCGGGTCTGTACCTGGTAGAAGCCATCATCGGCGGTCATCGCGCAAACACGCTGATATTCGTGGCTGATACTGTTGCGATCAGCAAAACCTCGTCCGACCAGATGATGGTATGGACTGCCCGTCGCGATACCGGCGCAGTGGTGCAGGATGTGCAATTGATGTGGACCGATGGCATCGGTGTACTGGCCAGCGGCAAGACCGATGCGCGTGGCATCGCCAGCTTCGACCGTGCCGATCCGGAAAAATCCTACGTGATAGGCCGCGATGCGCAGGGCGGCGTACTGATCTCGGAAAACTTCTATTACGACAGCGAGATTTACAACACCAAGCTTTATGCCATGACTGACAGGCCGCTGTATCGCCCAGGCGATGAGGTGAACGTCAAGTTCCTGGGCCGCCAATTCATGTCGGCGCGCAAGTCCGATGCAGTCGCACAAGGCAATATCGAGTTGGAAGTGCTTGATCCAAACGGCACGCCGGTAGTAACCCAGAAGCTGCTGATCACAGGACAAAACGGCGCGCAGACGGTGTTCCGTTTGCCGGAGAATGCCAGCGCGGGCGGCTATGAGTTGCGCTATACCTACAAAGACGGTGTCTACAGCGCGGCGTTCCGGGTGGCCGAGTACATCAAGCCGCACTTTGAAATTTCCGTGCTGCCGGACAAGGACAACTACAAGACCAATGACGCCATCAGCGGTCGCCTGGTGCTCACCTACCCCGACGGACAACCGGTTAAATCCGCCCAGGTGCAACTCACCGTGCGCGCGCAAACCACCACGATGGTAGAGGGAGAAATGCAGTACACCGGGCTGTTCCCGGTCAAACTGCAGACCGAGGCGCTGGTCACAGATAACGACGGCGTGGCCAAATTTTCGCTGCCTGCGGCCAAAGATCCCAGCCGCTATGTGCTGACTACATTCGCAAGCGATGGCGCAGCCTATCGCGTCAAGGCAACCAAGGAACTACTGATCGAGCGTTCGGCCAGTGCTTACGAATTGCACGCAGCGCAACAATTCACCCAACCCAACAGCAGCGTGCAGTTTGATTTTGAGGCGGTGGCCAACGGTATCACTCCTGCCATTCCGGTGCGCTATGAAATCGTGCAACTGGAATCGCAAACCAGGAGCAGCGGCAACATAGCCCGCGGCGCCAAGAACTTTAGCGTCAATTTCGCCGAATCCGGTTCCTACACCGTGCTGCTGTATGACGACAAAGACAACGTGCTGGGAGCCAGCAGCCATTGGGTCGCGGGGCCGGGCGTCAAGGCAGTGAAAGGTTCGATAGAAATTGTGTTCGATCATGCCAGCTACAAGGCAGGCGATAGCGCGGAAGCGCTGATCACCTTTCCCGAGCCGGTCGATTCCGCGTTGCTGACACTGGAGCGCGACCGCGTGGAACAAAGCGCCCTGTTGCAGGATGGCGGCAAATGGATCAAAGCGGAACGCGTCGCACCCACGCAATGGCGCGCAAGAATTCCGGTCAGCGAAAACTTTGCGCCGAATATGACGCTGTCGGTCGCCTATGTAAAAAATAGCGAATGGGTGTTTCAGAACCGCGGCATCCTGGTCGAACAGCCCCGTATCCAGGTGGCGTTCAAAACCGACAAGGAAGTGTACCAACCGGGTGAGACGGTCAAGGTGCAGGTGGAAACGCAGGTCGATGGCCATCCGGCTGCGGCCAATGTGAGTGTCGGCGTGGTCGATGAAATGATCTATGTGTTGCAACCGGAAATCACCCCGAATATTTTCGACTTCTTCTACCATCCGCGCCGCAACAATGTCCGCACGCATTCCTCGCTGCAATTCATCGGTTATGACATGGCAAGCTACCGGCTGAGCGCTCCGCCTGCGCGCGGTTCCAGCCATGAGCGCGGATTCAAGGTTCTGGAACGTCCGCGCCGCGACAATGTGGACACCGCTTACTGGAACGGCCAGCTCAGCACCGACAGCAGCGGCCGCGCCAGTTTTACTTTTGTCATGCCGGATTCATTGACGCGCTGGCGCATCACGGGCCGCGCCATTTCCGCGCAAGGGCTGGTGGGACAGCGCACTGCCTATCTGCGTTCCGACAAACCTTTCTATGCCAAATGGATCAGCCCCAACTGGATGCGCAATGGCGATGCGCCGGTCGCCGCACTTGCCGTATTCAACCAGACCGAGCACGATCAGGCGGTTGATATCAGCCTGAGCGGTGGCGGCGTCAAGAAATCCGAAACCCTGAAGGCAAAACGCGGCATCAATACCCTGAATATCTCGCTGGAGGGATATAACGGTGACGCATTGCACATCGAAGTGCGCGCTGAAAAAAAGCTGGTCGATGTACTCGATGTTCCCATGCGGCGCGATGATCTGGCCTGGAAGAGTGCGCGCACCTTGGCTGTGCCGGTCGGAGGCAAACAGCTTGCGCTGAATTTGCCCAAGGACGCCAGCAACATCCGGGTGTCGTTTGTCAGCGGTGCTGCGCAGCAGTTTGCGCGCATTGTGGACGATCTGGACGATTATCCCTACGGCTGCGTCGAGCAGACTGCCAGCCGCTTGCTGCCGTTGTCGTACGCCCTGCAATCGCTGCCGCAGGATGCGGGTGGCGAACGCGCGCAGGTCACGCGGCAACTGCGCCAGCGTTTGCAACACCAGCGCCTGCGCCTGGTGTACATGGCCGGACCCGACGCCACTTTCGGCTGGTGGGGGAACGCAACGCATGACGATCTGCTGCTGACTGCCTACGCCTATTACGCCGACTACACCGCCAGCCGGGTACTGGGACTGAGTCTGCCACCCGAACACTGGGAAAAACTGTTGGCTATGTTCGGGCAGGATAACAATTCGGCCACCTCCTATCAGCGACGCGGCAGTGCATTGCAGCGTCTGGTATTGAGCCGCGAACAGGCGGATACACCGAAGGATGCGCAGGCACTTTCGCAACGGACGCTGGCCTTGTGGATGGCCAGCGACATGGGGCTGCCGGCCAGGACGCTGGTCAGCGGCCTGCTGGAAGATATGGAAAAGCAGGCGCAAGCGCAAAGTGCTGCGCAGGCAGCAAGTGCTTTTATCAGTCCTGCATTGATGGAGCCTGAAGGTAATTTGTCTCGGGCGATGATGCTGAGGCTGGCAGCTTTGCTCGCCGAACAGCACCACCTGGCGCTGCCAACCAAGGTTGCTGCAGCCATGCCGGCCGCGCTGGCCACGCTCGGGCAGAGCGAATTGCCCAGTGCGCAGGCATTGCTGTTGCTGGGTTCCAGAACAGCGGATCGGACACAGGCGGCTGAACGCATCCTGAATTCGGTGCGTGCAGAAATGCCTACCTTTGACCGTGCGTTGACGCTGATCTGGCTGAACAAGATTCTTGCCGGAAAGTTGGGCGAAAGCAGCGATGTTGCCCTGGAAGGATCATGGAAGCGCGCCAACAGTGTGACCGGTTCCGCGATCTGGCGTTTGCAGGGCAAGGAAATCCCGACGTCCCTGTCACTGTTGCAGGCACCGGCCAAACCGCTGACAGCTTATGTGCAGTATGAGAGCGCAAGCCAGGAAACCGGACAGCTTGCGGTAAAAATAGAGCGCAAGCTGTACCGCATGGTGGCCGCAGACAACGGGAATAACGGGAGTAAAGATAGCAGCAGTAGCAGCGGCGAAGGTGCAGAGAGAACACAGCGTTTTGATATGTCCCTGCTGGCTGACGGCGACGCGGTCAAATCCAATGAGCTGTATCTGGAAGAAATCTCCCTGACTCCGGCGGGCGACACGCGCGTACGTTACGGCATCGTCGAGGTGCCGTTGCCGCCGGGAGCCGAGGTCGAAAGCACCACGTGGGGCATCAACATGGGCAACGGCGAGGCACTGGAACGCGCGCGCAATGAACCCAGCCGGGGCGGATACGCCGTGCCGGTCGAAAGCCTTGGGCAACCCGTGGCGGTGCGCCATTTGTTGCGCTTCTCGCAAAAAGGCAAATACAACCTGCCTCCGGCACGCTTCTATTCGATGTACGCACCGCAAAATAAAGCGTTCGAGGTCACGGGCAAGAGTCGCATGGTGACTGTCCAGTAAACGGAACCCGTCATCGTGCAAACAACGACACTGTGCAAAGGGCTGCTTATCGGCTGGTTCGGTCTTCTGGCTAATGGCTCGCATGCCGCCGATTTCGAAGGCAGCAGCCTGTTGTTTGCCCGGCTCGGCGTGCAGACGCAAGGTTCAGCAGTTCAGCGCCCGATGTTCCTGCGCATGGATGCGAATGGCAGCCAACCGGCAGGAGATGCGCAAACTCCATTGGGCAGCGTATGGAAGCTGTTTGTTTATGCCTATGCGATCGATCGCGCCATACCCACGCCCGACTATGTCTGTCATGGCGGCGACGCGGCCAAGGAAGAACTTTATTGCTGCGATCCCGGCCAGTCTGTGACGCGCGACGCGGCGCTGGCGCAATCGTGCGGGCTGTTCTTTAATCCAGACCGCCTGCATCTGGATGCGCAGGACTGGCATCGCTACTGGAGCAACAAGCTGCCGCACGCGCCGTGGCTGGCCGATCTGGAGCAACTGAAACCGGGGCGCAAAGTCAGCGTCTCCAGCCTGTTGCAAGCACTGTCCCGCATAGACGGGGTTGCACGTGAGCGCGCCGAATCCGCCTTGCTGTCAGTAGTGCTGAATGGGCGGGGCCAAAGTGCATTGCGATATCTGGGCGGGCGTTATCGCGTCAAGACCTTTACCTGGAACCACCCGCAGCAGCCCGACAGCGTGGTGGGCGGAGCCGCCGGGTGGACGAGCGATGGCAGCGCAGTGTGGTTTGGCGCGCTGGGCTCCAGCGTAAAGGTATTGCAGGACTATGCGCCGCAGCTGGCCGCTGCCGCCGAAGGTGCAGGGGAATCTGCAAGGCAAGCGCGCTGTGTCGATGTGTCCCTGTTTGCGCGCTATCCCATCAAACGCATCAGCACCCTGCCCGATGTTGCGCCACTGGCACCAGGGGTTGCGCAAGATTTGCGCGGACGCTTCCGGGTTGCATTTGCCAATGGCAAAACGCTGGTCATGCAGGCCGATAACGAAATACGGCTGGACTGGAATGCCGCCAGGCCGGTGCTTTCTGCGCGGCTGGGCGAAAATGAATACATAGCACGCGTAATCGATCGCGAAGGTCTCGCGACAGAAAAGGAAGCGGCACGCGCATTGAGCATAGTGGCACGCTCCTACTTGCTGCAAAACGCGACGCAGCATGGCGAGTGCCTGGCGATAGCCGACAGCAGCCGCACGCAACGGGTCAGTCCTAAACCGGCCAGTGCAGCGGCACGCGACATCGCGGCATTTACCTCCGGCCTGATCCTGCAGGGCGTGAACGCGCAATACCGGCTGAACACAACGGGCAAAAATGTGCTGTCATGGCAAAGCGCGATAGCCCACGCCAAGGCGGGAATGCAATACGACGAGATTTTGCAGCGCAGCTTCGAGCATGCGTCGCTGGCTTCGGTCAACGGCGAGGCCGATTGCAAGCCGTTGCCGGAGGCAGAACGCTGGTTGCAAGCGCAAGCGCAGCGCTGGCGGTATGCCCTGCAATCGGAACCCGGTTTCGTTGCGCCTCAACCGCAGGTTTGTCTGTTGTCTTTCGGCAACCCATACAGCGATATGTCGCACCAGCGCATCTACGTGCGAGGCCTGAGGAGCTTGAACAACCGCATTACGCTGGCGCATGAATATCTGCACCTGGCATTTTCTGCCTATCCCAGCGGTCAGGATGAAAATTATATCGAGCAATGGGCTCGACGTTTGATAGAGGGGGAATCACGATCATGAACAAGACAGCACTCGCCTTATGCATGGCTGCACTATCATTCCCTGTGTGTGCCGAGGTTCAACTGGACCAGCCAAAAGGAGGCTGGCGGCGGGGTGAAACCGGCGAGCGCTACACTCAGGAGGTGAACTATCCCGCAGCCAGTGTTAACACTCCGCGCAGCGTCTCCACGACCGCACTAATCAGCGGGCATATCGCCGGCATGCCAAAAAATCGATCTGCCGGGGAACCGGCAACCCTGATCGTGAATGGCACAGCCATGCCGTTGCGCGTCGAGGAAGACGGCAGTTTTTCGCGACCGTACGCTTTCGGCCGCGGTTCCAACAGCATAGAAGTGCGCGCACCGGACAATGGCCCGCGTAAGCGCGTACAATTTTACGACACAGCCACCACTAAAAAACAGGCGCGCTTGCGTGTCGTGCTGTCATGGGATTCCGACGGCACCGATCTGGATCTGCATGTAGTCACTCCGAATGGGGAGCACGCATGGTATGGACAGCGTGTCATAGCCGGGGGCGGTGCGCTGGATGTGGATGTGACGACGGGCTACGGTCCGGAGATTTTCTCCAGCCCCGCGCCGGAGAAAGGCCTCTACCTGGTCTATGTGAATTATTATGGCTCCGGTTCCGGAGTGAAAGACCTGACCACTGCACAGGTAGCCATCATCAGCAACGAAAATACACCCGATGAAAAGCGCCAGGTCTTCCAGGTGCCCATGCGTCGCGCTGGCGATCTCACGCTGATCAACTCTTTCGTCTACCCCTGAAACATGCGGCCGATCTTCATCGCGATTTTGCTGTGCGCGTCCGGCCCTTTATGGGCAGACGACGCGACCGGAACATTGCAGCTCGACAGTCCTGCTGGCGGCTGGAATGTGTTTGGGTTAGTCGACCACAGCAGCGAAATGGCCGCTGCCTATCCGACTCCGCCGGTCGATCGCGGACGGCAGAAGAACCGCACCCTGATCCGGGGGCGGGTGGCACAGGATGGCAAGGAAAGCGCCGTGCCGAAACTGATCGTCAATGGCAATGCCATGCCGCTGTATGGCAATCCGGACGGCACTTTTGCGCGACCGTACGTATTCGGCAGAGGCTCCAACAGCGTGGAAGTCAGAAGCGCAGATGGCAAGGTGCGCAAGCGTGTGCAGTTTTACGAAGGCAGCCCCCTGCGTGTGCAACCGCGCATCCGCATCATCTGCTCCTGGGACGACAGCAAGGCAGAAGTCGATATGCATATCATCACGCCAGACGGACAACATGCATACTGGGCGCAGCCGGTGCTCGACAACGGCGGCGGCCTGGATGTGGACAGTGTCGACGGCGCCGGGCCGGAGATGTTTTCGATGACCGCGCCCATGCATGGCCAATACCACGTGTACGTCAACTACTGGGGCAACTTCAACGCGGCCGGCTATAACTTCGACGCGACGCAACACGAGCGGGCCATCATCAGCACGCAGATCACGCTGATATTCGACGAAAACACGCCGAATGAAAAACGCGAAACCATGATCGTTCCGTTGCGCCGCATCGGCGATCTCACGCTGGTGAAATCGTTTGCATATTGATTCAGACTAGCAAGCGGAAAAGCGTGCAGCTTTGCCGTTTTTCACATCATCCAAGTACCCAACGTATCAGCAAGGTTTTCAAGCCGTCTTGTAATTCACGATCTTCTTGAGCCTGCTGAAAACATCGTCCACGTAAGTAAACACCACCGGCACGACGAACAGGCTGAGCATGGTCGAGGTGATCAGCCCGCCGATCACGGCAACCGCCATCGGCGCGCGGAAACTGGGGTCGGCGCCTATGCCCAGCGCGATCGGCAGCATGCCCGCGCTCATCGCGATGGTGGTCATGACGATCGGGCGCGCGCGTTTGTTGCAGGCGTCGAGCAGCGCGTCAAAGCGGCTCATGCCGTGGTCGCGCCGCGCGGTGATCGCATATTCGACCAGCAGGATGGAGTTCTTCGAAACAACGCCCATCAGCATCAGCAGACCGATCAGCGAGGGCATCGAGAAGCTGTTCTGCGTGACCATCAACGCAATGAACGCGCCGCCGATGGACAACGGCAGCGCGGCAAGTATCGTGAAGGGTTGCAGGAAGTCCTTGAACAGCAGCACCAGCACGACATAGACGCACAGCACGCCGGTCAGCATCGCAAGGCCGAAGCTGCCGAACAGCTCCTTCATGCGCTCGGCGTCGCCGGAATCCGCGCGGTTGATGCCCGGCGGCAGGTGAACAATGCTCGGTAATTTTTCAACTTCGGCAAACACATCACCCAATTGGCGGCCGTTCAACTCGACGTTGATCGTCACGCTGCGGCTGCGGTCGCGGTGGTCGATCTCCACCGAGCCGCTGCCCAGCGACACGTCCGCGACATTTTCCAGCATCACATAGCCTTTCCTGCCCGGCACCGGCAGATGCTTGATCACATCGAGTTCCTGCCGCGCAGATACCGGCAATTGCACGCGTATCGGCACCTGGCGCTGCGGCAGGTTGAGCTTGGCCAGCGCCGCGCTGTAGTCCCCTGCGGTGGCGATGCGCACCACTTCGCCGACGCTGTCCGCGGTCACGCCCAGATCGGCCATACGCGCAAAATCCGGGCGTATCGTGATCTCCGGGCGCACCAGGCTGGCGGTCGAGGTGATGTTGCCCAGGCCGCGTATCGTGCGCATGTCGCGCATCACATTCGCCGTCGCCGCGGTCAATGCATCCATGTCATCACCGGTCAGGATCAATTGCAGTTTCTCGCCGGCATCTCCGGTTCCGACCGTCGCGCGGACGCCGGGCAACGCATCAATCTTGTCGCGTATCGCTGCCTCGATGTCCAGTTGCTTGATCTTGCGCTGGCTGCGATGCGTCAGCGTGATGGTGAGATTGGCCTTGCGTATATCCGCACTCGCGCCCTGGGAGAACGCATCGCCGCTCGCACCCCGACCTACCGCAGTGAACACCTGCTTCACATCGGGTAATTCCATCAGGATCTTTCTCGCCTGCTCCGCCGCTACGGCAGTCTGCTCCAGCGTGCTGCCCGGCGGCAGCTCCAGCGTCAGCTGCGTCTGCCCGCGATCGGATGGCGGGATGAAGCCCTTGGGCAACATCGGGATCAGCATCAGCGAGCCGATGAAAAATGCGAGTGCCAGTAAAGTAGTCTTGACCCTGTTGGTCAAACACCATTTCGCCCAGCTCAGATAACGAACCATCAGCGGGCTGTTCTTCTCTTTCATCGGTGCA
>Ga0153916_10002996_pt1 | contig 12437 bp, 8 predicted proteins | sample Opewatmetagenome_FD_109642 | JGI IMG/M metagenome (GOLD analysis project Ga0153916, IMG submission 109642) | Freshwater wetland microbial communities from Ohio, USA - Open water 3 Core 3 Depth 4 metaG | ecosystem: Environmental > Aquatic > Freshwater > Wetlands | place: USA: Ohio, Lake Erie, Old...
GAGAACGGCGACGCTGAGGTCTCGGTGCAGAAGGCGAAGCTCGACGAAGTTGAAATCTTGGAAGTCGGTGAGAAAGAAGCGACCGTCCAAGTGCGATATCACCTCGAATACGAAGCAGACGTTTCGTACGACGATCCGGACATGATGTCCTACGACAGCGAGACGGGCCAGACGTTCTCTTGGGGCACGAAAGAAGACACGGTGTACCGGCAGGCGTACGCGCTCGCCGACGTTCAGGTGAGCTTCGAGGGGCTCGATCCGGACTGGTTCGAGATCGACGACGTGACAGTCACGGAGCCATCCGACTCGATGGGTGTCGAGCTATACGACCCGCGCGACGACAAATAGCCGCCCGGTCCGGGCGCAGTTCCACAGACCCGTGAACGACTGCTTCCAATTGGCGTCTTGCGTCCACTGCACCTCGACATCGTACTTCCCGGCCAAGCCGGTCGTATTCAACACGCGTGATCCGAGGAAGAACGAAAGCGATGCCGCGAGTGGCCGGACGTGAGTTTCCGAGCAAACCGTGTCGCCAAGGAGGATTCCTCAAGCCCCTGCATGGGATGGCGTCCGTTGCGGGACGTCCCGATGGAGTGCGGGAGTGCGGTTCGATAGAGCTTCAGTCAAGTCGCGAGTAACGCCGGAGTGTTTAGGAACGCACGTGCGCCCAACCGAATCTTGAAGTTGAGGCCCCCAATCCGCCCGACGAGCGTCTCGCCTTTGCGCAGCGTAAACTCGAGGGTCATCGGGCTGCCGATCGTTCGGGGCGCTTGTCTCACTCCCCCGCAAGTCCATACCCCGCCGATGTCGCGGAAGGGATCGCGTATGTGAACCGGGCCCGCACGGCTTGCCTTGATGCGCACTTCGACCGTCTGTCCGCCGACCCGCCTGGCGCTCACCGTGTAGCCTCCCTCGGCGCGAAGGTCCGAGAACGAAACATCCGGCCAGGCCGGCGGCGTCGCGGGAAACACGCGTATCGTTCCGCCCCAGCTCTGCAGCAGCATCTCGTGCACCGCCTGCGCGGCCGCGAAGTTGCCCTCGAGCGTGAAGGGACGATAGGTGAACTGCGAGTACCCCGAGCGGGTCTGATCACCGTTGGCGTGAAACCCGTTTCGAAGAATGAAGGCCTTGAGGAAGGTCTGCAGGTATCCGATCGCCTCCGCGGCTCGACCGGCGCGCGCCTCCATGCACGCGGCCCACGCGAAGCTGTAGCCGACCCAGTTCGACGTGCCGAGAGCCTCGAGTTGATCGAGCGACGCACGGATGGCGCGACGGTCCTCGTCCGTGCCATCGATGTTCAGCGAGCCGAGCGGATGGATCGCCATCAGGTGCGACAGGTGGCGGTGCGAGGCGGTGAGGGATTCGGTCGGCGAGACCTTGAGCGCGCCGGTTGCCGGATCGACCGAGAGCTGATCCATCCGGGCAAGCAGGTCGTTCCACTTCGACGCGGCGGCGCCGCTGCCCAGCGCGTCCGCCATGTCGGCAAGCGACGCGAACAGCGCCCTGATGAGCGACAGGTCGTAGTTCGTGAGCGGCGTCATCCACGCGGCCAGCGAGTTGTCGTGAATCTCGGGCGAGCTCGAAAGAGGCAGCTTCAGCTTGCCGTTGGCGTCGGGCTTCAACAGCGAGAGCAGGCCTTCGGCGACGAGGCTGCAGTACGGGTAGGCGCGTTCGGCGAGAAAGCGGCGATCGCCGGTGTAGAGCCAGTGGAGGTAGAACGCCTGCGCCACCCACGCGCCCTGCACGGGCGAGAGCGAGTACTGTCCCCACCCCGCAAGCGGCTGGCCGTCGAGCGCCATCACGCCCGGCAGGACGCTGCCCGAGGCACCGAAGAAGCGTTTGGCGAACTTCGTGTGCACGGGAACCAGGTTCCACATGAAATCGAGGTACGCCGTGCCTTCCTCGAAGTGGCCGGCCTGCAGGTACGCCCAGTAGCTCAGTTGCACGTTCAGGTCGAAATGGAAATCTCCTTTCCACGGCGGCAGCGTGCCCGCGTCGGCGGTCCACACGCCCTGCAGCGGCATCGGCGGCGCGCCACGTCGCGAGGCCGCGCCGTAGAAGTACTGCACCAGGTTGTAGTGCTGCTGGATCTTCGCGTCCGGCACGCTCACGGACGAAGCGGACCAGAACCGCTGCCACCATTTCACGTGCGGATCGAGCAGGCGTGCAAAGCCGCGGCTGAGCGCCCGCGAAGTGCGTGCACGGGCCAGCGCGAGCGGATCCGGCTGGTCGCGGCTCGACGTGATCGCGATGGCGAATTCCGTATCGTGTCCTACGCGCCGAGTGGCGACATCGACCGCGTAGGCCAGGCCAAGCGCCGTCTCCTGCACCAACCAGCAGGACGTCGCGTCGTGGCCCGTGCGAGCCGGCGCGTATCCGAGCTTCGCGAGCGACGCCGGCGCGACCAGCCTGAAGGCCGGTCTCGCGCCGCGCACGCGGATCAGCGCGACGGGTTCGTTCGCGCTGAAGAAGACTTCCGCCCCGCCGCCGTCAAAGGCTGCGCTGCCGACTGCTCGTCTCATGTCGAGCGAGAAGGACCGCAGCGATCGCCCTTCCTCGAGCGTCAGCTCGAGTCGCGCGCCCGGCAGTTTCGTCGGGTACGGGATCTCCTCGAATGGGGCATCGAAGCGGCGAACGAGCTCGCGCTGATCGCGCGCCTGCACCAGCTTCTGGATCGTGGCGTAGGTCCAGTCTTCGGCCAGATAGATCTCCGGCGTGCGCAGATCCCAGAGATCGGCGCGATCGAGCGACAGCCGGAGCGTGCGGCCCTCTCCCCACAGAAGCCCGCCGGTCAGGCCGTTGCCGAGCGGCACCGCCTCGTCCCACGTGGCAATGGGCGCGGTGAGATGAAGCGCAAAGGGATCGGCGGCAGGGCTGGTCGCACGAGCCTCCGATGTGGGGGGGACGTTGGACGCCTGACTTCGGACGCACGCAGTGGCTGGCACGAGCGAAGCGGCGAGACAGAGAACGGCAGTCCGAACCAGGCGAGCTCGCATAGCGGCGTCGATTCTACGGCGCGACCGACAGGCTGGCAATTTCCGAAATTCAGAAAGACGCCTGGATACGAGGGCGCGATTTCGAGATCGACAACCACCCAGTTGGGCCCGTCAGGCCATCGTCGTCGCACTGCTTGCGTGACAAGCTCCTCGCTTCTGCTAACATGCCCGCCACGTTCCGCCCTGGAGGTGCATATGCCGCGCTTGCTGCGTCTCTGCGTTGCCGTCCTCGCCTGGATCGTCGTCGCTGGAATTGCCCCGCCGGAAGCGCAACAACAGCCCACTGCGGGGGGCCCCCAGCGCGGCAGCCGCGCAGGGGACCCTGCGGGCCGCGCGCTGACCATCGAGGACTACTACCGCATCCAGACCGTCGGGAATCCCACGATCTCGCCCAATGGGAACTGGGTCAGCTTCACGATCTCCACGCGCATCGAGGAAGACAACAGCACACGGACAGAGACCTGGCTGGTTCCATCCGACGCGTCGTCGAAAGCGTGGCGCGTGCTGCACTACGGGCGCGATGTCGCGGGCGCGCGGTGGACGGACGACAACAGACTTGAATACGTCGGCGACCGCCAGCAGTGGACGATCGATCCGCTCAGTCCCGGCGCGCCGCCGGTAAGAGTCGTGACGCCGCAGCCTGGCGGCGGACGCGGCGGGCGCGGCGGCCGAGGAGGCGGCGGGGAGGGTCAGCAGCCGGCCGGCGTGCCGAGCCCGGACGGCAAGTGGCTGGCCACGACGCTGGACAAACCGCAGCCGCGCCGCGATCTGGAATCACCGCCTGACGCGTCTCGCCTCCCGTTTCCCGCCGCCAGCGACTTCGAGCGACGACACGAAGAGCGGTTCAAGGGCGCCATCTTCGACTGGAAGGATTTTCAGCGCGACGGCCAGCCGTTCCCGGCGCCCAACCTGCGCGCGCGGCCGGCTGCACAGATCGTGATCTCGCCCGCCAAAGGCGGGGCCCCCAGCGCGGCAGCCGCGCTGGGGACCCCAGGCGATGAGCGGAAGGTACTCGTCGACCTGGACCTTCGCCCCACCGGCCTCGCGTGGCACCCGGACGGGACGCAACTGGTGTTCATCGCAGACCCTGACTGGCGCGACGAGCTGAAGTACGAGAGCCCGGACCTGTGGATGGTCACCATCGATGGCAAGGTGACGCGCCTGACGAACGATGGGTTCGTCTACAGCGACGCGAACTTCTCGCCCGACGGGAAGTATCTGTCGTACGTGCGCGACCCCGGGACGGACATGATCATCAAGCAGAAGCTGAATCACGGCGGTCCGAGCGATCTGTACATCCGCCCGGTTGCCGGCGGGGCCCCCACGGTGGCAGCTGCCGTGGGAAGCCCCGGCGGAGAACCGATCGACCTCACGGCGAGCTGGGATCTGGAGCCGGGTGCCACGAGGTGGTCGCCGGACAGCCGGTTCATCTACTTCACCGCCGGCATCGGCGGCGAGACCCATCTGTTCCGGGTGTCCGTGCCTGCGGGCCGCGTGGAGCAGGTCACGAATGGCCCACGCCGGATCAACGGCGTGACCTTCGACAAGGCATTCACGAAGATCGCCTACACGGTCGGCCTGCACGAGGCGCCGCCCGAGGTGTACGTCGCCAACATCGACGGCACGAACGAGCGCTGCCTGACGGACGTTCACAAGGCGATCGCCTCCGAAATCGCGTTCACCAGGGCGGAGCGGCTGCGCTGGCCCAGTTACGACGGAACACAGATCGAGGGCTGGCTGATGTTCCCGTACGCGTACGACGCGAGGAAGGGACCGTATCCGCTGATCGTCACGAGTCACGGAGGGCCGCATTCCGCGACGGGCTACAGCTTCGACTTCAAGGATCAGTATTTCGCGGCGAACGGCTATTTCGTTTTTGATACGAACTTCCGCAGCTCCACCGGCTATGGCGAAGCGTTCAAATGGGCGACCTGGGGCGAGTGGGGCAAGAAGGACGGCGAGGACGTGGTATCGGGGATCGATTACGTCTTGAAACGCTATCCGATCGATCCGAAGCGCGTCGGCCACACGGGACACTCGTACGGCGGGTTCATGACGAACTGGCTGATCACGCAGTATCCGGACCGCTTCGCGGCGGCGATTACCGGCGCCGGGATCACCAACTGGATGAGTGACTACGGGACGGCGGACATCTATCGCACGAAGGAGACGGAGTTCTACGGCACGCCCTGGGATCCGGCTGCGCGCGACCGCATGATCAAGCAGTCGCCGCTCACGTATGCCGGCAATGTGAAGACGCCGACCCTCTTCGTCCACGGCGAAGTCGATCAGCGCGTGCCGTACGAGGAAGGCGAGCAGATGTACTTCGCGCTGAAGCGGCGCGGCGTGCCCGCCAAGATGATCCAGTACGCCGGCCAGCCGCACGGGATCGGCGGCCACTGGAACAACGTCCACCGGATGATCAACGAGCTGAAGTGGTGGGACAAGTATCTGAAAGGGGCGCAGAAGACGATCACGTCGTCGCCAAGTGACCTGCTTCCGTAAGGCGGGGCTTCCATCTCGCGTTCCAGTTCGAGTTCCACTCGGTCGGCGGCGGCTCGTCCGGCGGGATCTGCACGTTCTTGTACTACTCGAAGCCGGTCGGCGCCATGTCCTTTCGAGCAGTCAGGGCAGGACCCGTCTTCTCGAAGATCAGCACATACAATTCGGGATGGCCCTTCAAATGCTCCTGTTTGTGAAGAACGAGGCCTGCCTTCTCGATGGCGGCCCGTGTCTCGGCGGGCTCGCTGACGCAGGGATCCTTCTCGGCCGCGCCGTTCTTGGCGCGATGGCGGACCTCCAGAAGCTCGATGACCTCATCTTCAAGTGTTCTTGTGGCTTGTGCTGCAGCGGGATGGCAAGGCTGAAAAAGGACGGAAACGACGATTGCCAGGAGCCAAGTCGCCGCCAATGGTGCTCTGATTCTTCTCAGAGACGGCAGGGCGGTTGGAAACGATCTCATGTCGAGCTCCTGGCGGCGCTCAACCGGAGATGGCCGTCGAGAACAGTTCGTATGTCCGCGGTTCCAGTTTGCGCCTGTGCCCGGGCAAGAGACCGTGAATCGGGATCAGGTGGCCCTGTCGTCGGACCAGCGGCTCAGAACGCGGTCTCCTGTCCGGGCGACAGGTCAGATCGGGATGCGGACGTTCTCGAAGACTTTCTCCAGTGCCTGATACCGGGTGTGAACGGTTTCGATTCCCGTTTCCACTCCGCTGCGGTCTCCAGCTGTGGCTGCCGCATCCAGCGCCTTGACCGCTTCCAGAAGCGCAGCGGCGGCTTTCTGGAACACCTCTTTCTTCTCGCTCATCGCGGAAGGCAGGCTTGCGTTGACCACAGCTTCGGCCTTCGCTAAAAGGTCGGGGATTGCTGACCGAACCTTGTCGTAGGCTTTGTCGGGAGCATACTTGTGATAGATGACGTAGAGGACCTGGTGGAAGGCGTCCACCTCGCGGCTGACGGGCATGATGACTCGGGCCAGGTTTTCGAACGCAGCGTGGAGCGTTTCGGCGGCATTGAGAAGGGCCTGATTGTCCGCCCCGGCGGCAGCTATGTTGTAGTCGTCAACGGCTTTCTTCAGCAGGGCGACGCCATCCATCCACTTCGCCTTCTTGTCGCGAAGGGTCTGCTCGACGATCGCCCGGATCCGCTTCCGGTGCCCGGCGTCGTACGGGTGGAGGCTGGGACAGCGACCCGGGTTCACTCACGTCGCAGCCACGACCAGGCGATGGACGTCAGCGGCTCGACGGCTCCGGCCGTGAACCGGTACACGGCTCCGAACATCGACCCGGAGCGGACCTGGAATTTCACACCGCCCGCGAGGCCACCTTGAGCGTGTCGCTGCTCGGCACGCGGCACGATACGCCGGACCTGCGGCGCCGGGCCGGGCGGCCAGCACAAAGACCGGACGCACCCCAGACAGCGAGATTGGATCGGCTGCGCCGCACGGAGTTGGACGCGGCATCCTCCGCTTGACGACGCTCTGCTCGAGACGGTTGCGCTCTTCCGGATCGGGGCCGGACCCCCGGTCCACTCCCGCGCGCAGCGGATCTACTCGCAGCGCAGCGCATTCAGGGGATCGAGACGCGCGGCACGGCGCGCGGGCCAGTAGGCCGCCGCGACCGCGACGACAACCAGCGTCGCACCAGCCACCACCATCGTAATCGGGTCGATCGGATCCAGGCCAAACAGCAATGTGGACAACAACCGGCCGAGTGCCAGCGTAGCGAGCAGGCCCACCACCGCGCCCGCGCCAACCCAGGCCAACGCGTCGCCGAGCACCATCCAGAGCACCTGGCGCCGCGCGGCCCCGAGGGCGAGACGGAGGCCGATTTCGCCGGTGCGCCTGGCCACTCCGTAGGCGAGCACCCCGTGCAGGCCGATCGACGCGAGCAGCAGCGCCACCAGGCCGAACACACCGGTGAGCTGGCTGAGCGTGCGTTCCCCACGGAGGCTCGCGTCGATCCGAGTGACCAGCGGCGTCACGTCAAGGATGGGCAGGTTTGGTGCCACGTCTGCGACGACCTGCCGCAGCTGCGGCGCGATGATCGCGGGATCGCGGCTGGTGCGGACGTCGATCGAGTTCAGGTAGCCCGGCATCTGCGCCGCCGGCCGGTAGAACAGCGGCGGCGGCGGTTCCCAGAGATCGGTGGACTTGATGTCACGCACCATCCCGACAATCTCGATCTCCCGGCTCGACTCCGGTCCGTCGACGCCGAACCGCCGGCCCACTGCCGGCCGCCCGCCGAAGAAGCGGCGCGCGAACGACTCGCTGACGATCGCGACGCGCTGCGCGCCATCCCGATCCCGCTCGTCGAACCCACGCCCGGCGACGACGGGCACGCCGATGACCTCGAAGTACCGCGGCGTCACCCACAGCGTCTGGGCCCGAGTGTCCTCGTCCGGCCGCGCCGCAGAGCCGTCGACCGACACTGAATGGATTCGCCGGGAATTGCCGAGCAGTCCATACAGCGACAGACTCGCCGCCGACACGTCGGGGAGCGCCCCGATCCGGTCGAGGAGTTCGCGGTGGAGATTCGGCAGCTGCTCCTCCGGGATTCCGCCGCCTTGTGGATCGATTTCGACGAGCAGCACGCCGTCGGCGCGGAACCCCATGTCCTGGCTCCGCAGATTGCCGAGACTCCGAAGCAGGAGCCCGGCGCCGACCAGCAGGCACATCGAGACGGCGACCTGGAAGACCACGAGCATCCTGCGCAGTTTCCATCCGTGGCTGTCGGCGGCAGACGTTGCGGAGTGATCGCGGAGAGCCAGATGAATCTGCGCTTGCGTTGCGCGGACTGCGGGGATCAGACCGAACAGGAAGGCGGCCAGGGCGGTGACCCCTGCGGTGAAGAGCAGCACACGGCTGTCCAGGCTCGTGTCGATCATATCCGCGCCGCGGGCCGACAAGAACCCGAGCAGGAACTGGACGGTCCCCCGCGCCACGACGAGCGCCAGGACGCCACCGATCACCGCCAGCATGAGGCTTTCGGTCAGCAGCTGGCGGATCAGCCGGCGCCGGCCAGACCCGAGGGCGAGGCGCACCGACAGCTCCCGCCGCCGGCTGGCCGCACGCGCGAGCAGGAGGTTGCCGACGTTGGCGCATGCGATGAGCAACACGAGGCCGACGATCGTCATGAGCACGAGGAGCGGCTTCTCCCATCGCTCCCGCAGGTGAGAGAAGCCCCCGGCAAACGACATCAGATCGGTCGCGAGCCTGGCGATCGCGGCTCTCGTTCCGGGCGTGACATCCCGGCCGGCCTCCTCGGTGACGAGGCGGCGAAAGAGGTCGTTGGTTCGTGCGAGGGCCTGCTCGCGGGTCACACCGGGCCGGAGGCGGGCGATGAGACGAAGCCACATCGTGTTCCGGTCGTCGAGGTAGGACGCTTCCCGCATGAGCTGCGGCTGCATCGCCATCGGGATCCACAAGTCGGTGTCGTACCCGGGCGAAAGTCCGCGAAGGCCGGGCCCGGCCACGCCGATGATCGTGTACGGCGTGCCGTTGGCGTGGATCGTGCGGCCCAGGACCTTGCGGTCCTGGCCGAACCGACTGGTCCAGAACCGATGGCTCAGCACGACCACCGGATGACCGCCTGCGGTCAGGTTGTCATCGGGCGTCAAGGCACGGCCGACAGGCACCGTCACTCCCAGCAGTTCGAAGAGATTGCCCGAGACGAGCAACGCCTCGGCCTGCTCCAGCTGCCGACCGTGCGCCGGCGTGCCGGGCCCGAGATAGACCGTGACGGGAAAACTGCTGACCGCCGCGAGATCGGAGAAAACGTCGGTGTGCTGGCGGAAGTCGCGGTAGAGCGGGTAGGAAAAGAGGGTGGTGTCGCGTTCGGGCGGACCATCGCTCTGCCTCGTTCCCGCCTCCGACCGCGAACCGAGCGCCACGAGCGCGTCGGGGTTGTCCACTGGCAACGACCCCAGGAGCACGCGGTCGAGGAGCGTGAAGATGGCGGTGTTGGCGCCGATCCCGAGCGCCAGTGTCAGCACCACCGCCACCGTGAAGACGGGAGTGCGCCGGAGGGCCCGCGTGCCGTAGCGTACGTCCTGAAGGATCGACTCGAGAAAAGCGAACCGCCAGGCGGCACGGCTGTCCTCGACGGCGAGGGTCAGGTTGCCGAACGCGCGCCGCGCCGCCACTCGGGCTTCGTGCTCCGGCATGCCCGCCGAGACATACTCGCGAACCTTCATCGCGATGTGGAACGCCATCTCCTCATCGAGATCACGATCGCGCCGGCGCCCGCCGACGAGTGCCCTGAGCCGATTCACGATCGTCAACAGTCGCGTCACCATGTTCCTCCGGCGTCAGGCCGGCTGCAGCACCCGCGCGATGGCGCGGCTCACCCGCTGGTAGGACTCAAGCTCCGCCTCGAGCTGCACGCGCCCGAGGCGAGTGAGGCGGTAGTACCGAGCTCGCCGACCCGTGTCAGACTCCCGCCAATCGGCTGCCACCAGACCCTTGACCTGGAGGCGCTGCAGAGCCGGATAGAGGGAGCCCTCGCCAACCTGCAGGACGTCCTCCGAACGCTGCCGGATGAACTGGGCAATGCCGTACCCATGCATCGGGCCGTGCGTGAGCGTCTGCAGGACCAGCATGTCGAGCGTGCCCGGCAGGAACTCGTTCTGTCTGGCGCCCCTGGTAAATCCCATGGATAATCGATACCTCGATAAACGATACGTGTCAAGAGGGCCTTTGGTTCCCGACCCCCCTGGCTCGCCCCTGGTGCGTGGCCGCCCTCCCGGGGGGTTGCGGACTGTTCCCGGCCGCTCTCGTGGACCCGGCGAGTTCACTGCGCGCCGGGCGCTGTGCGATCATGCGGGTCTCGGAACCCTCGGCGGCTCTCAGCGGTCGATTCGTCCGGTGCAAGGCCTTGCGAGCACCTGATCGACAAGATCTCCCTCAAGCCCGGACAGGTCGTCCTCACCAACTACCACTTCTTCACCACGACCCGCGCGCACGTCGAGATCCTGGGCGGCCGCATGCTGGAGATCTACATCGACGAGGCGCTGAAGACCGACAGCACGCACCCCTTCAAGGGCAACATCGAGCCCGCCCGGCTTGACCAGTGCCTCAGGAAGTACGGCCGCGAGGGGATCGCGTACGTGCGTTGGAGCGAATACGATGATGACGGATGATCTTCATCGCGCTCCCTCCTTTTGATGCAGCACGCGCTCGATCAGTCGCACCTGCCCCTGAGTGGTCTCGTCCCAGCCGAACTGCTCGGCATAGCGCCGCGTGCGCGCACGATCCGGTGTGTCGGCGAACAGCGCTCGCACCGCCGCGATGATCGCCTCCGGGGTTCGCTCGTCCACCAGGATGCCCGGCCCTCCGGCGGCGACGATTTCCGGAATCCCGCCTACCCGGGTGGCGATCACCGGTGTACCGCAAGCCATTACCTCGAGCAGCACGTTGGGCCATCCCTCACGGGCCGAGGCGAGTACGAGGACATCGGCGGCCGTGTAGTAGCGGCGCAGCTCTTGCTGCGCCACGTTGCCCAGAAATCTCACCCGCTCGGTGACGCCGAGCGTTCGCGCCAGCGTCTTGAGCGCACGTTCCTGCGGGCCCTCGCCCGCCACCAGGAGAGTTGTCTGGGGCAACTGCGTCAGCGCCTTGATGACGACGTCGTGACCCTTGCCCTCGACGAGGTTTCCGACCGAGATCAGCGTCGCGTTCGCCAGATCCAGGCGTCGTCGCTCCGCCTCCCGCTCGACCGGATAGAACAGCTCCAGATCCACGCCGTTGCGCAGCACGCTGACCTTGTCGGCAGACACACCGAGTGCCACCAGCGCTTCCTTCAGCGCCTGACTCACAGTGACGAGGCCCGCGGCATGCCGGGCGGCCCAGCGAATGAGCGCGGCCGGCGCTCGGTGGCGGGCAATCAAATTGATGTCGCTGCCGCGCGTGGTCACGATGACCGGCCGACCCAAGCGCCGACCCAGCATGACGGCGGCGACCCCGTCCGGATAGAAGTAATGTGCATCGATCAAATCGAAGTCGTATCCATCCTTGACAATGCGGCGCAACGTCGGCGCCGTGGCCGCCGCGAGCAGAAACGGGGCCAGCGTCCTCCCGATTCTCGGAATCGTTGGATAGCGGGGGTGACAGACCGATATACCGTCGCGCACTTCGTCATACGCCGCGCGCGCGTATTGTGCATAGCGTCCGAATCGTGGATGGCGCCAGGGAAACCATGGCACCGGCGCCACCACCCTGAGCGCGACACGGTCACTGGCAGCAAGCTGTCGCAACCGCTGCTCGACGAAGATCCCGTGCCGTGGCTGAGCGTCATTCGGATACAGGCTGGTGAACGTGAGGATCCTGTGCTGCACGCGGCCCGCCGCCGTGGCGGAATCCGCCGGCGAACACGTCTGGTCGGGTCTGCTGGCGATCTCAGGCACCCAACACCTGCCGCTGGAAGGATTCGAACATCGCCCCTGCTCCGGCCCCGCAGGTCACTGACCGGCGTGCCATGCGCCCGGCGGGACCGACAACCGAGGGCTGTCAGCGCCGCTACGGCCGACGCGCGGGGTCGACCTACCGGTGGTCGTACCCGATCAAGCCGCGCCGAACGGTAATGGTGACGTCCAGTTCGGCGGCCGCGGGACAGGCCAGCGCAGCAAGGACGGCGCGATACGGCTCCACCGACGCGGCCGGTTCCGGCGGCAGGTTCCCGCTGAACGGCACGCGCGCCGGCTGTTCGCGAAGGCGGGCGAGTTCCTCCACCCACGGACCGGTGGTCATCCCGGTTTCCGCGATGTGCCGCTCAATCGCGCGGGCCATCCCCGGGTACACCCGATCCTCGAAGATCGCCTGTCGCGTGGGTTCCTCGAGCACCGTCGTAGGTGGCTGCCCAAGGACGGCGAAGTAGCAGACGATGTAGAGCCAGCTGTATTCGGCAAGCCCCATGCGGTGTTCGAGCAGCGCCTTGTTGCGATCCA
>Ga0153916_10002997_pt1 | contig 12435 bp, 11 predicted proteins | sample Opewatmetagenome_FD_109642 | JGI IMG/M metagenome (GOLD analysis project Ga0153916, IMG submission 109642) | Freshwater wetland microbial communities from Ohio, USA - Open water 3 Core 3 Depth 4 metaG | ecosystem: Environmental > Aquatic > Freshwater > Wetlands | place: USA: Ohio, Lake Erie...
AACGCCGCCAGCGCCAGCAGCGCGCCCGTCAGAAACAGCGCGATTGAAACCCGACGCCAGCGTGGTGCCCGTGCCGCCGACAAGATCCAGCCGCCCCACACCACGAAGACCAGCGCAATCGCCACCGGCGCGAGCCAGGGACCGAGCCACGGCCACGGAATCAGAAACAGCACGTCCCATTCAGCGAGCGTCAACGGCCAGCCGATAAACAGCTTGAGCCACGCGTAGTAGAAGATGTCCCACAGGCCGAAGACGTAGACCAGGGCCGCGAACCGGCGCGCAAGGCCTTTCTCCGCCAGCCACGCCACGCCCAGGATCATGACGGCCGTGGCCAGCTCGCGCGTGAGTTCGATGGCGAGATGCGTGTTCGACAGCAGCCGCAGCGGAAAGATCGTCAGCGGATTATCGGGATAGTAAAGTGCGCGCAGGTAGACGACGAGCGCCGCCTCGACGCAGGCCATGGCAAAGGCGTAGAGCGCGAGCCAGAAAAGTGGGTGATACGGGATCGCCTTCGGCATTGGATGTGTCATGACGCGCGCTTCACAGCCGAATCGGCAGACGCCGCACGGGTTGGTCGGTCGCGGCGAACACGGCATTTGCGACCGCGGGCGCGATCACCGGTACACCCGGTTCACCCACGCCACCCGGCGACTCGCGCGATTCCATGATGTGCACCTCGACCGCCGGCATTTCCGCGAACGTGAGGATCGGGTAGTCCTCAAAGGTTGCCTGGCTGACACGGCCGTTGTCGATGCGCACTTCCTCCTTGAGCGCCGCTGACAGGCCAAAGCCGATCGCACCCTCGATCTGTGCCCGCACGGCGTCGGGGTTGACCGCGATGCCGCAATCGATCGCCGCCCAGACCCGTGGCACCGTGATCGTTTTGCCCTTGATCGCGACCTCGGCCACCATCGCGACCCAGCTGCCGAATGAGCGATACGCGGCGATGCCGAGCGCGCCGCCCGCGGCCAGCCGCCGGCCCCAGCCGGCCATGTGCGCCGCCTGTTCGAGCACCGCGCGATGGCGCGGCGCCTCCGTTAATAAGGCGCGCCGGTATTCGAACGGGTCGCGCGCGGCGGCGCGCGCGAGCTCGTCGATGAAGCACTCGATGGCAAAGGCGTTCTGCGAGGCGCCGACCGAGCGCCAGGCTCCGGTGGGCAGCGCAGATTCGACCGCGACATGTTCCTCGCGCAGGTGCGCGACCGCGTAATCGAAATGTATGCCCTCGAGCGCCAGCGCGGGGCCGGCGAAGCGCATGAACCACGCGACCGGCTGGCCGTCGTCGTCGAGCGCGGCCTTGAGCAGCGCCGCGTTCGCCGGCCGGTAGTGGTCGTGCTGCAGATCATCAGCGCGTGTCCAGACCACCTGCACCGGCCGGCCGAGCCGGTGCGCGAGCTCGACGGCCTCGGCGATGAAATCGGTTTCGAGCCGTCGCCCGAAGCCGCCGCCCAGGAACTGGGTGTGCACGCGCACCCGTTTCTTCGGCAGGCCGGTGATCTCGGCCGCGATCTTCTGTGTGCCTTCCTGGTTCTGGGTGCCGGCCCAGATGTCGCAGCCGTCGGCCGTGACCTCGGCCACGCAGTTCATGGGCTCGAGCGTGGCGTGCGCGAGATAGGGGGTGGCGTACTCAGCCTCGAGCACGCGTGTCGCAGACCTGAGAATGCTCTTCGTTTGGCGGTGGTTCTGTACCACCTCGCCATCGGTGCGCACGGCTGCGCTGAGTCGTGCGTGGAGGGTTGCGTTGTTGAGGTTCGCGTTGGCTCCGGGAGCCCACTCAACTTGTAGCCGCTCGCGCCCTCGCAGCGCACTTGTGAAGCTTTCCGCCGCTACCGCCACGCCGCTCGCGATCGGCACCACCTCACACACGCCCGCGACGGCGAGCGCCTCCTTGGCATCGAAGCGTTTCATGTGCCCGCCGAATACCGGGCAACGCACCACCGTGGCGACGAGCATGCCGGGTCGTGCGACATCAATGCCGTACACCGTGCGTCCGGCGACCATGTCTGGTATGTCCAGGCGCGGGGTGGCGTAGCCGATGAGGCGGAACTCCGGCGGGGACTTGAGCCGGAGCCGCTGCGGCGGCTTGAGCGTGGCCGCGCTGGCGGCGAGCTCGGCATAGGCGAGGCGCGCGCCGCTATTCGTGTGCACGACGTGGCCGCGCTCGGCACGACATGCGCCGGGCCGCGCGTTCCAGCGCTTCGCCGCGGCCGCGATCAGGCGTGTGCGTACTGCGGCGGCGGCATGGCGCAACGGTTCCCACTCGCCGCGGATGCTGCTCGAGCCGCCGGTGAATTGTTCGCCCCACATGGGGTTGCGATAGCACGGAGCGGCCGGCGCGAACTCGGTGCGGATCTGCGCGAGCTCGACCTCCAGCTCCTCGGCCGCAAGCTGGCACAGGCCGGTGAGCGCACCCTGACCCATCTCGGAATGACTGATGATGAGAGTGACGCTGTTATCCGGCGCGATGCGGATGAAGTCGTTGAGCGCGGTTTCGTTGACCGATTCCCGGCGCCGGTGCGACCCGGCCGGTGGCGCTGGCGTCACTGGTTCCGTGCCGAGGGCATGGAGGGCCCGGCGAATGCGCGGGTAGGTCGCGCAGCGACACAGCACACCGCCCAGCGCGGCGTCGATGTCGGCATCGGCCAGATTCGATTGCGTGCTATTGAGAAGTGCCGCGGCCGCGAGCAGCTGTCCGCCCTGGCAGTAGCCACACTGCGGTACCTGCGCGGTGATCCAGGCCTGCACCAGCGCCGGATGTCGCTGCGCCAGTCCTTCGATAGTGAGCACATCGCGTCCCGCCGCCTTGCGCAGCGGCACCATGCAGGCGTGGTGCGGTTCGTCGTCGAGCAGCACAGTGCAGATGCCGCACACGCCAACGCCGCAGCCGTACTTGGTGCCCTTGAGGTTCAGCTCGTCGCGCAACACCCAGAGCAGCGGCTTTTCCGGATCGGCCGAAACCGAATGCGACTCTCCGTTGATGCGCAGCGAAATCATGGCGTTCCTTTTTACACCGGCGGTTCAAGGCTGGCGCGGGTGGCGCATACCCGAGTGCGCCCCTTGGCCGGGAAAACCCCTACCTAAGCTAGCGGCTATGCCGCGCCGGGTTTTTGACCGGGATCAATGTTGCGCGCACCATACTGGCGAACCATAAGCCCAATATGGTAGCCGCGCCAGGAAGAGGGATATGCCTATGGACGAACAACCGACTGTGGGAACTTGGTACGAGACGGACGAAGGCGATGTCTTTGCCGTACTCGCCGTGGACACGAAGAACGGCGTCGTCGATGTGCGATATCTCAACGGCAAACTGGATCAGTTCGACCGCGAGTCCTGGCAAGAGGCGGAGATGACGGAAGTGGAGACACCTGAGGAGTGGCGCGGCTCAATGGATGAATTCCTGGCCGGTCGCCGCCGGAAATAGCAGTGCCCACCGCCCGCGGTGGTGGAACATTTACCCGTGCGATAGCGCTTATCGTCGAAGCTCGCGACCCATGAGCCACAGCTGAAATTTTCCGGGCAGTGCGGTTTCCGGTATCATGGACACCACCGACATTCGACGTAAAATCATATGAACGCGTCGCACATGCGAAAGAATGTTTTCCTGCTGTCCCTGTGCCAGGCGCTGATGAATTCAGGCAACGCGCTGCTCGCCGCCACCTCCGCCCTCGTGGGGCAGCATCTGGCCAGCGATAAGTCGCTGGCGACGCTGCCGCTGGCGTTGCAGTTTCTCGCGACCATGCTGACCAGCATCCCGGCCTCGATGCTGATGAAGCACATCGGCCGCCAGGCCGGTTTCATTGTCGGGACGTTATTGGGACTTGCCGGCGCGGGGTTGGCGGCTTGGGCCATTGTCCATCAGGATTTCATCTACTTCTGCGTCGGTGCCGCGCTCTTCGGGGGCTTTAACGGCTTCGGCACCTACTATCGCTTCGCTGCCGCCGATGTCGCCACCGATGATTACCGCAGCAGGGCCATTTCCTATGTGATGGCGGGCGGTGTCATCGCGGCATTCGTTGGCCCTAATCTCGCCAGTTGGACCAGCGGGTGGTTGAGCAATGCCGAGTTCGCCGGAAGTTACCTTGCCCTGGTTGGGATATACGCCGCATCGCTACTGGTGTTGTTGTTTCTGGATATCCCGCGGCCAAGCGCGCATGAAAGTCACGACCGTGGACGGCCGTTGCGCGAGATCGCCTTGCAGGATGTCTTTATCGTGGCGGCACTCGGCGGCATGCTGAGTTACGGTGTCATGGTGCTGGTGATGACGGCCACGCCGCTGGCGATGCATGAGCATGCCTATCTGTTCCACGATACGGCCTTTGTCATTCAGTGGCATATCTTTGGCATGTTCGCCCCGTCTTTTTTTACCGGCCACCTCATCCGTCGTTTTGGCGTGCTCAACATCATGCTCGCCGGCGCGGTGTTGAATATAGCCTGTGTCGCTGTCAATCTTTCCGGAACCGGCATCGGGCACTTTTGGGCGGCACTGCTCTTGCTCGGCGTGGGCTGGAATTTTCTCTTTGTCGGAGCAACGACGCTGCTGACCGAGAGCTACCGTGTGGAGGAGAAGGCCAAGGCCCAGGCGCTCAACGACTTTCTGATGTTTACCTGCGTAACCGCCGCGAGCTTGTCGGCGGGGGCGCTTCAGTATTATGTTGGGTGGCGGGCGGTGAATGTCGGTGTGATTCCGCTGATTGTAGTCATTATTGGCTCGCTGCTGTGGCTTAAAATGCGGCGCCGTGCGGCGTCCGCCGCGCGGCTGGGGGATGCGTTAAATTAAGGCGAGGCTGCGCGGGCAGAAATGCCTGCCATCTAATCCGCCCGGCGCCTGGTCTTTATAAGTTAGTGAAATTAATTTTTCCAGGCCGGGAATAAAAAGCGCCTCGTGGTGTTAACCCTGGTGTCATCCAAGATTTATTGCAGGATCTTGTGAAATTGGCCGGTTGCGCCCTGCGCGGCGGCCACCCTGGTTAACCCAATATCCAAAATACGAGGAGCTTTTCATGCAGACCAATCACGTGGCGCTTGCCAGCCTGTTGTTCCTGTCCGTCACCGGGGTTGCCTTCGCCGGGCCCGTCGACGATGCGCGCAGCCATTTCAAGGCGATCGCCGCGGGCGAGGTGGAGAACATCATGCACGGCTATGCCGACGACGCACATTTTGAGTGGATAGGCGGTCCGCTGAATGGCCTCTACGTCGGTACCGACAAGATCAAGGGGGTGTGGGCAAAATTTGCCAAGGCCAATGCGCCGCTGGAAGCTGCCGTGAGCAAGGTGGAGGAAAGCGTCAATCCCGCCGGTTCCACGGTGACCGCCAACGTTGAGTTCAAGGGCAAAAACACCATTAAGGTGCGTTACGTCCTGACCTACCGCGACGGCAAGCTGGTCAATGAAATCTGGCAGATCGACCCGAAGCTGGCGAGCAATTATTAAGGCATAGCGTTGCCGGAATGGCAGTGGGGCAGGGATGCCCCATGTCTTCTTTACTATTGATTGCGTGCCACTCGTTGATGCCTGTGCCAGAATTGTTGTCAACACCGTGAGTGAATCGGATGATCGCGTGGTGGATGTTGTGGATGACTTCAAAGAGTTGATCGTCGAGCACATCCCCAGGCTGCGCCGTTATGCGCGCGCTCTGGCGGGGAGCCGCGCGCCTGCCGACGACCTGGTACAGGATACGCTGGAGCGCTCCTGGGCGCGTCAGCATCTGTGGCGTCGCGGCAGTGATTTGCGCGCCTGGCTCTTTACGATCATGCACAATATTTATGTCAACCAGCGGCGGCAGTATCAGCCTGCGGCCCTGTTGGACGACGATGCCGTGGAGGCAACCGCTAACGCTCGCCCTGAAAGCGCGATGGAGATGCGCGACCTGGCGAAGGCCCTGGCACAACTTGCTCCGGAGTACCGCGAAGTGGTGCTTCTCGTTGGCCTCGAACAAATGCGTTATGAGGACGTGGCGGAAATCCTGAACGTGCCGCTGGGTACGGTCATGTCACGCCTGTCACGCGGGCGTGAGCGTTTGCGCGCGCTCATGTCCGGAGAGGCCAAACCGGTGTTGCGGAGAGTGAAATGAACGGCACCCGTCCTATTGAGGAAAACGATCTGCAGGCGTACGCGGACAATCAGCTCGATCCCGCGCGCCGTGCCGAGATCGCGACTTATCTCGCCGCTCATCCGGAGGACGCCAAGCGTGTGCAGGCCTATCAACGTCAGAATGAACTGCTCAGTGCCATGTTCGACCCCGTGCTGGAAGAGCCGGTACCTGCGCCACTGCGTCGGCCGGAATTCCTGCGCTGGGTGCGTGGTTTGCGCTACGGCGCCATGGCCGCCTCGCTCGCTCTGGCGGTGATGCTTGGCTGGTACATTCGGGGTACACAACAGGAAGAGGTTGTCTACACGACGCTGGCGCGACAGGCGGCAGTGGCCCATGTGGTGTACGTGCCGGAAGTCCTGCACCCGGTGGAGGTGCGTGCCGAACAGGAGGAGCATCTCACCAAGTGGCTTTCCAAGCGCCTTGGCATACCGGTGCATGCGCCGCACCTGGGCGCCGTCGGATATGAGTTGGTCGGTGGGCGATTGTTGCCGGGAGGAGAAAAGCCGGCAGCCCAGTTCATGTACCAGGATGCGCGCGGCCAGCGGCTGACGCTGTATATCAGCGCCGATAGCAAGGACGGCAAGGAGACCGCGTTCCGTTACGCTCGCGAAGGGAATGTCAGCGTGTTTTACTGGATTGATGGGTCGTATGGGTACGCCCTGTCGGGAGAGATGGATCGTGAACGCCTGCTTACCGTAGCGGAAGCGGTGTATCACGAGCTGAATCGCTGAGACCGTTCCCGGTCGTGAACCCAACCGCGGCGGCTCGAGAATATAGCGAGCAGCCAGTATAACTACTATATATAGTCATACTATGGATTTTCCGGTAACCGACTCCTGATGGCTACCGCCCGCGCCTCGCCGGGCGCGATGTTGCTGCGACTCTGGCAGCGGCTCTCTTTCTGGCCCGGCGGGCGCTGGATTTTCAGCCGCGTACTCGGCTGGTTTGTTCCCTACACCGGCAGTATTTGCCCCAGTATCCGTGAGCTGCGACCGGGTTACGCGCGTGTGGAACTGTGTGACCGACGGAGGGTACGCAACCATCTCAACTGCATTCACGCCATCGCGCTCGCCAATCTGGGCGAGGTGACCAGTGGCCTGGCGGTGCTGACGGGACTGCCGCCCACCACCCGTGGCATCGTGGTGCGACTGACCACCGAATACATGAAGAAGGCGCGCGGGCGACTGGTGGCGGAAACGAACTGCGTGGTGCCGGAGGTGCGTGGCGAAGACCAGGAGTTTGTGGTGTATGCCGATATCCGCGATCGTGAAGGCGATGTCGTGGCGCGCACTACCGTCTGCTGGCGATTGGGGCCGGCGTGAGCAAGTCCGGGAGCGGGTTGCTCGATACTGTGTTTGCGCGCCAGGCGGGTATCGAGGTGCCGATTATCTGCGGGGCGATGTATCCCTGCACCAATCCGGAGCTGGTCGCCGCCGTGTCCGAGGCCGGCGGCATTGGCATTATCCAGCCGATCTCGCTTACCTATGTTTACCGGCATGATTTCCGCGAGGGTCTGCGGCGCATCCGCGCACTTACCACGAAACCCGTGGGCATGAATGTGCTCATTGAAAAATCATCCAGACCCTATCAGGAGAAAATGGCGCGCTGGCTGGATATCGCGCTCGAAGAGGGCGTGCGTTTCATTATCACCTCGCTTGGTAAACCCGATTGGGTGGTGCAGCGCGTGCACGCCGCGGGCGGGTTGGTGTACCACGACGTGACCGAGCGCAAGTGGGCCGAGAAGGGCATCGACTGTGGCGTGGATGGACTCATCGCCGTCAATAACCGCGCCGGTGGTCACGCGGGGACGTTGGGCGCGCGTGAACTCTATGAGCAGCTTGCCGGCTACGGGCTGCCGCTGATCTGTGCCGGCGGTATCGGCAGCGAGCGGGACTTTGTCGAGGCTCTGCGCATGGGCTATGCCGGTGTGCAGATGGGGACGCGCTTCATCGCCACCACCGAGTGCGGCGCGAGCGAGACCTACAAACGCGCGATCGTCGCGGCGCAGGAGCAGGACGTGGTGCTGAGTGAACGCATTACCGGCGTGCCGGTTTCAGTGATCGCCACGCCGTATGTACAGCGCATGGGCCTCAAGGCCGGTTTACTGGCGCGCTGGATGTTGCGTGGCCGGAAAACCAAACACCTGATGCGCACGCTGTACGCACTTCGTTCTCTGTGGCAACTGAAGCGTGCATCGTTGGATACGACGGGAGAGAAAGACTACTGGCAGGTGGGCAAGAGCGTTGCCGGGATTCACGGCATCGAGCCGGCCGGTGTAATTGTGCGGCGTTTCGCCGCCCATGCAACGAAATAAACGAGGCACAGCAAACCGCGAGCGAATCTAACTGGTTGTTACGAGAGTCGCAGATACTGCTGCAACGCGCTGTAGGCGCCGGTATCGAGTTCGCTGAATTTGATGGCCGTGCCGGTTTTGGTGACGCGCGCCACCTGCGCCGGCAGACGATAGGATGTTTTTTCCTGGGCTACCGGCAAGGAGATGGTCATTTCCACCGGCACGTCACGGGTCAGCGCACTCCAGCCGACGTCAAGCATGGCGCCTTTGAGGCTGATGTCATGAATTTTGCACAGGCGATGACCCATCCCGTGAATGATCATCACTTCCTGGTCTACCGGTATGCGTGTGCTGGTACGGCGCTCGAAGTAGCTCATCGTCTCCCCCTCCCTGACGCACTACCAGTATACCCATGCCTGCCTCGCTATTTGAATAGCGCAGCGCGTTCTCCAGAAAATCACGCCAGCGGATGGAAATGGTTACTGGCTATTCGGGAATAGTATTTTTTCTTCTGCGTTATTTGCCTGTTTTCTCCAGGCTACCGCTAACAGCCTTATATACTTGACTACTTCAGTCGGCTATTATCTAATACGTACGGATTGCACGGAGTAATGGGTGTCACCAGGAGCGGGTATTACAGCCCTGACTTTTCTGCGTGGCATGTGTTCAAACAGTGAGTGAGGTTGCTTATGGGAATTCCAGAACGTGATGGCGATGGTTATCTGATCAACCGGGATGCATGGTCGCCGGAAATCGGCCGGGCCATGGCCGAGGCGGATGGTCTTGCGATAGATGAGGTGAAATGGAATCACATCATCAAGGCCCGCGAATATTACGACCAATTTGGCGTGGTACCGCCGATTCGTAAATTCGCCAAGTTTGTCGAAGAAGACCAGAAAGAATTGTTCAAGCTGTGGATGACGGGACCGATGAAGCCGATCACCAAGTACGGTGGGTTGCCGAAGCCGACAGGCTGCGTCTAGATGTAGTCACATTTGCAGGAAAAACGGGGCCAGATATTCTCTGGCCCCGTTTTTTTGCTTTTGCAGCACACAAAAAAACAGCCCGGCTTGCGCCGGGCTGTTTGTTACTGACTGCCAGTGTAAGAAATTACAGAGTTGGGCAGGTTGCGGCAGACGCTCCCTTGAGCGGCTGGATCTGCTTGAAGCTGTAAGGGTTGATGGTGGGCAAACGCTTCACCGTCAGGCGATGGATCGGCAAATTGTCGGCCGTCACCATGCTACCCAGGTTCTCACGCAGGTACTTGACCACAGCCTCGCTCATGTCCATCACGTCCAGACTGTTGGGCAGCGCAGCGGGCGCACCCGGGCCGGCGACCTGGACGATGCTGCCATCCGTCTTCACGACCTGGATTGTGCGGCCACGGCACGGGGGACAGTTGTTGATGGTGGTCTTGTCGTCCGCATACCAATAGCCGGTGACCGTGTAGCCATCGTGGGGCGTGTTGCTGCCATCCCCAGACAAGCATTTCTGGAAGTTCGGGTTGGCTACGCCGTTGATGGTGGCGCGATTGTCATAAATGTCGAGTTCGTCGACCGCAACGCCGTTGACCTTGATGTTGGTGCCGCGGGCGGTGTTCCAGGGCCGGTAGCGATCGGCAAAGGTCAGGGGCGACGGATTCACCGGCGTGGTGCCCATGAAGCCGCTGCAACCGTCCACGTCGTAGGTCAGGCCGCTGTAGCCGAACATCCAGCCGCCGGTCCACTGGTTGGGGTCGGGATGGAAGGTGCCACCGATCGAATTCTCGATCGCGAACTTCAGGTCAGCGCCGCAGGCCTTGTCAGTACGGCCCAGCTTGGCGGCGATGGGGATGTAATGGTAGATGTCCTCCATGGTGATGGCCCCGCCCGGCGGCACGTGGGTGCCATAGCGGAAGCCGCGGAGGGACGCCGACTGGGCCTGGCCAATGGCGGCCATGGCGTCGGCGATCAGGTCGTGCGAAGTGCCTTCGACCACACCGGGCATGTCCTCATCCACGAAGTTGGAGCGGTGCAGGCCCACCTGGGTATAGGCGATCACTTCGTCCACCGGGCGCATCAGCATGGTGGTGTTGCCCCCAACCGTCACCGTCTGGCCGGGAACGAAAGTGCCGGTCACGAAGGGTGCGCGCGCCTTGGCGACCGCGGCAGCGATGGCCTTGTCTTCCTTGATGTCGTTGGTAATGACGCGCTGCTTGAATTCCCACTCGGTGATCTTGCCGTTCACCACTTCGAGCTCCATCTTGCCGACCACGGTGCCGTCCTGGCCCTCTTCGACGATGAGGGTCTGGTGACCGTCGGGGTTCACCGCAACGATGGGGGCGACGGTGCGCTCGTGCATGTCGGAGTTGAGGATCACATCCGGTCCGGGGGCGAGGGTCTCGGCGATCTGGATGTCGCGGGACATTTCCATTTCGGACATCATGACCACCACATCGACGCCCTCGACGTTACGCAGTCTGTCGACGAAGCAGGGCACTTCAGTCTTGCCGTTGGAGAACATATAGTTCTGGGTCACGGTGGTGCCGACAGCGGCAATGGCGCGCGCGGTGGTGAAGCCGAGAATGCCGACCTTCACGTTGCCGACCTGTTTGATCATGTAGGTCGGCAGCACGCGCTTGAGGGGACGGACCGTGCCCGTCGCTGGATCGGTAGCCGTAGCGCCGCACACGGCAGCGTCGTCAAACTGGTTGGTGTAATACAGGTTGGAAGCCAGCGCATTCCAGTTTGCCAGGGGCGGGGTGGTCGCGGTGCCCTTGAAGGTTTCCTCGAAACGGGCGGGTCCGTAGAGGAAGTCCCAGTTGCCGGGGGCGTGGGCCACAAAACCGAAGTTATTGAGCACGTCGATCATGGCCTGGCCGCGGGAAAACAGCGCCTCTCCCGATCCCTGCACCGTATCGCCGGTGTTGAGGAGCAGGGAATAGTCGGTGCATTTCTTGACATCATTGACCGTGGCGCACTGGGTCGCGTCTTTGCGCATCTGCTTGATGACCGTGTACATGCGCGCCACGCCACCTTCCATGCTGCTGCCTGTCGCATCGCTGCGCAGATTCGGCCGTGGCAGCAAGTGTCCGTGAATGTCGCCGGTCTGGATCAAAGTAACTTTACCGTCGCCGGCCTGGGCCAAGGGTATGGCGCCTGCCACGGCGAGACTCAGCAGCGTCGTGGCTGCCGTGATGTGTCGAAATTTCATAAGAAATACTCCTCCAGTCTTGTTGGTGAAGAATCATTTGTGCCGCATCGCGACGTGTTGCACGTTCTCCAAGGAGCAATAAACAGCGGAAACGGGTTTCCGCGTCACGACTCAGTTAAGGACGCTGGGGAGGAGTTTCTATTCCACAAAAGATATGAATTCAGCCTATGGAAGATGTGAATCCCGCAGGCGGGGTACAAGGGAGTTGAGGGGCGAGGGAATAATTACGCCAGTCCGGACGTCGCCCTGATTTTCAGGACTGCGGAACTAGAACCTTTTCCACCACAGCGACAGTTCCGGGATGTAGGTCACTAGTACCAGCCAGACCAGCATGATAAGCAAGAAAGGGATTGCGGCAACAAATAAACTCAGCATCGGCTCCTTGAAGCGCTGACTGGCCAGGAACAGATTGATGCCCACGGGCGGCGTGAGATAGCCGATTTCGAGGTTGGCCATGAACACGATGCCGAGGTGGACCGGGTCGATGCCAAAGTGAAGCGCCAGCGGCAGGATGAGCGGTACCACGACCAGGATGGCGGAAAAAATATCCATCATGCAGCCGACACCCAGCAGGAAAACATTCAGCAGCAGCAGAAACTGCGTCTGGGTTTTTACGTCCTGTTCCAGCAGCGGCAGGATCAGCATCGGCACCTGTGCATCGATCAGGAGATTGGTCAGGCCCAAGGCGATGCCGAGAATGATCAGCAGGCTCCCCACCAGCACACAGGTCTCCCTGAAGACCTCGTATAACTTGGGAAATGAATCGATATCGCGGTGGATAATGGTTTCTAGCAGCAGCGCATAGGCAGCGGAGCAGGTCGCGGCTTCGTCGCGGTGACATAGCCGCCGAAGATACCAAC
>Ga0153916_10002998_pt1 | contig 12431 bp, 8 predicted proteins | sample Opewatmetagenome_FD_109642 | JGI IMG/M metagenome (GOLD analysis project Ga0153916, IMG submission 109642) | Freshwater wetland microbial communities from Ohio, USA - Open water 3 Core 3 Depth 4 metaG | ecosystem: Environmental > Aquatic > Freshwater > Wetlands | place: USA: Ohio, Lake Erie, Old...
CCTCACCCTCGATCGTGAAGATGTGGGCGGGGACGAGCTTGAGTGTCGTGAACATGAAGGTGAAATACCACTCCGGCTTGATCCCGAGCGGAGTCGAGGCGAAGGGATCGGCTTTCGGACCGGCCTCCCAGGGCAGGAAGACGCAGACTGCTCCGACGACGGCCAGGATGATCAGCCAGCCGAGAGAATCTTTGAGGATGAAGTCGGGGAAAAAGGAGATCTCCTTTGTCTTGCCGATTCCGATTGGCTTGCTCATCCCCAGGCTCTGAACGAGGATGATATGAATGCCCATGATCAAAAGGGCGAAGGCCGGGAGAACGGCCACATGGAGCCAGAAGAACCGGGTCAGGGTGGCGCCCGAGACCTCCGGGCCGCCCAGGATGAATGTCTTGAGCGCCTTTCCGACAATGGGGATGACTCCGGCGATATCCGTGCCCACCCGGGTGGCGAAAAAGGAGAGCTCGTTCCAGGGCAGCAGGTAGCCGCTGAACCCGAAGGCCAGGAAGAGGACGAGGAGGAGGAACCCGGTTATCCAGGTCAGTTCCCGGGGCGGCCGATAGGCCTTGAGGAAAAAAGTGCTGAACATGTGGATGAAGATGACCCCGACCAGGATGTTGGCCGTCCAGCTGTGGACCGACCGGATGAGCCAGCCGAACCTGACCTGGCTCATGATGAACTGGATGCTTTCGTGGGCGGCGTCCACGGACGGCGTGTAGTAGAGAAGGAGGAGCACGCCGGTCAGGACCTGGATGACGAAAAGAAACAGGCAGATGCCTCCGAAAAAATACCAGAAGGAACGCTTGTGCTCGGGAACCTTCTTCTTATTGGCGAAATTACGGATCGCCGAGAGCTCGAACCGGGGCTCGAGATAGGCTTCCACTTTGTGCTTCCAGGCGCTCACTTCAGCCCTTCCTCGAGACATAGACATCGCTGCCCGAGACCTCGACATCGTAGGCTTCGAGCGGCTTGGGAGGCGGCCCGGAGATAACGTTTCCAGCGAGGTCGAAACGGCCGTTGTGGCAGGGACAGTACAGGGTCCCTGTGTCATCCTCGTACGTGACAGTGCAGGTGAGGTGGGTGCAAACGGCGGAGAAAGCCCGGAGCTGGCCGTCGGCCGTGTTGACTAGGACCGCTGCCGTCGACCCGAACCTGAAAAACTTGGCCGAGTTGGGCGCCAGCTCGCCGGCCTTGGCGGCCAGGATCCTCTTGACGACGGCTTCGGCCTGGCGGGGCGGAATCAGATAGCGGATAACGGGATAGAGAAACGAGATGACGGTCCCGAGGAGCGATCCCCCAAGGAAAAGGTTGATAAAGCCCCGTCTGTTCATGCGCGCTCTATCAGGCGATAGATTTTATCTCTTCAGTCAGCTTTGTCAATACGTCCTGGATAAACTGGGAATTGTGGACTCCGGAGCTCCCGTCCTGGTCGAGCTTGCGCACGGAGTTCTCAATCTCGGCCAGCCGGGCTTTGCCTTCCTCGCTCAGGCTGAGTCTTTTCTTTTCGGCGAGAGCCGCCTCCAGGCCGGCCCGGAGCTCCCGGTAAGCCGCCTGCCATTTCTCGAACATTTTTTTATAGCCCTCCTCGTGGCAGTTGGCGCAGGTGCCGGCGTCCGAGCGGCTGATGCGGCCGTCTTTGCGCTCGTGGCAGCCTTCGCAGTCCGCTCCGGCCTCGGCCATCAGGTCCTTGGGCACGGTCCACCCATCGAGCGCTCCTCCGGCGTAAAGAGCTTGTTGGAAAACATGGCAGCTCCCGCACTCCTTCCGGGCGTCTTCGTGATGGCAGGCCGCGCAGCTCTTCTTGGAAGCGGTGAGCTCGCCGTGGTGCCGGGAGTTGGAATGGCAAAGGCCGCACTCCATCTTTTTCCCGACGACATGAGATTTGTGGGGAAAGGACAAGCCGAATATTTCGACGTTGATCTCTTCGATCCCGGCGTGGCATTGCGAGCATTCGCCGGGTGCGGCGGCCGTTTCGACCAGAAGCTTTTGCGGGCGATAGGAAGATCCGGCCGTTTCGAGAGCTTCCTCAATGCGCTGGAAAGCCGCTAGCAGCAGGTCTTGAGAGTAGGTGATATTGTGGACGGCCTTGCCCTTGTCCACGATGTCGATGTTGAAGGCGGCCTCCTGGAGGAGCTCGCGGGCTTTGGGTTTTTCGGCGTTCCGGGATGCGGCGACCTCGCTTTCCGTCCTGGCCTGGATAATTTTGATCTGCGTGAGCTTCTTTTCGGTCGAGACCTGCCAGTTTTTTAGGAGGCGGCCGAACCCGGGACCATGGCAGGATTCGCAGGCCTTCTCGCGGGAAACCAGGGTATCGCTCTTGACCAGCTTCCCTCCGGCCTCCTCGTGGAACATATGGCAGCCCTTGCAGCTTAGGCCCTTTTCCAGCATGACATTGGGCTCCGGATGGGCGACACCCTTGCCGCCCTGGCCGGTATATAGGATTTTTTGGGCCTCGTGGAAGCCGGTGTGGCAGGTCCGGCAGTCGGCAATGGTCTCGATGTCCTTGACAATCTTGTGCTGGATCTCGAGGTGACATTGGTTGCATTCGATCTTGTGCGCTGTGATATGCGTCGAGTGCATCAGGTCGGTGTCACCGTATTTCTCCAGGCGGGCCTTTTCGAAGTGGCAACGGTAACAGTTTTCCCGGGGGACGGCGCCGTCGCCGAGAATAATCTGGCTGTGGCACTTGTCGCAGCCGAAGTTGTTTTCAAAAACGGCCATATGGTTGAAACGCGCCTTATCTGAGTTCAGGTCTTCCCGGAGGTGGCAGTGGGAGCAGCTGGCGATCTGGGGGTAGTGCTTGCTGGCCTTGAAGTGGCAAATGAAGCAGCTGCTTTCTGTCACCGTGATGTGATCTCCCTGGACGATCTGGGAATGGCAGCTCGTGCAACGCAGCTGCTTGCCTCGGCGAAGGTCCGTCAAATGGACCTTGTGGTCAAAGACGACTTTCTTGAACGCGACCCGTCCTTCGAGGAGTCTTTTGTCATGGCACCCCGGCCGGAGACAGCTTTCGTCTGGGATCTCGGCCCAGGGCTTGGACTTGACATAGAGTTTTGTCCAGTAGCGGAGGACCTGGTTGAGGCCTTCGAGCTTGACTCGCAAAAAGGACCGGACCCCGGGCGGATAATGGCACTTGCTGCATTCGATTCCGGAATGGGCGGATTCCTCCCAGCTCTTGTAGAAAGGCTTCATGTAATGGCAGACGGAACAGAACTTATGTTGGGAGGTGTATTCGGCCGTGCCGGCGAAAAGAAGGAGTATGAAGATAAGTATCCCGAGGGCGATGAACAGTCTTTTCTTCCGGGACTTCTTCTTCGGCTTTACTTCTTCCGGGTTAGGGCTGGCTGATTTCCCTTCGTCAGCAGTCATATCTGCGCTCCTCAGGTCGACTTAACGCTGTTTCCAGGCTCAAGCGTACGAATGCAGGCCGGCCAGGAGATAGTTGACGCCGAAGTAGGTGAACAGAGCGGCCAGAAAGCCGAAGATGGCGATGGCCGCCGAGCGCCGTCCCTTCCACCCCATGACGATCCGGGTATGAAGGTAAAGGGCAAAGGCAAACCAGGTGATCAGGCTCCAGACCTCCTTCGGGTCCCAGCTCCAGTAGGTGCCCCAGGCCTTATAAGCCCAGACCATGCCGAAGACGAGCCCGCCCAGGGTGAATAGGGGGAAACCCACGGAGATCGCCCGGTAGCTTATGGAATCCAGCCGTTCGGCCGTGAGGCCCGTTTTCGGGGCCTGCCCCTTCTTCTCCCGGGCTTCGGCCCGGAGGTACATGAGGCTGGTGATGAAGGCGATAGCGAAGAAGGCCTCGCCCAGCAGGGTGACCGAGACATGGAGCCAGAGCCAGTAGCTCTGGAGGGCCGGCACGAGCGGCGTGGCATTCTTGGGCATAAGGGGGGAAGAGGCCAAGGCCATCAAGGCGACGACGATGAGCAACAGATAGGCGCCCGGTTTCCGGACCTTATATTTCCACTCGATGACGAGGTAGGCGAAGACGGTCGCCCAGGCCAGGAAGGAGAGGGACTCGTACATGTTGGTGAAGGGCGCATGGCCGCTCTCGACAGTCCGCAGGATGAGGGCCAGGGTGTGGAGGAGAAGGCCGAAGAGGGCGATGGCGGAGCCGGTCTTGGCCAGGTTCTCCCGTTTGGAATAGAGATAGGCGAGGTAGAAAAACGCCGACCCGATGTAAAGGATGAAGGCTATAGTGAAGATCGTGGATTCAGTCATTTTGTTTTCCTCAAAGCGCTCATGATGCCATCGAATTCGGATTGAAAAACCTCGCGGCTTTTGGCCGAGATCCCGCCGGCGGAGATTTCCGTTTTTCCCTGACTCTCCTCGAGGACGAGACGGATCTCCCGGGTCGGCCAGTAAAAGGCCAGGAAGAGCCCGAGCATCAGCACCGCGCAGCCGACCCAGATCAGCGAGACTCCCGGGTCTTTAGCCGTCTGGAGGACGGAATACGGCTGGGCCTTGGCGTCCTTGAGCTCCGGCTTGAACTCACCCTCTTGGGCCTGGTGCATCTGGGCGAAATCGGGGAACTTGGCGAAGATCCAGCCGGAGAAGACCTCGGCTCCGTATCGCTCTCCCTGGATGAGGACGGCCGGGTTGTTGAGCTCGAGGGAGCGGGTCGAGGGCTGGTTTTTCTCGTCCAGGACGAAGTCGGGCAGGAAGCGGGTGGCGGTCAGAACGAGATCCTCTCCTTCAACCGCGGTTGGCTGGCCGACCCGGAGCCAAATAGTCTTGAGATAGCCGGGGTCGTTTTTTTTCTTGAGCCAGACCTGGAGTTCCGGGTTTTCCCAGTCTGAGCCATAGCCGCTCTGGTAGAAGACGAAGCCCTTGTAGCTCAGCGGGTGGTTGACCTCCACGGACTTCTGGAGAACTGGCTTGTTCCCCTCAATGATTGTGAGCTCACTCTTCCAATCCTTGACGCTTCCGTCGGGGTAAAGGTCAGTGATGAACTTGTCCAGGCGGACGGAGAAGCCGGCCTCGGGGACGGGGAGGGTCTGATTCTCGGAGAGGGTGAGGCTCCCGCGCACCCCGGTCAGGCCGCTGATGATGCCTCCGGCGAGAATGATCAGGAGGCCAAGGTGAACAACGTCCGAGCCGAAAATGCCCAAGATTCTTTTCCTGGCGAGGAAGCAGTGCTTTTTCTCCGCGGTGTGCTCGCGGACGCGGTAGTGATGCCGGCCGAGCTCGGCTTTTATCGCCTGAGCGGCCCAAGCCGGCTGCTGCGCCATCTTGATCCTGTCCTTGACCTTGAGAACCTGGACGCTCGTGGGGTCAAGGTCGCACTTCGGCCGGAAGGCGCGATGGAGTTTGGGCGAAAGGCGGACGAGCGTGCAGATGATGATGTTGAGGGAGAAGAGGGCGAGGATGGCGATATACCAAACGGACTGGTACAGCCGGGTGAACTGGAGCTTCTGGAAAAGGCCGCCGATCTGGCCGTACCGGACCAGGTATTCCTGGGCTGACCGGCCCTGGGGGATGAGAGTCCCGAGGATCGAGGCCGCGATCAGGATGATCAGGAGGACGATAGCCACCTTGATCGAAGTGAAGAAATTTTTCAGGGCTCTATACATGCCTTCTTTCGCCTTTTAAAGAACGGAATAGCAGACTATTCTCAACTTCTCTATCCTTCGTGCCAGGGGTGGCGAAGAAATTGCCTCTTAGTATCCCTTGCGCATCTCGGAGGCCATCGTTTCGACTTTCTTCAGCGACCGCCGCATCTCGCTCCAGCCGTACCAGAGCGCATAATCGGGATTGGCGTGGAAGGTGCCCTGGAAGGAGCGCATCCGGTGCTCTAGGAACATGACAAAAAGCTCCTGCTCGACCTCGGTAGCCGCATCGTGGAAGGTGAGGAGGTCGGGGAACGGGTAGGCGTAGTTAGCCGGCTTTGGGATAATCCCTTCCTTGTAGAGCCCGGCGACGATGCGGATGGCCTCGGCCATCAGGTGGTCGACTTCCCGGATCATGTCGTCGCCTTTGGCGAGCTCTGCTTTGGCAAAATTAACGCTGTGGCACTGGTTGCAGGTCTTGATCGTCTTGTCCCGCTCCGCCTGCCAGGCCTCCTGGGTGAGTCGGGCCAAATCGGCGGCCTTGACGACATCGAGCCGTCCGGTGGGATTCCCGGCCGGGTCGAGCACACCCAGGCCTTGGAGGATCGTAGCCCGGTCGGCAGCCCACTGCTTGTCCTCAGGCATCGGAAGCCGCACGGCCAGAAAGCCCCAGGCGGCCCGGACCTCATGGTTCCCCTCCTGCATATGGCAGGTTTGACAGGAGGGGGCAGCAACAGTATCGGGAAGGGTCTTGTTCTGCTTGAGAAGGTAGCGGACGCCGTGCTTGGAGGCGGAATACATCTCCCACTGGGGATGGTCGAATCCCATGTGACAGGTCTGGCAGGCTTGAGGCTGTATGGCCTCGGCGACCGAGAAGATATGCCGGGTATGGCAGGCGTCGCAGGAGGCTCGGCCGAAACCGGACCCGGCCTTCTGGAGCTCGCGGGTTTCAGCCTCTGACTTGAGGCCGAGCTTGTGGCAGCCGCCGCAGCCTTTCATGCCTTCCATCATGGCGACGGGCTGGGCGTGGGCCGTGGGCATGGCCTTCATGGCGGCCCAGGCGAAAGCGTGTTTGCCCTTCTTGAACTGGGCGACCTTTTCTTCGTGACACTGGGCACATGTGTCGGGGGTGGGGATACGGGCGACGGCATAGTCGTTCGCCGCCTTGTGGTCCTCGCCGTGACAGACGCTGCAGTTGACATCGTTCTGGCTGTGTTTGCTCGACTGCCAGTCTGTGACGATGTTGGGAGTCGTCTTTTTGTGGCACTCGACGCACTGTTGGCTGAAGAGAGGAGAAACCAGGAATGCGGCCAGCAGGACTCCCAGGCTGATAACTAGGATTTTCTGCCTCACCTTCACCTCCATCTGTTGTTTTATGCCCTATTCCGGCATCCGGCGCGGTATTCTATAACATAAAAAAAAGGGAAAAAAAAGTGAGAAAAAGAAGAAAATAACTGGAAATAAATGGGGCCAGGATATCATTTTATGAATTTCACCCCAGAAGAATTCAGAATAGCCGATAATGTCCCCAAAGTACCCAAAAGGCGGCCCGGGAAGGCCGCCTGGGCAGCTCGGCGGGGACGGCTCTTATAAAAGGACCTCCCCCATTTTTTTTATCGCCAGGTGTACTTGCTGATCTTGCCGCCGAGGTGCTCGATGGAATCGACCATGAGCTGGGCCAAATAGACCGCGTTGTGGATGTAGCCGCAGGGCTCTTTCTTGCTGAACTGGAAGTTGTAGGCCGCCCGGAGGGCCGTGGCGTCGAACGCATAGCCGTTGGAGGAGTCGGCTTCCTCGGGGTCGACTACACCGTTGCCGTTCAGGTCGCTGAAAAAGTACGGATAGGCGGCTTCGTCGTAGGCGATCGGGTTGCCGACGCTGTTCCCGTAGGCCTGGAGATGGGCGTACAATGCGGCCTCCAGGCCGTCAAGCTCGGCTTCGATCGATTCGCTGGTGTCCCCATCGGCGTCGTAGTCGGGGATGTGCGCCGGCCGGATGCCCGCGAATTCGAATCGGGCAGCATCGCCGGGATGCGGCTGGGCCACGTCGTTGCCGTGGCAGGCGGCGCAGTCTTCCTTGCTCGGCGCGGCGTTGTGGAACATGTCGTCCGAATCATCCTGCTGCCGGTTGAAGCTCTTGGTGCCGAAGTGGCATTCGACGCAGTTCGTGAAAATGCCCAGATGGCTGTTATAGGGGTTGCGTCCGGCGTAAGCCTTTCCGCTGAACTCATACCCGCCCTGGACCTCGTGGCCGAAAAAGGACGCCGCCGCGGGGAAATAGTGGATATTGGTGAAACGGTAGGGCCCGGGTCCGCCGCCTGTGGAGCTGTCGACGGATTTCTTGGAGGCGCGGCCCTGGTGACAGTTCAGACAGAGGTTGGAGGCATCGCCGAGATCCTTGACCGCGCCCGAGGGGAACTTGACCGGCCCGGCAAAGCGGGTGTGCGGTGGCGAGGTGTGACACGTTGTGCAGAGGAACCCGTTGGCGTTGGGCATGGCCTTGTCGATCGCTCCGTTCTCAAGGAGATAGGGGAGGCCCTCGGCGCTGTGGCACTTGGCGCAGGTCGCCGGAACGGCGCCGTCCGCGTCCCAATCCCGGAAGGCCATCGAGGAACCGTCGAAATGTCCCTCGTCGGTCCTGCGGAGCCACCCCAACCCGATGTCCTCGCTCTGGCGGAAGCTCACACGATCTCCGGATTCGACCGGGTTCCCTTGGGCTGTCGGATCGCCCCGGCCCGGGATGTTCCGGCCCCTGTCGCTCTGATTCCGCCCCGCCGGCCGGAAACCCCGGGACGGGTTCGGCCTCTGGGCCTCGCCGGCGTTCGGGTCGCCCTCGAACGCGGAGCGAAGGTCCATAGTCGAATCATAGAGAAGCTCGATGATGTATTTTCCGCCGTGGGCGTAGGAGTTTGGGTCCTTCGTCGCCACTTGGAAATTGTAGGCGGCCCGGAGAAGGCGGGGCGAGAAGCTGGCAAAACCGTTGGCCGTGTCCGTCTCATCGGAATCGACGACGCCGTTGTCGTTTTTGTCGTTGAAGAAATAGGGATAGGTCACTCCGTCATAGGCGATGGGCTTTCCGATGACCTCCCGGGCATAGATGCGGAGGGATTCGTACAGGGCGCCCTTGAGCGCCTCGATCTCGTAGTAAATGCCCTCGGTCATGTTCCCGTCTCCGTCATAGTCCTCGAGGGAGCCGAGATAGCGGATGTTCTTCGGGTCGCTGATGCCGGAGTGGCAGGTGTTGCAGGCCTCGAGGTCGACCTTGAGCGAGTGGGGGCTGTGGCAGACCTGGCAGGCGTTGTAGCCGGGGATGTGGGCGAACCGAGCGTCATAGGTCATCCCCGCGTACTCGTATCCGCCCTTGACGACCGTCCCGAACTGGGTGGCGGCGGAGGCGTAATAATGGACGTTGACAAAGCGCAGCTTGGAGCTCGGCGTGTCATCACTATCCACGCCCGAGCCGGCGATCGTAGTGTCGACCGACTTCGTGGAAGCCCGGCCCTGATGGCACTCCATACAGAGGGCTTCCGGCCCGAGGTCTTTGACCTCCACCCCCGAGGGAAAAACGACGGCCGTATGATTGTGGACAACCCCGTTTTCGGGGTCGGCATGGCAGGCCTCGCACTCGACGGTCGTCCCGAGAGGAGCGGCCTCGTCCACGACGTTGGGAGTCGACCCGTCGGCCCCGATGTAGTCCTTGTAGCCGGGAGTGCTGTGGCACTTGGCGCAGGACGTCGGGATGGAACCGTCGGCATCCCAGTGCTTGAAGGCCTCGGCTGTCTTGTCGGCGTGGGCCGAGGTCGCCCAGAGCCGCTTGGCATGGTCGGCCCTGGACAGGATCTTGATTGGCTTGTCGGCACTCGCGCCCGCCAGGAAAGCGGAGAGGGCGAAGGCGACAACCAGAATGGAGAGTAAGGGGAATCGTTTTAACATGCTTTCTCCTTGATCGGTCTATTTCCAGCGATAGCCGAAGGAAAGCTCCAGGATGTTGGCTCTGTAATCGTTGAACCCGCCGCGCTCTTCCCGGAAGTCCACGTAGCGGTAGCCGGCTTGGGCGATGTACCCGCCGGCCAGGATGTATTCGATGAAGAGCTTGAGGGTGGTCCGGCCGACTTCATAGGAACCGGAGTTGGAATAGAGGAGGGCATAGCCTCCGAGCTTCAGGGCCTCGCTCAGGTCGAAGCTGAGGTTGGCGTCGAGGAGGCTGCCCTTCCCTTCGTAAAGGACTTCCCAGAGGAACGAACCACCGGGCCCGGCAAAGGAGGGCGGGTATTCGACGCTCCGTTCACCTTCGCGCTTCGATTGGAGATAGGTGTATCCGGCGAAAGCCTTGAACTTTTCGGCGTGAAATCCGGCCCTCAGGCTGAGCTGGTTCCGGTTCGTCTTGAACGGGACGATGTCGTCGTAGCCGAGGTCGCTCTTCACTCCGTTCCGGAGATAGGAGGCGCTGACGTTAAAAGCGCCGGCCTGGTACTTGGCGGTCATCCGGAGCCGGTCGTAAGAGGTCGGCGATATCAGGGTGTAAGGATTCTGGTAGCCGCTGTGCTCATAATCGAGGGTCAGCTTCAGGGCTCTGGAGACGTCCCAGCGGATGTTTCCGAACCCTCCGTTCCTGGTCGTGTCGAGTTCGTAGTCGACCGTTTCCAGGTTGTCGAGGTCGCGGTTTTCGAACCGATAGCCGAGAGTCAGGATAAGGTTCGAAAAGACCTCGTATTGGGCGCCGGCGTCGGCACTCCAGGTCTTATAGCCGAAGTCTTGGGATGCCGTCACATCGTCGATGGTGAGGTCGCCCGTCTGGTCGAAGTTCTGGAATCGGACCGCGCCGACCAGGGAGAAGCGGTTGAACAAGAGATAATGGACGTCCACCTGGGCGAGCTGGATGTTCCGGTCGAACCGACCCGTGCCGCTCGCGGTATACTGGAACCTGCGGTTGAGGTAGTTTAGCCCGGAAGCCGACTCCGAGTAGGTCAGGTCTTCGTCGAGGCTGTAGAGCTGACCGGAGCCGCTGACGAGCAGGCGGTCAATAGGCCGGGCAGTGAAGCGGAGCGAATGCCGGTTGCCGGTCAGGTCGTAGGGCTGGTTCAGGGAGAAATAATTGAGCGAGGAAGGGTACTCGGCGTCGGGGCCGCCGTCGGCATAGCCGGGCAGGAAGTAGCTGTTTTCGTTCCTGTAGTCCAGGAACTTCTCCTCGAGGACGACGGAATAGCGGCCGGAGCGGAGCTCGAGCCCGAAGGCGGCCTCCCGGGATTCTTCCTGGACGGGCTGGTCGAACTCGAACTCAACGCGCTGGATGTCGAGCGATGTTGTGCTGACGCCTTTCTTGGCGTAGCGGCTAAAGTCAAAATAGAGCTGAATCGTCTTGGACAGCCAGATTTTGGCCGTGCCGCTGTCCTGGACGCGGTCGAAGTCGAAGGTGAAGAGGTCATAGAGGGTTCCGAAATCCGTCCGGGTCAGGTCTTGATAGAAGTAGGAGGATTTCCGGCGGTCGTATTGCATTTGATAGCGGCCGTATTTCTGGAGGCCGACCGAGATCGACTCGTAGGGGTCGCCGCCGAGGTTGAGAACCCTGACGTCCAGCCGGTCAAAGTATTTCTTCAGGCCATTGGCGGGAGCGTAGGACAAGTTGAAATTGGAGAGACGGGCTCCGCGCCGCAGGTTGATGTCTTCTTTGTACTTGAATTCGGCCCCCTGGCCGGACGTATCGACGAAGCGGAAGCCGAACAGGAAATCGCCGCTGAACTTGTCTTGTGCCGAGAGAGAGGAAGCGACGGAGAGCGCTAACACGGCTCCCAGGAATGATAACAGGATGTACTTTTTTCTCATCAGGACTCTCCTATTTCAGGAATCTCTTGCTCAGGTTCGAGCCGTGGATCGTGGCGTGGCAGGTGACGCAGTTGGTATCCTGAGAGGAGAAATAGCCGTGCCAGGAGGGCGCCGCGGCATGGCAGCTGAAGCACAGGTCCGCGGTGCTTTGATGGGTCAGCATGTGCCGGTTGTTGGAGCCGTGGACTTCGTGGCAGGAAGTGCAGCCCTCGACCCGGGAAGCCTGGTGTTCGTAGAGGAAGGGACCGCCCTTATCGGTGTGGCAGCGGAGGCACTCTTCCTGTTTGAACCCGGCCAGCCGAGTCCGGGTGGCGGGCTCATGAGGGTCGTGGCAAGTCGTGCAGGTCATGACGCCTTCCTGGAGCCGGTGCCGCTCGTTGGTCTGGAACTGGGCCGATATGTCCTGGTGACACACCGAGCAATTCTTGTTGACGGCGGTCCTGAGCAGGGAGGGGCCCGTGTCGGCGTGGACGCTGTGACACGTGGAGCAGTCGAGCGCGGCCTTGGCATGAGGGCTTGAGCCGTACCGCGGGTTGTCCTTGTCGTGGCAGGTCAGGCACTTTGCCGTTTTGTCCCTGGGCGTGTCGGAGGAGCCAAAGGCGAAAACGCCGCCCTTTCCTTCTCCTTCCAAGTGCTTCTCGGCGCTGCCGTGACAGGATGTGCAACTCTTATCTCCGAGCTGGGCGTGGGGCTTGAGCGCAAACGCCTTGACGGCGTCCTCATGGCAGGTGCCGCATGTCTCGGCGTCCTTCTCCTGCCCGGCGGGTCTGGCTGCCGCGAGCAGCCCGACGGACGCGAGGACGAGGACGAGAACTCCGAGCCAGTGCGGCGAGAAGGGGAGCCAGAGTCTTCGGTTTTTCGCTGACAATATCTTACCTCCTCGAGATCTATCTGCTGTTCCCGCAGCGCGGGGTGACCTTTCCCAGGGCTTAATCCTATAAATATTATTATTCCTATAAAATACATAGATTTTATATACTAAGCCGCGTTCGTTGTCAAGATAGAAGACGAAGGAAAACAAGATTTTTTGGGGAGTTCGAGAGAAGGGCCCGAATGC
>Ga0153916_10002999_pt1 | contig 12430 bp, 7 predicted proteins | sample Opewatmetagenome_FD_109642 | JGI IMG/M metagenome (GOLD analysis project Ga0153916, IMG submission 109642) | Freshwater wetland microbial communities from Ohio, USA - Open water 3 Core 3 Depth 4 metaG | ecosystem: Environmental > Aquatic > Freshwater > Wetlands | place: USA: Ohio, Lake Erie, Old...
AGGCCGGCGGGCTCAAAGAGCATCCGGACGCCAACGCTTTGATTATTTTCGAGGACACGAATGTCGTCTTCCAGGAGAGCGGCGAAACCACTTCCACTGAGCATTCACTGGTCAAAATTTTGACGGACAAGGGCAAGCAGATGTTCGCCGCCAAGAAGCTGCCCTATCACCGGAGATACTCGACGGTTAATATCCTTCTCGCGCGGGTGATCAAGCCGGACGGAAGCGTTGTGCCTGTGCCTAAAGAGGCGATGAAAGACGGGACAACGGAAGAGATCCAGCAGATGAATATTCTGGAGGAGAATTTCCGCAGGATAAGCATCACCTTTCCCGGCGTCGAACTGGGCGACTCCATCGAGACCGTCGTTGAGACCCAGTCCAAACCGCTGATCAAGGGGCATTACAACGACCTCATGGTCTTTCAGTATTTTGAACCTATGCTGAGAAAAAGGTACATAATTGAAGGCCCGGCCTCACTTCCCTTGAATCAGGTGATCAAAAACGGCACCCTGGAGTTTTCGAAGCAGGAAAAAGGAGACAGGACCGTCTACAGATGGGAAATCCTCAATTCTCCGAAAATCGAACAGGAACTGGGCATGGCTCCCATCACCGACGTTGCCCTTAAGGTGGTCGCCAGCACGTTCAAGAGTTGGGCCGAGCTTTCCAGATACGGAGACAGCCTTAACGTCGGGAAAGTGGACTCAAATGACGCCCTGAAGGCCAAGGTCGCCGAGTTGACCAAGGACTCGAAAACTGAGGAAGAAAAGATCCTGGCCATTTTTCACTACATCTCGCGCAAGGTCCGCTACATGGGTTCTTCGATGGACCTGGGCGCATTTATCGAACCGCATCAGGCGACATACACGTTCGAGAAACAATATGGCGTCTGCCGGGACAAGTCCATCTTGATGATGTCCATGCTCAACGAAATCGGGGTCAAAGCGTATGACGCCATAATTAATATATCCCGGCAAACAGACCCGGAGATACCGATCATTTTTTTCGAACACGCTATTTGCGGAGTCATTCTCAAAGACGGCCGGATTGTCTACATGGACCCGACTCTGGAGCTCAGCTCAGGGTTTGGAGAGACCTACGTAGGCGGCCGCTATGTGCTCCTTCTGGATAAAGACGGAAAGGACCTGATCAAGCTCCCTTCTGTTTCTGCTGAAAAGAGCCTTGGCCTTATCAAAGGGGAGACAAAATTGCTCCCGGACGGCAGTATTGAAGGCAAAGTCAATATTTCCGGGAAAGGATTCTATGATCTTCTCTTAAGGAGTGTGGCCAAACAGGTTCCCAGTTTTCAGTTGCTTATGGTCTGGTCACAGCTTGGCCAGAACCTGGCGACGACGATAAAAATTGAGAACCTGAAGGCGGGTGATTTCGCTGACCTGGCTGCGCCCTTCGATATTGCCTTCGATTATCGGGCTCGGGATTACGCCGTCGACACAGGCAAGCTGACGATGCTCAAGATCCCCTTTTCCAGCCAAGCCTTTGACCTGACCTCGCTCAGCATCTTTCAGATCCTTGCCGCCAGGGAGGAGAGGAAATATCCCATCTCGCTGCCTTCAACCTTGGGATGCCGTGAGGAGGAAGTGATCACGATTCCTCCGGGCTACAGAATTCGGGCAGTCCCCGACCCAATCCAGGCCAGGGAAGGCCCGGTGTCTTTAGTCCTGACCACTTCGACCGAGGGAGACAAGATTTTCTTTTCCAGCGACTTCCGCATCGAGGAGACAATGCTTGATTCAAAAGGGTACCAGAACCTGCGGAAAATCGTCCAGGGACTGAGAAGGTTCCAGAAAGCCATGATCATCCTGGAAAAGGCTGAGGCACAGGGAAAAGGAGGACGGCCATGAAAAAAATCATAAGTCTCAGCATCGTTTTGTCGCTTTTCTTCCTTTCCCCGCTGATCGCTCAGGAAAGTATCGAGGATATCGTCAAGAGCGCCCCGTCACGGGCAAAATATCCTGACTCGAGCGCTGTGGTCATTCGGGCCCGCCAGACATTCTCTTTAGACCAGACTGGAAAAAGAACCGAGGACTATTTTCGCGCCTTGGAGATATTCAACCTGACAGGAAGGGAGAAATTCAGCGATTTCCGCATCCCGTTTGACCGGAATGAGGATAAAGTGAGCGTCCTCTTGGCCAAAACGTATAAGCCGGATCTGGCCTCGACGGAAGTGGAACAGAAGGCCATCAATGATGTCACTCCGCCGGAGCTAGCCGAGGCTGATATGTACGCCAATATCCTTCACCGGGTCCTCTCCTTCCCGTCAGTCGATCCCGGTTCGGTCTTGGTTGTTCATTATCAAAAGGAAAAAGAAAAGGCCGGGACTTTGGACGGGGTTGTTCATTTCCAGCTGGACGAGCCGATGATCAAGAAAGAGCTGAAAGTCATCATCCCCCAGGATCAGTCCCTGAAATTCAGGATCAAGGGATTGGAAGCGGGTTTCAAAGAAGAAGCGGCCGACGGCCAGAAGATCCTCACTCTTGCGGCTTCGGATTGCCCCCAGATAAAACCAGAAGAGTACATGCCTTCCCTGGGAGAGCTTGCCTCCCGAGCTATTTTTACTACCTTCAAGGACTGGAATGAAGCCGCCCTGGCTTTTTCTAAATCTTTTTTTAGAGCGGCGGCTCCTTCCGAGGAGGTCAAAAAAACAGCAGAAAATATCGTTAAAAACGCCTCCTCACAAGAAGACAAAATAAGAAAAGTATTCTATTTCGTGGCCCAGGAAATCAGGAGCATCCGCTTCAATTTCGGAGAGGGTGGGTATGAGGTTCATGACGCTACGACCGTGCTGAAAAACAGGTACGGGGACTGGAAAGACAAGAGCGCGCTCCTCGTTTCCATGCTTCAGGCAGCCGGTCTGCCTGCCTATGCGGTGCTCGTCAATTCCAGGTCTATTCCGCCGGAAGAAGATGTCCCCACGCTTAAGCAATTTGACGCCATCCTTGTTGCTGTCGTCGGAGGGCGAAAAGACGGCGATCTCTTCTTGAGCCCTTTTGCCGATGATTCTGTCTTTGGCTACTTTCAGGAAGGAAGAGAATCTCGAGGGCTGAAGGTGAAGCCGGAGGGCGTCGAGTTTGTCCAGGTTCGCTGTCTCCCTGAGGCAGAAAGCGTTCTCAAGAATGAGCTTTCCGCTGAGATTGATGGGTCGGGGGGCATCAAGGGGATGATGGTTTCTGAGCTTTCCGGGCTTTTCGACAGGAGGGCCAGGGCGGAGCTCAAAGACAAAACGGGAAAAGAATTGGATGTGTTCTATTCGGAATCAGTCAATAGGATTTGTGAGGAAGGGAAACCGCTGAAGAATCAGCTTAGCGACCCCAAGGACCTGTCAAAGAAGCTGCGGATCGCCCAGGAGTTCAGCGGCAAGAACTACGGCATCTTTCAGGGAAATATCATGCTCATCACGATTCCTCAGGTTCCCTATGCATTTTCCGACTTGCCCGCTGCCCCCAGTCTGGCCAAACGCCTGTATCCTTTCCGCATGGCCGGGGAATCAGAGGTATTCTCGAGCGTGACCGTTAAAATCCCGGCAGGCTTTAAGCCGTTCTATTTCCCTGAATCTTATTCTTTTCAAAAGGACTACGGAGATTTTTCGTTTTCGTCGGCTTATGACCCGGGTCAGTCTTCGGTTATAATCAAGAAAACGCTCCGTTTCCGCAAAAAGGAGATTCCGGTCGGCCAGTACGAGGAGTTCAAAAAGATCATCGATTCCTTTGGCCTGCCCAAGAACACCCTCCTGCTGCTGGAGAAAAAATAAAGCAAAAAGATTCAATTGTCCCGGTATAGACTCCGGCTGAACTCCTGGAGCAAGTCCACGATCTCCTGTTGGCTGAGGAGAGTCCCATCTTGAGGAGAATCGATAATCCTGTAGTTAAAGAAAGGGCAGTTGCCATCGTACCAAGGCAAGAGGAAAGAACGGCCTGAGGCGTTCCGTCTTCGGGATTCCTCGCGATTGAGCAGGCCTCCGAGGCCTTTTAGATGAACGCCTTTGTCCGGGTCCACTCCGAGAATATATCTCTGATTTCCAAAGTTCGTTAGTAAAAAAGAAAAGCCTTCTCTAAAAGAGGGCAGGTTCGTATCCCGGCGCGCCCACTCTCTGAGAAGGAAGCTGGACGGGTTTTTAACGATGAGCCCGTCCACGCTTTTTTTTCCTTTTTTTTGGCACAGAGGGAGGTCCAGAATGAGCCTCTGAGACCGGCTGACATCGTCAAGGTAATGAAAATAATCACTCTCGATTTTTCTTGTTGCTCTCTCATAGCGTTCGATCCCGGAGAACAGCACCCGGTTCTCCTCGATGGCATACCCATCTTGCGCTTTAGTGTAAAGAAATCTCATGAATTTGCCGCCCTCGGCCGTCCTTTCCCGGTTGATCTCGCTTTCCTCCTTTTTGGCCCCGGAGAAGAGGGCCCTGAGGATGGAATAGGGAGTGGCAGCGAGGTCGATCTCTTTGGGCAGGGAAGCGGAATCCACCATCTTCGCATAGCTTGAGATCTTTTGCATCGCGGCATCAACTGTGCCGATTTCCAGAAGCTTAAGAGTTAGGAAGATCGAAGAAAGGGCATCAAAATCAGGCAAACGGTGGGTGATCAGGCGGAGCGTCTCTGGCCTCTTAACGTGGTCGAGGACAAGCTCAGGATGTCTGGCGATGAGAGAGGCGGTGCATTCGGCCTCCGCTTCGGGATGGTGATGGTCGATGACGCCGGGGACGGTCCTCATGCCAACATCCAGGACGACGGTATCGGGCTGTGGCTCGAATTTTTCCCCGTAAGCGACAAAATCGAAGGTCACCTGCATCAATAACCCTGACTGTTTCTCTTTTCTAAGAAGCGGACGACCTTGGCGCTCCCCGAGGGAAACGGGTACTGTTTTAGGGCCCAGGGTGCGACCCACCGCTGGGAATCCCTCCTCAGTCGAGGCGTACTCCGAAGCGTGCATTCGTAGGCATAAAGAGACGCCTGGAATTGAGTATAGGCATGCCGAATTTTGAGAAGGAATTTCTCCTCCCTGATTTCTGCTCCCAGCTCCTCCTTGAGCTCACGGCGCAACGCTCCTTCTCGTGTCTCGCCCTTTTTTCTTTTCCCTCCTGGGAACTCCCAAAGCCCGGCCAGCAGTCCCGTTGAAGGCCGTTTCTGGATCAAATACTTGCCGGATTCCTTGATAATCCCAAGGACAGTCTCGATCTTCCTGTAGTTTCGCTTCCGGGGAGCCGGAATAACCTCCTGTTTGCCCTGCTTGTAGGCCAGACAGAATCGCTGCACGGGACAAACTAAGCAGGACGGATTCTTAGGTCTGCAGACCAGGGCGCCGAGTTCCATCATGGCTTGATTGAACTCGCCGGGACGGTTTTTTCTCAATAAGGCTGCCAAGTCATGAAGAAAAGTATTTTCCATTCTGGAATCAGGCTTCCTGCTAAGGCACGATAATCTCACCAAGACGCGCCGGACATTGGCGTCCAGTGCGGGGTAGGGCTTGTCATAGGCGATGCTAATAACGGCTGCGGCTATATACGGGCCAAAACCAGGCAGAGCCAGGAGATCCTCGTATTTTTGGGGGACAGAGCCGGCGTGCTCTCTGTTGATGACCCGGGCGGCGCGGTGCAGATTTCTGGCGCGCTGGTAATAGCCCAGACCCTCCCAAGCTTTGAGGACTTTTTGCAAAGGAGCCCGGGCCAGCGCCTGAACGTCGGGAAAAAGCTTGAACCAATTGCGGTAATGAGAATAGACAGAAGGAACTGTAGTTTGCTGGAGCATGACCTCTGATATCCAGATCCTATAGGCGTCGTGCGTCTCCCTCCAGGGGAGTTTGCGGCGGTGGGCCCTGTACCAGCAGACAATCTCTCTTGTGAAGCCTTCGTTGTTCTTGAAATCTATTTCTTTTCCTCCTTCTTTTCTTCAGGTATCTGCGCCTTCCAGTCTTTCGCGTCCTTGGGGAATTCGGCCAGAAATGAGGAGTCCACGAGAAAGAGGTATTCCAGAGTCGGGTTCTTTACTACGACTTGCTTTTTTTCTTTATCCTCGAGCCCGACGAGGAGCCGGGACTGTTTCTCCTTTTCGTTTTCTCTTGTCCAAATCACAACTTCGGCGTGAGGCTGGGCCAACCCATATTCCTCAAGATTCTTCGGAGAATCTATGAATTCGGTGGCCTCCAAGCTTTCTATTTTACGGAGAAATGTCTCGACCCTGGATTTGTCTGCTTCTTCTTTAGGCGTTCCATCCAGGAACCATTTTTCGTCCTGACTCTTAATGGCCGTGAGAGCGAGAGGAGCGGCCTTGATCTGGAGCTTTTGGGCTTCCCAACTGCTGAAGACCAGGACCTGCTTCTCTCTCAGGTCCCCCTCCTTTTTCTCGAGGCTTGAGAGGGCCTGTCCATCCACGGAGATGATTTTTGAAGAGAGAGAGGTTGTGGCAAAGGCATTTTCCCCTTCCTTGTGGAGAGAGAAAATGATTTCCTGGTTCTGGGAGGACAGAGCGAGCGAGATAAGATACTCAGGCTCGGCAAGCCCGGATTTTTTCATGTCCTCATCGTGCTTCTCGTCCGAGATGAATTCCTTGGCTTTGAGATCAGCCAGGGTCCGCAGGATGTCCTCAATCTGGGTCTTCTTGGCCAGAGCAGCGACTGGCTTTCGGAAGAACCAGTCCGTATCTTTTTTCTGAGCCTCCCAGCGGATATCCTTGGCCCGGAGTTTGATGACGCTGACGTCGGCCGGCTCGAACTTGAAGACGTCCTTCTGGCGAAAATCAAAAGTCTTTTTATCCAGTATGCTCTTGAGGGAGCTGGAGATGAGGACGATCCTGGGGTCATCCTCTTTCTTGGCAAAAAGGGCGTTGTCGAGCGGATTCTCCATGCCGATAAGTATCTTCACTGGTTGGGGCTTGTTTTTATACCAAAGCGTCAGCTCTTTCTTGGGGATTTCATACTTGGTCACGTCCCCGCCCTGTTTATCGACAACCCGTTCTATCGCGAGGCTCGAAAAACCCTCGGCCAGCCGGTTAACCTCAGTGGAATCGGCTTTTGCTTCTAGGGGTTCGGTGATGAGCCAATCCTCCCCGTTCTCTTTTTTAAAAGCGATGGTTTCGTCCTCTTTTTTCAGGGTGATCCTTTCGATATCCGAAGATGAAAGGTCCACGAGCTTGTCTTCGCCCTCCTTTTTTGGCTTGGTCTTTGATTCGAAGAGCATGACAAAGGCCAGAAGAACCGCAAAGACGACCAGGAGTATAACGGTGGTCTTGATTTTCATAGTGATCTTCTCCTGATCCAGACAAAAATGCCCAGGACAAGAACCACAAGAGGCAGGATGATAACGGACACGAAGAAAATCAGCCTGCCCTGTGAGGGCAAAAGCTGGATTGTCCGGGGCGTGGCGGTCTTGGACTGGATAGAGATCAGGTCCGCTTCCTGGGTCAGCCAGTTGACCGTGTTGAGGAAGAGGTTGCCATTTCCGGAAAGGTTATAGTATCTGTTAGTAGCAAAATCTGAATCCCCGAAAACGGCCAGCCTTCCCTCTGGTTTCCTTTCTTCGCTCTGTTTTTTTTCTTCGGGCTTTTCCACCGCCTCTTTTTTCTGCTCCAGCGGCTTGACCGTAACAACTGCAGCGAGCGGAACCGGGCCCTGGACGTCCTTGTCTTTGTCAAATGCCACAGTCTTCTGGTCGAGCTGCCTCTCTGACCAGGAGTTTGGGCTCGTTTTGCCGATGATATTGACATTCACCCCCTCGGGCTTTGGGTCCGCGATATTCACGGAGCGGGCATAGGGAAAGAACGTGGCATAGCGGAAGTTCTGGGTGATCTCCTGAGGTTCATACTCCGTGATGACGGGCATGAAATAGTCGCCCCCAAAAAGCCTAGACACGGTGTCCACTACCACATCGTTTTCGAGCTTCACTCCGTAGCTCAGCAGGAAAGGGGTCAGTCCGGGAACGGTCTCCGGGTCGACCATGAAGAATACCCTTCCACCGCGGCCGATATAGTCCTTTATAGTTTCCAGTTCGTTGGGCAGGAGGTCCTTCTTGGCCCCGGGAATGATAAGGAGTGCGCAATCCTGAGGAAATGTCTCGGATAGCGCCAGAGTAAGCTTCCTCACCTCATAGCCCAGCTTTTGGAGTTCGTCCTTGGCCGCAGAAAAACCGCTCTCCTCGCTGACTTCGATGCTGTCCTCTCCGTGACCTTCGAGAAAGTAGATCACTTTTTTCCTCTCTCTCGAGATCTTGATGAGGGCGTTGGTGACATCTTCCTCGGTCGTCGTGGTGATCCGGTTTTCCTTATCTCCGCTTTCGAAAATCGAAGTTCCGTCCTGGGTCACGCCGTACCGTTTGACGAGACCGGGATTCTTGTCCGGGTTGATGAATTCGGGCTTGACCCTGTGGGAATGATAGGCATAGATTTTGAGAAGGGCCTCCATTCTGGCCTGGCCGGCATTGCCTTCGCGGAAAAAGGCTTTGATCGAGACATCCTCTTTCAGGTTCTTTAGGACCTTGATGGACTGGTCGGAAAGGCTGTGGATCTTGGCTTCGGTAAAGTCAATCCGGTAGTGGTGCCGCTCGAGAAAGTAATTCGCCAGTACGAGAATCGCAAGAACGAGGACTATGACCAGCAGCAGGTTGCTGGAATAGAGGAACGATCTCCGGCTAAACCCCCGTTTCAACGAGGACAGGTTGAGGATTGTGTAGATCATAAGCAAAACCAACCCGAGCGCCAGGACGGCCAGGTCCACCGTCTTTCGCTGCGGCCATATAATCAGGGAGATCAGGCCAACAAGAACTAGGGTCAGGCCGATGTAGTTCAGGGATTTCTTCATGGTCTCCATGACTCACCTCCAACGTCTCGACTGGATTACGGAGTGTGTCAGGAACAAGGCGAAAAAGGAGAAGCTGAGATAATATACGACATCTGTTGTGTCGAGGATGCCGCTCGCCATGGTTTCAAAGTGCTGGGAGGCAGAAAGGTAGTTGAGCACGTCTTTCCATATTCCTGGGATGAAGTAAGTTGCCCAGTTGAGAATCCAGAAAAGCAGGAGAGTGCCGAGGGTTGAAATGGCCGCCACGATTTGGTTCTTGGTGAGAGAAGAGAAGAAGACGCCGGCAGCAATAAAAGACGCGCCCATCAGAAAAAGACCAAGATAGCCGCTAAGGATCTGGACCAACTCAGGGTTTCCCCAAAGAAACGTGAACACAGAAAGCAGACCGGTCAGCCCCAGCATGGCGGCCAAAACTACCAGTGCGGCTGCGTATTTTCCCAGGATGACCTGAAGAACGTGGACTGGTGAAGTGAAAAGGAGCTCTTCCGTCCCAGCCTTTTTCTCTTCCGCAAAGAGTCGCATGGTTAATAGGGGCAGCATGAAAAGGAGGATGATACTCATGTTGTTGAAAAGCGGGGCATAAACCATCTGGTTGATATTGATCTGCTGATAATAATAAGGATTCTGGGCTATCTCGATGGACTTGGAATTGAACCATGAGATAATGCTGTAAAAGAAGAACCCGACCAGGACTAAGAATACAAATATAACCACATAGGCAATGGGCGAAGTGAAGTACGTTTTGACCTCTTTTCTGGCGATTATTCCGATGTTTCTCATTGTTCCGCTCCTCCTGAGACGATACGCAGGTAAAGGTCCTCGATGTTTATGGCCACGGGCCTCATCTCCAGGAGACCCCAGCCTCTTTCCACCGCGAGCCCGGAAACAGCTTCACGTAAGTCCTTTCCCCGGACCCACTCGATGGTCAATTCGCTATCCTGCCGCGAAACCCGGTCAACTCCAGGGATCTCTTGGAAAGCAAAAACGGCTTCCTCGTGGCCCTTTTTGAGCTTAAGGACGACGCCCTCTTTTCCCCCGAAAGAAGTTGTCAGTTCCTCCAACGAGCCCGAAGCCATGAGCCTGCCTTCATTGATGATAACCACACCGTCGCATGTTTGGGTGACTTCAGCCAGGATATGAGTTGAAAGCATGATCGTGTGCTCGCCCTTCAGGGATTTGATGAGGTCTCTAATCTCCTTGATCTGAGCCGGGTCGAGACCGATAGTGGGCTCGTCAAGGATCAGGATCTGAGGATCATGGATTAAGGCTTGAGCGATCCCGACTCGCTGCTTGTATCCCCGAGATATATTTTCGATAAGCCTGTTTTTGACTGAGGCGAGGCCGCTGACTTCAAGCGCCCTGCCCAGTGCCTCCTTCCGCCTTGAGGAGGGGACCTGTTTGATCGCCGCTACAAAGGTCAGGAATTCGGAGACCGTCATTTCGGAGTAAAGGGGGACGACTTCAGGAAGATAGCCCGTGATCTTCTTGACCTCGTCGGGCCTCTCAAAGACGTCAAACCCGGCGACGCTGGCTTTACCTTCAGTCGCTGGCAAAAACCCGGTTAGAATCCTCATGGTGGTCGTTTTGCCGGCGGCATTGGGGCCCAGCAAACCCCAGATTTTGCCTTTTTCCACCTTGAAGCTCAGGTCATTGACAGCTTTGAGCTCGCCGTATTTTTTGGCCAGGCGTTCAACTTCAATCATGCGTTGGCTCCTTTCTCTAAGAAAACTGGCTCGGTCCCCTTTCCCTACATTTTTTCGGGCCGCGGAATGCCCATCAGGAAAAGGGCCTTTTGGAGAATTTCCTTGATATAAAAAATGGCCAGAAGGCGCATTTTTTTAAGGTCCTTGTTTTCTTCGGCCAGGATGGAATAGAGATGATAATAAGCGTTAGTCTTCTGGCACAAGTTGAAAGCGAACTTGGCCAGATGGGAAAACTCGAGGGAGAGGATGGAGTTGAGGACCTGTTCTTCGAACTGGGAAGCGTAGAAAACCAGGTCCCAAAAATCTCGGGCTTCGTCTTTCGCCAAAAGGCCGAGCGGGAGCGCCTCTTCCCTGAGGAGGTTTTCCATGTCTTTCTCGCCGAAATCCTCTCTCTCGCGGAGCTTTTTAAAGATGCTGTTGAGCCGAACAAAGGTATACTGCAGATAGGGTCCGGTCTCTCCCTCGAAACTCAATGCTTCCTCGAAGTCAAAAATGATCAGAGAATTCCGGGCGAATTTGAGCATGAAATAGCGTAAGGATCCCGTGGCGATCTGCCGGGCGACAGAGATCTGAAGGTCGCGGCTAAGCTCAGGGTTTCTTTTCCCGACTTCCGCCAGGGCCTTTTTTTCCAGCCTGTCGAGAAGGTCGTCGGCCTTAACACCGAGGCCTTTCCGCCCTGAGACTTCAAGGAAACTGCGTTCCTTGTCTTCCTCGCGGATGTCGTAACCCAGCTCTTTGAGGCTTTTCGGTGAAAGGGCGACCATCTCGTAGGAGAAATGGATGGATTTTTGAGCTTGAGCGAGGTAATTCAGAGAGATCAGTCCCTGCACGACGATCTTTTGAAGATAGGATTGCCTGGTGTCAATGACGTTGTAAACTTTGGTGGCCCCGCCGAAAGATGCCAAGTTCCGGTTAGGCACGGCCGTGGTGATCCAGATGGTCCGGCCGTCCTCCTGCACAAAAGGCTCGTAATAAAAATCTTTATCCAGGAGGCCGAATTTCCAGAGTTGATAAGCTATATCCTTGCCGACATAAGTCACAGTCCCATCCGAGCGGACGATGACTTTCTCCTTTTCTGCCTCATCTTGGAGTCTCATGACCCAGCAGCCGGCATTCACTCCTTCGTCCGATAGAAAAATGGCCTTTTTGTCCCGCAGCAGGGCAAAGGCCTTTTCCCAGAATCTGAGCCCTAAGATGCTGCTTTCGCAAGGCAGCACATCATAGGTGACATCGATGCGCTTCATGGTCTCGAGGTGCGCCTTGAGAATGCGGCGGGAAACAGCGTGACCCAGGGCTGCCTCCGGGTTCTCGCCGCGTTCAATTCTTTTCAGGATTTCTCCCCGCCTGGACTGAGCGTCAGGGTTGGCCTCGAGATAGGCGGAGGCGCGTGCATAAAGGTCCCAGCAGTAATAATCGAATCTATCTTCGATTGCGTCCAGGTCGGCGAGGGTCTTTTTCTCCAAGTCCATTAACCCAAAGGCGACATCTACGACTTGTACTCCAGTGTCATCGATGTAGTTCTGGACCTCGACATTTTCGCCTTTGTACCTGAGGCAACGGGCTAGGGTGTCGCCCAAGCAGGCATTGCGCAAATGTCCGATGTGGGCGGCTTTGTTCGGGTTAATATTGGTGTGCTCAATCGTTATTTTTTTCTCCTCGGGAAAGAGGGACGAAGTCGTGAGAGCCACAAGTTCTTCTTTGAAAAATGACCTCCGGTCGAGGAAAAGATTGATGTACCCCGGTCCGGCCACTTCGGCCTTGGCCACTCCGCTGAGCCCGGCAAAAAAGGGAAGAAGACCTTGGGCCAATTGACGGGGATTCATTTTCAAGCGCTTGCCCAGCTTGAAGGGAAAGGTCAGGCTGAGATCCCCGAAATCCTGCTGCGGAGGAAAGGTTATGTCGATCTCCGATTTGTCCAGCGCATA
>Ga0153916_10003000_pt1 | contig 12428 bp, 11 predicted proteins | sample Opewatmetagenome_FD_109642 | JGI IMG/M metagenome (GOLD analysis project Ga0153916, IMG submission 109642) | Freshwater wetland microbial communities from Ohio, USA - Open water 3 Core 3 Depth 4 metaG | ecosystem: Environmental > Aquatic > Freshwater > Wetlands | place: USA: Ohio, Lake Erie...
TAGACCTGTGTCTTATTGTCATTGCTGCATGCAATGACAAGACAAACCCACCCGCAGGGTAGAGACGATGCTTTTGGGATAACTAATTTGTTAAAGAGCCACCGAAGGGATTCGAACCCTTGACCTGACGTTTACGAAACGCCTGCTCTGCCAACTGAGCTACGGTGGCAACGGGAATGGCGGGGAGATTATACAAGGGATACACAGGAATCGCAAGGTGGCAACAGGGTTTGAGGTGTATTTTGCGTATAGCCATGATATCCTACCATACTTGTCCGCTGGCAACTCTGGGCGGAAAAGATACCGGTGGGATGAATGTGTACGTGCGTGACCTGACCCGCCAGTTCGGACGGATGGGAATCCAGGTGGACGTATTCACTCGTTCTCAAGACGAGCACGTACCACACGTATTACACGATTTGGGGTACGGCAACCGGGTGGTACACGTCCCTGCCGGGCCGGAGGTTCCACTCCCCAAGCCAGAGTTGACTTCCTATCTTCCCCAATTTGTTGATGGAATACGGGCTTTTACCACGAGCAAAGGTATTCAATATGATCTGATTCATAGTCATTATTGGATGTCTGGCCTGGCGGCCCGAGACCTGAAAACAGAATGGGATGTGCCAGTGGTGCATATGTTCCACACCCTGGGGTTGATGAAGCAGCGCGTGGCGCGCCTTCCTAATGAAGCCGAGGGGGATTATCGGGTGGATGGCGAGCGAGAAGTGCTGCACCTGGCAGATCGTATCGTAGCGGCTACACCAGCTGAGCTGGCCCAATTGCAATGGCTTTACCAGGCTGACGGGCACAAGGTGGTCATCATCCCGCCGGGTGTCGACCTCAGCCATTTCTATCCTATTCCTCCCGATGAGGCCAAGGAGTTCATTGGCATACCCCCTTGCGATCACGTGCTTCTGTATGTTGGCCGCATCGAGCCGCTCAAAGGTATAGATACGCTCATCGAGGCCATCGCCATTATGCGCCAGCAAGATGTATTCGTTTGCCTCTCGGTGATCGGCGGGAACCCGGAGGACAGCCAGCAAGCGCCTAGCGAGGAGTTGGAGCGCTTGAAAGCGCTGTGCGAGAAATACAACTTGCAGGATTTGGTCGCATTTCTGGGCCGGCGTAGTCAGGATACCCTGCCTTATTACTACTCGGCGGCCCAGGCAGTGGTGATGCCTTCGCATTACGAGTCGTTCGGCATGGTCGCCCTGGAGGCGATGGCCTGCGGCACGCCAGTGGTAGCCTCACAAGTAGGCGGTTTGGCCTTCTTGGTGCAGGATGGCGTGACTGGGTTCACCGTGCCTGTAGATGAGCCCCAGGCGCTGGCAGAGCGGCTGATCACCCTCATCAAGGACGCCGATTTACGCCAAAGGATGGGAGCCCAGGCCGCAGCTTTCGCACAGGAATACAGCTGGAGTAAGATAGCCACGCGCATCGTGAAGCTTTACGAGGAAGTGCTGGAGGCGAAGACTGAGCCTTCAAGCAGTAAGCCTGCCATGATCTAGGCTGGAGGTCGATAGGCGGACAGGAATTTGTCTCGGTTTGCCGATCGGGCGATCTTCCCACTGCTGGTCTTGAGTAGCCACCCCCGCTCTACCACCTGGATGTAGCGTAGGGCCACGTCCGTGCCGCGATTCACTCGCTGGCGGATTTGCTCGGCAATCTCCAGGTGCCGTTTCGGGTCGTTTGCGTCGCTTTCAGCCACGATGGCTACCTCTTCCGTGCCGATCTCTGGATTGAATACGCCGAAAGCCACAACTCGGCCCGGGTGTACGCCTGAGACGTCCCCTGCCACCCGCTCCAAGTCCTGGGGGTAGATATTCTTGCCGCCCACGATGATCAGATCTTTCTTGCGTCCAGTGATATACAGCTCCCCGTCTGCCAGGTATCCAAGATCGCCGCTCAGGTACCAACCATCCAGGAGGGCTTTTTCAGTCAGATCTGGACGTTTGTAATAGCCAGTTAGCATGCAGTCACTTTGAATGGCGATCTCTCCGATGTGACGCTCGGGTAGGGCCTGGCCGTTTAGATCCAATATGCGCAGTTCTGTGTTTTCAATCGGCAACCCGGCGGAGAGCATCTGGATCGCCTCGTTGTCTCCTGTAGCGGGCCCAGCAACCTGATGCGTAACCAGCGAGCGCTCATCCACTGCGTCCACTGTCACTGGGGAGTCGATGCCCCCTTGCGTCACGGCAAAAACCATCTCCGCCATGGCGTAGCAGGTTGCTAAAGCCTGCGGTTGTAGCCCGTACGACTGGAAGCGATCCAAGAACATATGGTGGCTGGCCCAGTACATCGGTTCGGAGCAATTGATCACTGCTCGCCAGCTCGATAAATCCACACCATCCAATTGGCTTGGGCGGATCTTCTGGGCGCAGAAGTTATAGGCGAAGTTGGGCAGCCAGGTCAGCGTGCCACGATAGCGTGAGACGGCCTGCAACAGTCGCTGGGGGGCACGCACCCAATCGAAGGGCGACATCAGGACCAGCGGGATGCGTCTCAAAATGGGCAAGATGAAACCGGCGATCAAGCCCATATCGTGGTAGAGCGGCAGCCAGCTCACAACTAAATCGTCGTTGCGCAGCCGCAAAGCCCTGGAATAGCTGTTTAGCTGGTTGAAGACGGCGCGGTGTGAGAGCGCTACCCCTTTTTGTAGTCCGGTCGTGCCGGATGAATGCTGCAACAAGACAATCGCTTCGGGTTTGCGCCCGAAACCCGGTGATCTCTGCAGATCGATGTTTTCTGATGGAATAATCTGTTCGCGGAGTAATATGGCGGGAGGCGTGTGTCCACTGCCGGCGAGGATTACTTCGCTGGCGAAGGCTTGGTCGGTAACCACCGCCCCCGGTGATGTAATCTTAAAAAGCGCAGCCAGGGAAGCGCGGTATTGCTCTGGCGAGAGCTTCTCCGTGAGGAATGGCATGATCGAGGGGATGGCGCCGAGGAGGACCGCGCCGAAGAAGGCGAAGGGCAGCGCCTCGCCGTGCTCAAGGATTAGCACCACCACTTCACCGGGCTTCACCCCAGCCTCGCCGAGGGCATAGGCATATCCACTTGCGCCCTCCATCAAATGCCGGTAAGTGATGGCCTGTTCGGGAACGCTGCTGTGCAGCAGGCGGATAGCCACTCGTTCCGGGACATCTCGATAGGCTTGGAGTAGGACCTCGGGAAAGGTGCTCATTTTACCAGACGGTTGTGAATGAGGGCGGTGAGCTGCTCCAGGTTGTCGAAGGTATCCGCGTTGAGCTCGGTATCGTCGATGTGCACCCCGAAGGTATCCTCCACGTATAGCGCCAGATCGACCAGATGAAAGGAGTCGATCAATCCGCTCGAGATCAGCTTTTCGTTGGGGGCTAAGATCCGAAAAGGCTGTTTAAGAATCTGAGTGGCGATGAATTGAGATAGCGTTGTGGCGATGTTGTTTTGCATGGAGCCTCATTGACGGATTACACTCCTCGTTAAAACATGACTCATCCCGAATTCAATATTCAGGATGTTCATGTCCTTTTCCCATCCCCCGATACGGGGGAGGGGTTAGGGGTAGGGGTTTTGATTGCGGGAGTTACCCCAAGATTAAATTTGATGTGACTCATGTTGTTTGCTGCACTCCAGACCACATCCAGGACCTGCAGGGCGGTCAGGTTACGCACCGGCCAGCCTTTTTCCATCGCCTGGGGATCGTTGAACAGGTTGGGTCCCCAGGTGATATGAGCGGCATCTTCCTGCAGACCATGGTCGGGCAATGGCTGCATCGCCAACCAGTAATTCCACAGGGGGATGTCATATTCGTTAGCCAGTCTGGCGATGGTTGCGTTGATGCTGCCATCGCCTTCCTCATTATCGGCCTTGGTGGAGAGGATCGGTATCACGCCGTTTTGGATTGAGAACTCGATAATGCGGCGCATTTGTGGCTCAAAGGTATCCAGATGCCAGGCATCGTTAGTGCCCAGAGTGATGAAAGCAAATGCCGGGCGGTGCAGTCGATATTCACAACCCAGAGGGGTTTCATTGGACTCGCATTGCTTCCGGTCGGACCATAGAGGCGCGAATACGGATGAGGCGTTGAAGCCAGATTTAGCAGCCAGGCTGGTGCGAGCGAACGAGCCCTGGAATTCCTGGATTACTGCCTCCAGGTATTGGTAAGCGCCCAGGTTATAGTAACGCGGCCCGCGATCAAAATCACCCAGGAACCAGGCTGGTGTGCTGCCACAATCGCCTACCTTAGAGAAGGCCTTGGGATTATTTCCGAGTTCTAACCCATGCTGGTAGATTTCCTTGACCCGAGGTGAGACAGATGGCACGATAGGCAGGCTGGTCCAGGCATCTGGGGCCAGGCTGGGTCGAGGGGTATTTTGAGGTGTGACCGTCGTTGGATCAGGAACCTCACCAGTAGCGTTCAATTTTATCTCAGACGGCAAGACAGTCTGGGAAGGTGAGGCGGATTCAGAGGTTCTGCCGGGTGAAGCAAGTTCTGTATTTGCCGGCGTGAGAAATAATGCAGACGGTACAGCCTGGAAGGCGGGACGCTGGCCACAAGCCACACAAAGAATTAATGCTGCCAGTAAAAGACCTTTCTTTGAAGTTGCCATCGCATCGTGATTATATCCGAGGCAGGGTTGTTAGAGTTGCCGTATCTAATGAACTTGCTTTCCTATCGAGCGTTCGAAAGATGGATAATTTCTTTAGCGATTAAATTAGCAAATATAGCCGTTCCCTTTGGTGTCATGTGGATAGCTGTATTGGTAAACTCCTCGGCGGGTATGGCGTCCCAGAAGTCGTCGTAATTCCAGCCCATGCGCTTGCTCTCCTCAGCCATCAGGCGGCGGTATGCGTCATACGCCCAGCGAGGGTAGTAATAGTTATAGCGTACATCGCTATGCGTGCCATGGCTGATGAATGTGGGTTCATTGATGATGATCACCGGCGTACCGCCTGTCTCGCTGATTCCGGCACGCAATATGTCGAAAGCCAGATCTTCGCGTTTCAATGGGGCCTTCAAATTGTGGAAGCTGAGATCATCCGGCAGGTCTTCCATGTGCTGGCCTTGATTTTCGGGAATGTCCTGGTCGATGCCTGTAGCTGCCCACAGGACGCCGTAGAGCTGCAGGCGTACCAGGTCTGCCAGAGCGCGGCGCTGTCCGATGAGCGTCCGGTCGAAGAAGGTGGCTTGTATAAAGCCTGGATCGCTTGGATTTAAGTTCAGCTTATAGCCCAGGATCAAGCGCTGCATTGGCTCAGGATTGTGCTGCACGAGGGGAGGAAAGAGCTGTTTGTCATATGGAAAGGATTCCAGGGTGACCAACCAGACGATCATATCCGGCTGGTAGCGAACAGCATAGGAAAGGATGAGCAAATCCTTGGCCAGCGACATCACTGGGTAGCCCAGGTTGTAGACACGCAGGCGACGGTTGTCGGGCAGGTTGTAACCTGCGGCATTGATCTGCGCAGAGAGTGTCTCCTCCGGTTTAAGTAAAAAGCCCCACGTTGCCGAATCACCGATGAGCAGCACGCGATACTCGCCGGGTGGCTTTTGCCCCGCTGATAGCTCATGGCTGGCGAACATGGCTTCCAGATTGAACAGGCTCAGGTTATAAGCGCGTTGGGGATTATCGCCATACGGAAGGCGCAGGCGCCCCGGGAAGAGAACATTGTACGCAGACACCCTCCCCAGCATTGGCAGCGGGTTCGTGAACGTGGGGAGTAGCGTCAGCACGACAAAAAGGATCAGCCCTTTGAGGATGACGCGCGACATAAATCGTTTGGACATAGGCTAAATCAAAAGCGAAACAGCTTGTGGAATACGGAGATCGATAGATCGAGGTCTGGCATGGCAAACCATACCCAACCCAGTACCACATAGTGAAAGGTCAGTAACCAGCTTGTCAGGCTCACAACTCGCTGTAGTCGCGAAGGCATCTCCAGGATGGCCAGGCGCGGCCTTACCCATTCGCTCCATCGGTTGTGGGCGAATAACCCCGCAGCGTGCCACAGTCCCCAGGCAGCAAAATTCCAGGTCACCCCGTGCCATAATCCGATGAGCAGCATAGTGCCTGCCTGACCAGCTAAGATGATTAGCCAGACTGGGAGCTGCTTTGAGCTGGACCGCAAGAAGCGTGTGACCGGGTTGAAGAAATATGCTCTAAACCACTGTGCCAGGGTAATATGCCAGCTATTCCAAAAAGCAGTCAGGTTGGTTTTAAAATAGGGTGAGGCAAAGTTTTCGGGTAATTTAATGCCGAGCCAGCGTCCCAAACCCAGGGCGATGTCGGTGTAGCCGGCAAAGTCAAAATAGATGCACAATGTATAGGTATAGAGCAATACCCAGGTCCAAAATCCTGCTCTCATTTGTACTGCATTTTGCGGATTCAGGGCGAAAATGGCTAGGCTGTCTGCCAGGACGAACTTCTTGAAGACACCCAGCAAGATGCGCCTGCCTCCTTCCAGGAGAGAGTCGGGCGAGAGGCGGCTTCCCTCGCGTAAATCGCCCACGAAACGCTGGGAGCGGTCAATTGGACCGGCCGTCAAGGCTGGGAAAAACAGGGCATACGTGGTGAACTCTCCTAGTGAGGCGTTGTGCGCCTTTCCAAGCTGGAAGTCGCGCAGTACGTGCAACAAGCGAAACGCCAGGTAAGAGAATCCCAGCCAGCGCAGATCCAGGGCGCTGGCAAGTGTAACATCCTGACCCTGGATGCGTCGTAACCCGGCGCTGAGTGCCTGTCCCAGGCTGTCGGTCTTCAAGAAAATAAAGGTAACGAGCAAGAGAAGCAGTGCCAGGATGGTGAGGTTACGCTGGTTGAAGCGGATAAGCACCAATGTTACCATGCCGGCGACGATCAGGACTGCCACGATCACCTGGGTAATGGCGGGTGGCCGCGTGGGGGTAAGGCAACATAGTGGCTCCAGATAGCGGGTCAATCCGACGACCAAAATCACCCCAGCCAGCGGAATCACCTGGATGAAAGTCTGACGGCTCAGTAGTTCTCGTTTTTCATAGGTGATTGCCCAGACCAGTGCAACGAGCAAGATCGAGGCTGTTGGGAACCAAAAATCCAGGTTGCGAATCGGAGTGGCTGGCTGCAGCCAGTAAATTGCCAAAAGGCTGCCGCCCAAGAGTACAGGTCCTCGCCAACGTGGTTTCATGCTGCCAGCCAACAGCGACAAAGCGGCGAGCAGGAGGATGTGCAAAAGGGTCATAGCCGCCAAGGGGGATGCTTAGAACCCCTGATAAATCCATTGTGGAGATTGTTCTGCTGTCAGGATAATGATGGCGATCAGGATCAGGCTGAGCAGCACAGCGTACAGGTTTTCACGAGAAAAGATCTTTTTGATCATGCCTGGTTTGACTCACCTGTAACCACACATGCGCCACTCGCCGGCCTCATAAACAGCCTGATACGTGCGCTCCGATAGATCGATCTCTAAGACCTCATTACCGTAATTGGCCACGATCTTTCCACTACAACTGACCAGAGTGACGTCCCCATCTGTACCCGCCTCCTGGCATTTCAGATCCTGTAATGAGACAGTAACTGCCGTCATGGATTCAAGCTCCGTGCGCGCATCGGCTTCCCATGCGGCGCAAGCCAGGGTAGAGATCTGCTCGGTGTCCTTATTGACCAGCGCTTGCAGGTAAGATTGGATGGCGTTGACAGCGCCGCTACGATTTTCACTGCAGGCGGAGAGGGTGAGTGAGAGAAAAAAGATGATATAAGCTATTCGGAGAGAATAAGATTTCATATTTCCTGTCGGGTTTCTCCAGAGAGTATCACGCAGCTTATTTTACCAAAAGCCAGAAGCTTGAAGGTGCAGGGCTTTAATGTAAAATTCTAATTTGTCAGACAATTGACTTTTTGTCCCTTTTTTGGTAAACTAAACTTGTCAGACAAATTTTTCCACAAAGAATGGCCATGACCACAATTCTGATTAAACACGCCCGCGTGTTAGTGACCATGGATGACCATCGCCGTGAGATTCCGGACGGTGGCCTTTTTATTAAAGATGGGTTCATCCAACAAGTTGGACCGACGGAGCAACTTCCTGAATCGGCTGACGAGGTCCTGGACCTGAGCGATCACATCATCCTGCCAGGCCTGATCAACACCCACCATCATTTCTACCAGACGCTAACCCGGGTTGTGCCGGCTGCCCAGAATGCCAATCTGTTCAACTGGCTCAAAACCCTCTACCCCATCTGGGCAGGTATGACGCCGGAGGACATTTACGTCTCCACGCAGACGGCCCTGGCAGAACTGGCCTTTTCTGGGTGCACTACCGCTTCAGACCACCTTTACATCTTTCCAAACGGCTCTCGATTGGATGACGAAATCGATGCAGCGAGGGAGATCGGCCTGCGCTTGCACGCCTCGCGCGGATCGATGAGTCTGGGCGAGAGCCAGGGCGGCCTCCCACCCGACCGCGTGGTGGAGGACGAGGGTTTCATCTTGCGCGACTCAATGCGCCTGATCGAAACCTACCACGACCCTAAGCCCGGCGCAATGACGCAGATCGTGCTGGCGCCTTGCTCTCCGTTCAGCGTGACTGGTGAGTTGATGCGCCAAAGCGCTGCTCTGGCCCGCCAATACCGGGTTCACTTACACACTCACCTGGCGGAAACCCAGGATGAAGAAGCCTTCTGCAAGGAGAAGTTTGGCTACCGCCCGGTCGATTACATGCAGCATTTGGATTGGGTGGGAACAGATGTGTGGTTCGCCCATTCGGTTCACGTCAGCCTGGAGGAGGTGAACGTTTATGCCCGTACCGGCTGCGGCGTAGCCCACTGTCCTACCTCCAATATGCGGTTGGCCTCGGGCTTCGCTCCGATCTCTGAGATGCTACGTGCCAGGGTGAAGGTTGGTCTGGGGGTTGATGGCTCAGCCAGCAACGACGGTTCGCACCTTCTCGAGGAAGTGCGCCAGGCCATGTTGATGGCGCGCCTGCGCGCTGCTTTAGGTGGGGCTTCCCTCTCGACAGAGAGTGCTCCACCCATTCTGACCGCCCGCCAGGCATTAGAGTTGGGTACCCGAGGCGGCGCGGCAGTGTTGGGCCGGGACGATCTAGGCTCGCTGGAGCCAGGTAAGTGCGCCGATTTCTTCTCCATTAACCTGAACCGGCTGGACTATGCCGGTGCATTGCATGATCCAGTGGCCGCGGTGGTCTTCTGTGCCCCGCAACACGTCGATTACACCGTGGTGGGCGGCAAAATGGTGGTTAAAGAAGGTCAGTTAGCGACGGTGGATTTACCCAAATTAGTGCAGATGCATAATCAAGCTTCGAAGAGGCTGGTAGGTTGAAGGTTGCTTAATTCATCATTCAACGGTCGGCTTGCAGCCTCTAATCGTATCTGGAGGTAGCATGAAAAGATCTTCAGGTTTTTATGACTCGCGCGAGCTAGTAGATGTCGCCATGGGGCGCGCCTCGGCGGATCTGGTCATCCGGAACGGGCGCTGGGTGTGCGTGCAATCCGGCGAGATCATCCCGAATACAGATATTGCCATCAAGGGTGAGCGCATTGCCTATGTAGGTCCAGACGCCAGCCATGCAATCGGAGGAAACACGAAGGTGATCGATGCCAACGGCCGTTACCTGGTTCCTGGACTGCTGGACGGACATATGCATATTGAATCGGGCATGCTCACCGTGACAGAATTTGTGCGGGCAGTGATTCCGCATGGCACGACGGGTATGTTCGTGGATCCGCACGAAATCGCCAACGTCTTTGGCCTCGAGGGTGTTCGCTTAATGGTGGACGAATCTGCGGTGCAACCTATTCATGTTTGGGTGCAAATGCCATCCTGCGTCCCTTCTGCCCCCGGATTGGAGACGCCTGGAGCCAGTATTGGCCCCGCTGAAGTGGCTGAAGCTATGAGCTGGGAGGGTATTATTGGCCTGGGGGAGATGATGAACTTCCCCGGAGTATTCTCGAGTGATGAGAAGATGCATGCCGAGATGGACCAGACGCGCAAGGCTAGCAAGGTGATCGGGGGGCACTATGCCTCACCCGACCTTGGCTTACCTTTTCACGGCTATGTAGCTGGCGGGCCGGAAGACGATCATGAAGGTACCCGCCTGGAAGATGCGATGGCTCGCGTGCGGCAAGGGATGAAGCCCATGCTGCGCTTTGGCTCGGCCTGGCACGATGTGGCTGCTCAGGTGCGGGCAATTACCGAGATGGGGGTTGATTCACGCCGCTTTATCCTGTGTACGGATGACTCGCATTCGGAAACCCTGGTAGAGGAGGGCCACGTGGATAGGGCCGTTAGGGTTGCCATTGCCAATGGCGTCCCTCCGGTCACGGCTATCCAGATGGCTACCCTGAATACTGCTGAGCATTTCGGGGTGGCACGCGATATGGGTATGATCGCTCCAGGGCGTTACGCCGACATCCTTCTGGTGGATGAATTAACGCAGATGCAGCCAGATTTGGTCTTTGCCCGCGGTAAAATGGTCGCCGAGAAAGGTCGTCTGTTGGTCGATCTGCCAACCTATGCTTATCCGGACTGGGCAATTCGATCGGTGCATCTGGCAAGACCTTTGACCGCTGAAGATTTCCGCCTCAATGTCTCCAACCTTCAAGCTGTGGATATTAAATCAATAACCGCTCATGTGATCGGCATAATTGAAAACCAGGCCCCCACCCGCCATCTGAAAGTGGAAGTCCAGGTCCAGGATGGCGAGGTCACCGGTGATATGAAGCGCGACCTGGCCAAAGTGGCTCTGGTGGAACGTCACCGTGGCGCAGGCAGGGTGATGGTGGGTCTGGTACACGGGTTTGGCTTCGATGCCCGCTGTGCGATAGGCTCCACCGTCGCCCACGACAGTCACCACATGATCGTGGTAGGCACTGACGAAGCCAGCATGGCGATGGCAGCCAACGAGCTGGCACGCGTGGGCGGTGGTCAGGTGGTCGTGCGAGAAAATGAAGTTATCGGCCTGGTAGAATTGCCTATCGCCGGGTTGATGTCGAGCGAGCGCGCAGACATCGTCGCCCGCAAAGCGGGGTCTGTATTGGATGGCTTCCGTGCCTGCGGTTGTACTCTGAATAACCCCAACATGCAGCTCAGTTTGTTGGCCCTGGTAGTAATTCCCGAGTTGCGTATCTCCGACCTTGGCCTGGTCGATGTAACACAATTTACTTTCGTGCCTGTATTCGAGCAACCCGTATGATCCACACTACAAGTATTTCCCAAAGATTGCACGAGAGCCTGGGTGCTGTTATTGCCGCTACCTCTCCTGGCAAGAGACTTCCCTCGGAGCCAGAGTTGGCGCGCCAGCTGGGCGTCTCTCGGGCAACCCTACGAGAAGCCATGCGTACCTTTGAGACGCAAGGTCTCATCCGTCGCCGCCAGGGTTCGGGTACCTTTGTCGTCCATCCTTCTCGGGTTATAGAGAGCGGGCTGGAGATCCTGGAGTCGATCGAGACCATGGCAGAGCGCATTGGCCTGTCTGTTTCCATGGGCGAATTGAAGATCGAACAATGTCCGGCGAGCATAGAAGAGGCGCAGGTATTGGTGATTCCACAGGATTCACAAGTGATTCGCCTAGCGCGCGTGATGCTTGCGGAAGATCGACCGGTTGCCTACTTAATCGATATTATACCGGATGATGTTCTTTCTCCTCGCAACCTGAAGGACGAGTTTACGGGGTCGGTGCTTGATATTTTCATCCGCCGCGGCGACCTGGCTCTCCTCACCTCTCGTTGTGAAATCAACGCGGTGACTGCCACCCCGGAAGTGGCTCGCAAATTGGGTATCCAACGAGGGGATGTGTTGCTGCGTTTCGTCTCATATCTGTATACCACGTCTGACCGTGTGGTAGATTATTCATTCAGTTATTTCCTGCCCGGCTATTTCCGCTTCCATGTGGTCCGCCGGATAGGCTAGCCGTACCACGTTTCCACGTGCCAAAAAACTCATATGTTGGAGGATAAAAATGCGTAGTTTCAATGGACGTGACATTCTGTCACTCAAAGGCTTCGAAAGGGAGGAATATTTCCGCGTTTTCGAGGTTGCCGACGAGCTGGCGCCTTTCGCCCGCAATCGCCGAAATACAGATCTGCTGAAGGAAAAGACCCTGGTGACAGCCTTCTACCAGCCCAGCACGCGCACCCGGCTGGCTCATGAAGCCGCCATGCACCGACTGGGTGGTCATGTGACCGGGTTTGCCGACGCGAAGATGACCCGCGCTGGCGATTTCTACCAGGAATCCATCAAAGATACGGTCAAAATGCTGGAATATTATGGCGACGTGATTGTCATGCGTCATTTCCAGCAGGGCGCTCCGCATGAAGCGGCGCGCTGGGCCAGCATACCCGTGATTAATGCCGGCGATGGTTGGGGTGAGCATCCCACCCAGGTGCTGACCGACCTGTATACCATCCAGGAAGAGTTTGGCACACTGGACGGTCTCAATTTCCTGCTCATTGGCGA
>Ga0153916_10003001_pt1 | contig 12427 bp, 8 predicted proteins | sample Opewatmetagenome_FD_109642 | JGI IMG/M metagenome (GOLD analysis project Ga0153916, IMG submission 109642) | Freshwater wetland microbial communities from Ohio, USA - Open water 3 Core 3 Depth 4 metaG | ecosystem: Environmental > Aquatic > Freshwater > Wetlands | place: USA: Ohio, Lake Erie, Old...
GAGAAACCGAGTATGCCGATCTTGTGAGGGTTGATATTCCACCGGGTGCAATAGAAACGTACTATACGGATGGCACGTAGGACGTCCAACATGGGCACTGGGTGATGGTATGGGAACACGCGATAGTCGAGGACAAAAGCAGATAAGCCGATGCGATTCAACCACAACGCCACGGGCTCACCTTCGTGAGGCGCCTTTCCATAATAGCCTCCACCAGGGCAGACAATCATGGCGGCGTGGGATTTGTCAGAAGTAAGAATGTAAGATGCCAGGCTGGGAGCTTCCTGACCAAATTCTGGCTGGTAGGCAGGAGTTTTTTCATCCCATAACTTGATCATATTCGCGTTTATCCACTTGAGACATACCCAACGCTCGCACGGGGTGAGGAGCATAGAAAAGCAGCACGCCTAAAATAACCGAGGTGGCGATAATCTCGAACAAGATTACGTACATAACAGCTTGCGGACCAATTGGCTCAATTAATTGTCCGATGAACCATGGGAAGAACATACCACCAGCTCCAGTTCCCATGAAGAAAAAACCGTTAATCCTGCCGGTAAGTGCAATACGACGTTCTGCCCAAGCCAGCATGATAGGAAATAGGGAAGCTTGAGACAGACCAATCCCAATTGCTCCAAACCAGAGGGCTTGGATTGAATGGGACCAAAACAGGATTACGCCAATACTAAAAAAACACCCGACCAGGTCCGATATCAAAAGCGTGCGTGGTCGAAAGCGGATCGCCAATGGGATGCTCAACAACCTGCCTGCCGTGAATGCGCCCCAGAATGCCGAGGTCAAATAGGCTCCTGTGACTTCATTGGTCAATTCCAAACGGGTGGCATACGTATAAAGCCAGTTTCCAAAACCGGCTTCGATTCCGATAAAGGTGAAGTAGAAAAGGGTGATCAACGCTACTAATAAGGGTTTTGCGTTGGGGGAATTATTATCTTCGGAAGCTTTGTGAGGCACCGGGCTGGGAGTACGAAGGATCCAGAAGGCGATGGGGACCATCAATATCGCTAACATCCAATAAGCCCACACAATATCACCAGTCACCAGGATCACCTGGGCGATTATGATCGGCGAGATGAATGCCCCCAAGCCGAAGAAAAAGTGTAAGCCATTCATGAAGGGACCAACTTTGGCGCCGTGTACCCAGATCAGTAAACTATTCCCACCTACGTCCAGGACGCCCTCGGCTATGCCAAGCATCAACATGATCGAGATCAACAACCATAATAATGGTATCAAAGGTGCCAGGATCAAAGCGGTTGCCGAGATTAATAAGACAGTCGCAACGACAGGATGACCAGGCCTGTGGTCATATAACCTACCCCCAAAAAAGGAACCGAGCATGTATCCTAATGCCCGGGCTGTGAAGATCCAGCTAATTTGATCTAAACGACTTCTTGTATGTGAAGCTAATTCTGGAAGAGTTGGGCCTGATAAAGCAGCCATTAACCCAAAGGCAATATAAGCAACATAATAGCTAGTAGTCTGGGTGAATTTCTCTTTGTTATCAAAGATAGGTAATCTCATCGATATATGACATTCTTTTATTCGGTATTATTATTTATACAGGCAGGATAGATCGCGGTATTTTATCTCACCTTTTAACCCATCGACCGTAAGAGTGTGAGGATCGTCGGGCATAATATCGAGCATATTGTCACCCCATTCTATTCCATCCACCATTGTGAGATCTTCCTCAGCCCACAACCAAACCCCTTTGGCAGGTCGGATCGCCTCAATACGCATGGTATGCTCACCAATAGAGGAAATGCTCAGTTGAGGGTCATGAAGATGGAAATATTTAAACGGCTCAGGCCATAAGGCGCCGCGACAAAGGATAATCTTAGCTGAAACTAAGCGAGCACTGATCACAGTAGGAACTTTACTCAGATGTGTAAAAATCCCCAGCTCGGTACACTGGTTAGGCAGTAAAACCACCTGACGAACCTCCGAAAAAACTTTTTCACCATCTAATGCAAACCCGCGGACTTCCAAATCGGCCGAGATGGATTGGGAGGAATTGTTAACAGCATATACAGCCGCGCCTGATCCTGTGGGAGCTAATTCTACGACTATGGGAGCCAGGGCGCGCCGGGTCACGTAATAAGCCGGCTTAGGACGCCGGTAATAATCAATGACCGACCAACTGATGGCGGGCCAACAATCATTTAATTGCCAAACCAAAGCACCTGAAGTGGAATAGTGCCTGGGACCACCCCAATTCCGTCGCCAGGCGCGGTAAGCTTCGGCAAGGGTTTCAGCCTGGATAAATTGCGTAGCATAAATATACATATCAATATCAGAGGATGGCAACGGCACATTCGCTGCCAGGTATGCTGCCAGCCGCTGTGGCGCACCGGGAGCCTTGTCGTGGTATTCGATCGTCTGGCTATGAGGCTTAAGATCTTCAGGACTTGCAAAGGAGGCCAGGGTGAGTCGGTGCGGGTATGCTTGCACTCCGAATTCACTCACAAAACGCCCACCTATTTGGGGAAAATCATGGTGATCGGCTAACAGATCAAACCAAATTTTCCAACTATGATTATCCCCACGAATGAGGTCATCCTTGCCGGTTGTGCCATTGTACGGGCTTCCACGCCAGTAAGGACGATCGGGATCTAATTGGTTACAAACTTGGGGAAGCAACCTTTCATATATCTCGCGAGCAGGGAAACTGGTATTATTAAAGTTATCGTTAAAATCTGGGTCATATAAATTAAATGATCGAGCGATCGTGTAATCTTCATTATTACCGCACCATATCACCAGGCACGGATGATGGCGCAGACGACGGACATTTGCGATAACCTCGGCTCGCACACTATTCAGGAACCATTCAGGGGTTGGGTAAATGGCACAGGAGAACATAAAATCCTGCCATACCATCAGGCCTAACTCGTCGCAGGTATCGTAGAAAATATCTTCTTCGTATATCCCACCCCCCCAAATGCGGATCATATTCATATTGGCATCTGCCGCCAGTTTAAGCCAGGAACGGTAATCCTCTGGTTTTAGCCTAGGAATAAATGAATCAGCCGGAACCCAGTTGGCACCCCCGCAAAAAATAGGGGTACCATTTATTTCAAAATAAAATGTCGTCCCTGTCTCATCAGGCAATGGTTCTTGAATTAGGCGCGCCCTCCGCAAGCCAAGTCTCTGCTCCTGTTCGTCTAGAACCTGATCCCCTTGGGTGAGTGAGACTAGAATCCGATAAAGCGGTTGCCCACCATATCCATGTGGCCACCATAATTGAGGTGGGTTGATTGAGAAAGCATGTTTTAATTCAACATTAACGGCAGGGATTACTGCCTCACTAACCATATTACCAGCGGGATCATACAGAGTCAGATGTAAGTTTAAATTCCTTCGTTTTACAGCTTGCACTTGTAGATTAACTGTAAGGATAGCGCTCTTCAAATCCTCAGCGACTACAACTAAGCAGTGCATGTCACTGATGCGAGAGTTATAAAAATCTAAATGGGAAGAACGCCATATGCCGGCTGTTACCAGAAATGGGCTCCAGTCCCAACCATACTGGCACTGCATCTTTCGCACATAGACACGACTGGGATCTGTATTCCATACTTTCATCTGCCCATGGATTGTCTCGCGTTCTTTACCACGCTTCCAGGCAGATTCAAAGAGAATATGGATTTCATTTTGGCTTTCTTTCAAGCGCGATTTTACCGATACACGCTGAGGAATAAACATGTTATCGCTAGTCAAGATTCTTTCACCATTAATCCATATAATGGCGAAAGTATCCAGCCCATCAAAACATAAGTCGACATTCTCGAGGTCTAATGAGGCTGGTAAATCAAAAGTACAGCGATACAACCAATCACACTCTCCCACCCACTGTACGGATTTTTCATTCATACCGATAAATGGGTCTGGGATGCGACCTGCTGCGAACAAATCCTGGTGAACAACCCCTGGAACCGTAGCAGGAAGCCAGCCATCGGAGGAGGCAAAGTCCTTATCCAAAGGCAGGCTGGGGGCGCGTTGTTTAAATTGCCAGTTCTGTGTAAGGGGGAATATGTGCATTATTTTTTCGTTGTTTTCTTAAAATTACCCCGTATGGGTTTTAGATTGTTGAAACCTGCATTGCCTCCTTCAAATGTAAACAGGAATGGCATCACGAGATATTATATCTCGTTCATCGAACAAAGGGCATGGATTTTAAATTATGATACACCTGTGAAGCTTCACGGATAGTAGCATACACCTAATGAAAAGTCAATGGGGGGTGGGTCAGTTCGCCTGGAGATCGGATGAGGCTGCCTGCTTGACAAATGGTTTTGGGTATGTTACATTGTAAACGTTCACAATTATTATCCAGGCATAATTAAGTTCTTTTATGAGGGGAATCCTGTGAGTGAAACACCCAGTAAACCAGCTACACTTCATGATGTCGCTCGTTTAGCCCAAGTTTCTTATCAAACTGTTTCACGGGTAATAAACAACCACCCTAATGTCGCCAAAGAGACGCGCGTGCGTGTCCTGCAGGCGATCCACACATTGGATTATCGACCTAACCGAGCTGCCCGAATTTTGATTACCGGTCGCTCTCAGACTTTACAATTAATCTCTTTCAATTTGGCTTTTTTCCAACCCATCCAATATATCATCCACGAAGCCAGAGAGCTGGGTTACCGGTTAGGAATTTCAGCATTGCGAGACCCGTCTTCTCGCGAGGAGCTCCAAGCCTTGCTAGACGATTTAACCACAGGGATGGTGGATGGATTTTTATTATTTGGACCTGAGGTTAATTTAAACTTTGAAGATTTTAACCGAATGTGTCGAGGGATCCCTTTCGTGCAGATCGGAGCTAATCCTGGTCCGATGATCCCAGCGGTGGTTTTTGACCAGAGACATGGGACCAGACAGGCGATCCAACATTTATTGGATCTTGGTCATCGTAGCATCGCTGAGATTTGGGGAAATTTAAGTATTTATGATGCCAAAATTCGCCATGAAACTTACCTGGAGGTGATGCAGAGCAACGGTTTAACCCCAGGGCCCCACATAGGAACGGATTTCACTATCCCATCTGGTTTCCAAGCAGCCTGTCAACTAATAAAGCAAGATATGCCATTCACTGCCCTGGTGTGCGGGAATGATCAGGTCGCTCTCGGCGTTTTACGGGCTTTACACCAGCACCATATTCGGGTACCGGAGGATGTGTCTGTAGTTGGATTTGACGATGATTTAAACGTTGCCTATTATGAACCACCATTGACTACTGTCCGACAGGATTACACCGCCCAAGGCCGGCAGGGAATTCAATATCTGGTATCATTAATTAAAGACCCTCTCACTCTGCGGTACCAACAGATCATTTATCCGGAATTAATCATCCGAGAGAGTACCGCGCGTATCAGGTCGATGAAAATGGTGTCCTGATGGTGGAATTAGAATTTTCGCAACTCTCGGCTTAATAATCATTATCATGGGGAAGAGCCAGGTTTTTTTTAGAATAAATCGAAATTCAGGGGGAGGAGTATGTTATTAAGGATCACCCAATGAGACGGTAATGCTTTATAATAGAGAGCTAGGAAGATTTGTGAAAGGAGTTTACAATGCCTATCCGTTTAGGTCCTACTGAGTTAATCCTAATCCTTTTGATTATTATCTTGCTCTTTGGCGTTGGTCGAATTGGCAAGATCGCCGGTGAGTTGGGATCGGGAATACGCTCTTTCCGCAAGGGTTTGAAGGGCGATGAAAAAGAAGAAGGCAAGGAAGCCCAGGAAGAAACCATAGAGGATCCAGAGAAGAAACAGTAAGCCCACAAACGCTTGCCGGGCAACGCCCGAGAGAGCGATTGGGGTACAGGTGGAGCAGGATGCCCCAGGTCAAGCTATATGGTTTATTCAGGAAGCATGCAGCTTCTTCCAAGGTGGATATCCTTGGTGGGACAGTTCGAGTTGTATTAAACACTCTTTGCACTAATAACCAATCCCTATGTGAGGCGATGTTCGATGAGAATGGTCTCCGCTCGCATGTGCGCGTGATGGTAAATGGGCGCGACATAAACCTGTTGCAGGGATTGGATACTAATCTAACTACCAGCGATCAAATTGCGATATTTCCGCCGATCGCCGGTGGATCATAATCAAACTTCCCGGAAGCGGTCCATTAATGTGAATGTTTTTACCATATTAAAAATGGACCAGTTGTTCATCCAGATATCGAAATCAGTATCCAGTTTCCGGGAAGTAACCCTTATCGTACGGAGAATCGAATAGATGGAAGGTTGGGCAGGTAAGATTTTAGATATCGATCTGGGTAATGGCGCTATTCAATCATACCCACTCGATACGGAAATGAAACGCTTGTTTTTAGGGGGACGCGGTTTGGGTGGGCGCCTGTTATGGGATTGCGTGGGCTCAAGTGTAGACCCATTTTCCCCGGAGAATGTTCTGATATTCGCGGCCGGACCGCTAACAGCCAGTGGAGCCCAGACCACGAACCGTTTTACAGTCAGCACTAAAAGCCCGTTAACTGGAACGATCCTAGATGATAATAGCGGTGGCTGGTGGGGAATGCAGTTTAAGCGGACAGGTTACGATGCATTAATCGTGCGGGGCAAGGCGACCAGCCCCGTAACGGTTGAAATTACCCCGGAAGGCGTCTCATTGAAAGATGCTACTCACCTTTGGGGAAAGACTGTTTTTGAAACAACGGAGGCTCTCGGTCAAAATAATAACCGGCGGAATGTGTTATGTATTGGACCAGCCGGGGAAAAACTGGTACGGATTGCATCGATTATGAACGATGGGACGCGCGCCCTGGCCCGGGGAGGCGCTGGGGCAGTAATGGGTAGCAAGAATTTAAAAGCTATCGTGGTAGAAGGCAACCAGAAGAACACCGCCAAGGATCAGGAACTATTTAAATTCATGCTGTATGAGACTGGCAAGTTAATCAAAGCCAGCCCGATCACATCACAGGCGTTTCCGGAATTCGGAACGGCCGTGATGATGAATGTACTCAATGAGATAGGTGCACTCCCCACACGCAACTTCCAATCCAGCCAGTTCGAGCAAGCCGAGAAAATTAGTGGGGAGAGAATGACCGAGACGATCCTGGTGAAAAATAAAGCCTGCTGGGCATGCCCGATCGCCTGTACCCGATACACCAAGACGGACAAGGCAGAGGGAGAGGGCCCTGAATTCGAGACAACATGGTCATTCGGAGCGCAATGCGGGATTGACCAACTGGATGTGATCGCGGAGGCTAACTACCTCTGCAATGATCTCGGTCTGGATACCATCTCAGCCGGCAATACGATCGGTTGTGCCATGGAATTGGCAGAACGCGGAATTATATCGAGTGAGTTACGTTTCGGAAGAGCTGATCTATTGCACGATACGATCCGAGATATGGCTTACCGGCGTGGGCTGGGAGATGAGATGGCTGAAGGCAGTTATCGCTTTGCTGCGCAGCACGGGGCGGTCGAATATTCCATGTCTGCCAAGAAATTGGAATTACCGGCTTATGATCCGCGCGGCATGCAGGGGCAGGGTCTGCTTTTCGCAACCTCCAACAGGGGCGGGTGCCACATGCGCGGGAATATGCTGGGTCCGGAAGTATTGGCTCTGCCCCGCCTTGTCGACCGGTTTGCCACTCAGGGGAAAGCCGGTATCGTCGCGGTGCATCAAAATGAAGCGGCGGTGGTAGATAGCCTGGTGGTATGCCGTTTTACCGATATTGCCGTGTCGGTCGAATACTTTGCTCGTTTTCTAACGGCGGTGGGAGGTATTAAGTTTACGGCTGACGATCTGATGAAGGTAGGGGAACGGGTATGGAATCTGGAGCGCCTGTATAATTTACGGGAAGGATTCACGCGCACAGATGATACCTTGCCGGAACGGTTACTTAAAGAACCGGTCCAGTCGGGTCCAAGTAAGGGTTTTGTTGTGAAGCTAGAACCCATGCTGGAGGAGTATTACCAATTCCGAGGTTGGGATACCCACGGCGTTCCCACAAAAGCCAAGCTTAAAGAACTTGAGCTGGATACCTTATCATCAAATGGCCAGTAATTGAAACAGGAGAAGCCCGTGATAGACCAACGTCTTTACGAAGAGTTTCGTGATATCGGACGTGATATCTACCTGGGGGGATTGACCAGCTCACATGGTGGGAACATTAGCGTACGGGTGGGTAATCGAATTATTATCAAACGCCGGGGGGCTCAATTGGGTCGTTTAAAGCCGGAAGATTTTATAGAAACCGGCCTCTACACCAAGGACAGCGGGATTACACGTGCCAGCACTGAGCTGATCGTACACCGCGCCATTTACTTAAAAACGTCTGCCCTGGCGGTGATCCATTGCCACCCGCGAACTGCAATTGCTCTTAGCCTCAGCCGAGAGGAGATCATCCCCATTGATAATGAGGGTTCATATTTACTGCATAAAGTTCCGGTCGTCACTGCTGAATATGCTTCAGGCTCACAGGAAATGGCGGATACGGTTGCGGAGGTCTTGCGCGGCTATAAGATGATTATGCTGCGCGGACATGGCTGTTTTGCCGCCGGACAAACCCTGGAAGAAGCTTTCCATTGGGTTTCCGCTCTCGAGGAGGTGAGTGACATCATCCTGGAAGCTCATCTGTTGGGAGAGGAACGGATCGAATACCGGCGCAATCCCGAGGCTTACAAAAAATGGTAGAGAAATATGACGAAGACCGTTAACCTGATCGCGTTTGACCTGGGCGCCGAGAGTGGACGGGCGATCCTGGCCGGGTTCGATGGGAACCGGTTACAGCTTTCGGAAGTCCATCGCTTCGCAAATAACCCGGTGCGCGTGCCGGATGGTCTGCATTGGGACATACTTTACCTTTGGAGTGAGATTCGGCGAGGTATGGCTCTGGCAGCTCAACGGGGCGATTTGGCAGGGATGGGCCTAGATACCTGGGGAGTGGACTTTGGTCTGCTAGACAAGCAAGGCGTATTGATCGGCAATCCATACCACTACCGCGACGATCGCACGGATGGCATGATGGAAGAGGCGTTCCGGTTAATTCCCCGACAGGAAATTTTCTTCCAGACCGGGAACCAATTCATGCAATTAAACAGCCTGTTCCAATTGGTAGCGATGGCAGTCAGACGATCTCCAGCTTTAGTAATTGCCGAAACCTTCTTGACAATACCGGACCTGTTCAATTACTGGTTGACTGGGCGCAAGGTGTGCGAATTTACCAATGCCACCACTACTCAATGTTATAACCCAATCCAGAAGGATTGGGCCAGACCTATGTTGGAAAGGCTGGGTATCCCAACGCATATTTTCCCTGAAATCGTATTACCTGGGACAATATTGGGGACTGTGTCCAAAGGTGTGGCAGATGATGCAGGCAGCCCGGTAATTCCCGTGATCGCCCCGGCCTGTCATGATACTGGCTCGGCCGTCGCAGCTGTGCCGGCCAGGGGTTCCAATTTTGTATGGATAAGCTCTGGCACCTGGTCGATCGTGGGGGTGGATGTGAAAAACCCGGTGATTTCTGACCAAAGCCTGGCTTATAACATGACGAATGAAGGCGGAGTGGGCGATACTTTCCGATACTCGAAGAATGTGATGGGTTTATGGCTCGTGCAGGAGTGCCGTGCCACCTGGACTCGTTTAGAGAAGGAATATTCTTACGATGAATTGACTGGTATGGCGCGGTCAGCCGAACCCTTACGATCCATCATTGATCCAGACGCGAATGAATTCTTGAAGCATGGTGATATGCCAAAGCGTATCCAGGCTTTTTGTATTCGTACCGGACAACCTGTCCCTGAGAGTAAGGGCGCGATCCTGCGGTGCGCCCTGGAAAGCATTGCCTTGAAATATCGCCTGATCATCGAAAGATTAGAAGCCAGCCAGGGACGACGTATGGACACTATCCATATCGTCGGTGGAGGGACAAAGAACCGGCTATTATCCCAGCTTACCGCGGATGCTACCGGTCGAACAGTGTTAACTGGACCCGTGGAGGCCACCTCGATTGGCAACGCTCTGGTACAGACGATCGCCCTGGGTGAGCTAGCCTCCTTGGAGGAGGCGCGGGAAGTCGTACGCAAGTCATTCGAGATTGAGACATTTGAACCTACGGGTGGACTGGATTGGGAATCAGCTTATAATCGATTATTAAAATTATTATAGATAACCCATTGTGAGGGAACTATGGAAAAATACCTGAACCCAGACTTGCCGGTACAAGAACGGGTCAAAGACCTGGTATCCAGGATGACCCTGGACGATAAAATTTCCCAAATGATGCATTCTGCCAGGGCGATCCCGGACCTGGGGATACCCGAGTACAACTGGTGGAACGAATGCCTGCATGGGGTAGGCCGGGCGGGGATCGCGACGGTGTTCCCACAAGCCATTGGCTTGGCAGCCACCTGGAATACGGAACTAATATACCGGGTGGCAGTGGCGATCTCCGACGAGGCGCGGGCGAAACATCACGAGGCTCTTCAAATAGGCGACCGTGGTTGGTACAAGGGTTTGACATGCTGGTCACCCAACATTAATATCTTCCGGGATCCGCGGTGGGGACGCGGCCAGGAGACTTATGGGGAGGATCCCTACCTGACTGCGAGAATGGGAGTGTCTTTCGTAAAAGGTTTACAAGGAGAGGATGAGCGTTATCTCAAGCTTGTAGCCACTCCTAAACATTTCGCAGTCCACAGTGGACCCGAGCAAGACCGACATCGTTTTAATGTTAAGCCTTCACCGCATGATTTTCGTGAGACGTATTTGCCGGCATTTAAAGCCTGCGTCCAGGAAGGAAAGGCTGTTTCGGTAATGGGAGCCTATAATCGCATTTATGGGGAACCCTGTTGCGCCAGCTTCCTGTTATTGGAGGAGATCCTGCGTCAGGAATGGGGTTTTGACGGCTTTGTAGTCTCCGATTGCGGGGCAATCGATGACCTTTATTTCCATCATGAAGTAGTCGAATCCCTGGCGGAAGCTGCGGCGATGGCAGTCAGAGCCGGATGCGACCTCAACTGTGGCGAGACTTATAGTGATTTAAAATCGGCAGTTGGTAAGGGTTTAATCAATGAGGCAGAGATCGACCGGTCGGTTGAGCGCCTGTTTACGGCCCGTTTTCGCCTGGGCATGTTCGATCCTCCGGACCGAGTGCCATTCTCTAAGATACCTGTTGAAATAAATGATTGCCCTGCTCACCGCCAATTAGCTCTGGTAACAGCCAGGGAGTCGATTGTATTGCTTAAAAACGATGGTCTATTGCCATTAAAGGGCAACCTGGGTTCCATCGCAGTGATCGGACCGAATGCAGATGATGCCAACGTAGTGCTTGGAAATTATAACGGCACACCGGCTGCGCCAATCACCATATTAGAAGGCATTCGCCAGATGGTCTCACCGGATACGGAGGTCCGTTATGCACGTGGTTGTTCGATCTTGGGGAAATCTCAAGAGGGTTTTCCAGAGGCGGTGAGAATCGCGGGTTTTTCGGATATTGTTATAGTAGTCTTAGGTTTATCCCAGGCAGTAGAAGGCGAGGAAGGCCAGGAAGAAGGTGTAACAGAAGGGGATCGTAGTAATGTGGATCGGGTTGACCTGGATTTACCCGGTGTGCAGGAGCAATTACTCCAGGCTATCCACGCGACCGGTAAACCAGTTATTTTGGTATTGATCAATGGGAGTGCGGTAGCGGTTAACTGGGCGAATGATCACCTGCCGGCGATTCTGGAAGCCTGGTATCCCGGGCAAGCAGGAGGCAGGGCGGTAGCGGAAACTCTGTTTGGTAATTACAACCCGGGCGGGCGATTACCCGTTACCTTTTATAAGTCAGTTGACCAGTTACCAGCATTCACGGATTACAGTATGACGGGCAGGACGTACCGTTATTTCCAGGGTGAGTCGCTCTACCCGTTTGGATTCGGGCTGAGTTATACCTCCTTTGGATACCGGAATTTAACCATCGAAGCTGATACGTTTTTGAAAACTTGCCAGGTATCGGTGGAGGTTCAAAATACTGGTGGTCACGCCGGTGATGAGGTTGCACAGATATATCTCAAGAGTGTAGAAGCACCCTTCCCAATCTGGCAGCTTCGTGGTTTTGAGCGTTTCCATCTTGAACCGGACGAAACCAGGAAGATAACTTTTGATCTCAATGCCAGTCACCTGACCAGTGTGGATGAGGATGGGAAGGAGGCAATCTTCCCGGGTGAGTATCGGGTGGCAGTGGGAGGCTGTTTTCCAGGCAACGATATTGAGACAAGGGTAGATAGCCAGGGAAGAGCAGGAGAAATTTGGGTGGGTGGATTTAAAATGTAGTTTAAAACAGGGAGTCCGGAGTTTCCGAGCTTCGGACTCCCTAATTATGAATATGAACAAAGTATGAATTTCGTCCCGATCCAACGCAGCGAAGATCATTTCCAAAAGACCTTAAC
>Ga0153916_10003002_pt1 | contig 12423 bp, 9 predicted proteins | sample Opewatmetagenome_FD_109642 | JGI IMG/M metagenome (GOLD analysis project Ga0153916, IMG submission 109642) | Freshwater wetland microbial communities from Ohio, USA - Open water 3 Core 3 Depth 4 metaG | ecosystem: Environmental > Aquatic > Freshwater > Wetlands | place: USA: Ohio, Lake Erie, Old...
CTCAAGTGCGGCGGCTGCATGCTGCAGTGCCCCGTCTTCCAGGCGGTCGGCGGACATGTCTTCGGCGGCACCGTCTATCCGGGAGGGATCGGCATCCTTCTGACGGCGATCACACGGTCGCCTGAAGAGGCATCCCGGCTTCTCGACCTTTGCGCCGACTGCAAAAAGTGCGAGGATTTCTGCCCCGTCGGAATCCCCACCAGCAAGATCCTCCTCAAGCTCAAGAACGCCGTAAGCCCTTCGATCCGGGAACGGCTGCTCTCGGGTATTTTCCAAAGGCGGACCGTTGCCGATTCGGGCACAAAAATCCTGGCCTTCCTCCAAAAGCTATGGCTTAAAGAAGGTCATCTCAGAAAATTGCCTTTCGCCTGGGCTAAGGGAAAAAACTTTCCCGCCCTCCGCCCCAAAAAGAACGCTCCGGCCGAGGAGCACGGCGGCGAAAAAATCTATCTTTTCCAGGGCTGCCTCGTGAAATTCTTCTTCCCGGAAATCCGGGACAGCGTCATCAAATCCCTATCGCCTCTCGGGTTTGACGTCGTCTCGCCGGCCGACCAAGCCTGCTGCGGCGCGCCGAGCTACCATCTCGGCCGGGAGAAGGACGTCCGGAAGCTTCTGGCGTCGAACCTCCGGTCCTTTGAAAAAGAAAAGCCCGATTACATCCTCACGGTCTGTCCGACCGGAAACTCGATCCTGAAAAAACTCTATCCCGAGCTGGACGAAAAGGCCGGGCCCTGGGCAGAAAAAGTTTATGATTTCACCGATTTCATGGTCAAAAGAGGATTTCTTCCGAGGGACGAAAAACTCTCAAAAAAAGACCAAGTTTTTTACCATTATCCCTGCCATTATCTGAACGACCTGAAGCTCAGGGACGAGCCCGGCCTACTCCTGGAAAAGCTAGGGTTCAAGCCGCAGCTCGAGGAAGAGCCCTACACCTGCTGCGGCTTCTGCGGCGTATTCTCCCTGAAAAACCCGGAGATCTCGGCAAAATTCTGGGAGGATAAAAGAAAGAAGATCCTGGCCAGCGGGGCGACGCTTATCGCCACGGACTGCCCCGGCTGCGTTTTTCAGCTCAAGGCAAATCTCAAAAAGGAAGGCAAAAAATTCCGGGTCGTCCATACGGCCCAGCTCTGCGCTGAGGCTGCCGAAAAGAAAGCGGATTAATGGATGGTGGGGGGGCGGAGCCGCCTGAGGGTATTCCTCTTGGCCTCGAGCCAATCGGCCTTGGGGATGGACAGCGCCACTTCAACCAGCGCCGGATCAAACTGAGTTCCGGCGCATTTCTCAACTTCGCGAATAGCTTCTTCAAGGCTCCGGCCCTTTCGATAAGGCCTGTCTGAGGTCATGGCATCGATCGTGTCGGCGATCGAAAAAATCCGGGCATCCAGAGGAATAGCCTCCCCGGCCAGGCCGGAGGGATAGCCCTTGCCGTCGAAGCGCTCGTGATGATAAAGGACGACCTGGGCGGCCTTAGCCAAGAAATCAAATTCTTTGATGATTTCGAACCCTACGAGGGGATGCTCTTTGATGATTTCCCATTCCAGGAATGTCAGCGGCGTCGTTTTCTTGAGGATGAATTCAGGGATGCCGATCTTCCCGATGTCGTGAAGCAGGGCGCCCCGCTCGACGTCGGCCAAGGACTTCACGTTTTCGATGCCGAGTTCTTGGGCCAGGAGGAGGGCATAGCCTGCGACGAGCTGGGAATGGCCGAATGTCTCCTCGTTGAGATCGGTCAGGGCGATAAAATAGAGGAGGTCAGATCTTAAATGGTCCGGCGTTTCCAATAGTCTTGGGGAAGGGTAAGCGCTCTCTCTCGCCTCCATGGGCTCTCTGGACCGGCTGAGGTCTCTAAGGATCTTTTTGGCCGAAAGGACCCGGGCAAACTTCGGATTTTGGGCCGGCCAAGTTAGAGAGTCCTCTATAAAAGACGATAAACCCGGGGCATTTTCGTCCCCGCGAACGGCCCGCTCCCGGTCAAAATGGAGCAGGCTTTTAAGGCTCTGAATCTGGGCATTGATTTCCCCGGCCTTCTGGGAAGTTTCGACGGTGAGGCCGTTTGCCATATAACTTCTCCTCTCTGAACTTGGGTTTAGTCGGATCGCCGTCAAAAAAATTGAATTCCTTCCAAGAATGTCCCCCGTGTAGATACATGGCCTGATGCTCCTTGGAAGGATGGCAGGGAGCGGAGCGACCGGACACTCTTGGAGGAGGAACCTTTAACAGGTTCCCCCTCCAACGGGCGGCGGGAATACCCGCCCGCCCTGCCACCCCTTCGAGGAGCATTTTCCCATGAATTTATTTTTAGGTACTTATTGGGAAGGAAACCCTAAGAAAGGGTTTCCTTCCAAGAGTGTCCAAGAGTGTCCTTGTCAAGGAGGGGGCCAGGATATATAATGAAAAAAAATTATGAACCCCGGACCAGCCCGAAAAACGGAAGCCGACCTCGACCAGGTCATCACCCAGTACCGGCCTGTCGTCAGCTTCAAGGTGAGAAAATCCCTGGGCGGGGGAAACCCCGACTGGGAAGACGTCGTGAATGAGATCATGATGCAGGCTATTCAAAAGATCCAGTCCGGCGAGTTCCGGGGGGAGTCCTCGGTCGGCACATTTATTTACACTATCACGACCCGGCGGATCATCGATTACATCCGGCAAAAAACGAGGGTCCTCAAGCATGCCCCGGAAGTCAGCCCGCTGCCCGATCCCCATGACCAGGTGGAGCAGGATGAGCGGGCGGCCCGCCTGGCCGAGGCCATCAAGCAGCTCAAGCCGAAATTCAAGGATGTCCTTTATCTCTATTATTTTAAAGACTTTTCGAGAGAGGAGGTCGCCCGCAAACTGGGCATAACCCCGGCCAAGGTCAGCGAGCGAGTGAACTACGCCCAGAAGCTCCTGAGAAAGATCCTGACGGGATAATTATTCCATTTTTTGTCACATTTGGCGACTAAACCAATGAAACGAAAATGAGGAAAGGTGCTAAGATGAAAAAATGCGACTATGAAGAAACAATCGACCTTTATCTCCTGGATAAACTCTCCGAAAACGAAAAATGGAAGTTTGAAGACCACTATTTCAATTGTCCCTCGTGCTTTCAAAAGACGGTTGAACGCCATTCGTTGATCGAAATCGTCAAGAACCAAGGAGCTTATATCTTCCCGCCCGAGACCGCCCACCAGGTGGTCGAAAGGGTGCCCTGGACAGAAAAAGTCCTGTCCTTTCTGACTCCCCGTCAGTGGGTGGCCGCTGCCGTATCGGCGGCCTTGATTATTGTCGTCATCCTGGCCGTGGTCCCCGGGTCTAAGCAGGACACTCCTCAGTTTGTTTTCACGGGTGACCAGACCGTCCGCGGAGCATCCATCGACGCCATCGGTCCGGCAGGCGGCCTCTCCTCCGCCCCGGCCTTTATCGAATGGAAAGCTCTCGGCGAGGACGTGGAATACAAGGTGACTCTTTCCAACCACAAAGTGATTTGGGCGGGCACCACGCAGGACACCAGAATCGCCCTGCCCGAAGAGATCAAATCGCAGCTAAAACCCGGCGAGCGCTATTCCTGGCAGGTCAAAGCCTACTCCCAGAAAGGGACGCTGCTCGCAGTCTCCCGAGTCTCCCAGTTTATAATCAACGAGCAGAAGTAATCCGGCCCTCGTCATCGATCAAATTCTCAAACACAGAAACCCTCCGGCCGGCGCTCTTTGCGTCAAAAGCCAGAAAGCAGACCAGGCGTCTGCATGATCCCGAAATTTTGATGGGGCTGATGACCTTCTGCGTTGGGCAGAATGAATCCCCGTGGCCCTTAACACGGAAAATCAGGATTTAAAACGTCCTCCGAGCGAGGTTTGGGCGGCGATCATTCCGCTATCGGTCAATCCTGGACCTTGCCGTCAAGGAGAAGGATGATGCGCTGGGAGAAAGAAGCAATCCGGTCGTTATGGGTGACCATGACGATGGTCCGGCCGGATTTCCAGAGCTCGGATAGAATGCCCATGATCTCTTCGCCGCTCTTTGAGTCCAGGTTGCCGGTCGGCTCGTCCGCCAGCAGGATGGGCGGATCGTTGGCCAGGGCCCGGGCCAGGGCCACGCGCTGCTGCTGGCCTCCGGAAAGTTCCGAAGGCCGGTGGTCGCGCCAGTCGTAGAGCCCGACGGCGTTCAGCAGCTCGCCGATCCGGCTCTTCCTTTTCTTGGCGTTTCTCCCGTCAAAGAGCAGGGGAAGCTCGATATTCTCCCAGGTCGTGGCATAGGGCAGAAGATTGAAATTCTGAAAGACGAAGCCGATCTTGCGGTTGCGCACGGCCGCCAGCTGGTCGAAGGTGAGTCCGGCCACCCGGTCGCCGTCCAGGACATACTCTCCGGCCGTCGGGGTATCCAGGCAGCCGATGATGTTCATCAGCGTCGATTTTCCCGAGCCGGAAGGCCCCATGATGGAGATGAACTCACCCCTCTTGATATTCAAGGAGACTCCGCGGAGCGCCTCCAGAGACTGGCTCCCCGTCCGGTAGATTTTCGTGATGCCTCGGAGTTCGATCATGATGACCCTCTATTCATAGCGGAGTGACTCGATGGGGTTCGACCGCGACGCCCGGAGCGCCGGAAAGATCCCCGACGCGAAGACGAGCAGGCTTAGGATGGTCAGATAAGCAAAGAAGATGCGGAGCGAGAACTCCGGCCGGAGCAGGTAGGCCTCGATCCCGAACGAATCATAGTTGATCGGGGCGAGCCGGATGAGGTGGACGACGTTGAAGGCGGTGATGAACCCCCAAAACGTGCCCTTGGCGAAGACAAACAGCGTCTCCAGGAGGAATTGTTGGATGATGATCCGCCGCTTGGCGCCGATGGCCAGCTTGATGCCGATTTCCTTCGTCCGCTCCTTGGCCAGGGCATACATCAGGTTGGTGACGCCGACAGCCCCGATGAGCAGGGTCAGCACACCGATGATGGCCAGGAAGAGCTCGATCCCTTTAAAGATGGCCATGCCTTCCTTGGCGTTTTCGATGGTGTTCCAGAAACTCAGGGCATAGCGGTCGGCCTCGTCGAAGCGGTATTTTCTGCCCAGCAGCGTGCGGATCCGCGCTTCAATCAGCTTGGACTGGGCCGCCTCACGGGGCTGGATGTGGATCTGGTTGAGGCGCCTGCGGTTGTCGATCTGGCGATAGGCATAAAACGGGAGATAGATCTGGTCGGCGTCCGGACCCTGGTACATCGAATCCTGGATTTTTTTCTTTAAAACGCCGATCACGGTGAACGGGATTCGGTTGATGATGATCTTTTGACCGATGGGATCGGCGTCACTGAACAGGTCTGCGGCGACTTTCCAGCCGATGAAAGCGACTTTCCTCCCCGCCGCGACATCGTCGGCGTTGAGGAAGCGGCCGCCGAGTTGCGGAATCTGGGTCCGCATGACGGCGAACTCGGCTGTGGTGCCGTGGACGGTCCGGTTGATTTCCTTGCCGTTGGCCGAGACTTGGTAGAAACCGTACGACTCCGGGGCGATACGGAGGATCTCCGGAATTCTGTCCTTGAGGAAGTCGATGTCCTCGGGATAGAGAAAAACCGGGCGCCCCTTGGACAGCCCCTCGAATTCGAGTGAAGTCTGGCCGCCGTAGACCATGATTAAGGTCTCGCCGAGCCCGCTAAAAGCGACCCTGAACTGGATGGACAGCCCCTGACCAAAAGCCATCAGGAGAAGCGTGGAAAGCGTTCCCCAGAAGAGGGCAAAGGTGATGAGCGAAACCTTCTTCCGGCGCTTCCGGTATTCGCTCCAGAAAAAACGAGGCAGGGTCAGGTTCATGCTGTTTTCCTATTTTCTGAGCGCCTCGACAGGGTCGGTCGAAGCGGCCCTCCGAGCGGGGATCATCCCGGCCACGACGCCGATGACAAGCAGGATGAGGACCGTCGAAACGATGACCAGCGGGTTGAGGACGGGGACGCCGACGAAGTCGGTGAAATCGCCCGCGGGGAAGGCCTTGGCCGCCTGGAGCGCTCCCGCCGAGAGCCCGAACCCGGCCAGCCCGCCCAGGAGCATGATCGTAAGGGACTCGCTGAAGAATTGCCAGAGAATCGTCCTGCGCCGCGCTCCGACAGCCAACTTGATCCCAATTTCGCGCGTCCGCTCGTCCACGACCACCCGCATAATGGAGGCGACGCCGACGCCGCCGACAAGAAGGGTGAAAGAGCCGATGATCCCCAGGAAGACCGTGAAGGCCAGGAAGAAGGTCGTGAATTGCTTCTCGAAGTCCATGGTGTCCCAAATGGAGATGGCATCCGGGTCGGCCGGGGAAAAGCCTACGAGTTTGGCGAAATGCGTCTTGATGTCTTCCGTGACCGCCTTGCTCCGGCGGAGGTCGAGGGGACGGAAGATGAAGTTCGAGACATACTTGAAGCCATAGAGCGAGGCGTAGGTCGTCCAGGGAATAAAGGCGCAGCGCTCGTCGCGTTGGCCGTTATAATTGGAATTCTGCGTTTTTTTCCGCATGACTCCGACGACCGTAAAGGGGACGCTGTCGATGAAAAGGGTTTTGCCGACGGGCTCTAGGCTGCCGAAGAGGTCGGTGGCAAGGACATCTCCGATGAAGCAGACGCGCTTTCGGGCGGCCATGTCTTCGGGATCGATGAACCGCCCCTTCTCCGCGATTGTATTCCGCATCCGCTCGAACTGGGGGTTGATGCCGCGGACGGTATTCCGGTATTCCTTCCGGCCGTAGCTGATGAGGCGGCCGCCCACGAATTCGGGACTGATGAGCTCGATGCCGGGGACTTTATCCGGGATGGCCTCGACCATCTCCGGAGTAATCCGCACGGCTTTGCCTTTGAGGAACCCTTGCCAGGCGAGCGTCGTCCGCGAGGGGAAGGCGAGGACGATCCCCTGCCCCATACCGTGGAACCGCTTGATCTGGGCTTTGCCGACCGAATCGCCGAAAGCGATGAGGAGGACGACGGAAAACGTCCCCCAGACGACACCGGAGAGTGTGAGAAGTGTTCGCAGCGGCTGGCGGACGAGGTCCCGGAAGAGGTTGCGGAAGAAGATGCCGATCATGGGCTTGGCCGCCTCTCTAGCGGGTCACTTGATTTCGCGGGGAGGCTTCTCGACGACCTTCTCGCCCTCTTTCAGCCCGGAGAGGATCTCGATGTTCAGGCCGTCTGAGAGGCCGGTCTGAATCTCGACCTTGCGGGTCTTTAGGTCATCCTTGTCCTGGCTCTCGGGGACCTCGACGAAGCGCTTGCCGTTCTCGAAGACCACCAGCCGCTCGGGCAGCATCAGGACCTGCTTACGGTCGCGAATCCGGATGCTGGCCGTCGCCGAAAAGCCGGCCCGCAGGGTCTCGCCGCCGGTTTTGTCGATGGAGATTTCGATATCGAACAAGGTGGCGTTTCCTTCCTTCTTGGCTTTGGGGAAGATCCTCTCGACTCTGCCGGCGATTTTCGTATCGGGCAGAGCGCCGATCTGCATCTCGGCGTCCATTCCGGCCGTGATCTTGCCGACGTCAATCTCGTCCACGGTGCCCTTGAACCGCAGGCTCTTCATGTCGGCCAGTGAACAGAGCTCGGTGCCGGGCTGATAGTTGGTCAGCGGCACGACGGGGTCTCCTTGGAATACGCTCTGGGAGAGGATCACTCCTTCGATCGGGGACTTGATGATGGAATCGATATCCCGGTTCGAGATACGGATGCGCCCCTTCTCGATCAGCTCGAAACGCTCTGTGGCGATTTTATATCTGAGGTTCGCTTCCTGGAAGGAGCTCTCGACGGCGTCCATGTCGGACTGGGAGACCAAGTTCCTTTTAAACAGCTGCATCTGCCGCTCCCAATCGGACTTCAGCTTATTCATGGTCACTTCCGCCACTTCCATGCTGCGCCGGGCTTCGACATATTCGAGCGGCGTCGGGTTGGGCGAGATCTTAAACAGCGGCGCCCCGAACTTCACGGAGTCGCCGACTTTGAAGAGCACTTCGGCCACGATTCCCGGGATGGTCGATTTCACCTTGGTTTCTTTTTCCGGTTCGATGGTGCCAACGGCCAGGGCTTTTTCAAGGATATCGCCCCGGCTGACCGCGACAAGCTTGTTGGCTTCCTTTTTTTTACCGCAGGCGAAGAGGAAATAGATAAAGACCAGGATGAAGAGGCAAGCGATCCCGCGCAGAATCCACTTTTTCATAGTAAACCTCGTCCTTTGTTTTTAGACCTATATTTATCTACGCAAAAACCCCAGAAAAGGTTCAGAAATAGCAGTCGGTATCTAATCTTCGATCAGGGTCTCAGACTCGGAATACATCCGGCCGCTGCTTTCTTCTTCAAAAGCCAGACAGCACATCAGGCGGCCGCACAACCCTGAAATCTTTGTCGGGTTGATGACGATCTGTTGCTTGCGCGCCTTTTGGATCGTCACGGGCTCAAAGGATCTCATGAAGCTCACGCAGCACAGCGGTCGGCCGCAGACTCCCAGGCCCCCGACGATCTTCGCCTCGTCCCGGACTCCCACCTGCCTCATCTCGATCCGCATCTTGAGCTCTTTGGCCAGGTCCTTGACCAGCTGGCGGAAATCGATGCGGCCGTCCGCGGTATAAAAGAAGACGCCCTTTTTCTCGTTGAAAAAATAGCGGACCGCGGTCAGTTTCATAGCCAGGTCCCGGCTCTTAATCCGCTGCAGGCAGAAGTCAAAAGCCCGCCTCTCCCTTTCCAGGAGCCAGCTGAACTTGCGCATATCGTCCTCGGTCGCCCGCCTGATGATCTTGGGCGCTTCCTCGGCCAACTTCGGATGCCGGCAGACCTCGCTCGAGACATCCGTCACCGTGGCCAAATCGCCGCCGAACTCAGATTCGACCAGGCAGAGATCGCCCATCTGGATTTCAAGGTCGCCCTTCTGGGCGCGGACGATCTTTCCTGTACGTTCGGAGATCAAACAGACTAATGCGGACATGGTTTCATCCTATCATTCGGGAATAGAGAGAGCTCGCCAGCAGGCCGATATTCATGTTCCGGCCGAGTGACGTCACTGCAACATCGATTCCGGCCAAGAGGCTGAGCGTCTGTTCAAGGCTCAAATATTTTTCGCCTTCCCGGATCCGGCTCTCAAAATCCGGGTTGAAAAGCAGGGCAGGATCGCCGTTCTCCTTCATCAGGACCAAATCGCGGCAGAAAGAGGAAAACAGCTCCAGCATCTGTTCCAGGTCCTCCTTGACGACGGCCCGCTTCTGGAAAGCGTACTTTCTCAAGAAAAACGAAGATTCGCCGCGGCTGACAAGGGCCTGGAAAAGCTCCCAGGCTTCCTGCCGTCTCTTCTGGATTTCGTCCCATTCGAGCTCCAGCGCCTGCTCCAAATTGCCGCGGACGAGCAGGGCCATGATTCTAGCCTTTTCCTCTTCGTAGCCTCGGTCCCGGAGCGCCTGTTCGATCTCGTCCTTGGCGACCGGGGAAAAACTCAGGACCTGGCACCGCGATTTGACCGTCTGGAGAATAAACGCGGGATTTTCGGTCGTCAGGATGATATGGGTGAAGAGCGGCGGCTCTTCCAGCACCTTGAGGATCGAATTGGCCGATTCTTCGTTCATTTTTTCGGCTTCGTCGACGAGAAAAACCCTCCGTCTGCCCGACATCGGCTTGAGATAGGCCAACTGCTTGATGATCGGCATTTGATCGACTTTGATGAAATCGCCGGCGGCGACAATCTCGATGACATCGGGAAAATTTCCCTCGTGAATGGCCCGGCAGTGAAGACATTCCTCGCAGGCGTCATCGGTCTTTTCCAGGCAGTTCAAGGCTTTGGCCAAGGTCAGGGCGGTCTTTCTTTTGCCGACGCCCTGGGGACCGCAAAAAAGCATGGAATTAGGCACCCGCTGCCTCTGGAGGGAAAGTTTCAAGATCTTTTTGACCCGGCTGTTGCCGGCGATATCATGAAAAGCCATCGTTTTTTCCTAAGAGGGCGAGACCGTCTCCGCCAACGCCTTTCTCAAAAACCGCCCTGTGTGAGAATCCTCCGCGGCCGCTATGGACTCGGGAGTCCCCGCCGCGACGACCCGGCCGCCGTCCTCTCCGCCTTCAGGGCCCAGGTCTATAATATAGTCGCAAACCTTGATAACTTCAAGGTTATGCTCGATGATCACGACCGTATTGCCCAGCTTCACCAACTCGGACAAGAGCTCGAGCAGCTTGCGGACGTCGTGGAAATGGAGGCCGGTGGTCGGTTCGTCCAGGAGAAAAAGCGTCCGGCCCGTGTTTCTCCGGCCCAGCTCCTTGGTCAGCTTGATGCGCTGGGCCTCACCGCCGGAGAGCGTCGGCGCCGGCTGGCCCAGCCGTATATACCCCAGCCCCACTTTTTTGAGCGTGGCCAGCTTTCTTTTCAGCTCCGGCTGCGCTTTCAGGTATTCATAGGCGTCATCGACGGTCATGGCCAAGAAATCCGCGATATTCTTGCCCTTGTAGCGGACCGCCAGCGTCTCCTTGTTGTATCTCATCCCGCCGCAGCGGTCGCAAGTGACGAACACATCGGGCAAAAAATGCATCTCCACCCTCTTGACCCCGGCTCCCTGACATTCTTCGCAGCGGCCGCCGGCCAGGTTGAAGCTGAAGCGGCTCGCCGTGTAACCCCTGATCTGGGCTTCCTGGGTGCGGGCAAAGAGCTCCCTGAGAGCTGAGAAGAGCCCGGTGTAGGTCGAGGGATTTGAGCGCGGCGTCCGGCCGATAGGCTTCTGGTCGACGGAAATGACCTTGTCGATCTGGTCCACACCCCGGATTTCCTGATGGATACCGACTCTTTGGCAGGCTTTATGAAGCTTGTTCTGCAGGCTCCGGTAGAGGATATCGTAGACGAGGGTGCTTTTTCCCGAACCGGAGACTCCCGTGACCGCCGTCATGCAGGACAAAGGGATGCGGACGTCGATATCCTTGAGGTTGTGCTCCCCGGCCTTGAGGATGGCCAGCCAGCCTTGGGCCGGCCGCCGTTCCGCGGGCAGAGGAACCTTCATCTCGCCCCTCAGGTATTTGGCCGTCAAGGAATCGGGAGAGCCGAGAATCCGGCCGAGATCGCCCTCGGCGACGACATATCCGCCCTGCTCGCCGGCTCCGGGCCCCAGGTCCAGGATGAAATCCGCCGAACGGATCGTCTGTTCATCGTGCTCCACGACGAGCACGGAATTCCCCTCGTCGCGAATCTTGCGGAGCAGGTCGATCAACCGCTTGTTGTCTCTCTGATGGAGGCCGATGGTCGGCTCGTCGAGGACATAGAGGATGCCCCGCAGCCGGGCCCCGACCTGGGCCGCCAGCCGCACCCGCTGCGCTTCTCCGCCCGAAAGAGATCCGGTCGTCCGGCTGAGTTGGAGATAGGACATCCCCAGCTCGGTCATGATCCTCAGGCGGGAAAGAATTTCTTTTTGAATCTTCGAAGCGATGATCTCCTGGGCCGAGGTGTAGCTTGATGATTCAAGTTCCGTGATCAGGCTCGTCACGGCCAGAGCGCTCAATTCGTGAATATTTTTCCCTCCGATTTTTACGGACAGGCTTTCCGGCTTCAGCCGGCTGCCCCGGCATTGAGGACAGACCTGCTCGGTCAACTCCACTTCGCCCCATTCATTGAGCATGGTCTCGAAGCCGAGCCCGTGGCACCGCGGGCAAGCCCCGTACGGACTGTTGAAGGAGAAATTGCGCGGCTCGAGTTCAGGCAAGCTTATCTCACAGTAAGGGCAGAGGAGCTTCAAGGAATAATAGGATTCCCGGTCGCGGTCTCCGACGAGAAGAACCTCGCCGTCGGAGATTTCAAGCGCCCGATCCACGGCTTCTTGGAGGCGCGGCCGTGCCGCGGCGGACAAGCGGATGTCATCCACTAGGACTTCCGCGGTATGCTTCTTCGTTTTTTCCAGGATGATATTGTCCTCGAGGTCCCGGAATCGGCCGTCGACGCGGATGCGGAGGAAGCCTTTTTTCCTGAGCCTCTCGAAAAGCCTGTGGTATTCTCCTTTGCGGCCCCGGATGACGGGCGCCAGAATTTTCGCTTTTTCCCCGGAGCCGGAATCCAGTATCCTCCGGACGATCTGGTCGGGGGTCTGGGGGCTGACCTGCCGGCCGCAGCCCGGGCAATGGGGTGTCCCGACACGGGCATAGAGCAGCCTGAGCAAGTCGTAGACCTCCGTGACTGTGCCGACTGTCGAGCGGGGGTTTGAGGAAATCGTCTTCTGGTCGATGGAGATCGCCGGAGAGATTCCCTCGATCGACTCGACTTCGGGCTTCTCCATCATCTCCATATATTGGCGGGCATAGGCCGACATGCATTCGATGTAGCGGCGCTGCCCTTCGGCAAACAGCGTATCAAAGGCCAGCGAAGATTTCCCGGATCCGCTCGGCCCGGTCACGACGATCAGGCGGTTGCGCGGCAGGCGGACATCAATCTGCTTCAAATTGTGCTGGGCCGCCTTCTTGACGACGATTTCTTCGAGCATAACC
>Ga0153916_10003003_pt1 | contig 12422 bp, 14 predicted proteins | sample Opewatmetagenome_FD_109642 | JGI IMG/M metagenome (GOLD analysis project Ga0153916, IMG submission 109642) | Freshwater wetland microbial communities from Ohio, USA - Open water 3 Core 3 Depth 4 metaG | ecosystem: Environmental > Aquatic > Freshwater > Wetlands | place: USA: Ohio, Lake Erie...
AACGGGCCAGGGGCGCGGCCATTCGGCTACGCCCCGGAAAAAAAATGGGACTCCATTCCGGCCATGGCACGTGACAAATTTCCATCGATCGAGGAGATCATGCGCCAAGGCGTGGTCCGGGCGACTCAACCCGGTCAAATGAAACATTGACGCGTCAACTGAATGGCAGAGGAATCGATCATGCAAAGCGCAGTGCCGGCGGCAGTCTGCAAAAAGTATATGTGCCTCGTTTGCAGCCACATTTATGACGAGGCATCGGGTGAGCCGGAGGCGGGGATCGCGCCCGGCACACGCTGGGAGGACATTCCCGAAGACTGGATATGTCCAGAGTGCGGCGCCGTGAAGGCTGATTTCGAGGAGATGAGGTGAGCGCAATGATCGCCAGTTTGCGGCAGCAATGAGCGGCAGGTAAGATTGACCGCATGAAACTTGCTGCTAATGAGGCGTAAAACATGGCGGTGAAAGGTGTCGGCGAGCGCCAGGAGGAATTGCTTTTGCTGCTGCAGCGCGATAAATCGGGGTTGACAGTTGATGAACTCGCTGAACGCCTGTCCATCACCCGTACCGCCGTGCGCCAGCATCTCGCGGTGTTGATGCGCGACGGCTACGTCGATCAGCAATCGCTGCGCAAGACCGCCGGACGGCCCGGTTACGTCTATATGTTGACGCATGCCGGGGACGATTTATTTCCCAAGCAGTATTCGTGGTTTTCTTCGGTCATGCTGACTGAGTTGCGCCGGGAAATGGGCAGCGCGGGACTGGCGTTGTTCCTGCGCCGGCTTGCCTCATCGGTGGCTTCGGGCCTGGATGCGCGCGTACGCGGCATGTCGCCGGCCGAAAGGGTGATGGCGCTGGCGCAGATTATGAACGAATTGGGATACGATGCGCGTGCCATCTCCGCGCCCGGTGCCCCGGCTGAGATCGTGGCAACCAACTGCGTCTACCACGATTTGGCCAGGGATTTCCCGGAGGTTTGCCATTTCGATTACGAGTTGGTGGAAAAACTGACAGAGAGTCAGGTCCGGCATCCGGAATGCATGGTGCGCGGCGGCAAGGTCTGCCGCTTCGTGTTGGAAAAGATCCCGGTAAAAGCGCAGAAACGCAAACAATAACGATCGCATCTGCCATGGACCGGGCCGGCGATGCGTGCCCCAGGCTTGGCGCGGTTTCCGCGCAGCGTGCGGCGTTCCCGGCGCATTGCGTCCACACTCCTACACTGAGGAAGACGAGAGCTGTCCCGGCTTGCGCCGAGCAGCCGGTAGCGGCCGATACGAGCGCGCCGTCATGAACGCGTGCTGATAAAGGCTGTCAGGGTTTAAAATGAAAGGACAGAAACTGTTGCGTGTTGTTTTTATCCGATCTGCGCTTTTCGACGGCGCCGGATCCGTCAACCGGGAAATCAATCGTCATGGAAAATTGGAACGAGATCAAAGCGTGGCGCAAGATGCAGCGCGCAGATCTGATCACACATCGCGAGGCGCTGAGCCGCAATCAGCGCGGCCCGTGGAACGAACGGATCACCGAGTTGCTGTGGCGTGGATTCCCGATAGCAGCCGGCATGGTGGTTGGCTTCTGCTGGCCGTTCAAGAACGAGTTTGATGCGCGCTTCGTGATCCGCCGCTGGCGTGAACAAGGGGTTACGGCGGCATTGCCGGAAGTGGTGGCGAAGGGCGAGCCGCTGCAGTTCCGCAAATGGTGGCCGGGGGCGCCGATGGTGCCGGGTGTTTATGGCATTCCGGTGCCGGCCGGCACGGATATCCTGGTGCCGGACGTCGCGATTGTGCCGATGAACGGTTTCGACGAGCGGGGCTACCGCCTCGGTTATGGCGGCGGCTATTTCGACCGCACGCTGGCCGCTTTCGGTCGGCGCGTGCTTTCGATCGGGGTCAGTTTCGAGATGCTGCGCCTGCCGACGATTTTTCCGCAACCGCATGATATTCCTATGGATTTCGTCGTCACCGAGGCGTGCGTTTACCGTGCCGGAGGGGGAGAACTGGTGCCGCTCGATGCGGCAGACTGTGCGGTTGAAACGCGGCGGCTGCTGGAAAGCCGCGGCCTGCCGCGCCCGCGTCGCGAATCCGCGACGACTGCCGCTGTAGCGCACGCTGTCGGCGGTTACAGTTCGCCACCCTGCTATGCACATGAAATCGCGCCGGATTATTTCGGAGAGCCGGCGATAATGCCGGCGGCAGAACTCTTGGCGCTGCTCAATGTGCTGCTGGAAGCGGAGCGCGCCGGCGCCAAGGTGCTTGCGGCGTTTTTAGACGATTACGAGCGGGATACGCGGGCGTGGAAACAGTTGAGCGCCGTGCAGCGCGACGAAGCGAAAAACTGCGCAGTCCTGATTGATTTGATCCGGCGTGTGAACAGCACGCCGAGCCCCGCCACCGGCGATTTTCTGGGCAAAGCACTGGCGGTGCAGGGCCGGGTGGCGCGGTTGCAGTTTCTCAACCGCGGACAAAAATGGGTGGCGCGAAAAATCGCCGAAGCCCTGCCGCAGATCGGGGAGGATTTCATGCGCAGCGCTCTTTCCGCCATGCTCGAATCCCACTCGTTTAATATCGAAGCGTGCGATGCATTGATAGAAACGCTGGAGGCGTAACGAATCAACCCGTCACCCTGCTGTGCAGGGGAGTTCACGGGCTATTGGGGCGGGGATCACAAGCCGGCTAGTGGTTTATCAGTCCCTGTTCGGTCATGATCCGGCGCAACAGGAAAAAGCGCGCTCCCACATCCTGCAGTTCAAGCAGCCGCTGCTTTACGGCCGCATCGACGGGAAGGATTTCGGCCAACCGGTAGGCGACCCAGGCCGGATCATCGAGCCTGATCGGCGCAGAAAAATTCGCGCTGCCGACTTTGTCGATGACGAGCTTGAGCACCTCGCTGCAGGCTTGGTCCACCTCTGCGGGGCCGCTTTCCGGCGCCAACAACTCGACTTGCCCTGAAATCAGACCGTTGGCGGCAACCTGCGTCTCGATGATGCGAAAGCGCTCGTTTCCGCGCACCATGAGATGAAACATGCCCAGCTGCGGCATGTCCCATTGCGTGATCGTGGCAAAGCAGCCCACCGTTTCGGGCAGTGCCGGCGCCCCGACCTCGGATCCTTCCCTGATTTGGCAAACGCCGAACGGCTGGTTGTCGCGCAGGCAGATCTTGGTCATCTCGATGTAACGCTGTTCGAAGATTTTGAGCGGCAGGACGCCGTCCGGAAACAGCACCGTGTGCAGCGGGAAGATGAAAGTCTCGCGCTGCTCGGGGGAGGCGGTCACGAAGTTATGCCAGTTCGCGATGCCGGACCAGCACCTGAGCCTGGGAGCCGAAGTAGCCAGCGAGTGCGTCGACAAAATAGACCGAGCGATGCCGCCCCCCGGTGCAGCCGATGGCCACGGTCAAATAACTGCGGTTGTCGCGGGCGAAGCACGGCAGCCAGCTCTCGATATAGTGCTTGATATCGTCGAGCATTTTTTGCGTATTGGGATCCGCGCGCAGGAAATCGATGACCGGCCGGTCCCGGCCGGTCATCGGCCGCAGCATGGGCTCGTAATGTGGATTGGGAAGACATCGCACGTCGAATACCAGATCGGCATCGAGCGGAATGCCGTTCTTGAAGCCGAACGACTGAAACAGCAGCGAGAGTCCGGCCTGCCCCAGGTCCACGAAATCCTTGACCCAGTTGCGCAGTGCGTTGGGACTCAGGTCGCTGGTATCAATATGGTTTGAAAGACCGGCAATGTCGCCGAGCAGCTCGCGTTCGCGTGCGATGCATTCCGGCAGTGTGAGTTCACCTTCGCTCAAGGGATGACGCCGCCGCGTTTCCGAAAAGCGCTTGATCAGCGTCTCGGTTTTCGCCTCCAGGAACAGTATCCTGATGTCGGTGCCGTTGCGTTTGAGGTCCGCAACGTGCCGTGGCAGTTCGACAAGAGTGCTGCCGCTGCGCACGTCGATGCTGAGCGCGACCCGCCGATAGCCGGCCGTATCGAGAAAAGACACCAGATCGGGCAGCAGCTTTACCGGCAGATTGTCAACGCAGTAGAACCCGCCGTCTTCCAGCACGTTGAGCGCCACGCTTTTGCCCGAACCCGACAGACCGGTGATGAGGATGAGTTGCATGCGTTGGGGGGCAGCCGTAACCGGTGAGCGGAAAATGGTGGTCGGTTAGGGTTTTTCTGCGGCTTATCGGTTACTTTTCACCGCTTACGGCTTTTCGCCGTTCAATTGTCGCGCCTGACGCGCGATGAATTCCTGCGTGCTGTCTATCCCGCGCAGTTGCAGCACGTAATTTCGTACCGCGGCTTCGGTCAGGACCGCCAGGTTGCGGCCTGCAGCGACCGGGATGGTTACCTTGCGGATTTCGACTCCCATCAGATCCTGGCTGCCGGCATTGAGCGGCAGACGTTCCATCAGCGTGAGATCGGGGCCCGATGGCCGTTGCAGATGCACGATAAGCTTCAGATTTTTGCGCGCCCGCAGCGCCGCCTCGCCGAATATCGTGCGAATATTGAGTACGCCCAGTCCTCTTACTTCGAGAAAGTCCTTGAGCAGCGTCGGGCATCGGCCTTCAATGCTTTCGGGCCCTACGCGGTAGAGTTCGACCACATCATCGGCGATGAGTCCGCTGCCGCGGCTGATGAGTTCCAGCGCCAGTTCGCTTTTGCCCACGCCCGAATCCCCGGTGATCAACACGCCCATGCCGAGCACGTCGAGAAACACGCCATGAGCGGTGGTCGATTCGGCCAGCAGGCGCGCCAGATAAGGACGCAGCATCCACATCAGTTCCACGCTGGGTACCGGCGACAGGAACAGCGGCGTCTGGGTCGACTCGGCTATGGCCACCAGGGGTTCGGGCGCCTGTTCGGCGCCGGCGACGATAAAGCAGGCGAGGTCCCGGGTAGCGACCTCACCCAATATTTTGGCGCTGGCAGCCGGCGCCAGGCTGTTGAGATAGCTGACTTCCGATCCGCCCAGTACCTGGATGAGATTGGGGTGGATGAAGTTGAGGTGTCCGATCAGGCCTTTCGAGGAGTCCTTGGTGAGCTCGCTGTTAAGGTCTTTCGTGCGGCCGTCGCGACCAGCGACCCAGGTCAGCCGCAGCTTATCGCGGTTGTCCTCAAATAACCGGGCTATGCTGACTTGCGGCATGGGGCTGCCATTCGGTGATCAATTGATGCAGTTCGGCGGCGCTCTGGGCATTGAGCAGACGCTCGCGGAACGGCTTGTCGCTGAACATCTGCGCGAGCTCTGACAGAATCTGCAGATGCAGGTCGGTGGCGCGGTCGGGAACAAGCAGCACGAAAATCAGGCTGACGTTCTCACCGTCTGGTGCGTCGAACGGGATCGGCTGTTTCATTCTGATGATGGCGCCAATCGCTTCCTTGAGACCTTTGATGCGCCCATGGGGGATGGCAACGCCCTGGCCCAGACCGGTCGAGCCCAGCTTCTCGCGCGCAAACAGACTGTCGAAAACCTGGCTGCGCGCAATGCTGTGGTTGTTTTCGAACAGCAGGCCGACTTGTTCGAACACCCGCTTTTTGCTGGAGACATCAAGGTCGAGCATGACGTTCTGCACTGGCAGAAGTGTGGCGATCAGGTTCATGGCGTAAGTTTAATGTCTGGCTGGCGTCACGGATAGGTCTGAAAATTAAGAAACGGGGCGGCAGTATCGTTGATCATTGCTCCGCGTCCTGCTGCTTCATCGACGCGCTATCAAAGCGGTGATCAAGGTTTCTTTCCTTGTGTTTGATGATGGTCCGGTCGAGCTTGTCGACCAGGCCGTCAATGGCGGCATACATGTCGGCATTGGTGCTTTCGCAGAAGATGTCCTTGCCGCGCACGTGCACGTTAGCCTCGACTTTTTGATTGAGTTTCTCGATGGACATGATGACGTTGACGTCGATGACGTGGTCAAAGTGATTCGTGATCCGCTGCAGCTTGTTTGCCACGTATTCGCGGATGGCCGGGGTGATTTGGATATGATGGCCGGTTAGATACAGATTCATGTCCTCTCCTCGTTGTTAAAGGGTCTTGCGCAGATTGACAGGCAAAATCTGCAAAAAATCCCGGTACTTGGCGATCGTGCGCCGGGCGACGACGATGCCCTGCTGGCCGAGAATTTCGGAGATCTGGCTGTCGGTCAGGGGTTTGCGTGAATTTTCGGCGCTGACCAGCTGCTTGATCAGTGCCCGGATCGCGGTGCTGGAAGCCGATCCGCCGGTTTCGGTCGTGACGTGGCTGCCGAAGAAATATTTGAGCTCGAAAATGCCGCGCGGCGTATGCATGAATTTCTGGGTAGTGACGCGCGATACTGTCGATTCGTGCAGGTCGAGCGCCTCGGCGATTTCACGCAGCACCAGCGGCCGCATCGCGACATCTCCGTGCTCGAAAAAATGGCGCTGGCGATCAATGATGGCCTGCGACACGCGCAATATCGTGTCGAAGCGCTGCTGTATGTTCTTGATCAGCCACTTGGCCTCCTGCAGCTGGCTCGAGAGTTGCTGCGAGCCGGTATTGCGGCCGCGCTGCAGGATGTCGGCATAGAGCCGGTTGATGCGCAGGCGGGGCATCGCCTCGGGATTGAGCGCGGCAACCCATGTGCCTTTTACTTTTTTAACGATCACATCGGGCACGATATAGCGCGTGTCTTCCGACGAGAAACCCCGGCCCGGCCGGGGGTTGAGGCTGGTGATCAGCTTTTGCACCGCGCGCAGGCAGGCATCGTCGCAATGCAGTACTTTCTTGAGCTTGCTGAAATCACGCGAAGCCATTATGTCAAGATGATGTTTGACGATTTCCAGCGCGTCGGCGCGATGAGGCGTGGATTCGGGCAGCGCGGCGAGCTGAAGCGCAAGGCACTCGCTCAGGTTTCGTGCCCCCACCCCGGTCGGCTCGCAGTTCTGCAGATGCTTCAGCGCGATCTGCAGGTCCTCGAGTTCGACTGAGAGCTCCGGCGGAAGGATGGCAAGCAACTCGGGCAGGTCCTGCGTCAAATAACCGTTGTCATCGAGCGAGTCGATGAGCAGCGTTACCAGCCTGCGGTCCCGCTCCGGGAGATTGGTCTCTGACAACTGCAACAGCAGATGGGCGCGCAGCGTCGGTGCGCCGGCCGCAACCTGAGGAAAATCACCGTCCTCGGAATCGTCACGCGCTTCCGCGAATGACATGTCGTCCACGCGGGTGAATTCAGCGATTTCGGGTTCGGCCGCGGCATCGTCGGCGGGGGAATCCTCTGCGGCGGGCGCTGAATCTGCAGTGCCGGCTGGCTGCATTTCGGGCGCTACGGCGGGCTGCTCGCGGATGTCGTCGACACGTTCGAGCAGCGGGTTCTCCTGCAGAAGGCGCTCGAGCTCCTGATTGAGTTCGAGCGTAGACAGCTGCAGCAGACGGATCGATTGCTGCAGTTGTGGGGTAAGGGTTAAATGTTGGGATAGCCGAAGTTGGAGGGAATGCTTCATGCTCATATGATGTGCGCTGGCTATCGCTGGGACCCGCTGAGGTAGTCACCTCTGACTCCGGCACGGGCGAAGGGTCTAGAGGCGGAAATGCTCTCCCAGGTAAACTTTCCTCACATTCTCATTATAAACGATTTCCTCGGGTTTGCCGTAGGCGAGAACCGTGCCCTCGTTGATGATATAGGCGCGGTCGCAGATACCGAGGGTTTCTCTAACGTTATGATCGGTAATCACTACGCCGATGCCGCGCTCCCGGAGAAACCCTATGATTTTCTGGATGTCCAGGACGGCGATGGGGTCGATGCCGGCGAACGGCTCGTCAAGCAGGATGAAGCGTGGTTCAGTGGCCAGCGCGCGCGCGATCTCAACGCGTCGCCGCTCCCCGCCGGAAAGGCTGATTGCCGGGTTGTTGCGCAAATGACCAATATGCAGGTCGCGCAACAGGTCGTCGAGCTTGTTGTTTATTTGATCGGGGTCGTTGTTGTGCAGCTCGAGTATGGCGCGCACGTTGTCGGCAACCGACAGTCGGCGAAAGATCGATGCTTCCTGCGGCAGATAGCTCAGGCCCAGCTTGGCGCGGCGGTGTATCGGCATGTGCGTGAGCTTCTGATCATCAAGGTAAAGCTCACCGCCATCCGTCGGGACCAGTCCCACCATCATGTAAAAGCAGGTGGTTTTTCCTGCGCCATTCGGGCCAAGCAGACCGATCACTTCACCGCTGTGTACTTCGAGCGATACGTCCTTGACGACAACGCGCGAGCGGTAGCGCTTTTTCAGGCGCTCGGCTTTGAGTGTGCTCACCTCGATTTGCTTGGCGATTGGTGACGGCAGGGCCGACAGCGGCATCTGATTCGCGCCATCAGCAGCAGCGGGTCTACTTTTTGTCAGTTCCAAGTTCTTCACGTGGAGCGACGAGGGTTTCGGCGGGCTTGAGCGGAACGGGCGGCCCAGTGACAGGCGGCTTGTTCTTGTCCTTGGGTTGCATTACTGCGCGCACCCGGCGGTCGGGACTGTCAGGGGTTGCCGCCTTGCCGGCGCCGACAACCTGGAAGAACTCGGTATTGGCGTCGTACGAAATGTAATTGCCCCGCACCTCGTCCTGCGCGCGTTTCATCGATGCGCGATTGAACATCTGCATCTTGTCGGCCCGGCCGTCGTATTCGATGCGTTCGGCCCGGCCTTCGATGTATTCGTCGAACCCTTCGCGCTTTTGCCGGAAGTAGGCGAGGTTGCCCCAGGTCGTGCCGTATTTGAAGCCTTCATTATCCTGACGTACTTCCATGCGATCGCCACGGATCACGAGCGTGCCCTGGGTCAGCACCACGTTCCCTTCGAAAGTCGAGATCTGCTTGATGTCGTCGACGGTGACACGATCGGCCTCGAGGTTGATGGGCTTTCCACGATCGGCTTTTTCCGCGTGGGCAACGGCCCCGGCAAGCGCGAGTGTGCAGCACGCAACAACGAGGACGAGTCGTCGCGCGGGAGATTCGCCAGGGCGGGCACATGCCCCAGCCGGCGTATTATTTTTTGTGTTGATCATAAATGCCTCTGACTCTGGATTTCAGTTTCAGGATCCGAGTCCCGCCGTTCAATTCTAAGCCAATTGCGTTGACGACGGTATTGGCGTCGGTAATGACGACCGGCCGGTCGGTCTGGGCGATGTTGTCGTTGGGGATGACGTGCAGGTAGCTGGTTTGCATCGCCAGTTCGCTCTTGTCGTCATAGGGCGCGCGCGTGACGTGCACGTCGTCCTGAAAATAGACATTTTCACCATCCTTCGACATTAGCGCTTCCCTGGAGGTAATGGTTATCGGCGCCTTGCCGGAGGCGTAGCTTACGAGTTTCGGCGATTGCAGATACGTGCTGTCGTCATCCGGGTAATGGATCATTTTTTCGGCAAACAGCGTGTGCTTGATCCCGCCGTCGGCGGCGGTGCGTATCGCCGACACTTTGTCGACGATGAAATCGGGGTCGTGGCGGGTCGCCCCCTCGCCCTTGCCCGCGGGCGGCTGTACGGCGCGGTCGAGCCAGAACGTCAATGCCGCAAGTATTGCCAGCAACAGCAGCGGAAACCAGGCGGCAAGCCTTTCGCTCATCATAAGCAGCCGATCATGATAGTCATTTCAAATAGGGCGCGATCTGGGCTTCCAGCGTACCTTGCGCCTGCATGATGAGTTCGCAGACTTCCCGCACCGCACCGCGGCCGCCGTTGGCCCGGCTTATGTAATGCGCGTGGCTTTTTACTGCGGCGGGGGCTTCCGCTACGGTCAGAGCAAGCCCGCAGCGCCGCATGACCGGTAAATCGATGACATCGTCCCCCATGTAAGCCGACGCGGCGGCGTCGAGCTTGAGCCGTGCCAGCAACTCCTGGAACGCCACGAGTTTGTCGGAGACGCCCTGATAAAGCAGGTCAATCCCGAGGTTTTTCGCACGCAGTTCGACGCAGCGGGAGGTTCTGCTGGTGATTACCCCGAGCCTGACGCCGCCGGCCTGCAGCATCTTCATGCCGTGTCCATCGCGCACATTGAATGCCTTCAGCTCCTCTCCGGAGTCGGTGAAATACAGGCTGCCGTCGGTCAGCACGCCATCCACATCGAAAATGGCGAGGCGGATGTGTTTGGCTCTTTGGTAAACGTCTTGCATGGCTAGTGCTGTTCGGGGTCAAGAGTTCCGTGTTCAGGATTGGGGTTTCTTAACAATCAAATTACCCTTGCCCGGAACAAATCGTGCATGTTGAGCGCGCCGAGCAGACGGCGCTGATCGTCCACAACCAGCAGCTGGTTGATCTTTTTGCGCTCCATGATTTCAACGGCTTCGACGGCGAGCTTGTCGGGGCTGATAGTGTTCGGCCCGGATGTCATGACATCAGCCACTTTTGTGCTGTGTAGGTCGGCGCCTTTTTCAAGCACGCGCCGCAGATCCCCGTCGGTGAAGATGCCGACTACGCGTCCGTCATCGTCGAGGATGGCGGTCATGCCCATGCGTCCGCGGGACATTTCAAGCATCGTTTCCATCAGGGTCACGCCATGCGAAATGTGCGGCGCATTTTCGCCGGTGCGCATCACGTCGCGAACATGGGTCAACAGTTTTCTGCCCAGCGTTCCGCCAGGATGAGAGCGGGCAAACTCGTCGCGCGTAAATCCCTTGGCCTGCATCAGTGCGACGGCGAGCGCGTCGCCGAGCGCAAGCGTTGCGGTGGTGCTGGCGGTAGGCGCGAGATTGAGCGGACATGCCTCTTTTGCGGCGCCGGCGTATAAATGCACGTCGGCTTCCCGGGCGAGAGTCGATTCGGAGTTGCCGGTCATCGCGATCAGCTTTGCACCCCAGCGCTTGAGCAGCAGCACGATTGCGAGCAGTTCCGAACTTTCTCCGGAATTCGAAAGCGCGATGAAGACGTCCTCGCGCGTGATCATGCCGAGGTCGCCATGGCTGGCTTCGGCGGGATGCACGAAATAGGCCGGGGTGCCGGTACTCGCCATGGTGGACGCGATTTTGCGCGCCACATGACCCGATTTGCCGATACCGCTGACGATCACCCGACCGCGGGAATTGAGGATCAGTTCCACCGCCTCCACGAAGGGCTGATCGAGCCTGGCGATCAGGTCGAAAATCGCCTTGGCCTCGATCTCCAGCACGTCGCGCGCTATCGCAATTGCATCATGAGCAGATGCGCCCAGTTTGGGGTTGTTCATCGCGGCCAAGTATAGCAGAAGTGATGCTGTTCCAAGTCACGGGGTGTGCTTGGAATTCCTTGTAGGTGAGATGGGTTCTGGGGCATTATCCGGATAAACCAGGTAGAAAAAAAGACATGCAAAACACGCTGCAACCCGTGCTGATTTTGCTCGCTGCCGCGGTATTGGTGGTGGTGGTGTTCCGTTTGCTCAAATTGCCGCCGCTGCTCGGTTATCTGATCGTGGGCGTGGCAATCGGTCCGCATGCCCTGGGCTGGATCCGGGATACCGGTGAGGTGCGCCATCTCGCCGAATTCGGCATCGTATTTCTGATGTTCAGCATCGGGCTCGAGTTCAGTCTGCCGAAACTGAACACGATGCGGCGCATCGTGTTCGGCCTCGGCGCCGCGCAGGTGACGCTGACGCTGGCCATCGTGCTTGCCGTCGCAATGGGGTTGGGCATCGCCTGGCAGGCGGGCGTCGTGCTCGGCGGCGCGCTCGCCATGTCTTCGACTGCCATTCTTGCCAAGCTGCTTGCCGAAAGGCTCGAGCTCAATTCGCCGCATGGGCGCCAGATCATAGGCATCCTGCTGTTCCAGGATCTGGCGGTGGTGCCGCTGCTGATCCTGATCCCGGCGCTGGCGGCGCGGCCGGAGGACCTGGCGATGAATATCGGCTATGCGTTGCTCAAAGCGGTGGCGGTGCTCGCCGTGCTGCTGTTTCTGGGCCAGCGGTTGATGCGAGGCTGGTTTCACCTGGTGGCGAAGCAGAAATCCTCCGAATTGTTTTTGTTGAACGTGCTGCTGATCACGCTGGGGGTGGCTTTCATCACCGAGACCGCCGGGCTGTCGCTTGCGCTGGGCGCATTCATTGCCGGCGTGCTGATCTCTGAAACCGAATACCGCTACCAGGTCGAGGAGGACATCAAGCCGTTCCGAGACGTCCTGCTGGGGCTTTTTTTCGTGACCATCGGCATGCTGCTTGACGTGCGCGTGGTGTTCGAAAACGGCTGGCCCAGCGTGGTGTTGATCACCCTTGTGGTGCTGAAGACGCTGCTGATTTTCGGCTTGAGCCTGTTATTTGGCAGCAATTCGGGCGTGGCGTTGCGCACCGGGCTGGCGTTGGGCGCCTGCGGCGAATTCGGGTTCGTGTTGTTGTCCAATGCCAATAGTCTCGGCCTGATTCAGCCGCAGATCCTGCAGCCGGTGCTGGCGGCGATGGTGCTGTCGATGCTGATGACACCATTCATCATCGAGCGCAGCGAGCACATCGTGCGGCGCTGGAGTTCGACGGAATGGATGAACCG